>Ga0207976_100682_pt1 | contig 11085 bp, 13 predicted proteins | sample LakWasMe94_HOW11_2_FD_183916 | JGI IMG/M metagenome (GOLD analysis project Ga0207976, IMG submission 183916) | Freshwater sediment methanotrophic microbial communities from Lake Washington under simulated oxygen tension - Sediment Metagenome... | ecosystem: Environmental > Aquatic > Freshwater >... | reverse complement strand
TGAAAGGCAGCCGCGCGGGCAACAGCTTGGGTTCTTGTTCGCTGCCGTCATAGTTGGGCGCAAAGTCCACCGTGCCTTCGTCCAGCTCGTCGAGCAGCAGGCGGGTGATCTTGGCGAGGCGGGCCTCGGTGTAGCGCATGGCCGCTGCGTTGTCACCGTCGCGTGAGCCGAAGTTGCCCTGGCCATCGACCAAGGGGTAGCGTTGGTTGAAGTCTTGCGCCATGCGCACCATGGCGTCATACGCGGCGGTGTCGCCGTGCGGGTGGTATTTGCCCAGCACATCACCCACCACACGGGCGCTTTTGACGGGCTTGGCACCGGTGTTGCCGTTGGGCCCACCAAAGCCCAGGCCCATGCGGGACATGGAATACAAAATGCGGCGTTGCACCGGCTTTTGGCCGTCGCAGACATCGGGCAGGGCGCGGCCCTTGACGACGCTCAGCGCGTATTCCAGGTAGGCGCGTTGGGCGTAGGTGGCTAGATTGAGTTCGTCATCACCGCCATCGCGGGGCGGTTCGGCTGTCAGGTCAAGAGTGGCTTGGTCGGTCATGAATACTAACTAATTCGACAATTCGATAAGAGACGGAGTGGCCCGGGCGGTCTGACCCGCGCCAACGGCCAGATCGCTGGGTTGCAAGGGTTCGTGCCCCGCCTTCTTGGATGGGAGATCGGCGTCTTGCGAGCCGATCAGCTCGCCCCAGCGCAGATTGACATTGGCACTAGGACCGTGAAACTGCCCTTGCACCCTGGCGGTGGACGTTGCCGCAGGTGCCACGCGGGCTAAAGGGTTGAGACGCTGGTACAACTGCATCACGGAACGCACATAGTTTTGCGTTTCCTTGAAATTGGGAATCTTGTTGCCCGCTTTCTGCACGGCACCTTCACCCGCGTTGTAGGCGGCAACGGCCAATTCCAACTGGCCAGGGAACATATTGATCAGGTCACGCAGGTAGCGCGCGCCGGTCTGGATATTGGTCTTGGGATCGGTCAGTTTGCTGGCCACGCTGCCGCTTCGGTCATTGGCCAAGCCATAGCGTTGCGCCGTGGTAGGCATCACCTGCATCAAACCGACGGCGCCCTTGGGTGACACGGCTGCCGCATTGAAGCCGGACTCGGTCGCAATGACTGCATGCAACAAGGACATGTCGAGCTGGTTGGCCTCTGCCGCAGTGCGCATATGGGGCTTCACGGCCAAAAATCCGGGCGAGAACTCCATGCTGGCCACCGTGCGGCTTCCCAAACCGGATGAGGCCTCCCGCGCCACCGCAGTAGCGGCGTTGCCATCCGATCCCGCCGTCACGTCCGGCGCAGGCATGCCCCGAAACATCAGCTTGTAGCGTGGGTCCAATTGGCTGGAGGCAAAGTGTTTGACGCCCTGCGCATCGGTGTAAATCCACATGTCGGCATGGGCAGCGTGGCCAGCCAGCAGCGCCGCACCCGCCAACGCGATCGCACGTGCATTCTTGAGCACCATCCGAAGGCGCATCGAGCGTGCCGTCATCAGACGTCCACCTCTATGGAGTCGCCGTGCAGTTCCATCAGTTCACGCCGGGAGGCGGCTTCGCCTTTGCCCATGAGCTTGGTGATCAGGGCTTCAGTCGCACCAAAATCGATAGCACCCAAGGCAACCGGCAGCAGGCGGCGCGTGTCGGGGTTGAGTGTGGTGTCCCACAGTTGCTCGGCATTCATTTCACCCAAGCCTTTGAAGCGGCTGATGTTCCACGCGCCTTCGCGCACGCCATCTTGCGCAACTTGTCAAGAATGGCGATCAACTCGCCTTCATCCAGCGCATAAGCCTTCGATGCGGGCTTCTTGCCACGCGCCGGCGCATCGACCCGGAACAAGGGTGGGCGGGCCACAAACACATGGCCAGTCTCAATCAGCTTGGGGAAATGGCGGAAGAACAAGGTCAGCAGCAACACTTGGATGTGGGAGCCGTCCACGTCCGCATCGCTCAGAATGCAGACCTTGCCATAGCGCAGGCCCGACATGTCAGGCGTGTCATTGGGGCCGTGCGGATCGACGCCGATGGCGACCGAGATGTCATGGATTTCGGTGTTGGCGAACAAGCGGTCGCGGTCCACCTCCCAGGTATTGAGCACCTTGCCGCGCAAGGGCAATATCGCCTGGTTTTCTTTGTCGCGGCCCATCTTGGCACTGCCACCGGCCGAATCGCCCTCGACCAGAAACACTTCGTTGTAGGCAATGTCCTTGCTTTCGCAATCGGTCAGCTTGCCGGGCAATACCGCCACACCCGAGCTTTTGCGCTTTTCGACCTTTTGGCCGGCTTTTTGACGGCTTTGGGCGGCTTTGATCGCCAACTCCGCCAATTTCTTGCCGTATTCAACGTGCTGGTTCAACCACAGCTCCAGCGCCGGGCGCACAAAGCTTGACACCAGACGCACGGCGTCGCGGGAATTCAAACGCTCCTTGATCTGGCCCTGGAACTGCGGGTCCAGCACCTTGGTGGACAGCACATAGCTGGCCCGGGCGAACACATCTTCCGGCATCAGCTTGACGCCCTTGGGCAGCAGCGAGTGCAGTTCAATGAAGCTTTTGACGGCGGTGAACAGGCCGTCACGCAGGCCGCTCTCGTGCGTGCCGCCGGCGCTGGTGGGGATCAGGTTGACATAACTTTCGCGCACCGGCTGGCCGTCTTCGGTAAAGGCCACGCACCAGGACGCGCCCTCGCCTTCTGCGAAGTTGTCGCTTTGGTTGTCGGCAAAGCCTTCGCCTTCAAACAGTGGAATGACCGGGTCGCCGGTCAGGGTTTGCGTCAGGTAGTCGCGCAGGCCGCCCTTGTAGAGCCAGGTCTGGGTTTCCTTGGTCTTCTCGACCAGCAGCGACACGCTGACGCCCGGCATCAACACCGCCTTGCTGCGCAACAAGTGGGTCAGCTCGTTCATCGGCAAGGTCGCCGACTCGAAATACTTGGCGTCTGGCCACACACGGATCGTGGTGCCGGATTTGCGATCGCCCTCGCCCATCTTGCGGGTTTGCAGAGCCTGGGTCACGTCGCCGTTTTCAAACACCAGCGCGGCAACCTGTCCTTCGCGATAAGACGTGGCCTCCAGCCGCTTGGCCAGGGCGTTGGTCACCGAGACGCCAACACCGTGCAGCCCCCCCGAGAAGCTGTAGGCACCGCCCTTGCCCTTGTCGAACTTGCCGCCCGCGTGCAGGCGGGTGAACACCAGCTCGATGACCGGCGCTTTTTCTTCGGGGTGCATGCCAAACGGGATGCCGCGGCCATCGTCTTCAATGGAGACGGAGCCATCCACATGGACGGTGACCTTGATCTTTTTACCGTAACCGCCCAGGGCCTCGTCGGCCGCGTTGTCCAGCACTTCCTGGATAACATGCAGCGGGTTGTCGGTACGGGTATACATGCCCGGACGTTGTTTAACGGGCTCCAGGCCCTTGAGGACCCGGATGGAACCTTCGGAATATTCGGGGGTAGCTTTGACTGACATAGGGCGGCATTGTAATCGCCGTCGGCCAAGTAGCTGTACAAAACTACAGCCACCAAGCCAAATGGCATTGCCCGGCCCCTGCGCAGCCCATTCGGATTGGAGACAATTCGGGTCATGCACCCAGCCTCCAAACCGCTTTCCATTGCCCAGGTATTGGCCTGCGGCGCCACCATCGTCACGCTGTCCATGGGCATACGCCACGGTTTTGGCCTGTGGCTGCAACCCATCACCCAGGAACATGCCTGGACCCGCGAGACTTTTGCGCTGGCCCTTGCCATCCAGAACTTGTCCTGGGGGATTTTTGGGATCTTTGCCGGCATGGTGGCCGATCGATTCGGCGCCTTTCGCGTCGTCATGGGCGGCTCCATCCTGTACGCATTGGGCCTGGTGGGTATGGCACATGCCGACACCCCCCTGCTGTTTGCGCTCAGCACCGGCGTGCTCATCGGCATCGCACAGGCCGGCACCACCTACGCGGTAATCTACGGCGTGATTGGTCGCAACGTCAGCGCCGACAAGCGCTCCTGGGCCATGGGGGTGGCAGCCGCCGCCGGATCGTTCGGACAGTTCTTGATGGTGCCCACCGAAGGCTTCCTGATAGACCGCTTGGGCTGGCAGGAAGCGCTATTCATGCTGGGTGCGGCCTCCCTGCTGATGATTCCGCTGGCCTGGGGCCTGCGGGAAAAGGCCCATGGTGGCGCCGCGGCGCCCGTGCGCGAGCAGTCCATCGTCCACGCGCTGAGGGAGGCCCTGAAGTACCCCAGTTTCCAACTGCTGATGGCCGGCTATTTTGTCTGTGGCTTTCAAGTCGTGTTCATTGGGGTGCACATGCCGAGCTACCTCAAGGACAAGGGCCTGTCGCCCCAGGTTGCGAGCTACGCACTGGCACTGATAGGCCTGTTCAATGTATTTGGAACCTATGCTGCCGGGGTGCTGGGTCAGAAAATACAAAAGAAGAACATTCTGGCGTTCATCTACTTCACCCGCGCCATCGCCATCACGGTCTTCTTGGTGGCACCCCTCACGCCCATCAGTGTTTATGTCTTCTCCGCGGTCATGGGTTTGCTGTGGCTGTCCACCGTGCCGCCCACCAACGCGACGGTGGCACAGATTTTTGGGGTTGCGCACCTGTCCATGCTGAGTGGTTTTGTATTTTTTAGCCACCAGATCGGCTCTTTCATGGGCGTTTGGCTGGGCGGCTATCTGTATGACAAGACGGGGAGCTACGACCTCGTCTGGTACATCGCCATTGCACTGGGCGTAGCCGCAGCCTTGATCAATCTGCCGGTGAAAGAGGCGGCCATTGCGCGCACCCTGCCACGCGGCGCTACAGTAGCACCATGACCCACAAGCACCAACGCCTCGTAATCCACGTACTGGTAATCGCTGCACTGGCGGGCGTTTTCCTGCTGTACACCCAAGCGGACTTCATGGTGCGCATGGCCAACCAGGTGTGGGCGTGCTTTTGAAACCGTCGCCGTGGGTGGTTCGCTGGTCCCATCTGTTGGAGCCCGGCGCCCCGGTGCTGGATGTGGCCTGCGGATCCGGGCGACACCTGGCCTGGTTTGCCGGACGGGCCCACCCGGTGACGGGTATCGACCGTGATATCGCGCTGGCCCGCCAGAACGTGCCAGGCGCCAAACTGGTTGCGGCGGACATCGAGAACCATCCCTGGCCCTTGCGGGTCGACGCAAAGGTGCAAACCTTTGGCGCTGTAGTGGTGACCAATTACCTGTGGCGCCCACTGATGGACACCGTTTTGGAAAGCGTGGCGCCCGGTGGCGTGCTACTTTACGAAACATTTGCAATGGGCAATGCCAGTGTCGGTCGGCCCAGTCGCCCCGACTTTCTGCTGCGATCGGCCGAACTGCTCAGCACCTGCGCGGCGCTGGATGTGGTGGCCTACGAGCAAGGCTATCTGCATGATCCCCCCCGATTTGTGCAGCGCATTGCAGCCCTGCGCCCGCCCGGCGACGGCACCAAACTACTGGAATCCGCGCGCTGCGCACTGTAGTGCGGTACTGCACTAGGTAAAATACGCGATTACCGTACAAATGACCGACATGAACTTATCCCAAGGCCCGATTACTGGCAGCATCGTCGCACTGATCACGCCGATGCAAAACGATGGCTCCGTGGACTACCCGGCACTGCGCAAGCTGATCGACTGGCACATTGCAGAAGGTACGGACTGCGTCGGCGTGGTGGGCACCACCGGCGAATCGCCCACGGTGAACGTCGAAGAGCATTGCGAGATCATCCGCGTGTCGGTCGAGCAAGCGGCCGGGCGCGTGCCCATCATGGCGGGTTGCGGTGCCAATTCGACCGCTGAAGCCATTGAGCTCGCACGCTTTGCAAAAAAGGTTGGAGCGGATTGCCAACTGCAAGTCGTGCCCTACTACAACAAGCCCACCCAGGAAGGCCAGTACCTGCACTTCAAGGCCATCGCCGAGGCCGTGGACTTGCCCCTGGTTTTGTACAACGTGCCAGGCCGATCCGTGGCCGATATGCTCCACGACACGGTGCTGCGCCTGGCCCAGGTGCCTGGCATTGTTGGCATCAAAGAGGCCACCGGCAATATCGAGCGCGCCCAGTGGCTGATCAAGGAAGCGCCCAAAGGATTTGCCATTTACTCGGGCGACGACCCCACTGCGGTCGCCCTGATGCTGTGCGGCGGCCATGGCAATGTCAGCGTCACTGCCAACATCGCGCCACGCCTGATGCACGCACTGTGCCAGGCGGCCATAGCCGGTGACGTGCGGCGCGCCATGGACATCCAATTCCAGTTGTTACCATTGCACAAAGCGCTTTTCGTAGAATCCAACCCGATTCCCGTCAAATGGGCCGCTGCCCGCATGGGCCTGTGCACAGACGCATTGCGTCTGCCATTGACCCAGTTGACGCAAGCCAATCAGCCGGCACTGGAGCGCGTGATGCGCGCCACCGGTCTGATTTAAGTTCCTTTTCCCTTTCCGAGGATTTACGTGAACCCTTTCTTCAAATTGACGCTTGTGAGCGCGGCGATCTCATTGTCGGCCTGTACAGTTCTGGAATCCGACAAGGTGGACTACCGTAGCGCGAGCAGCGGCGTGAAGGCACCTTCGCTGGACGTTCCACCGGACCTCACCCAGTTGTCCAAGGACACACATTACGCCGTGGTCGGGGGTGCGGTATCGGCGTCCGGTTTCAAGGCCGGGCAGCCCGCAGCGGTCTCCACCAGCCCTACCGTGGCCGCCGTCACCCTGGGCGATGTGCGCATTGAACGCTCTGGTAACCAGCGTTGGCTGGTTGTCAATCGCCCTGCCGACAAGCTGTGGGAGCCCGTCAAAGAGTTCTGGCAGGAGAACGGCTTCCTGTTGGCCATGGACCAGAACACCTTGGGCATCATGGAAACGGACTGGGCCGAAAACCGGGCGAAGATCCCACAGGATTTCATCCGTTCCTCGCTGGGCAAATTGTTCGACACCTTGTACTCGACGGCCGAGCGCGACAAGTTTCGCACCCGCCTGGAGCGCAATGCCAACGGTGAGACCGAGATTTACATCAGCCACCGCGGCATGATTGAAACGGTGACGACCAAGTCCAGCCAGGAGGCGGGCAATACCATTTGGCAGCCTCGCCCTACGGACCCTGAATTGGAAGCTGAGTTCTTGCGCCGCCTGATGGTCAAACTGGGTGTGAGTGAGCCACAAGCCAAAACAGTGGTTGCAAACGTCGGCGTAACCCAAAAGAGCATTGCCTCGGTATCCACCGAAGGTGGACAACCCGCGGTACGCATTGAAGAGGGGTTTGACAGCGCGTGGCGCCGTGTCGGTCTGGCACTGGATAGAACAGGCTTCACCGTTGAAGACCGTGACCGCAAGCAAGGCATTTACTTTGTACGCTATGTGCCATTGAATGCGGACAACTCCGAACCTGGCTTCTTCAGCAAGCTATTTAGTGGCAGCAAGACCAATGATGCCGCCAAATTCCAGATCGTGGTGCGCAGCGTGGCCAACGTGACCACGGTCTCGGTGCTGGATGCCAAAGGCGCACCGGAAACATCGGTCAGTGCACAACGTATCGTCAAAGTGATCGCTGACGACATTAAATAAAGCTAACTCCGGTGATTTGCTGCGGATGGACCACCTCCCGCAGCAAGTTACAGGCAAAAAAAAAAGCCACCTTGCGGTGGCTTTTTTTCTGGGCGCAAGAATTAGCTCTTTGCTGGCTCAGAAGCAGCAGCAGCTGGAGCAGCAGGAGCGGATGCGTCAGCAGCGGGTGCGGAAGCGGCTGGTGCGGCAGGAGCAGGTGCGGGAGCGGCAACTGGAGCAGGAGCAGCAGGAGCGGGAGTTTCGACAGGCTTGCTGCAAGCAGCCAAGGCAGCGGCAGCGACGACGGCTGCCAAGACGAGTGATTTGTTCATTTTTAAAAACTAGAGTGAGTTAACGAAACAATTTTCGGAAATTGTCAAAGCAGCGCGCCGCCCAGACTCAGACAAAAAGCATTCGATCTCTTTTTGCCTAACCCATAAGTATACAGGAATGCATGCCAATCCTTCGGGAAAACCCTCTAACGTGCTTCTATAGACCCAAAGTGGTGGCAGAAAAGCCCGGAGAACTCTGACGACGACACTCGTCCAGTTCTTCTTTCAATAAAACCCTGCGAGCAGGCTCCAGGCTGGCCACACCGGTACAGCGCACCGGATCGAGTCTGCGCATCGCCCAATGTGGGCTCCACAGGGCGCTTGGCATTTCGCTGGCATCCAGTGTCTTGCACACGCGGCATTCAATGATGTGATCCCAGGTTTTGCGCCAAGTGACGAAGCGTGGCTGGTAGCGCAATACCGCGTCATAGTGGTGCGCCAACATCACCAATTGACGGCCACTGCGCGCCCAGGCCTGCAGCGACTCCGTTACCACGCGCTCACCCAGCGGCCAGTCCTCAAAACTGGCGTCGCTCCAGACCATGGCGGGCCAGTTCTCGCGCGCCGCGCAGGCCAAGGCATCCCGCACGGTTTGCGCGAACACCGTGGGGCCGGAAAATGCCCCTGCCAACAAGCCACTACCGTATTCAATGTCCGACATGCAACCACCCCGCTTCCAGCCAATCTTCCACCAAGCTGCGTGCCGCCGCGCTCAAGCGTTTGACGGCAGCCGCGTCGAGTTGGCGGTCATCCGCCAACTGGCGTATCGTGAGCGCATCGCGCCCCGACGCCAAAAAGCTTTCGCCATTGATAAACACGTGCTGTGCGTCATACACCATCCGTGTGCGCCTATCCAGCGTTATAGCCCCTTGCAAGGCGACGGTTTCCCCGCCTTCGAACTGCACGTGGTTCTTGGGCTCACTCAGATATTCGCCCAAGACCCGCTGCAAGGCAAGCGGATCGCGCTGCGCGTCCAGCACCGCCTGGCGGGCAAACGCGATCAGCGCATCGGGAATTTGCGCACAATTCGCCAGCGCTGCCTGTTTGGGGTCGGCGTATAGCCCGGTACCAACCGCATCGGCCGCATCTTCCGCCAGGCGTTGCATCAACTCACCGGCGAGCTCGCCGCGACTGGGGGCACGAAAACCCACTGAGTACGTCATGCATTCACCCACAGCAACGCCATCGTGCGCATAACGGGGTGGAAGATACAGCATATCGCCGGGATCCAGCACGAACTCCATCTCCGGTTCAAAGTGGGCCAGTATCTTGAGCGGCATATCCGGCTGCAGACTCAGGTCTTTTTGCCGGTCGATTCGCCAGCGCCGCTGGCCATGGGCCTGCAGCAAAAACACGTCATAGCTGTCGAAGTGTGGCCCAACCCCACCACCGTCGGTGGCGTAACTGATCATCAAGTCGTCCAAACGGGCGTCGGGTACAAAACGGAACTGGTTCATCAACGCGTGAACGCGGTCATCGAGTAAATCGACCCCCTGCACCAGCAAGGTCCACGCCGGTTGCTTCAAAGGCGGCAAGGCCTTGCGTGCGAACGGTCCGTGGCGAAAGCGCCATTTTTGCGCACCGTCGGCACTGGGTTGCACAACCAGGCGCGACTGCACCGCGTCATGCGCAGCCAAATCGAATAAATCCGCTCGATCCAATGGGGGTTTGAACCCGGGAATGGCTTGGCGGATAACCAGTGGCTTCTTCTGCCAATGGCGTTGCATAAAGGTCTTCGGCGCAAGCCCGCCCAGGAGCTGCAGAGGTTTATCAATGTTCATGGGACAATTCTGCCCTATGGAAATCACACCACAATGCGTCGTTGCCCTTACCTGGACGCTGAAAGATACTTTGGGCGAAGAACTGGACGTGTTGGACGAGCCAGTGGAATTTCTGGTCGGCGGCAACGACTTGCTACCGGTCATCGAGTCAGCATTGCAAGGCCACGGCGCTGGCGCCACCGTTCAATTGCATATCGAACCCGAACAGGCGTTTGGTGATTTCAATGACCAGCTTCTGTTTCTGGAGCCACGCCACCTGTTCCCGGATGAATTGCAAGAAGGCCTGACCATGGAAGGCAGCGCCCTGCCCGAGGGCTGTCATGCCGAGGCGCCGCGCGACACGCTGTACACGGTCACGGACATTTACCCCGACCACGTGGTGCTGGACGGCAACCACCCGCTGGCCGGCATCGCCATTCGCATCCACATGAAAGTGGAGTCGGTGCGCGAAGCCACCGAAGAAGAAATTGGGCGCGGCAGTTGCGGCACCGGCTTCTTCAAGTTGCACGTGGCACCGACGGACGACCTGCCCTCAGACCGCACTTTGCACTAGACTCTTGGCACAAAATGGCCGGTAGCCCCCGAGTACATTGCGTTGAAAGCTATAAATACTATAGCAATTCGCAAATATTCAGTGCTTACCGGTGGAGCCGTAACCGCCCGCGCCACGCTCGGAGGCCTCAAAATCGGTCACGATATTGAACTGCGCCTGCACCACCGGCACGATGACCAATTGGGCGATGCGCTCCATGGGCGCTATCGTGAAGGCCACATCGCTGCGGTTCCAGGCGCTGACCATCAGTTGGCCCTGGTAATCGCTATCAATCAATCCCACTAAGTTGCCCAGCACGATGCCGTGCTTGTGACCCAGGCCCGAGCGCGGCAGTATCAACGCGGCATAGGACGGGTCTTGCAGGTAGATGGCCATGCCAGTGGGCACCAGTTGCCAGGCATTGGGCGCCAGCGTCAGCGGCTCGCTGAGGCAGGCCCGCAGGTCTAGCCCGGCGCTGCCCGGTGTGGCGTAGGCCGGCATCTGGTCATTCAGACGGCTGTCGAGGATCTTGACGTCAATTTTCATACTTGGATGGGTTTAGAGAGGGGAAGGCGAGCAGCAATGTCGGCAATCAACTGTCGGGCCAGTGCCAGCTTGGTGTTGTGCGGAAGTTCCCGGGTGCCGTTGGCATCCACCAGCAACAAGGCATTGTCGTCCTTGCCAAAAGTAGCCGGGCCAATATTGCCGACCAACAAGGGGACGCCTTTGCGGATGCGCTTGGCCGTGGCATGGGCCAACAAATCATGGCTTTCTGCGGCAAAGCCCACGCAATAGAGAGCGCCACTTTGGGCCCGGGGCGACTGGGCTACTGTGGCCAGAATATCGGCGTTCTCGACAAAGGCCAGCGTCGGTGTCTGACCAGAGCCATCTTTCTTG
>Ga0207976_100681_pt1 | contig 11094 bp, 8 predicted proteins | sample LakWasMe94_HOW11_2_FD_183916 | JGI IMG/M metagenome (GOLD analysis project Ga0207976, IMG submission 183916) | Freshwater sediment methanotrophic microbial communities from Lake Washington under simulated oxygen tension - Sediment Metagenome... | ecosystem: Environmental > Aquatic > Freshwater >... | reverse complement strand
CGGCCTGTGGCTGTGGTGGCGCCGGCGCCGCGGCGCCACGCCGATCGACGACAACAGCACAGCCGCCAACGCCGACTGCGTGATCCTGGTGGGCAGCGAGAACAACAGCACCTGGGGCTTTGCCCACACCTTGCACCAAACCCTGGTGATGGCCGGGATCAAGGTCCACAGCGCGCCGATGAACCAGCTGCAAAGCGACTACCCCAAGGCGCGCCAACTGCTGATCCTCACGGCCACCCACGGCGATGGCGATGCCCCGGCCTCGGCCACGGCTTTTCTCGCGTGCCTGGGGCAAAACCCGCTGGGGCCCGGGCTGCCATTTGCCGTGCTGGGTTTTGGCGACCGCCAGTTCCCACATTTCTGCGGCTTCGCCGAGCAAGTGCAGGGCGCCCTGGCCGCCAGCGGTGCGCGGCCCCTGCTGCCCCTGGACTGCATTCATCGCCAGTGCGCCCAGGAGTTCCAGCGCTGGGGCCAGGCGCTGGGAGCGGCCCTGGGGCTGGAACTGGACTTGCAGCACCACAGCCAAACCCTGCCCAGCCATGACCTGGAGCTGGTCGAGTCCGTGGCCTATGGCGCCCAGGTCCAGGCACCGACCCGGATCCTGCGCTTCAAGGCCCCGGCCGACGGCAGCGACCAAGGGTTGCCCAAGTTCCAGGCCGGCGACCTGGTGGGCATCCTGCCCCCCGGCACTGCGCAGCCGCGTTTCTATTCCCTGGCCAGCAGCAGCGCCGACGGGGTCCTGGAGATCTGCGTGCGCAAGCACCCCGGCGGCCTGTGCTCGGGCTTTCTCCATGACCTGCAAGCGGGAGCGCGGATCCAGGGCTTCATCCAGCCCAACCCGCAATTTCGTCCGGTCCAGGGCCCGCAACCGGTGATTCTGATCGGCGCCGGCACCGGAATCGGCCCCCTGGCGGGATTTATCCGCGGCAACCGGGCCCGGCAACCGATGCACCTGTACTGGGGCGGACGCCACCCGGCCTCAGACTTCCTCTACGAGCCGGAACTCAAGGGCTATCTGGCCGACCGGCGCCTGACCGCCCTGCACGCGGCCTTCTCCCGGGCCCCGGCACGCGGCTACGTGCAGGACCGGCTGATCGCCGATGCCCTGGCGCTGCGCCGGCTGGTGGAAAAAGGCGCCCAGGTGCTGGTCTGCGGCAGCCGGGACATGGCCAAGGGGGTGATCCAGGCCCTGGACGAAGTGCTGGCGCCGCTCAACCTCAGCGTACTGACCCTCAAGGCCCAAGGACGTTACCGTGAAGACATCTACTGAAACCGCCGGACTGCAACGCTACAGCCTCAACGGCCCGACCATGGGCAGCCGCTACACCGCGCTGTTCTATGCCGCTCCGGGATTCGCTACCCGAGACATCGCGGACCGCCTGGCCCAGGCGATGGAACGGGTTGAGCAACAGATGTCGAGCTGGAACCCCACGTCCGATCTCAACCGTCTCAACTCGGCGCCCAGGCACCACTGGGTCAGCGTGCCCAGGGAACTGATGAACGTCATCAGCACGGCGCTGCGGGTCAGCGAGCAATCCAGCGGGGCCTTCGAGATCGCCGTGGGCGAACGGGTCCAGGGCTGGGGCTTCGGCCCCACGGCCCGGACACTGGATCAGCCGGTGCTGGCCGAGCTGGGCCGGCAGCGCCGCGCCCCCGCCAGCTATGCCCTGGAGCTGCAACCCCGGCGCCACCGCTTGCGCAAGCGGGCGAAGCTGCGCCTGGACCTCAATGGCATTGCCAAGGGTTTTGGCGTCGATGAACTGGCGCGCGCCCTGGAAGCCTCGGGCATCCGTGACTATCTGGTAGGGATCGACGGCGAAATGCGCGCCAGGGGCAGCAAGCCCGCCGGGCAGCCCTGGACCGTGGCCCTGGAGAAACCCCTGCGTGGGGTACGCCAAGTCATGGGGGTGATGGAGCTGGGCAATGCGGCCATTGCCACCTCCGGCGACTACCGGCGGTGGGTGGAGATCGCCGGGCAGTCCTATGCCCATACCCTCGACCCGGCCACCGGCGCGCCCCTGGACAACTGCCTGGCCTCGGTCAGCGTGGTGGCCGCCAACTGCATGCTGGCCGATGCCTGGGCCACCGCGCTGCTGGTGCTCGGCGAAGTCGAGGGACCGCGGTTGGCCCAGGAGCGCGGCATGGATGCCTTGTTCGTGATCCGCGACGGCGCGCAGTTGCGCGAGGTGTCTATCGTGGGCGGACAGCTGCAGGCGCAGATCGAGCCAGGTGCTTGACGCGGGCTACAGCGCCCCATCAGCGGTGAAGAACTGCCGCCCATCCTGCTTGAGCAGATCCAGCAGCAACTGGGCCGCCGGCGACAGGTAGCCTTCGCTGCGTACCAGCACCACGATGCTGCGATGCATGCGGGTTTGCGCCAGCGGCACTTCCCGCAGGTGGGCGATGCCCTTGAAGTCGTCCAGGGTTTCCCGGGCCAGGAAGCTCAGCAGCCCGGTCTTGGCGATCAGCCGCGGCAGCAGGGAGATGGTGTTGGTCTCGATCTGCACCGACGGCAACGGCAGCTTGTGACTCTGGAACACGTTGTCGATCCAGCGCCGGGCCGAGACCCCGGTCCCCGGCAGCACCCAACGGTAGTCGCACAGGTCGCGCAGGCGCATCGGCGTGTCGAACACCGGATGGTCGCGGCTGGCCACCACCACGGCCTGGTCTTCGAACAGGGTGTGGTGGCTCAGGTGCGGATCGCCCTCGAACAGCGGGCAGATCACCATGTCCAGGCGCCCCGAGCGCAGGGATTCGCGGAGCACGTCGTCCTGGCCGATCACCAGGTTCAGGGTGATGTCCGGGGCGCGCTCCAGCAAGGTCGCGGTCATCTGTGGCAGCAGGTGCTCGGCCATGCTGGCGGCGCAGCCCAGGCGGATATTGCCGAGCACGCCGCTGGCAAAATCGCGCACCTCGCGATGGGTCTCGGCGATGTTCTGCTGCAACTGCCGGGCGCGCTGTTGCAGCAACACGCCCACCGCCGTCAGCTTGATCCGCCGCCCGTCGCGCTCGAACAGCTTGGTGCCGAAGGACTCCTCCAGGCGCTGGATGCTTTTGGTCAGCGCCGGCTGGCTGCGGTTGAGCTTCTGCGCCGCGCGCCCGAGGTGGCCGAGCTCGGCGATGGTTTCGAAATAGGTCAGGTCGCGCAGGTCCATGATCGATAAACCAGAGTTATTGGTTGATCACAATTAGAAACTGGACTTGATCAATTGCGCTATCAATAATTTGCTCCGAAGCGCTGGTAGCAACGGTCCCGCAACAGGAACGGCCAGCGCGCTGGAGAATGCCCTTGCCTCGTCCCTCGCCTTTGTCCCTGTCCGCCTGGCCCCTTGCCCTGCAATGGCTGGCGCTGCTGATCCTCGCCGGCTGCGCCGGGCAGTTGCTGAAACATTTCCAAGTTCCTGCCGGGCAGTTCCTCGGGCCGATGCTGGTGGCTATCGGTTTCGGCGTCAGCGGCGCCAGCATCCGCGTGCCGCGCCAGGCCTTCCGTCTCGGCCAGGGTTCGGTCGGGGTCCTGGCCGCCCACTCCATGACCATGGCCGTGCTGGCCTCGATGGCGCAGTCCTGGCATGTGATGCTGTTCGCCACCCTGCTCACCGTCTGCCTCAGCGCCCTGGTCGGCCTGGCGCTGGTGCGTCTCGGCGGCCTGCCGCCCAGCACCGCGGCCTGGGGCACCGCGCCGGGGGCGGCCTCGGCCATGGTGGCGATGGCCGACGATTTCGGCGCCGACTCGCGGGTGGTGGCCACCATGCAGTACGTCCGGGTGGTGTGCGTGGTGATGATCGGCGCCCTGGCCAGCCACTGGATCGGCGTCCCGGCCGGCGGCAGCCAGGCCCACAGCACCGAGGTGGTCCTGCAGAGCTTCACCCTGCTCAACCTCGGCCTGACCCTGGGCACCATAGTGCTGGGCGTGCTGCTCGGTTCGCGGGTGCCGGCCGGGGCCCTGCTGGTGCCGCTGCTGATCGGCGGCGCGCTGCAGATCTCCGGGCTGCTGCACATCACCCTGCCCGGCTGGCTGCTGGCCCTGGCCTATGGCGCCATCGGCTGCTACATCGGCCTGCGCTTCGACCGGCCGACCGTGCGCTACGTCTGGACCCGCCTGCCGGCGATGATTTTCGGCGCGGTGCTGCTGATCGCCCTCTGCGCGCTGTCGGCCTGGCTGCTGGCGCACTGGCTGGACAAGGACTTCCTCTCGGTCTACCTCGCCACCAGCCCCGGCGGCCTGGACGCCATGACGATCATCGCGGTGGACACCCACGCCGACGTCGGCCTGGTGCTGGCCATGCAGACCCTGCGGCTGTTCGCGGTGATCGTCAGCGGGGCGTTTTTTGCCCGGCTGATCATCAAGTGGGCCAGCTGAACCCTGGAACCGCGCGTCTTTAAACACTCTGAAATAGTAAATCCGAGCGCCATCCCCCCTTCCCCGGGCCTGCCGCCAAGCGCCTGAATACGGGCTTTGAGCTGCCGCCCTGCAGCCCCCGGGCCGTTTCGCCAGCGGCCCGGATCCTTATTTCCTTCTCGAATAAGAAACGTCTTGCCGCCGGCTGTTGTTACCATGGCGCACATTTGCGTGACGATTTAATGACTGGCAGGTTTTTTGTGAATTTCATCCGGCGTGTTTTCCATCATCCCCTGGCGCCCCTCGGCGCACTGTTGAGCCTGGTGCTGCTCGTGCCCCTGGTGGCGCGTGCGCTGCTCGGCTGGTCCGATCCCCTGGGCTATCTCTCGGACCTGGGCACCGCGGGCCTGTTGACCCTGCTGCTGTACCGCCGGCCCTGGTGGCTGGCCTTGCCGGTGCTGCTGGTGTGGGCCCTGCTGAGCATCGCCAGCGCCGAGCTGGTCAGCGCCGTGGGCCGCCTGCCCAATGCCTCTGACCTGCATTACCTGTTCGACCCGCAGTTCGTCGGCAACTCCACCGGCGGCGGCCTGGCCCATCCCTGGCTGGCGGCGGCGCTGCTGTCCGGCCTGGTGCTGTGGCTGGGCGTGCAATGGGCAGCCCGCGGCACCCGCGCCCCACGCCTGCCGCGCCATGCCTGGACCGCCCCGGCGTTGCTGTGGCTGGCCCATGGCGGCGTGCAATACCTGAACCCCAGCGAAGCCGATCAATGGCGCCTGTTCAACCTGCCGCACCAGTTGCTCGCGGCCGCGGCCGGCCAGGGCCAGGTGCAGTTGGAACAATGGCTGGAAGGCGACGTGCCCGAACTGCCGGTGCAGATGGCTGGCCTGACCCAGCTCGACCTCGACGGCGAGCCGCTGCTGGCCGCCCCGGGCCAGGCGCGCAACGTGCTGGTGATCGCCCTGGAAGGCATTCCCGGCGCCTACATCAAGACCAACCGCGAGGCCCTGCACAGCCGCTACCAGGACAACCTGATGCCCAAGCTCAGCGCCTGGGCCGAACGCGGCATGAACACCCCCGACTACGTGCTACACAGCCACCAGACCATCCGCGGCCTGTACGCCATGCTCTGCGGCGACTACGACAAGCTCGACAACGGTACGCCCAAGGGCATCGAGCTGCTGACCCAAAGCCAGCGCAACCAGGCCTGCCTGCCGGCCCAGCTGCGCAAGCAGGGTTTCAATACCCATTACCTGCAAGGCGCCGGCCTGCGCTTCATGGCCAAAGACAAGATCATGCCGCACATCGGCTTCGACTCGACCCACGGCCTGGAGTGGTTCAGCAACGCCAACTACCTGGACTTCCCCTGGGGCAAGGACGACAAGGCCTTCTTCGAAGGCGCGCTGGACTATGTCGGCCAGCTGAAAAAGCAGAAGCAGCCGTGGATGCTCACCCTGCTGACCGTCGGCACCCACCAGCCCTACTCCGCGCCGGGGGAATACCTCAACCGCTTCGACACACCCAAGCAGGCCGCGGTGGCATACCTGGACGATGCCATCGGCCAGTTCATGGACCAGCTGGAGCGCCAGGGCGTGCTGAAGGACACCCTGGTGGTGATCACCTCGGACGAGTCCCACGGTATCGATGGCGTGCGCCTGGCTTCGTCCTGGGGCTTCAACCTGATGCTCGCCCCGGAGCAGGCACAGTTGCCCAGACTCAAGTCCGGGACCTACGGCCATGTCGACCTGAGCGCCTCGGTGCTCGACTATTTCGGCTTCCAGGTACCGGACAGCCTCAGCGGTCGCTCGCTATTGCGCGACTACGCCCTGGGCCGGGAAATCATGTCCTACACCAACGGCAAGCTGCGTTATCACGATGGCCAGGGCACCCTGACCGAATGCGATTTCCAGCAGCGCTGCCGCTACTACGCCAGCCCCGGCTTCATCGCCGACAGCGCCACCTTCAAGGGCCAGTACGGCGGCCTGCGCGCGCGCCAGATCAGCGCCCGGGCCGAAGGCCTGGACCGCACCCTGCTGCAATCGCCGCTGAACCTGCACTACCAGTTCGGCAGCCCGGCGATCATCCCGCTGCAAGCGCAGATCAAGGACGACTGGGCCGACAACCTGATCGGCGCGCAGTACCTGGAAATGCCCAAGGGCTCGCTGACCCGCGTGCGTTTCACCGTGCGCTCGGCCGACCCGCAGCAGAACGCCTACATCCTGCTCAAGGGCAAGGAGCGCGAACAGGACGTGGCCCTGGGCCTGCCGGAAGAGATGCTGGTCACCCCCGACCAGCCGCTGGAAATGGACTTCAGCTTCGCCAACCCGGAATCGCGCAAGGCCTTCTCCTTCCACCTGCTGGGCTACGGCCTGGGCGCGGTGGAAGTCAGTGACTTCAGCGTGATCACCGAACTGCCGGGGCAAGAAGAAACCAGCGAAGAACCCCAGGACGACAGCGCGCAGTCCTCCTGAATCGCCTCCCCGGGAAGCTGGACGGCGGCATCACCGTCCAGCTCCCGCGCCCTTGTCTAAACTCCTCGTCAGGCACAAGGTATGGCCTCGCTGCGGTCCGCAGCGCCACCACCAGAGTAGGAGGACGCACATGACCGACAGCCTGGACACCCCTCTGGAGCAGTTGCAGCGACTGATGGCCGAGCGCCCCTTCCTGGTCCTCACCGGCGCCGGCATCAGCACCCCTTCGGGCATTCCCGACTACCGCGACAACGACGGCGTGCGTCGCGGCAGCCAGCCGATGATGTATCAGGAGTTCCTGGCCGAGCCCAAGGCCCGGCGTCGCTACTGGGCGCGGGCCATGCTCGGCTGGCCGCGGATCCGCCAGGCGCGGCCGAACGCGGCCCACGAGGCCCTGGCGCATTTGCAGGCACGACAGCAGATCGCCGGGTTGATCACCCAGAACGTCGACACCCTGCATGACCAGGCCGGCAGCCGCGACGTGATCGAACTGCACGGCAACCTGCACCGGGTGGTCTGCCTGGATTGCACGCAACGCAGCGATCGACAGGCGATCCAGCAGTTGCTGGAACTGCACAATCCCTACCTGGCCGGCGTCGACGCAGTCCAGGCTCCCGACGGCGACACCCTGCTCGATCCGTCCTTCGAAGAACGCTTCCAGGTGCCCCGCTGCCCCCATTGCGATGGCGAGCGACTGAAACCGGATGTGGTGTTCTTCGGCGAGAACATGGCCCAGGCCACCGCCGCCAAAGCCATGCACAGCATCGAACAGGCCGCCGGCCTGCTGGTGGTGGGCTCGTCCCTGATGGCCTATTCGGCCTTTCGCCTGTGCAAGGTCATGGCCGACCAGGGCAAGCCGCTGATCGCCATCAACTTCGGCAAGACCCGCGCCGACGAACTGCTGGACCTGAAGATCGCCGCCTCCTGCGAGCAGCTGTTGCCGCTGCTGGCCGAGCGCTTGGGCTCCTAGGAGACCACCGACAGGCGCTCGGCCAGACCGGCCCCGCGCAGAATGTCGAACAGCGCCTGGGCCGCGCTCGACAGTTCATGCCCGGGGTTGGTCAGCACGCCGATGGCGCGCTCCACCACCGGGTCGCGCAGGGTGATGCAGCGGGCGCCCAGCTCGCGCATCTGCCCGGCGCACAAGGCCGGCACCGCGCTGACGCCAAGGCCGCTGGCGACCATGCGCCCCACCGTCGCCAGTTGATGGCTTTCGAATTCCACCGGCAGTTTCATGTCCCGCGCCCGCAAATGTTCTTCGAGCATCACCCGCACCGTGGACGGCCGTTGCAGGGTGATAAAGGGCTGTTCCAGCAGCGACTGCCAGTCGATGTCCTTCAGGTTGGCCAGGGGGGAATCGCTGGGCACCACGGCGACGAAGCGGTCGATGTACAGCGGGGTGAATTGCAGCGACGCGCTTTGCTGCGGCTCGAAAGCCACCCCCAGTTCCACCTGGCGGTCGCGGACCATCTCCAGCACCTGCTCGTTGATCACGTCGTTGACCGTGACGTTGACCTGCGGGTAACGCGCACGAAAGGTCTTGAGGATCGGCGGCAGCAGGTTGCCGGCAAAGGACGGCATGGCCGCCAGGGTCACCCGCCCGCGTTGCAGGGTGAAGCGCTGGCGCAGTTCGTCCTCGGCGTTGTCCCAGTCGGCGATCAGGCGCCGCGCCAGGGGCACCAGGGCCTCGCCTTCCGGGGTCAGGGCAACGTTGCGCGTGTTGCGGCTGAACAGCCGCCCGCCGAGGCCATCCTCCAGCGCCTTGATGGTCAGGCTCAGGGCCGACTGCGACAGGTGCAGGCGCTCGCAGGCCACGGCGAAGCTCAGGCTCTGGGCCACGGCCAGGAAGGCGCGGATCTGTTTGACGGTCATGGAAGCTCCAAGAGAGAAGCAGCTGCAAGCTAGATGCGGCTTGCGGCTTGCGGCTTGCGGCTTGCGGCTTGCGGCTTGCGGCTAATTATTCTGTTTTATAAATCAATCAACCTTAAAAATAAACTTAACAAATGAATGCCTCGGCGCAACACTGCGGCTCACTCTCTTCATACGGCCGGCCAGCCGGCTGGCAACGCAAATACCAATAACAAGAGGATGTGCAGATGGCAGGTTTCGACAAGCGCGTGGCGTCCTACGAGGAAGCCCTCGAAGGTCTCAAGGACGGCATGACCGTGATCTCCGGCGGCTTCGGCCTGTGCGGCATTCCGGAAAACCTGATCGCCGAGATCAAGCGTCGCGGCACCCGCGACCTGACCGTGGTCTCCAACAACTGCGGCGTCGACGGCTTCGGCCTCGGCGTGCTGCTGGAAGACCGGCAGATCAGCAAGGTGGTAGCCTCCTACGTCGGTGAAAACGCCCTGTTCGAGAAGCAACTGCTGAGCGGCGAAATCGAAGTGGTGCTGACCCCCCAAGGCACCCTGGCCGAGAAAATGCGCGCCGGCGGCGCCGGCATCCCGGCCTTCTTCACCGCCACCGGCGTCGGCACCCCGGTCGCCGACGGCAAGGAAACCCGTGAATTCAACGGCCGCGCCTACCTGATGGAAGAGTCCATCACCGGCGACTTCGCCATCGTCAAAGGCTGGAAAGCCGACCACTTCGGCAACGTGGTCTACCGCCACACCGCCCAGAACTTCAACCCGCTGGCCGCCACCGCCGGCAAGATCACCGTGGTCGAGGTCGAAGAGATCGTCGAACCGGGCGAGCTGGACCCGACGCAGATCCACACCCCCGGCATCTACGTCGACCGGATCATTTGCGGCACGTTCGAAAAACGCATCGAACAGCGCACCGTGCGCAAGTAATCGCCCGCCCAACGACTGACGGAGAATAAAAAATGGCTCTTACCCGCGAACAAATGGCTCAACGCGTCGCCCGCGAACTGCAGGACGGTTTCTACGTGAACCTCGGCATCGGCATCCCGACCCTGGTGGCCAACTACATCCCCGACGGCATGGAAGTGATGCTGCAATCGGAAAACGGCCTGCTCGGCATGGGCGCCTTCCCCACCGACGACGAAGTCGATGCGGACATGATCAATGCCGGCAAGCAGACCGTCACCGCGCGCATCGGCGCGTCGATTTTCTCTTCCGCCGAATCCTTCGCGATGATCCGCGGCGGCCATATCGACCTCACCGTGCTCGGTGCCTTCGAGGTCGACGTGCAGGGCAACATCGCCTCCTGGATGATCCCCGGCAAGCTGGTCAAGGGCATGGGCGGCGCCATGGACCTGGTGGCCGGCGCGGACAACATCATCGTCACCATGACCCACGCCTCGAAAGACGGCGAGTCGAAACTGCTGTCGCGCTGCAGCCTGCCGCTGACCGGCGCCAACTGCATCAAGCGCGTGCTGACCGACCTGGCTTACCTGGAGATCGAGAACGGCGCGTTCATCCTCAAGGAACGCGCCCCGGGCGTGAGCGTCGAGGAAATCGTCAGCAAGACCGCCGGCAAGCTGATCGTGCCGGCCCACGTGCCTGAAATGCAGTTCGCCTGAGGAGCAACCAGACCATGCAAGACGTCGTAATCGTTGCCGCCACCCGCACCGCGGTCGGCAGTTTCCAGGGTTCGCTGGCGAACATCCCCGCGGTCGATCTCGGCGCCGCGGTGATCCGCCAACTGCTGGCCCAGACCAGCCTGGAGGGCGCCCAGGTCGATGAAGTGATCATGGGCCAGGTGCTCACCGCCGGTGCCGGGCAGAACCCGGCGCGCCAGGCCGCGATCAAGGCCGGCCTGCCCCACGCCGTGCCGGCGCTGACCCTGAACAAGGTCTGCGGCTCCGGCCTCAAGGCCCTGCACCTGGGCGCCCAGGCGATCCGCTGCGGCGACGCCGAGGTGATCATCGCCGGCGGCCAGGAGAACATGAGCCTGGCCAACTACGTGCTGCCCGGTGCCCGCACCGGCCTGCGCATGGGCCACAGCCAGATCGTCGACAGCATGATCAGCGACGGCCTGTGGGACGCCTTCAACGACTATCACATGGGCATCACCGCCGAGAACCTGGTGGACAAATACGGTATCAGCCGCGAAGCCCAGGACGCCTTTGCCGCCGCCTCGCAGCAGAAGGCCGTGGCCGCCATCGAGGGCGGGCGTTTTGTCGATGAGATCACCCCGATCCTGATTCCCCAGCGCAAGGGCGACCCAATTGCCTTCGCCACCGACGAGCAGCCGCGCGCCGGCACCACCGCCGAATCCCTGGGCAAGCTCAAGCCGGCCTTCAAGAAAGACGGCACGGTCACCGCCGGTAACGCCTCGTCGCTGAACGACGGCGCCGCCGCGGTGATCCTGATGAGCGCC
>Ga0207976_100676_pt1 | contig 11189 bp, 9 predicted proteins | sample LakWasMe94_HOW11_2_FD_183916 | JGI IMG/M metagenome (GOLD analysis project Ga0207976, IMG submission 183916) | Freshwater sediment methanotrophic microbial communities from Lake Washington under simulated oxygen tension - Sediment Metagenome... | ecosystem: Environmental > Aquatic > Freshwater >... | reverse complement strand
CCGACAAGCTCAAGGTTTTCGAACGTGTCTATCCGTTCGGCTGGCTCGGCATTCTCGCCGATACCCCGCCGGTCCACGACGAACTGGTCTACGCCCGCCACGAACGCGGCTTTGCCCTGTGCAGCATGCGGTCGACCACCCGCACCCGCTACTACCTGCAGGTACCGGCGGAAGAAAATGTCGCCGACTGGTCCGATCAACGCTTCTGGGACGAGCTCAAGAAGCGCCTGCCCGAGGAGCTGGCCGAACGCCTGGTGACCGGGCCGTCGATCGAGAAAAGCATCGCGCCGCTGCGCAGTTTCGTGGTCGAGCCGATGCAATACGGACGGATGTTCCTAGTCGGCGACGCCGCGCACATCGTACCGCCCACCGGGGCCAAGGGCCTGAACCTGGCCGCCAGCGATGTCAGCACGCTGTTCAACATTCTGCTCAAGGTCTACCGCGAGCAACGTACCGACCTGCTGCAGAAGTACTCGGAAATCTGCCTGCGGCGGATCTGGAAGGCCGAGCGTTTCTCCTGGTGGATGACCGCGATGCTGCACCGTTTCCCCGACTCCGACGACTTCAGCCAGCGCATCGCCGAGTCGGAGCTGGCGTACTTCGTCGACTCCGAGGCCGGGCGCAAAACCATCGCGGAAAATTACGTCGGCCTTCCTTACGAGGCTATCGAGTAGGAGCCTATCGAGTACACTAGCGAGCATTCCCGCTCGCCTTGCACCCTGCGGGTCAATCACTGCCCGCAGGTTCTTTCGTGACCAATCCCAACCAGCCTGGCCAACCCCAATTGGCTCTTCGCAGCGTACTGATTGCCCTGATGCTGGCGATCTTCCTCGGCGCCCTGGACCAGACCATAGTCGCGGTCTCCATGCCCGCCATCTCCGCGCAGTTCAAGGACGTCAGCCTGCTGGCCTGGGTGATTTCCGGCTACATGGTGGCCATGACCGTGGCGGTGCCGATCTACGGCAAGCTCGGCGACCTCTATGGCCGGCGCAAGCTGATGCTGTTCGGCATGGGCCTGTTCACACTGGCGTCGCTGTTCTGCGGCATGGCCCAGAACATGGAACAACTGGTGCTGGCGCGGATCTTCCAGGGCATCGGCGCCGGCGGGATGATTTCGGTCAGCCAGGCGATCATCGGCGACATAGTGCCGCCCCGCGAACGTGGGCGTTACCAGGGTTACTTCAGCAGCATGTACGCGGCGGCCAGCGTCGCCGGCCCGGTGCTCGGCGGCTACATGACCGAATACCTGTCCTGGCGCTGGGTGTTCCTGATCAACCTGCCCCTGGGCCTGGGTGCCTGGCTGGTGGCCAGGCGCAATCTGCTGGGGCTGCCGATTCCGCAGCGCAAACCGATCATCGACTACCTCGGCACGCTGCTGATGATCATCGGCCTGACTGCCCTGCTGCTGGCGATCACCCATTTCGGCCAGGGCCACGCCTGGCGCAGCAAAGAGGTGCTGGGCCTGCTGGCAGGTGCTGTCATCGTCCTGGCCCTGTTCGCCTGGCATGAACGGCGCACGCAAGAGCCGCTGCTGCCCATGCACCTGTTCGCCAATCGCAATGCCATGCTGTGCTGGTGCACGGTGTTCTTCACCAGCTTCCAGGCCATCTCCCTGACGGTGCTGATGCCGTTGCGCTTTCAGAGCGTCACCGGCGCCGGTGCCGACAGCGCGGCATTGCACCTGCTGCCGCTGGCCATCGGCCTGCCGATAGGCGCCTACTTCGCCGGGCGCATGACCTCGGTGACCGGCCGCTACAAACCGATGATCCTCAGTGGCGCCCTGCTGATGCCGCTGACCGTTCTCGGCATGGCCTTCAGCCCGCCCCAGGCGGTGCTGCTGAGCAGTGTGTTCATGTTGTTCAGCGGGATAGCCTCCGGCATGCAGTTCCCAACGTCGCTGGTGGGCAGCCAGAACTCGGTGGAACAACGGGATATCGGGGTCGCCACCAGCACCACCAACCTGTTCCGTTCCCTGGGCGGTGCGGTGGGCGTGGCCTTGATGTCGGCGCTGCTGCTGGCGTTGTTGCAGGACTCCAGCTTCGCCCAGTTGAGCGGTTCGGCGCTGATCGGCGAAGGCCACTCGGGCAATGTGCTGCTCGACGGCCTGAACGCCGCGCCGGGCGCGGAACAGGGAGCCTTGCGGGCCGAGTTGCTGCTGACCTTCAAACACTTGCTGATAGTCAGTGCGGCAGTGTCGTTGCTGGGGTTGGCGGCAGCGCTGGCCATGCCCAACGCGCTGCTGCGCGGGCGTGAAGACAAGGTCAAATAACGACATCGCCAGCCAGCTCTTCCATAGGCGAGCTGGCTGGCGATCATCCCTCACGGGCTGTAGTACCCCACCGCCACCAGGAAGTGCCCGACCTTGCGCAGGTAGGCGTGCTTGTCTTCCACCTTGGCTGTCACCGGGTTCTTCCAGCGGTACTCATACTCGCCCTGATCCTGAGTGGCCATCAGCGCCAGGATCGGCTCGCCCACCGGTTTACCGTCCAGGTCCCTGACCTTGTTGAAGTCGGTATTGATCAGCCGCAGATTGGTGCCGTGGGCCACGTAGCGCTGGTTGTCCAGATCGACCACGAACACATACAGGTCGTCCTGCAGGAAACCGCCCTTGAGCGAGTTGATCGCCATCAGCGTGCCCTTCTCGTCCTTCACCAGCTCGCTCGCCGCCTTGTCCAGCAAGGCCCTGGCCTGCTCGGCGGAAGCCCGCGGCAGGTAATAACCGACCGCGAGGATTCGCTCGCCGACCCGCTGGTAATACACATGCTTGCGCTCGACCTTGCCGTCGGCCCAGTTCTGCCAGCGGTATTCGGCTTGCTGAATGCCATTGCCCTCGGGAATCTTCAGCGCGTCCTTGAAGGCCTTTTGCAAGTCCGGCCCCAGCACCTCGGAAACATCGCGGCCGATCAGCGCCGACGACGGCCCGCCACTGGCCAGCATCACCCCCTTGGTGTCGACCACAAACACATAACGGTCCTTGTCGACGAACTCGCCCTGCCGGCTGAAAGCGGCGAAAGCCTTGTCACCCTGGTCGTGGTAATAGGCCAGGGCCTTTTCCAGCAGGGCCTTGGCCGCCGTGGCATCGTCCGCCGCCTGGACCTGGCTGCCACAGAACATCAGCAACCACCCCAGCACCGTGGCTCTAAGCAATCCCCTCATTGCGCGTCCCTCGTTCTTGTTGGTGTTTCAAGAGCGTAGACGGCGAAGGGATATGGTCGACTATTCAGCGAAACAGGGGAGCGAGAGGCAAAACCGCGACCTTCCCACGCCAGGCGCGGGAAGGTCGTCAAGGTCAGGGGCGGGTATTGAGCTGCTGCTGCAGATTCTGGATCTGGCTCTGCAGGGTATTGATGTTGCGGGTGACCTGGCCACGGAAGGCATCGAACTCGGCGGTGTTGGTGCCGCCCTGGGCAGCGGCGGGACGATTGTCCTGCTGGCTCTTGAGCACGATCATGTCCTGCTCCAGACGCTCGATGGCGGCGCTCGGGTTGCCCTGTTTCTTCAAGGCGGCGATCTCGCCGTTCAGGCTCTTGAACTGGGCATCGACCTTGCTGGTGTCGGCAGGTGCGCTTTTCAGGGCGGCCAGCTCGCTGCTCAAGGATTTCACCTGAGCCTGCAACTGGCTGTTGGCCGTCTGTTGCTCAGTGGCCTGCGCAGTCATCTGAGCCAGGCGCTTGTCCAGGTCCGTGGCCTGCCCGGCCACGCCTTGCTGCTGCTTGCCCTGATCCTGCAGCCGGCTTTCCAGCTGCTTGATCTGCAGCTTCAAGGCTTCGCTGTCGCTGTTGACGCTGGACTGGCTGGCGACCACCTTGCCGGAAATATCCTGCAGGCGCCCCGCCGCTTCTTCGCTGATACGGGCGAAACTCTCTTGAGTGGCGACCAGTTGCTGCTCCATCAGCGAGATCTGCTGGAAGCTCCACCAGGCCAGGCCGATAAAGGCGAAGAACAAGGCACCGACCAGCGCCCAGAGTGGCCCGGCATTCGGCGCCTTGACCTTGGCGGCCGGCACGCTGCGCGAATGCACCGAAGTACGCGCACGGCCCGCGGCGGTGGTCGGGAAATCGTCGTCGAGGGTATCGGCACGCAGGCTTGGAACATCGTCGAAGTCGTCGTTGGCATCGTTACGCATGGGGCAACCTTTCTAAAACCGCGGTGATAGCTGAATGGGGCGAGTATAAACCGCTAACCCGCCGCCCTGATCGACCCTGAACCCCGAACTCGGTTCAGTGTTTGTTTTCAGCCTATGTCCTGAGCCTTCCACCAGCCACAGAACTCATCCAGGGCCGTCCACAGGCTGACCTTCGGTTCGTAATCCAGATAATGACGGGCGCGGCTGATATCCAGGGTGAAGTTCTTGTTCATGACCTGCATGCCCAGGCGCGACAGGGTCGGCTCCGGACGGCCCGGCCAGAGCTTGCAGAAGCCTTCATTGAGGGCCGCCACGCTGTAGGCCAGGCCAAAGGAGCGGTAGCGCGTGACCTGCGGCACACCCATCTGGCGCATCACATAGTTCACCACGTCCCACAACGGCACGGGCGCGCCGTTACTGATGTTGTAGGCCTTGCCCAGGGCCGAGCCGCTGGCCAGCAGACTGCTGAGCAGCGCTTCGTTGAGGTTCTGCACACTGGTGAAGTCGACCTTGTTCAGGCCGTTGCCGATGATCGCCAGACGGCCCTTGCGCTGCATCTTCAACAGGCGCGGAAAAATGCTCATGTCGCCGGCGCCGGTGACAAAACGCGGACGCAGCGCCAGCACTTCCAGGCCGAACTCCTGGGCGCCGAACACCTTCTGCTCCGCCAGGTATTTGGTGGCGGCATAAGGGTGCTTGAAGCGCTTGGGTACTTGTTCTTCGGTCAGGCCCAGATGGTCGCGACCGTCGAAATAGATCGACGGCGACGACAGGTGCACCAGGCGCCGGACATGGCGCTTGAGGCAGGCCTCGACCACGTTTTCGGTGACCAGCACGTTGCCCTGATGGAAATCCTGATAACGCCCCCAGAGCCCCACCGCCCCCGCACAATGCACCACCGCATCGACGTCGCGACACAGGTCGCGCACCAGATCGGCATCGCTCAAGTCACCCTGGACGAACTCGGCTCCACGCTGCACCAGATGTTCCACACCTTCGGCCCGACGCCCGTTGACCCGTACATCCAGGCCCTGCTCAAGGGCAAAACGCGCGAAGCGTCCGCCAATGAAGCCGCTTGCGCCGGTGACCAGAATTTTCATGACTTGCTCCGATTGCTTTCGTGTTTCATACCAGCCGCACCCTGTGTGGCGTGGGGGGTATTGCTTAAAGGTATTGCCTGATGCCTTGACGCCTTGTGTTACGCCAACGGCACCAGCCATTGCGCCGAAGAACGCGCCAGGTGCTCGGTGAGCAGACCCAGCAGTTGGCCACCATTGCGCCAATGATGCCAGTACAGCGGCACATCGATCGGCTTATCTGGCAAAAGCTCCACCAACACCCCCCGCGCCAACTGGTCGCGCACCTGCAATTCGGGCACCAGCCCCCAACCCAGGCCGGCCTCGGTCAGGCGGATGAAGCCCTCGGACGAGGGACACAGGTGATGCTCGAACCCGCCATCGACACCCAGCGCCGCCAGGTAGCGGTGCTGCAGGAAATCGTCCGGGCCGAACACCAGGGCCGGCGTCCGGGCCAGGCGCTCGGCTTGCACACCCTGCGGAAAATGCCGCGCAAGGAAGGCCGGGCTGGCCAGGGCACGGTAGCGCATGGCCCCCAGCAGCACGCTGCGGGCACCGGCCACCGGCCGCTCGCTGGCACAGACACAGGCCGCCACTTCCCCGGCCCGCATGCGCTTGAGGCCCACGGTCTGGTCTTCGACGATCAGGTCCAGAAGCAAATGCTGCTCGGCACAGAAGTCGCCCACCGCCTCGGCCCACCAGGTGGCCAGGCTGTCGGCGTTGAGGGCGATGCGCAGACGCTCCGGCAAGCCTTCCTCGTCCAGGGCCGGCACCTGGCTCTGCAGGTCGCGTTCGAGCAGGCGTACCTGCTGCACATGGTTGAGCAGGCGCCGGCCGATTTCCGTCGGCGCCGGCGGAGTGACCCGCACCAGCACCGGCTGGCCGATCCGCGCCTCGAGCAGCTTGATCCGCTGGGAAATGGCCGACTGCGACAACCCCAGCACCTGCGCGGCGCGCTCGAATCCGGCCTGTTCGATCACCGCGGCCAGGGCGGACAGTAACTTATAGTCGAACATCAGTTTTCCTAATGAGCGATCAGTAATATTGGTTTTTCTTATACAGCCTGCAACCGGAGAATAGCCAGCATGCTTTCTCGTTCAAGGACCTTTTTCATGGCTGGCGAAACCTCCCTCGATACCCTGCTGCGCAGCATGAGCCCGCAGCTCAACCCCGGTGACTACGTGTTCTGCTCCATCGCCGATCGCGCGCTGCTCGACGGCACCGACGTACTGGGCAGCTTTCGCGAGCAGGAAGGGCTCACGGTGATCCTCGAGCGCCAGCAAGCCGAACGATTGGGGCTGGGTTTCGACTACGTCGCGGCCTGGATCACCCTGAACGTGCATTCGGCCCTGGAAGCCGTCGGCCTGACCGCCGCGTTCGCCAGCGCCCTGGGCAAGGCCGGGATCAGCTGCAACGTGATCGCCGGCTACTACCACGATCATCTGTTTGTCGGTAAGGCCGATGCCGAGCGCGCCATGGGCGTGCTGCGGCAACTGGCGGCGGGCGAGGAGTAAACGACATGTGGCAGAGCTACGTTAACGGGCTGCTGGTAGCGGCCGGGCTGATCATGGCGATCGGCAGCCAGAATGCTTTTGTCCTGGCCCAGAGCCTGCGGCGCGAACACCACCTGCCGGTGGCCGTGCTGTGCGTGACTTGCGATGCGTTGCTGGTGGCGGCCGGGGTATTCGGCCTGGCCACGCTGCTGGCGCAGAACCCGACGCTGCTGGCGGTTGCCCGCTGGGGCGGCGCTGCGTTCCTGATCTGGTACGGCAGCCAGGCCCTGCGTCGCGCCTGCTCCAGGCAGAGCCTGCAACAGGGCGAGAACCAGACCGTCCGCTCGCTGCGCGCGGTGCTGCTCAGTGCGCTGGCGGTGACCCTGCTCAACCCTCATGTGTACCTGGACACGGTGCTGCTGATCGGCTCGCTGGGGGCACAACAGACCGAACCCGGTGCCTATGTGGTCGGCGCGGCCAGCGCTTCGTTGCTGTGGTTTTTCACCCTGGCCCTCGGCGCCGCGTGGCTGGCTCCATGGCTGGCCCGGCCGAGCACCTGGCGCATTCTCGACCTGCTGGTGGCGCTGATGATGTTCAGCGTGGCGGTTCAACTCATCACCGCTACATGATTTATTCCAAAAGGCTCTGGAACCTCTATTCCACACAGTTGTTGCGTGGTTATGCCGCACCCCCGGTGCTATGATCCGAACCCTGCGCCGCAAAGAGTACAAACTCCCCGGCGCTTGTCTGGCCGCCCGTGATCGGCCTTGCGCTCACCGCAACTGACCTGATTAGGAGAATCACCATGGCTTTCGAATTGCCGCCGCTGCCTTATGCACACGATGCCCTGCAGCCGCACATTTCCAAGGAAACTCTGGAATACCACCACGACAAGCACCACAACACCTATGTCGTGAACCTGAACAACCTGGTGCCAGGCACCGAGTTCGAAGGCAAAACCCTGGAAGAGATCGTCAAGTCTTCTTCGGGCGGTATCTTCAACAACGCCGCTCAGGTCTGGAACCACACTTTCTACTGGAACTGCCTGGCGCCAAACGCTGGCGGTCAACCAACCGGCGCACTTGGCGACGCCATCAACGCGGCTTTCGGTTCGTTCGACAAGTTCAAGGAAGAATTCACCAAGACTTCCGTCGGCACCTTCGGTTCCGGTTGGGGCTGGCTGGTGAAAAAGGCTGACGGTTCCCTGGCCCTGGCCAGCACCATCGGCGCCGGTAACCCGCTGACCAGCGGCGACACCCCGCTGCTGACCTGCGACGTCTGGGAACACGCTTACTACATCGACTACCGCAACCTGCGTCCTAAGTACGTCGAAGCGTTCTGGAACCTGGTCAACTGGAAATTCGTGGCCGAGCAGTTCGAAGGCAAGACCTTCGTCGCCTAAGCCCGTTTGCAGTCAAAAAAACCCGGCATTGCCGGGTTTTTTCGTTTTACCGGCAAGGGCCCGGCTTGCCGTGCCAGCCCAGCGGGCTAACCTCTCTATTTCAGGTAAAAAATCTCCTCCGTCCCTCAAGTTGCAAGGCTTGGCTACCGACATATAACCGATAAGCGCGGATATGCTGGCTCCCGGCATTCCAGCCAAGCCTACAGGTGAAATATCCTGGGCCTGATTGTCCCTTTGACTGCCATCACGGGATTGCCAATACTCATGGCAACTTGACGCTACACGCACGGAACAAGGAATAACCCTTTGAAGCTGGAACTCAAAAACAGCTTGTCGGTGAAGTTGCTCCGGGTTGTGCTGCTGTCGGCACTGATAGTGGGCGTAGTTCTGAGCTGTGCACAAATCGTCTTCGATGCTTACAAGACTCGGCAGGCGGTCGCTAATGATGCCCAGCGCATTCTCGACATGTTTCGCGACCCCTCGACCCAGGCCGTTTACAGCCTGGACCGCGAAATGGGCATGCAAGTCATCGAAGGCCTGTTCCAGGACGATGCTGTGCGCATGGCCTCCATCGGCCATCCCAACGAAACCATGCTCGCGGAAAAAACCCGTGAGTTGCAGGCATCCCCCAGCCGCTGGCTGACCGACCTGATCCTCGGCAAGGAGCGTACCTTCACCACCCAACTGGTGGGTCGTGGCCCCTACAGCGAATACTACGGCGACCTGAGCATCACCCTCGACACGGCCACCTACGGCCAGGGATTCATCGTCAGCTCAGTGATCATTTTCATTTCCGGCGTACTGCGCGCCCTGGCCATGGGCCTGGTGCTGTATCTGGTTTACCACTGGCTGCTGACCAAGCCGCTGTCGCGCATCATCGAGCACCTGACCACCATCAATCCGGACCGCCCCAGCGAACATCAGATTCCCTTGCTCAAGGGCCACGAGCGAAACGAGCTGGGGATCTGGATCAATACCGCCAACCAGTTGCTGGCGTCGATCGAGCGCAACACGCACCTGCGCCATGAAGCGGAAAACAGCCTGCTGCGCATGGCGCAGTACGACTTCCTCACCGGCCTGCCCAACCGCCAGCAGTTGCAGCAGCAACTGGACAAGATCCTCATCGATGCCGGCCGCCTGCAACGCCGGGTCGCGGTGCTCTGTGTCGGCCTCGACGACTTCAAGGGCATCAACGAACAGTTCAGCTACCAGACCGGCGACCAGTTGCTGCTGGCCCTGGCCGATCGCCTGCGGGCCCACAGTGGCCGCCTTGGCGCCCTCGCCCGCCTCGGCGGCGACCAGTTCGCCCTGGTCCAGGCCGATATCGAACAACCCTACGAAGCCGCCGAACTGGCGCAGAGCATTCTCGACGACCTGGAGGCACCGTTCGCCCTCGACCACCAGGAAATCCGCCTGCGCGCCACCATCGGCATCACCCTGTTCCCGGAAGACGGTGACAGCACCGAGAAGCTGCTGCAGAAAGCCGAGCAGACCATGACCCTGGCCAAGAGCCGGTCGCGCAATCGTTATCAGTTCTATATCGCCAGCGTCGACAGCGAGATGCGTCGGCGCCGCGAACTGGAGAAGGACCTGCGCGAAGCCCTGAACCGCGAACAGTTCCACCTGGTCTACCAGCCGCAGATCAGCTACCGCGATCATCGGGTGGTCGGGGTCGAGGCACTGCTGCGCTGGCAGCATCCGGAACACGGCTTTGTCCCGCCGGACCTGTTCATTCCCCTGGCCGAGCAGAACGGCACCATCATCGCCATCGGCGAATGGGTGCTGGACCAGGCCTGCCGCCAGTTGCGCGAATGGCATGACCTGGGCTTCAGCGACCTGCGCATGGCGGTCAACCTGTCCACCGTACAACTGCACCACGCCGAACTGCCGCGGGTGGTCAACAACCTGCTGCAGATCTATCGCCTGCCGCCGCGCAGCCTGGAGCTGGAAGTTACCGAAACCGGCCTGATGGAAGACATCAGCACCGCCGCCCAGCACCTGTTGAGCCTGCGCCGCTCGGGTGCGCTGATCGCCATCGACGACTTCGGCACCGGCTACTCGTCCCTGAGCTACCTCAAGAGCCTGCCGCTGGACAAGATCAAGATCGACAAGAGCTTCGTCCAGGACCTGCTGGATGACGACGACGATGCCACTATCGTGCGAGCGATCATCCAACTGGGCAAAAGCCTGGGTATGCAGGTGATCGCCGAGGGCGTGGAAACCGCCGAACAGGAGGCCTACATCATCTCCGAAGGCTGCCACGAAGGTCAGGGTTATCACTACAGCAAACCCCTGCCGGCACGGGAGCTGAGCGCCTACCTGAAACAGGCCCAGCGCAGTAACGCGGCCATCCTCTGAAAGCACGATTGCGCGCATAAGCTTGATCCAGCGCAATCGCTTTCTGAATAGGAAATATTTACAACCACAACCCTTTACACATAATGCAAATCTTTCGCATTATGTCGCAGTTTTGCGCGTCCACCGCGCCAGTCCACCCCTCTCTCGAAGCAGGATGTTCGCCATGATTCGTATGCCTCTGGCTACCGCCAGTCTGTTGGCCATCGCTATTTCCCTCGCCGGTTGCGGCGAAGGCAAAGACAAGGCTGCCGCGCCGCAAGCCGCTACCCCAGCCGCCAGCACCGCAGCCCCGGCCAGCGCTCCTGCGGCCGGCAAGGTCGATGAAGCGGCGGCCAAGGCGGTTGTCGCGCATTACGCCGATATGGTCTTCGCCGTGTACAGCGATGCCGAATCCACCGCGAAGACCCTGCAGACCGCGATCGACGCCTTCCTCGCCAAGCCCAACGCCGACACCCTGAAAGCCGCCAAGGCCGCCTGGGTCGCCGCTCGCGTGCCTTACCTGCAGAGCGAAGTGTTCCGCTTCGGCAACACCATCGTCGACGACTGGGAAGGCCAGGTGAACTCCTGGCCGCTGGACGAAGGCCTGATCGACTACGTCGACAAGTCCTACGAGCACGCGCTGGGTAACCCGGGCGCCACCGCCAACATCATCGCCAACACCGAAGTCCAGGTCGGCGAAGACAAGGTCGACGTGAAAGACATCACCCCGGAAAAACTCGCCAGCCTCAACGAGC
>Ga0207976_100675_pt1 | contig 11189 bp, 3 predicted proteins | sample LakWasMe94_HOW11_2_FD_183916 | JGI IMG/M metagenome (GOLD analysis project Ga0207976, IMG submission 183916) | Freshwater sediment methanotrophic microbial communities from Lake Washington under simulated oxygen tension - Sediment Metagenome... | ecosystem: Environmental > Aquatic > Freshwater >... | reverse complement strand
TCAACGACCTGCCCCCGGCGCAGCGCGGCATCGCCATGGTGTTCCAGAGTTATGCGCTGTACCCGCACATGAACGTCTACCGCAACATGGCGTTTGGTTTGAAGATCCACGGCGCCAGCAAGGCCGAGACGGACCAACGTGTGCGCGACGCCGCCAAGGTGCTGCACATCGACCATTTGCTGGAGCGCCTGCCGCGTGAACTGTCGGGCGGGCAGCGCCAGCGCGTGGCCATTGGCCGTGCGATTGTGCGCGAGCCACGCTTGTTTTTGTTCGACGAACCGTTGTCTAACCTGGATGCCGCATTGCGTGCCAAGACGCGCATCGAGTTGTCGCGTTTGCACCGCGACCTGGGCGCCACCATGGTCTACGTCACCCATGACCAGATCGAGGCCATGACCCTGGGCGACAAGATTGTGGTCTTGCACGAGGGCCGGGTGCAGCAGGCCGGCACGCCGCTCACGCTGTACCAGCAGCCGGCCAACCGCTTTGTGGCCACCTTCATCGGCTCACCCACCATCAACCTCATGCCCGCGCGTGTGCTGGAGCTCAGCACGCAGGGTGCGCGGGTGCAACTGGGCAATGGCTGCACGGTGCTGGCCACGGTGGACGCCGGCGCACTGCAGGTGGGCGAATCGGTGGAAGTGGGCCTGCGCCCCGAGCATTGCGAGGTGTTGGCCGCAGGCAGCGCACCGGGCGCGAATGACGCCGCCTTTGACGCCGAAATCACGCTGGTGGAGCACCTGGGTGAATCCAACCTGCTGTACCTGCAAACCGACGATGGCCAGGAGCTGATCGTGCGCGGCGATGGCAACGCCGCCGTGTGTCTGGGCGACTCGGTGATTGTGCGCGCGCCACCCGAAGCCCTGTACCTGTTTCGTGCCGACGGTGTGGCCTGCCCGCGCCTGCGCCCCGGGAATATGCGTTCGGCGCACGCCATATCAAAAGGAGACGCTATCTGACTGAGCCTGCAACCACGTGATGACTCTTGCCCCCCCACCAACGTTTAAAGAATTAAGGAAGATATGAAGCTAACCCGCACTCCCATCGCCTCCGCCGTCGCACTTGTTCTCATGGGCGTCATGGCATCCAGCCAGGCCCAACAAACCACTGCCACCACGACAACGGCGCAAGCCACGCCCGATGCCGCTGCGCCACAGGCCACCGCCGACACCTCCACAGGATTGCAAACGGTCGAGGTGCGCGGCATACGTGACACCCTGAAGAAAAATCTGGCCGGCAAGCGCGATGCGCAAAACATTGTCGACACCGTAACGGCCGAAGACCTGGGCAAGTTCCCCGATAAAAATGTTGCCGATTCCCTGCAGCGCGTGCCGGGTATTTCTGTTGATCGCACCTGGGGCGAAGGCCGCGATATTTTCGTGCGTGGCACGGACAAGAGTCTCAACATGACGCAATTGAATGGCCAGTCGGTGGCCTCTGCCTACTGGTGGAAAAACGATTCACAAAGCCGCGGCTTCAATTACGATATTTTGCCGTCGGAACTGGTGGGTAGCCTGGATGTGTACAAGAGCCCATCAGCCGATTTGGATGAAGGCAGCATTGGTGGCCTGGTCATCGTCAAGACCCGCAAGCCACTGCAGTTCAAGGCGCCTGTGACCGCACAATTTTCGCTGGAAGGCACCTACAGTGTCCTGCCTGCCAAGACCGATCCACAGGTTTCCGGCTTGCTGAACTGGAAGAATGCGGAAGACACATTCGGCGTCTTGGTCTCGCTCAGCAAACAAAAGCGCACCATGCGCCGTGATGGTTTGGAAGACTTTACCGACGCCACCAAATACACCATCCTGGACCAGAATGGTATCGCAACACCCAATGCCTACGCATCGTGGGGTGGCGGCTCGGCCATCTTCCGCCAGGACCGCGAACGCACGACCAGCAATGTGACCCTGCAACTGCGCCCCAACCGGGACAGCGACATATCTTTGAATTACATCAATTCGGATATGAGCATGAACAACAGCAACCAGAACTACCTGTGGCAAGCTGGCGGCTTGGCAGACAGCACCAACACGATCCGTGTGACCAATCCACGCTTCATCACCACGTCAGACGGCACCCAAGCGCTGGTCGGCGGGACCGTCGGCCCCAAGACCGGTGTGTCGTTTGAACCGATCTACCGCGAGGCCTATATCAAGTCCAGCGTGCTGGATCTGGAAGGCAATCTCGAAGGTGACGGCTGGAAAGTGCATGGACAGGTCGGCACCACCTCCGCTGAAGGCGGCAGCAAACACGACCGCAATTTCTGGTTCACTGGCGACACCCGTGCCACCATCAACCTTGCACCCGACACCTATGAGGTGAAATACCTGGACATGAGCCCGCTCGACCCGAGCAAGCTGACATTGCAAGGCGCGCGTGACTGGATACGCAAGATGGAGAGCCAGGAAAACTATGTACAAGGAGACCTGACGCTGGACATAAACGGCTCCTTCATCAAGGACATCAAACTCGGCCTGAAATTCCGCGACAACACCGTTCAAAACCACCGCACCATCGGCACGGTGGGACCCGGCAGCGTGGGTTGGCAGTCTTTCACTTTGGCTGACCTGTCCACCGGCGCTTCGCCACTGTTGAGCCAGCAGGCCGCAACGCCGGGTTCTTTGACGCAGTACGCGTGGGTGGACGATGCCCTGGCCGCCAGCAAAGGCTTCGCCATGTACGACAAGGGCATGGTCTACAACGAAGCCAAGGGTGAGTATTACCGCATCCAGGAAAAAATCACGGCGGCCTATGCCAAGGCCGATTTTGCGGTTGACAAATGGCGCGGTGATTTTGGTGTGCGTTTGGTGAAGACCGACCAGACGTCTGAGGCCTACCAGGATCTGAAAGGCGACGGCAACTACACCATAGGCAGCACCACGCGCAGTTATACCGACGCCTTGCCCAATCTGAATGTGGTCTATGACTTGCGCCGTGATGTGATTGTGCGGGGCGCCATTTCACGCGTCATGGCACGCAATACCTTTAGCGATTTGAGCGCCAGCACCGAAGTCAGCGGCACCACCAATGCAGCAACGGCTGGCAACCCGCTGCTGAAGCCTTACCACGCAGACCAGGCTGAATTGGGTGCGGAATGGTATTTTGCAGATGCATCGATGTTGTCGGCAACGGTGTTTACCAAGCGCCTGGATACCTTCATCTATACCTCTACCGCGCAAGAGAATGTGGGTGGCGTCATGCGCCCGGTCACGCGCCCACACAATGCGGACAACGGTGCCGTCATCAACGGCGTGGAAGTGCAGTGGCAACAAGCCTTCGGCAATGGCTTTGGGGGAATCGTCAACTACACCTTCACCGACGCAGTGGCCGGCTCCCTGGCAGGCGGACAAAAACTGAATGTGGTGGGCAATTCCAGAGACCAGATGAATGTCAGCGGCTACTATGAGAAGAATGGTTTCAGCGTACGCCTGTCGTACAACTACCGGTCCAAGTCGTACGGTGGTCTGAACGAAGGTGGGCAAGACGTCAACAGCGCGTATGGACAGTGGGACGCCACCGCCAACTGGGACATCACACCAAGCCTCAGCCTGTATGCATCCGGCGTGAACCTGACCAATGCCGTGATACGCACCAACACCACCGATGGATTGCCCGTGGGTGTGTATGAAAACGGTCCACGATACAGCGTTGGCGTCCGAGGTAAGTTCTGATGTTTCAGCCCAGCGCGAACGATAGTTCGCCGCTCTACCGACAACTGGCACGCGTTGGGCAGCCGCAGTCGCGACTGGCCGACTTCTCAGAGCAGTTGCACCGGCGCGGCTACACAGCCTCTTCGCGCTGGCTGGACCGAAGCATCACCGTGGCCATGGCCGACGAACAGCTCAGCCTGGGGCTGCCGCCCGGCGCGTGGGTGGCGCGCCTGGAGCGCTTGCGCATGGCGGACGATTGCGTGATCGCTTACGAGGTGAGCGTGTTCCCGCAAACGGTGCTGCCGGACCCCATGGCGTTTGAAGGCTCCGCATACGAGCACCTGGACCGCATCCACCTGGCCCCAGTGAGGGCTTTGCAGCACATGCGTGCACTCAACGCCCGGCCGCAGTTGGCCAAGCAACTCGGCGTGCCGGACCAACAAGCGGTGCTGCTCATTACCCGGGTCGCTTACCTGGAGTCGGGCCAGGCCGTTGAATTGACGCATTCGTATTGCCGTAGTGACTACTATGATTTTGTGGCGGAGACTAGGCGGGATGGGTGAAAGTAAATTCTTCAGCACCAATCCCGGCTCCGCACCAACTCCCACAGCGGGGGTCTAACCACAGCGCTCCTGAAAACATAGTCTTGATCACTCTCAAAACACCCAAGCTTTATGGGCGTTGAACTAGGGGGTAATTGGAAAGCGAAAAACTTTGCACCGTGCGACAGGATTGCCGTGTGCCGCAGTCACAATGGAATGCAGAAGGAGTGCATTCAATGTCACCATCGTCTCAGCGCAAAATAGGCGCAACTAAAACTAGAAATAGAAAAAGCCGTCGGAAAGTAGCGTCAGATCAGAAAGATGACGTTGTGACCCTCTTTTTGCGTGCCCTGCCCCACACCGGTTTTGAGGGTTTCGAAGGGTTGGTCTCCCATTTATTGGAGGCGCAACTCGGCCAACGTTTTCGCTTGGCTGCAAGCGGGTTTCAGGCAGGCATGGATGCTGAAACGGAGCCAGGTCCAACGGGCTCCAATCGCATCAAGGTAGAAACCAAGCATTATTTCAAGAGTGCACTTGACTTGCGGGAGTTAACCGCCGAGATATACCAAGCATGCAAAGACGACGGCTGTGATCTTTGGGTGCTTGCATGCACCTGCCCGATTTCCAGCCAGCATGCGTCGGCGCTCGAGCAAGCCGCAGCCAGCGAGGGGATTGAATGCGTCTTTCTGGATCGGCCAGGCACCGGCGTTGACCGCGTAGCAGCGATGATGGCTTCACATGAGGATTCTGTCCTGCACTGGGCCTCTCAGTCCAGTGTTGTTTTCAACGAAGCGGAACTGCGTCAGTCATTAGCGGAATTGCGTAACCGGCCTGAATATCCTGCAGTTCTGGCACGTCTTGCAACAAAGCTATCAGGATCTCTGGTGGGCTACTCTGACACGGTAAGGCGGGCACGCGAAGAGCACATTCGCATTCTCTCTGACGAACGGAGCAGCGAAGCGGCCTACAACCAAAACGTTGCCCTTCTCGCAAAATCGACCCATCGCGTGCGTCGGTCCGGCATAGAGAGCTCGCTCGAAGCTTGGTGGCGGAAAGGAATTCCCGCAAGTCCGCACTTTGCGATTCTTGGAGAAGAAGGTCAGGGAAAGACGTGGGCCACGATGGGATGGCTCTCCGATCATATCAAGACAGACAGGTTGCCGTTATTTCTCGCTTGCAATGGATCGGTGAACATTCGGCCAGGGGACACGTTGGAAGCTTTGCTACCGAAGCTCCTGCACCACTGGACCCGCCTCAAAGCTGAAGATTGGTGGAAAAAGCGGCTTGAACATTGGGTCCAACGCCCCACGTCCTCGGGACCGGTCATATTGGTTCTCGTTGACGGTCTGAACGAGAACGCAAATGTCAATTGGATTGACTTTTTTCGGTCCATGCAAGACGAGAAGTGGCGCGGCCGTGTCGCGGTGATTGCCACCGACCGACCAGGTCATTGGGACGGTTGCGCGAGACTCCTGCAGGATGGGTTCCACCCCCTCACTATCCAAGGGTACTCGAATGCGGAGCTACAAGAAGCATTGAAAGCGCACCAGGAGATCGATCTGAAGAAGATTCCTGACGGTTTGCTGCCCCTACTGAGTACACCACGCTATTGCGAGTTGGTGGCAGAACACTTCAGCGAACTGGAGGCCTCCGGCGATTTCACGCCAGAACGGTTGGTCCTGCTGGACGCTGCCCACCGCCAATCAAAGAGGCGTGGTTTTCCGTTTACCGAGAGCCAGTTAATCAACGTCATACAAGGACTCGCAAGTCGATACCGCGAAACCAACACACTTGATTTGCGATCAATTGCTAACCTCTCGCAAGATATCGGTGACAGTCGTCAAATTCAGCAGGAGATTATCGACGGTGGGCTTTTGATCCGAATTGAAGGTGGGGTTGGAAGCCGTTATCGCGTAGAAAAATCACGGCTCGTCTTCGGTCTTGGCATGTTACTGGTTGACAACTTGCGTGAGACTGCATCGGACGGGGCGACAACTTCAACTATCGCTGAGGATATTGCTAGCTGGCTTGAGCCGCACGCAGAGATGGACCTGAAAGTGGAAATCAGCGCTGCGGCGGTCTACCACAGCTATCTGGATGCCTCTTTTCCGGCGATCGCACGTAGAGCGTTGATAAAGCACTGGCTGTTGTCTCGTAACGCACACCTGAACTTGGACGAAGTCAGGCTGGCGATTGTTTTGAAGGGCCCCGAGGACTTTCTCAGCGTAGCCGAGGATTTTTGGGGCTTTAACAATCGGTTTGAAGCTGCACAGGATTTTCTGGGCGAAGCCCTATGCCGCAATCGAGACATAGACCCGCTAAGGCCCCACCTGATTCGCTCAGTCTGTCGCTGGATGGGTTTCGCCCATCCAGCGGGCCATAGATTGTTTCTTGGCCGGGATGAAATCGCAGTAAGAAAAGCAGTTGCAGAGATCGCGGCGCGCGCTGGTCATGAACTTCGTGAAGGCCCTCTGACCTTCCTCGGCGAATCGCTAACCATCGTAGAGGACGAAAGTCTCCTGAGGCTCTCTCGACTGGGTTTGCGCATTATTTCTGCTGGATCTCGCGCACCATTCGTTCCAGGACTATTTGCTTGGGCTGCGGCGAGCGCCCTCATGGGACATGCACTGGAGTACGATGAAGTGGCGTGGATTCTTCGACTCGCCGAAGAGGATCTGGATTCGCTGATCCTGCCCGCTGCGCAACGTCTACTTTCCTCTGACGACGTAAACGCGCATCTAGCAGCACGTCTTCTGACCGATGCGCTCGGCACCGCTGCGGCCCATGCTACGAGAAAGCTGTATCCAAAGGCTGAGGATGCTGAACGCCTCAAACGGCTGGCCGAACACAAGGCGAATCCATGTGAGAGCTACTATAGTTGGTCAGACGAAGAGTGTGAGCAGTGCCTCGCCGAGGCAAAGCAGCCAACACAAATGCTGATGAACAGGGCGAATCTCCCGCTCCTGAATCCGAATAGACCAACTCACTCGTTGATTGCGGAGCATGTGCAGCAAAGGCTGCACCAAATCCGGCCAAATACTCAGCGAACGGGGATGAGTCACACCTCGGACGACTATCTTCTTGAACAGATATTTCCATTGGCAGCAGCCCAGGCTCCAGATGCATTGGCAAGGTGGATCCGATCACTCATTCGACACATGCCGCTAAGGGCCATTGAGGCCCAGAGGCAATTGGCGATTGAACTCCCGAGGTACTGCATATTGATGGAAAAGCGTGAGACGAAAGCGCTAAAGACTGTTCTATCTGCGTTGCGCGCTGACTCTGCGGATTGGAAGCCCGACGGAATAGCCCACAACTTCCACCAACAGACGGAAGCCTATTCCACATGGGCGCTGCTTTCCATGCTCAACCCACAAGAAGCGTATGACGAGGTCATCGATAGGCCATCGCATGCGATAGACCTTGATAGTCTCAGCCTTTGGTTTGGAAAACTGGAATCGTCGTGCGTGAATACCGCTTTCGAAGAACTAATCCAAAGCACCGACGAGCAAGCGACCATCCGCACGCTCTGGTTGCTTGGAAACAGCCAAGTGATGCTGTCTGAAACCCAGCGGCAATATCTTCAAACGCTTTGGGATCATAAGAATGCAACAGTCAGGGGTATGGTTGCACGATGTGCAGTCTTATTGGAGGACAAATCTTTAGGAATAGTCCTCGTGGAAGCTGAGCGACGAGTTGACAGCGAAACGCCCCGATGGGAGGCCTACTGGTTGACTCAACTGTTGCGCGTATATTCTGCCCACATCCCGCTGGATCGAGTATTGGTGCGCGTTGACGCCGCGGTCGCCAGCACTCTGATGGTCGCCAGGCCTCATGACGACGCCGAAGTCACACTTTACGCGGCGTGCCTTGACCAAATGTGGAAAAGTGTCATCGGTGCAGATGAACCTACGCACGTCACGCTGCTTCCCGAAATAAACTTCGACCCGGTATCGAGTAAGGATCCAAATATGCTCCCGGACATCCGCGAGGAGCGCGGCAGAGGGTGGGCCTACAAGGACTCAAGCCTATCCTGGAAGGAAACCGATGAAGGACTCCCTCCCACCAGAGGTGATCCTGAGGCTGAGTTTGATGCGTTGATCATTGAGCGTCACTCTAGGCAGGAGGCGGTCATTGCCGCGTGGCGAACCAAAGCACTGCAATGCTTTGGAAAACCATTTTCTGTGAAGACTCTGAAGGAGGTGAGTATCGCAAGACCTGACCTCTGTCGACAATGGATAACAGCGGCAACTCAGTTGGGCATTGCGGGGAAAAGAGTGCGCGCGCGGATGGGTTCATTCCTGGTCTGCTTATGTGAAGCGCTTTTTGCCTCCGACCAGAAGAGTGCAGTTTCTCTGCTGAAAGACTACATGGTGCATGACAGCTTCATCAAGTTCGATTACGCGGCCATGCTTTTCCGCTTGCCAAGATCAAAAATTGTAGATGCAGCGCGCTACGATATCCTGGACGGGATCAGGAACGATATAGATTTGGCCCATTTCACTCGTTTAGCGCAGAAGGCGAAAGACGGGTGGTTAGACGAAGCTATCAGCAGTTTTGTCGATAGTTCCTTTCTGGCACGCAAAGCCATCGGACTGTGTATCGCAAGTTTTTCCGATTCGTCTGAAGCAGTCTTGGAGGCCTGGATTGCGCGGGCATCCGTGGAAACAACTTGGATAGAGAAAGAGGTCCTCAAACCACTGCGACGCAGGCACCGTCGGAACATATATGCCAGTACATGGTTCAATCGCTTCCTGAATGAAAGGAACAAAGATCGATCATGGGCGGCCTTTGAAATCGCCATTCATCTGGCTGATGAGCGGTGGTATCTCTGGGAGCAAATTCCACACAATGAGCGGTCCAACCTTCAAAAGAGACGAATCAAGTTTATGGAAATGAACTGGCAGCGCGCCACCAACGGTCTGGAGCGCAAGAGTGAACGAAACGACCATTTCCTTGGCATCAAAGTTCCGTCAGGGGAAATCTTTCCCTTTTGAGGCAATAAAGATCGCCGACAAGATGCAACCGTCGCTTCACAGATCAGCAGTAGAAATCTTGCGGTGGTATGACCTTTTCCGGCATCACTTGACTTGCAAGCCAAACATCAGAACTAGGAATATGCTACATATTCAGTAGCGCATTGCGCATATTCCACGGGGGCTAGCGGCATACTTCGTTCTGAAAATCGCAAAAAAATCGCAAATAACCCCAAATTAGGTATTTCAGGCAGCAACAGACAGTCTCCCAGGCCAACCGCGGGTTCACCCCTCCCGCAGCATCAATCCCGATACCGCACCAACGCATACAGCGTAGGCTTGTCCTCACTACGCAGCCCGGTCTGCACCGAACCAGTAAAACTCCAGCGCCGGTCGGATGATTCCCAGCCATGGCCCAGCGCCAGGCTCCAGCCGGGCGGACGCTGCACGGTGTTGGCTTCGTCGGTGTAACGCTCGCCACGCCATGTTATCCGTAGCGCCGAAAAACCGCGCGCCTCATGCCGCCAGGTGGTCTGACCCAGCGCCACGTCCCGCGCAAAGCCGGGCAGCAAATTGCCTGTGTAGCCGGCGCCCGTGTTGCGCGAATCGGTGTAGACATAGCTGCCCAATACGCTCCAGCGCGGCCCCAGCAAGTGGTTGAAGGACACGCTGGCTTGCGACAAATCGCCTTGACCGAAGACCGGCGATATTTCATAGGTGTCGAGCGCGGCTTGCCCGTTTTGGACCACGGGCGCAACGGTCGTCACGTTATCTAACAAGGGGCCGGTGCGCAGGGCAATAATCCGCCCGTTGCCCGCTACCAAGTTCCTGACGTGTTGGCTCGACAGACTGGCACCCACAAAGCTCGTGGCGCCCAGTTCCCAATCGAGCTGCAGCGCGTGTTTGCGCGCGTAGCCACCCGCCAGCAGGTACTGGTTGTCCACCGCAATGGCGCCGGTAGCTACGGGCGCCAGGGTGTGGGTGCCGGGCGCGCGTAGGCTTTCCTGGTAGGCCCAGTGCACTGCGCGCCCAGGCCCCAAGCGCAGGCTGGCGCCTACGCGGGGCAGCAGCTTGCGGCTGTGTTCGGCACCGTCGTTGTTGGGGGGGAACAGATCCTGGCCGGTGGCGGAGTCGGTATAGCGATCACTCTGCTGGGTATTGAACTGCGGCCAATAGGCTTCGGCCATCCAGCTCCAGGTGCCGCTGCGCCATTCGCCGGCCGCCCAGGGCATGTCGTAGCGCTGGGTAGTGCTGAAGGGTGACGAGATGACGGCGTCTGAGATGGCACTAGCTGTGTCGCGGTTCACCCGCTCCCAGCCGGCGCTCAAGCGATGCGCACCCCACATCACGGTGTGGCGCAGGAACATGCCTTGCTCGTCACTGGCATAGCGGTAGTCCTGCGGGCCGTAGTTGGCGTCGTCCAGCACCAGGGCCGTGGTGTCGCGCCCAGTGTGCGCCTTGAACCAGGTCTGGCTGTCGGCCGACCAGCGCCACGACGCGCCCACATCGGTGCGGCGCGCGCGGTTCTCTGCCTCGCCCGTGAAAGTAATGCCGTTGCCAAAGTTCAGCCCGTCGGGAAAGCGGTAGCGCAGCATGTTGTCGTTGTGCAGCAAAAAGAGCGATAGGCTGTCGCTGGGCTTGGCGCCCAGCGCCACATCCACGTTGGGTGAAGACAACCGGTATTGGGTCGATGGTGGCCCCTCGCGCGGCCACATCTGCACGTCAATGGCTCGTACTAGCCAGGCCACGGGCACAGTGCTGGCAGAGAAACCGCGAAACCCCATATCGGCCGTTGCGTTGCTGCGCAGTGGGTTGCGCTCAGCGCCCAGACCGGCAGACCACTCGCTGCCGGTGGACAGCATCAGCGGCGCGCGCTTGTCGCTGGCGCCAAAGACCGTTGGGTCGGTCAGGTAACCCTGGAACAGCTCGGAGCGGCCGTTGAAGTCGCTCTCGTAGCGGTCCGCCAGGAAGAAGTGGCTGCCCGCCCACAGCGGGTAGTAGGACGCACTGGCATAGGCCCG
>Ga0207976_100671_pt1 | contig 11284 bp, 12 predicted proteins | sample LakWasMe94_HOW11_2_FD_183916 | JGI IMG/M metagenome (GOLD analysis project Ga0207976, IMG submission 183916) | Freshwater sediment methanotrophic microbial communities from Lake Washington under simulated oxygen tension - Sediment Metagenome... | ecosystem: Environmental > Aquatic > Freshwater >... | reverse complement strand
CAAGCGGGCGCCGGACGACGGTTTTATCGATCTCTATGTGGCTTATCTGAACGTGCCAATGGTCGGGCGCAACCTGATGACGGCGGACGGCTGGGCCTATCTGCAGCGGCGGCTGGAACCGGGTGAGCACGCCCTGCTGGTGCTGGCCACCGGGCGCTATTCCATGCTGGGCGACGACTTTGTGCGCGGCGCGGTCCCCGACCGCATTACGCTGCACCAGCAAAGCCTGCCGCTGGAAATCCGCGATCTCGATCTCGATACCCGCCTGAAGTTGCCGGCTGCATTGCAAGCCGCGCAGTGGCGCGCGTTTCGCGTCATCGCGCCGTCGGGGTTGGACCCGGCGCAGGCGCTGGACTTTGAACTGCACGTCACGCGTAGCAAGGGCATGATGTACCCCGAGCGCGTACGCAAGAGCTTTGCCTTCGGCACCGCGTTGCCCGCCAGCTATTTTCAGGCGGCGAGTTCCGACAACAAGACCTGGCACGCGATCTGGACCGCGCGCCTGTGGGAACTGGTGGTGCTGATCGTGGGGCTCACTGTGTTGACGGTGGCCTTGCGCAACCAGCTCTGGCTGACGCGCAGCACACGCCGGCTGGCGTGGTTCCGCACCGCCTATCTGCTGTTCACGCTGGGTTTCATCGGCTGGTATGCGCAAGGCCAGTTGTCCATCGTGAACCTCACGGCGCTGCTGCAGGCGGTGCTCTCCGGGCGCAGCGTTCACTTCTTCCTGTACGACCCGATGACGGTGTTGTTGTGGACCTTTGTCGCCATCACTTTCTTCCTCTGGGGTCGTGGCACGTTCTGCGGTTGGCTTTGTCCGTTTGGCGCGCTGCAGGAGTTGGTGAGCAAGCTGGTCTGGCGTCTGGGCATTCGACCGGTGCAAATCACGGAGCGCCTGGATGCGCGGCTCAAATGGGTCAAGTACGCCATCCTGGCCGGCATCTTGATCGTCGCCTGCTTCTCCGTGCCCTGGACCGATCGCCTGGTGGAAGTCGAACCCTTCAAGACCAGCATCACCCTGGTGTTTGGCCGGGCCTGGCCGTTTGTGGCGTGGGCGGGTGTGCTGGTGCTGCTCAGCACCTTGGTCTACAAGAGCTACTGCCGCTACCTGTGCCCGCTCGGTGCCGGAATGGCACTGCTGGGCCGCCTTCGTCACTTCGATTGGTTACCGCGCCGCGCCGAGTGCGGGCAACCGTGCCAGCGCTGCCGCAACGATTGCACCTACCAGGCCATTGATAAAAAAGGGGCGATCGACTACGACGAATGCTTCCAGTGCCTGGCTTGCGTTGCCATCTACCAGAGCGACCAACTGTGTGTGCCACTGATTGCCCAAGGCCGCAAATTGAATCGCCGAGGGGACATTCCCATCGTGCCAGCCCCCGCAGCCCGTACACCCGTTCAAGGAGAAGCCTGATGAAACGCCGCACTGTGCTGCAAACTACTCTGGGCCTGGGCGCGTTGGGCGCACTCGGGGGCTTGGGATGGTTGGCCGCCGCGCAGGCGTCCCATGCGCCATCGGGTGATGGCACCGGGTCACCGTGGCATGACCGTACCTTGACGGGGCTCGGCACCGTACTGTCGTTCCGCGTGGCCCACGCCGATGCAACGCGGGCCGAACGGGCGCTGGACGCGGCGGTTGGTGCCATCCGCCATGTTGAAGCGCACATGAGTCTGTTCAATCCGGAAAGCGCCCTCTGCCGCCTCAACCGGGACGGCATCTTGCCCTCCCCACACCCGGATCTGGTCCGTATTTTTCAGTTGGCGCAAAGCGTCTCGGCGCGCAGCGGCGGCGCCTTCGACGTGACCGTGCAACCCTTGTGGAACCGCTTTGAAGCGGCCCAACGCCAAGGCGTTTTGCCGTCCGCCTCGGCCGTGGCGGCGGCGCGCGCCAGCGTTGGTTGGCAAGGGCTGGAGATCTCCGACGCCGAGATACGCCTGCGCCGTCCCGGCATGGGCGTCACGCTCAACGGCATCGCCCAAGGATTTGCCGCCGATCTGGTGCGGGCGAAACTGCAGGCCCACGGTATCGGCCAGGCGCTGATCAATGCCGGGGAGTGGACGTCGCTGGGCCGCCCCGATGCACAGCGCGACTGGTTGCTGGGCATTGCCGATCCGCGCCAGGAGCAGGCTCTCATGACCCACGTGGCCCTGGGTGGGCGCAGCCTTGCCACCTCGGCCGACAACGCATGCACGTTCAGCCCGGACCGGCGCCACCACCATATCTTCGATCCGCTTACCGGCTACTCGCCGACCGAGCTTGCCGGTGTCACCGTCGCCGCCCCGAGTTGCGCGCTGGCCGATGCGCTGACCAAGGTCATGTTCGTTGCCGGTTTCCACGGCGCCTTGCGTCTGGCCGCGCAGTGGCAGGTGGACGTGCTGGTGGTGGACAAAGCCGGGCATTGGCAGGCGACGCCGGGGCTGCGCTTGCACAGTGCCTGAGTGGTTACCAACCGCCCTACAGCAATACAGTCATTCGCAAAAGGCCAAAAAATTGCGTGGTCGTCTCCACCTTTGCGCGCCAAGTGTGGGTGGACGTACGCCAGAGTTTTGAAGATTTATTGCGGTAAGGGTGTTCCACTACGTGTGGCTGGCGCGCGACGGCGAGCGCCCTATCGCCTGCGTATTTGACACCAAGCCCTTGCTGGCATGGTGCGATCAACCGCCCAACCGTTGCCGCAGCCGGGGCTGAGCCCAATCGACGAAGCTGCGCACCCGGGACGACAGCAACCGTGAATGGGGATAGACGATCTGGACTGGAATCGGCGTCGGCTCGAACGCCGACAAGACCCGCCGCAGCGACCCCGCGGCGAGTGCCTCACGCACCTGGTAATCAAGGAACGCCCCGCAGCCCAAGCCTATGACGCAGGCGTCGAGCGCGACGTCGATCTGGTTGGTGGTCATGACACTTTGGATGGGAACCCGCGTTGTTTTGCCGTCGGCGCCGCCATCTGGAAACTCCCATTCCGATCCCGACACCACGCCCAGAAACTGCAAACAACGGTGCTGAATCAGGTCGGCGGGACTGTCCAGGGTGCCCGCTTCGCGCAAGTATCGCGGGCTGGCGCAAATGACGCGGCGCGTGGTGCCAAGTGGCACCGCGATCAGGGACGAATCGCGCAAATGGCCGATACGGATGGCTGCGTCCATGCCTTCATCCAGCAGGTCCACAACGCGATCAAAGAGCATCAACTCCGCGCGGACCTTGGGGTGGGCAACGAGAAAATCGGCAAGCACCGGCCCGACGTGCAGGCGCCCGAACATCACCGGTGCCGTGATGGCCAGCTTGCCCGCTGGTTGCGCCTGCCGAGCCGAAAGCGAATTCTCCGCTTCCTCAACCTCGGCCAGGACGCGGCGGCAGCGCTCGAAATACTCGCGTCCTTCGTCCGTCAAGGCGATGCGACGGGTGGTCCGGTTCAGCAGGCGGGTTCCTAGCGTCTCTTCGAGTGTCGCCAGTGAACGCCCGACCGAAGTGAGCGAAGTCCCGAGCACTGCTGCGGCCGCCGTCAGGCTGTCCGCCTCGACGATGCGCACAAAAATCTCCATGGCTCGCAGTTTGTCCATGGGTTTTATATTACACCGATATTCGGTGTAGTTATTGCCGTTATGGTCTATTTATCAAACTGATTCGAGACATTACCATCGCTGCATTGAACGTGCAGGGGACGCACGCCACCTCCAACTCGGGATATCCGCATGCCTCGACACTTCGCGCAACTGACCTTCACCGACACGGTGAAAGCTACACAGGCACGCCTAGGAACGCGCGCGCACAACGAGCGCTACGAGGCCAGCGAGATCGCCAATACCGAGCTCGGCATGAACGAAAGAAAGTTCATCGAAGCACGTGACAGTTTTTACTTGGCGACGGTGAGCGAAACCGGTTGGCCCTATGTGCAGCATCGCGGTGGACGTATCGGTTTTCTCAAGGTGCTCAACGCGAAGACCCTGGTCTTTGCCGATTTCCGCGGCAACTTGCAATACCAAAGCGTTGGTAACCTCCAACATGATGATCGCGTCTGTCTGATTCTGATCGATTACCCGCAGCGCCGTCGCATCAAGCTACTTGGTCATGCACGCTCGATTGACATCGCCGACGTCAGCGCCCATACGCTGGCGGTGCTCGGCGGCGGGCAAAGCGACGAGCCAGACACCCGGGTCGAGCGGGTACTACAAATCGAAGTTGCCGCGTTTGATTGGAACTGTCCTCGGCACATCACGCCGCGCTTCAGCGAGCATGAGTTGGCGGACGTGATCGACCCCTTGCGTCAACGCATCGCTGAGCTCGAAGCACAACTGAACCATGAAATCCCGTAGTCCCATTCATTCAACAAGGAGATATCAATGAAACTATACGATCTAGAGTTGTCGGGCAACTGTTACAAGGTTCGCCTGTTCGCCGCCTTGGCGCGCATTCCACTGGAGATAGAGGCCGTCGATTTCCTCGGTGGTGCGCACAAAAAACCGCCGCTGATCGGGCTCAACCCCTGGGGCGAGATTCCCATCCTGGTCGACGGCGCGGTGGTGCTGCGTGATTCCCAGGCCATTTTGGTCTATCTCGCTGCCAAATACACCGGCGAAACCTGGCTCCCGCGTGACGCGGCTGGTATGGCGGAGGTCATGCAGTGGCTGTCGACGACGGCCAACGAGGTGCAAAACGGACCGGCGTCGGCGCGTCTGGTAGACAAGTTTGGTTACGCCATCGACAAGGCCGACACCCTGCGACGCTCGGCGCGCATCCTGCCCTTGATCGAAGCGCACCTCGCCGACCACCAGTGGCTGGCGTTGGAGCGCCCGACCATCGCCGATTGCGCCGTCTTCCCCTACGTGGCGTTGGCGCCCGAAGGCGGCGTCTCGCTCTCGGACTACCCGCACATCCGGCGATGGATGAGCCGGGTCAAAGCCGTGCCGAACTTCCTCTCCATGCCCGGCGTTTAAGGCAGCAATTTATTGGTGGGCCAATTGGGGGTGGCTGGCGTCACCCCTTCAGTTTCGCCGCCAGCCCCTGCGCGCAGGCAAAGCCACCGGTCCAGGCCCACTGGAAGTTGTAGCCGCCCAGCCAGTCCGTGACATCGACCACTTCGCCGACGAAATACGGGCCGGGCTGTTTCGATTCCATGGTCTGCGACGACAGCATCCGCGCGTGGATGGTGCCTGGGTTTATCCAACAGTGGCCCGCACCCGGGGCCTGATCCATAGAGCCATCAATGTCCAGCAGGGCATTCGGGTTGTCGACGGGGCGTTCCATATTCAAAGTGTCAACGCTTACGACAGTCGCCTCAAACAGTGGATGGGACGCTTTCATGGGCGGCTACCAAGTACCTTGAGAACTACTTGGACCGGCGGGGCATGCTGGAGCGTTACCGCCAAAACACTCTCCTACGACTTGCCTGCGTGAAGCGCTGGGGAGAGTCCAATCGCAACAGCTAATTCAGACAAAGCCAGAGAAGTGGTGCTAGCCCTCGTGGAATATACATGAGTAGCTATCGTTTTAGGAGTGAATTGGTGCGGATGGTAGCGGTGACTGCGCTGCCTGTGCCAGCAGCCAGGCGCAGAACAGATCCAGCTTTTGGCTACGCTGGGGCCGTCGTTTGGCCACATAGCGGTAGCCGCTCTCGCAAAAGCCCAGCGGCGCCAGCAGGCGGCCCGCCTGCACATCGTCGGCCACCAGATGCCAGGGCGCTACGCACACGCCCAGGCCGGCCACCGCCGCCTGCAGCGTGAAGTAGTAGTGCTCGTACGCCGTGCCCACCAGCGGTGGCAGCGCACAGCCTTGGGCGCTGGCCCACATCTGCCAGGCGTTGAGGCGGGTTTTGGATTGCAACAGCACGTGTGCAGCCAGGTCGACTGGCGTGTGCAAGGCGATGCGGGCGGCCAGGGAGGGCGCCAGTACCGGCCCCAGGCGCTCGGGGAAGAGCGTCAGTGTGTTGGCTGCATCCGCCGCCTGCTGGGCTGCTTGCGCGCCGGGTTGTGTGTCGGACGGATCAGCGCCACGCAGCTCACCAGTCTCCACCGTGATGGCCAGATCGCAACGCGCACGCTCCAGGTCGCCCAGTGGCCCGTTGGTGCGTAGGCGCACTTCGATGTCGGGGTACAGCGCATTGAAGTCAAACAGCCGGGGTATCAACCACTTGACGGTAAAGGTGCTGAAGCAGGCCACGTCCAGCGTGCCACTGGCGTGGTCACTGACGGCGCGCACGGCCGCCTCCATCGTGTCCAGCGCGGCGGACAACGCGGGCAGCAGCGTCTGCCCCGCGTGGGTGAGCTGGGGCTTGTTCTTGGAGCCTTCAAACAAACGCTGGCCCAGGCTGGCTTCGAGCACTTGCACCTGGCGGCTGATGGCGCCGGGTGTGACCGACAGCTCGTCCGCTGCGGCGGTCATGCGGCCCAGGCGGGCCGCGGCCTCGAAGGCACGCAGCGCGTTCAGGGGTGGCAGGCGGCGTTTCATCAGAACTTGAGTTTATGTCACATAGGTGCGCAGCAAAAGTCGCTTTTCCAAGGAAAGGAATTTCCTAAAAATACGGACTTCCTTCACAAACCTGAGAAAAAATCACATGCCTTTCATCCGCACGAACCTCCCCCAAGACACCAGCCCTGCGCACCAGCAAGGCATTGTGGAGGGCATCCACCAAGCCCTGGTCGACAGCATTGGCATGCCGCAAGACGAGCTGTTCAACATGGTGGCGCCCTATGCGCCGGGGCAGTTCTGGTTCAGCCGCACCTTCAACGGTGGCGCCCGCTCAGACCGTGCGGTGGCCATCGAAATCACGATGCGCCGTGGCCGCAGTGACGCGATGAAGCGTGCGCTGTACGCCGCCATCGCCCGCAACCTGCAAGAGCGTGCCGGCGTGGCACCGCACGACGTGTACATCTTCATGCATGAGAACGACTACTCCGACTGGTCGTCGGGCGAGGGTCAGTTTGCGATGAACCTGGTGCAGCAGCCGGGCTCGGCTGGAAGGGGTTAAGGCTTTGCACAAGGTCCGTTCGCGTTGAGCCTGTCGAAACGCAGCCCTAACAAACCAAAGACTTGCAGAGGGCTTCGACAAACTCAGCCCGAACGGAGGTGCTTGGTCAGCGTTGCTTTAACGCGTTAATGGAACTGCCTGTGCCCACTGCTGCGCCATGGCCGGGGTGTTGTAACAGGTGGTGGGGTGCAGGGTGCTGCACACCGCGCGCTCCATCAACTGGATGTCGGCCTCGTGCTGGCGGGCCACGTGTGGGTCTTCAAAAAAGATAACCTTGTTACAGCGCTGGTCCAGCACCAGTTCGGCAATCTGCGCGTCGCCGCCCAGCGGGCCGCTCTGGTAGCAGGTCACCCAGGGCTCTAGCGCAGGCCAACCGCGCGACCAGGCCATGGCGTTCAAGCGGCTGCCGGTGGTGCCGGTGGCCACGCGACCGGCAAAACGCGACAGCGTATCGAAGTGCTCGGCGGCAAAGGCCACCATGGTGTCCTTCAGCGCATCGTGGGCGATCAGCGCCGCCACCTGGTTTTCGAGCGCAAACAAGGGCTTGGCCTCTGGAACCATGGTCGCATCCAGTCCCGCACTCGCCAGCTCCACGGCCACCCACTCCATGGCGCCGGCCAGCGTGGAGACGAATGGTTTGCCGTGGATCACGCACTGGCGTTTGAGGGCCTGGGCCTCGGGGTAGATGGACGTGGGGTCCACCGGGTCAATCAGAAAGAAAACACCCTCCAGCGCGTCCTGTGGTTGCAGACCGCCGGCCATGCGCGACACCAGGCGCATCAGCCCGCCATCGCGGCCATTGCCCACAGCCGTGAGCTGGCCGTCCAGCAGCTTGTACTTGGTCAGCGCGTCATAGGCGCCGCCGGTGGCATGCAGCCCCAGGTCCAGAGCCTGCAAGCCGGGTTCACAGGCACGGGCCCAGCGCAGCAGGCTGCTGTCGGGACCCAGGCGGTGCAATCGGTGGGCGACGAGTCCAAAGTTCATGGTGAATTTCCGTTGGCAGGGGGACACGCGGTGCGCGCAAATGCTTAATGTAATCGGCCGATGTGGGTTAGCTTTTCCGGGTTACGCATGATGTACAAGGCGCTGATGCGGCCATCGGCGTCGGTCTGCAGCGCCGTGGTTTGCAGTACCTGGCCTTGTGCACCGTACAGCACCACCGCGGGCAGGCCATTGATGCGGGTGAAGCGCAGCCCGTAGTTTTCCGCCTTGTGTGTCTTGGTAAACCCGACCAAGGCCTTGGCGATCAGCGCGCCGCCTTGCAGAGGCTGCGCGACGGCGGTAACGATGCCGCCACCGTCGGACAACATGACCGCGTCGTCGCTCAGCAACCGGGCCAGCGCCTCGGTGTCCCCAGTGGTGATGGTTTGCACAAAGGCGCCCAATAGTTGCTCGGCTTGCGCATGCTGTACATCGACCCGCGCCTGGTCGGTGCGCACATGGGCACGCGCCCGATTGGCCAGTTGGCGGCAGGCGGCCGCACTGCGGCCCAGACGCAATGCCACTTCGTCAAAACTCTGGTCAAACACATCGTGCAGCAGGAAGGCGGCGCGCTCCAGCGCCGACAGCCGTTCCAGCGCCAGCATAAAGGCGACCGACACGTTTTGCGCGTATTCGATGTGGGCTTGGGGACCCGGGTCAAACGCGCCACTCGCATCCTCCAGCGGCTCGGGCAACCAAAAGCCCACATACTGCTCGCGCCGCGCACGCGCCGACTGCATGCGGTCCAGGCACAGGTTGGTGGCAATGCGCGACAGATAGGCCCGCACAAATTCAATTTCGCCCAGGTCCACATCCTTCTGGCGCAGCCAGGTGTCTTGCACCACATCCTCGGCTTCCGCGCGCGAGCCCAGCATGCGGTAGGCCAGGGCCAACAGGTGGGGGCGGTGGGCTTCAAACCGTGCGGACGTGGAGTCGGTCATGCGGGGTCAGGGTTGTCGGGCATGAGCGCTAGTTTGCACCAACCGCACCACATCCCGCACCGCTGCCACAACCACGTCCGGGCGTTCCAGTTGCAGGTAGTGGCCGGCGTCGGCCACCACGATGTGCTTTGCCGCGGTCTCCAGGGCCAGGGCGCGTTGACCGGAAACCCAGTGTTGGCGCATGTCGTCACGGTCCCATCCGGGTGGAAATTCGCTCAGCGCGTTGGTGCTCAGCACAATGGTTGGCACGCGTGGCACCGGTGGCAAGTGGCGCGCTTCTTCCAGCGCCGGGTCTTTGCCCAGGTATTCGGTGTGCAAGGCGCGGTAGTTCTTGCTTTGCATGGCCAAGCCCCGTGCCGCCGCCTGCTCGGATGCGGGCAGCTTGTCCAGCACGACCGAGGCTGGCAAGCCCGCCAACCGGGTCAAGCCCAACGGAGCCAGCCACGTGGCCGAGGTGGTCAGCATGTCCATGTGGCGGCTGTAGCGTGCGTGGGCCGCAGGGTCCATGCTGGCGGTTTGGTCGTGGTGCAAGGCGTCCACCAGCACCAGGCCGGCCACCTCGTCCGGGTGCGTCTGCGCCAGCAGTTGGGCCAGCATGCCGCCCCAGGAATGGCCGACAACGACCATCGGGCCGTGCAGGCCCGCATTGCGCAGCAGCGTGCGCAGGTCCTCCACCGCCGCCAAGCCGGTGCGGGGCTGCGGCGCCTCATCCGACCAGGCATAGCCCGCGCGGTCGTAGCTGCACACCTGGGTGTGTTGCGCCAGCACGGGCTGCACCAGCGCCCAGTCCTGGGACCAGCCGCTCAGACCCGATTCCAGCAGCACCAAGGGTTGGCCGCTGCCCTGGCAGTGGAGGTGCAGGCGGTGGCTGCCGACGCTGACCATTTGACCCGGAGCCGGGTATTGCGTGCGCTCGTGTTGGGTGAGCAGGTTTTGGGTCAGCGCCCCGGCGCCCAGCAGGAGCAGTAGGCCCAGGCCAATGGCGCCACCGAGCAGGCGGCGGCTTCGGGAACCTTGTTGGGGATGGATTGGGAGGCGCATGGTGGTTCACACAAGGAGTTGCAGAGGATCTATCCCTTAAACGAAATAGACCCTTGCGGTGTGACATGCGCTTGGTCACCAGCCGTCGGAACGGCTGGCCGAATGGGTCAACCAGACGGTGGCTAGCTAGCCTTTCATGGGTAGCGGGAGGGCATTAGAGGTAGAGCGGGCCCAGCTCATTTGTCCAATGATGGCTGTATGAAGAAGACCATGCCAAAGGCGCCCCAGGAGACGGTTCGGTCACTGACCGTGGTGTAGGACGCCACGCCCAATGGGTGGTAGGTCGACGCAAATGCGGTGAGTGCGCCAACACCCAGTGCACCGGCGATGGGGCTGCGCTCCGCGATGGCCGCCTTGATCTTGGCGCGGTGTTGCTCGGGGGACGGGTTGAGCGCAAACGCCAAGGCCACGACGACGACCGAGGCAACGGCGGATACAACGGGGGTTTTGCTCATGGCGCGTTCAGTCGAAATTTTTCCGCCAGTAGCTCGAATACCGCGGGCTGGCTCAGGCGCAACGCCTCCAGTTGCGTGGACAGAGAATCTAGTGCAGCCGCCGCGTGTTTGTCCTTCAGGGATTCAATCTGCACCCGAATCTCTTCCAGCCTATCCAGCGCCACATTGGCCTGCGCCGGCGTCACGGCCCCTCGGCCGGACAGGCCGAGCAAGGCTTCACTGATCAACCCAAGCTGTTTGCCGTAGGAGGCCACGCCAAAGGCGTCGCGCTCCACGGCGGCGTTGCCCGATTCAGGGGGAATCGCGCCAAAAAACCAACCCAGATTGGGTTCGATCTGCTGCGCAACGCTGCCACTCCAGGGGAAGTGAAATTGCGGTGCCCAGCACCAAAGCCATGGAAACATGATGATGTCCCTCCCGGGGAAGTAAGTATGTGGTGGTGATTGTGCCGCGCCACGCTATCCCGCGCAATTGGCCGTGGCGCCAAGTGGGGCGTTCCACTGTACCCGGTCTGGCTGGCTACTTCTTCTTGGCCACCACATCGACCACCCAAACCTCGGCGGCCTCCGTGCCGGCGGGGTTGCGCAACCCGTACACGGTACTGTCGCCATAATCACGCTGTATGCCACAACCCTCGCACCACCGCGCACAGGTCTTCGGCTCCCCATGGGCCGGGGTGTACTGCACGCACCTGGACAGCGACCGTCATTTCGGGCGGCACTGGCATGCGGTGTTTGGCGTGGGGCTGCTGGAAGACGGCGCCCAGCGATCGGCCAGTGGGCGCGGCACGGTGGAGGCCTTTGCCGGGGATCTGATCACCACCAACCCGGGTGAGGTGCATGACGGGCAACCGCTGGGTGGGGTGTCGCGCCGCTGGCGCATGGTCTACATCGAACCGACG
>Ga0207976_100670_pt1 | contig 11291 bp, 10 predicted proteins | sample LakWasMe94_HOW11_2_FD_183916 | JGI IMG/M metagenome (GOLD analysis project Ga0207976, IMG submission 183916) | Freshwater sediment methanotrophic microbial communities from Lake Washington under simulated oxygen tension - Sediment Metagenome... | ecosystem: Environmental > Aquatic > Freshwater >... | reverse complement strand
TGGCCGCCGCCAACAGCGGCATGCAGCACGTGGTCACCCGCCTGATGGGGCGCGAGATCGTGCGCGAGCATGGCCTGATGCTGCTGCTGGGCAGCATGAACGCCGAGCAACGGCTGGCCTCGTTCCTGCTCAACCTGTCGAAGCGCCTCAAGGCCCGCGGCTACTCGGCCACGGAGTTCCACCTGCGCATGACGCGTGCCGACATCGGCAGCCTGCTGGGCATGAAACTGGAGACCGTCAGCCGCACCTTCACCGTGTTCCAGAAGCGCGGTCTGCTGGAAGTGGACCAGCGCCACATCCGCATCGTGGACTTATCCGCGTTGCAGCGCGAGTTTGAGATCCGCATGCAGTGAAGTCCGCCGTAGCCCGGCCTGCAATGTGTGTCGGAGCAGTCACGGCATTCATGGTATCTGAACCCATGCGGCGACCGACAGGGGCGGCATGGTGACGGTGTGCGCGTCACGCTGCGCCAGTTCGTGGCCCAGCAAGGCATCCACGTCGTGGTCGCTGGCATCCGCACGTCCCAGTTTGCGCGCCATGGGCGTGACGGATCGCACGGCCTCCAGCGGCAGTTCTATGGAATGGGCGCCAAATTGCAGCGGCGCGGCGGTGTGTGCGTGTACCTCGCCGTAGTGGCTCAGCATGCTGGGGAGCCTGACCGCCATGTGCGCGTTGATACCGGCATCGAGCATCACGTCGCCGATGAATACGATGGCCTGGTGCGTTGCCGCCGACACGGGTGGCCAGACGCTGCTGTGCACACCGCGAAAGAAATCCATTTCTAAAAACGCCAGTGCGCCACCGGGCTGAACCCACTGCGCCACGCGTGCAATAGCGGTTTCGGGATGGGGCACGTACAACAGAAAGTACCGCCCCACCACGGCGTCGAACGCCTGCGTTGGTGCGTACTGGTCAAGGTCGGTCAAGACGAACCGCACGTTGGTGAACCCTGCATCGGCGACGCGCGCCGCAGCCGCCTCAAGCTGCGCCGGGTCGCGGTCCAAGGCAATGACCGCACCCGTGGGGCCAACCCGGCTGGCCAGCAACAGCGTCATCTCGCCGCTGGCGCAGCCCAGCTCCAGAACCTGGGACCCGGGCAGAACCTTGGCCCCATCCAACAGGGTTTGTGTGAGGGGAAGTATGGCTTGCGCTTGCAGGTGCAGCCTGTGGCGCTCTTGGTCGCCGCTATGGAGTGGATAGTTTTTCATCCTGCGACTGTAGGAAACCCGCCGTGTCCAGACCAGTGTGCGGATTACGGTAGTGCCGTGGTTTCAACACGGTAGCGGATACCGTAGCGGTGCACGACGCCGGGACTACAGCAGTTCGTGCTGCGCCACGCGGTGCGCTGCCTCTGCACGGGTCTTGCTGCCCAAGGCCTTCAGTGCGGCGCTGACATGCATCTCCACCGTTCGGGGGCTCAGCGCCAGCGCGCGTGCAATCTGCTTGTCCGTGTGGCCTTGCACTACCCAGCGCAGCACGTCGCGTTGCCGTGCCGTCAGGCGGACGGCTTGCGCCGGTACTGCGTTTTGTTTCCCGTCGCTGAGAAAGGCCAGCACCGTATCACGCGCCGTGGGCCATGCGGTCTCCCCTGCCAGAGGGATGTTGTTGTGGGATTCGAGCAGAACGAAGCGCGAGGCCGGTATGCGCGCGGCCAGCAGTTGCCCTTCGGATACCGGATACAAAATGTCGTGGCGCGCATGCATGACCAAGGTCGGGGTCTGGATCACTTGCGCGCGCGTGCTGAGATCCAGGTGGTAGAAGGTACGAACACTTTGCGCGGCAATGGCACCCGTCATGCGCTGGCTGATGACCTGGTCCATCGCCTCCAGTTGTTCGGAGGAGGCATCCGGAAAAAATTGCGCGGTAAACACGCGCCGAAAGGTGACCGCAAATTCGCTGCGCCCATCGAGCCCCGACTCGTACACCTGCAAAGCCGACAAGGCGTCGTCCCGCTGCGCGGGGCTCAGATCGCGCATCAGGCGGCCGCGCACCGATCCGCCGCACAGCACCAGGTGGGTCAAGCGCTGGGAGTGGCGTGCTGCGTATTCGATGGCTGCATAAGACCCGGTGCAAACCGCCACCATGGCGAACTGCTGCAGCCCTGCCGCGCTGACCACGGCCTCGATGTCTTCGACCCAGGCATCCAAGGACATGCGTGCTGGTGTGCGATCCGATAGTCCACAGCCCCGCAGGTCGAACCGGATGAGCGTATGGTGGGCGGCCAGTGCGTCCATCCAGTGTTGGCTCGCGGGTCCGGGCGCAAGCAAATCGTTGTCGGTGTATTGCAGGGTGACCCACACCAGGGGCGGCCCGCTACCCGTGATGGTGAACGCGAGCGCCGTGCCGTCGGCGCTGCTGCAAAAATTGACGTGGGGGAGGGTTTGCAAAAGTGCGGGCAGGGGAGTGGAACAAGGTTTTGGCGGATTGTCGCTCGCCGGTGGGCGTGCAACCGCCGCGTGCTGCGATGAGAGGGTTTTTCATCCATGCACCATTGGCGTAATGACCCTCTAGCCCCCGTGAAATATGCCTGAATAGCTCCTGATTTAATAGCAACTCCATGACGCTTGCGCGAGCATCCCGCGCGCCCATACCAACGATGCCGCATGGGGTCTTTGGTCGGCGAGGCAAAATAGACCTATGAATCTGCTACCTGATCTCGTGTCCGGCATCCTGCGGGGTGTGGTCAAAGTGGTGTTGCTCGCGCTGACCGCGGTGTTTGTGGTGGGCGTGTTGTGCGTGGGCTTGGCGCTGGTCGTGGTCTTGGTGCTTCGGTTTTTGTTGACCGGCCGCAAGCCTGCCGTGTTCACCGCCTTCACCCGTTTCAACCAGGCCGCGCAACAATTTCGCCCCGGCTTTCGGTCTGCCAACGCCGGCGCCACCCATCCAGGTAGCGCCGATATTGTTGATGTCGAAGCCCATGAGGTGCGCGCGGTGTTGAACGGATCATCGAAGACGGTGGACTAGTCGCCGCCGGGCCGCCCCAAGGCGACTAGGGCCCCCTCGGGGGGCAGCGTAGTACGCGTAGCGACAAGCGTGGGGGCTTATCTAATCGTAGGTGGCCACGGGCTGTGGCAACTCGTCATCCAGGTACAGCTCGTATTCGTCCCACCCGTCCTTGCCAAAGTGCTCGTCGCATTGGTCGGCAATTTCGTCGAAGGACGTGAACTCCACACAAAACATGATGGTGTTGAAGACCTGGCGGTAGGCCCGCCCCGACGCATCTTCCAGCTCCCCGGCCTCGTCATAGACGTGCCGGCAGCAGTGCACCCACACATAGTTGCCCTCCAGCTCGTCTTCCGCCTCCAGCACGCTCAGCGCAAAGGCTTCGTCCTCTAGGCTGGGCGAAGTCGCCTTGTTCAGGCGGTAGGTCTTGCCATGCTTGGGGTGCGCGGGGTCCAGCTCCAAATCAATGGTGCGCCAGTCCGGTGACACCTGGTTGGCGACGTCGATCAGCTCCTGCTGCGTGATGTCGCCCTCCCAGTGCACGTCGGTAATGTGGCGCGAGGTACCGACCTCGCCTTCCCACAGGCTGGCTTTGTGTTTCATTGTCTCTGGATGCATGCAGGATCTCCGTGGTTGTGGATGGCACTGTATCGCAAAGGCGGCAAGCTTATCCAGCAAGCCCGCTGCGTGCGCTGTCGAACGGATGCGCAATGTCGACGGGGCCATGATGGTGACCTAGCGTTGGCGCAAAGGGTGCGTAGCGCATGGCGCAAGGGCTAGCGCGTTTGCAACATTCGGTAAACACCGCCATCGCAACACCTGGCTGCCGCGTTGGGGGGACTGAGAGAAGGAAACGCTATGCACTTTCAAAATCTTCGAAACTCGGTGTCCGCATATATTGTGGGGCTGGGCCTTTTGTTATGCAGTGGTTGGGCCCATGCGGACCCGCCGTTGCGCGTCGCACGCCTGGGCTATGCTGACGGCCAGGTCAGCTTTTCACCGGCGGGCGAACCCGATTGGGTGCAAGCGACCGTCAACCGTCCACTGACGACGGGCGACCGCCTGTGGGTGGACGCCCGATCGCGCGCCGAACTCCAGATCGGCGGCTCGGCCATCCGCCTGGGCGACAACACCAGCGTGACCCTGCTCAATGTGGACGACCACATCACCCAGGTCCAGCTGACGCAGGGCACATTGAAGCTACATGTGCGCCACATCGACGCGAACCAGATTCTCGAGGTGGACACGCCCAATCTTGCGCTGACCCTGCACCGCGCCGGTGACTACCGGCTCGATGTCAGCCCCACGGGCGACGCCACCGAGGTCAGTGTGCAATCCGGCGAGGCCGAGGTGTATGGCGATGGCGCGTCCTATGCCGTGCACGCCGGGCAAGGCTATCGCTTCTACGGCACCGGCCTGGCGGACCACGAGGATATGGCGATGCGGGCTGACGACGACCTGGACCGTTGGTCCCGGGAGCGCGAACGCCGTATCGACGCATCCATTTCGGTGCGCTATGTGTCGTCCGAACTGGTGGGGTATGAAGACCTGGATGCCAACGGCACCTGGCGCGCAGACGCGGCCTACGGCTACGTTTGGGTGCCCAGCCGCGTGGCCATCGGTTGGAGCCCGTACCACGACGGACATTGGGCCTGGATCAACCCCTGGGGCTGGACCTGGGTGGACGCGGCGCCGTGGGGCTACGCGGTGTCGCACTATGGGCGATGGGCCCATATCCGTGGTACCTGGGCGTGGGTTCCCGGGCCCGTGCGGGAGCGGGCGGTGTACGCACCCGCCCTGGTCGTGTTCCTCGGGGGGGCGCAATTCCAAGTGGGCGCCGTCGCATGGTTTCCGTTGGCGCCTCGGGAAGTCTACCGACCCGCCTACCAGGTGAGCCCGGCTTACTTTGAGCACATCAACCGCAGCAATGCGGTGATCGCTCCGGCAACCATCACCAATGTCTACAACACCCGCATTACTAACACCACCAATATCACCAACATCACCTATGTCAACCAGAACGTGCAGGGTGCGGTGGTTGCTGTACCCATGCACGCGTTTGCGCAATCGCAGCCCGTGGCAAAGGCCATTCTGTCGTTACCCCAAGACGCAGCCCTGCATGCACAGCCAGTACATATGGCCGCCGTGGTTCCAGTTGTACAAAGCGTGCACGGTGGCGCACCGGTGGCGAGTGCCAAGCCACCTGCGCAACATGAGCGCCCCGTCATGGCCCGTACTGCACCGCCAGCACCGCCGGTCGCGTTTGCCACGCAGTTGCCGCAGCTCACCGCCAAGCCCGGCGCACCCATAGAAGACCAGCGTCGCGCACAACTGAAATCCCCGGTGCCTGTGGCATCCACACACCCGGTGAAGCTGGTGGCGCCTGCCACGGCACCGATCGCGGCTACTGTGCCACCCGCGGCCACGCCCCACGTCAGACCGCCCGATGAGCGCAGAGTCGACGGCCCCAAGGCGGTGGCCGTGCCCGTTGAGCCGCCAAAGGCGGTAGAAGTGAAGCCAGAGACGACGCGCGTCGATGCGGCGAAAGCAGAGGCCGACAAGGCCAAGACTGCGAGAGATGAGGCCGTCAAAGCGAATGTGGCCAGAGAAGAGGCCGCAAAGGCCGCGGCTACCAGGGCACAAGCCGACCGCGACCGAGCCGCGCGAGATGAAGCCGCCAAAGCGAATGCAGCCAGGGAGGAGGCTGCCAAGGCTGCCGCTGCCAGGGCACAAGCCGACCACGACCGAGCCGTGCGAGATGAAGCCGCCAAAGCGAATGCAGCCAGGGAGGAGGCTGCCAAGACTGCCGCTGCCAGGGCACAGGCCGACCATGCCAGGGCAGCCAGAGACGAGGCCGAAAGAGCGCGTGCCGCCCGAGATGCGGCGGCCAGAGCCGCACCACCGAGGGCCGCCGAGCCTGCGCGGCCCATTGCGGTGCCAGCGCCCGCGGCCCCCGCCCCTGCAGAGGCGGCCGCCCACCGCGCTGCGAAGCCTGAACATGAGCACGACGGCAAGGCAAAAGATAAAAGAGACAAGGCCGACGAAGAATCGAAGAAGCACTAAGGCCTTGTACCGGTGATCAAAACGGTGTCCACGGTAAAGCTCCCGTCCTCTTCGATGGCGAAGTGCTCCATCACTTCGGCACCCGCGCGGCGCTGCAGCGAGCGGATGGCCTGCACGTGGGCCGGTGGTGTTTGCATGCGCGCGATCCACGCGCTGAATTCCAGCCGCAGGCGGTAGGTCGTTGCCGGGCCGACCGCGAAGCCGGCGGACGCGAGATGCGTGCGCCATTCGGCCAATGACGCATTGCGCACGTGCGAGGGATCGCGCAGCAACTCCAGTGTCTGCAACCAGGTGTCCAGCAATGGCTGACCTGGCGAGACCACATCCATGAAGACTGCCAGCCCTCCCGGTTTCAACACGCGGCGCATCTGCGCCAGGCCTCCCGGCAGGTTTTGCCAGTGGTGCGCGCTGTAGCGGCTGACCACCACGTCAAAAGACGCCATTGGGCCGGGCAGGGTTTCGGCGGCGCCTTGCAGGGTGACCAGATTGCGGATACCCCGTCGCTGCGCTTCATCGGCAACCACGGTGAGCATGGCTTCGGACAAATCGCAGGCCACGACCTGGCCTACCAGGGGTGCCAGTTTGAAAGCGGCGTGACCGCCGCCACAACCCATGTCCAGCGCGCGAGCGTGGGGCTGCTCGCCGACCAGGCGGGCCATGTGCTCCAGATCTTCGCCGCTGGCATGGACGGCGCTGGTGAGGTAGGCCTGGGCTCTGGGACTGAACTGCTGGCTGACGATGGCGTCGTGGGTTTCTATGGCCATGGGGACTCCTGGGTGGTAAGGAGTGCGATGGTGCGGCGTTTTTTTAACGGGTACAAGACACCTGTTTATCCTGGTATAGAAACCACTACGGCGTCGTCTATGCCGTCAGACGCCCGTGTGCGCAAACCGCGCGGCCCCTGGCTCCAGCGGCAAGCGCAGGGCGTTCGTCAGATAACTGACCGTGCGGTAGAAACCGGCCAGCATCAGCAGTTCCAGAATGGCTTCGTCGGTAAAGGTGCCGGCCAAGCCCTGCCACAGCGCGTCGTCGACGGTGGCGTGCGCGTGCAACTGGTTGCACAGCGCGAGCAGCAACCTCTCCTCTTCCGTCCAGCAATTTTTCGCCGGGCCGTCCCAAGAAAAATTAGCCCCCTCGGGGGGAAGCGACCCGCGCTGCGGTGGAGCGTGGGGGTCACAATTTTCTGTTGGGCCGTCCGTTGCCAGCGAATTGATCTGGGCGTCCGTCAGTCCGACATGCGCCGCAAACGTCGCAATGTGAACGCCCCACTCGTATTCGGACCGGCACAGCGCCGTCGTGCGGTCGATGACGATCTCGCGTTGGCGGGGTGTCAGGTTGCCACGGTCCAGCAGGCTGCTGGCGAAAAATTTCTGAAACAGGCGCGGGTCGCGGGCCAGCGTGGTGAACAGCACCAGCGGCGGCTTGCCACGCATGATGGCATCCAGCGAGGCCTGGATTTCGGGGGCGAACGGGGCTTGGGCTGGGGCGATGCGGGTGGTCATGCTTTGAGTCCTTTTCAGTATCTGCTATATTTTTTAAAGCAGTTGAATCTATCGCAATTGCTTTAAAAAGTAAAGCATGAACATTCCAAAGATAGGCGCCCCGGTCCGGGGCTCCACAACCGGCCGCCCGGTCATGGTGGTGTTGGACCTGCTGGGCCGCCGCTCCACGCTGCGTATCCTGTGGGAACTTGGCGGCGACCCGATGACGTTTCGCGCGCTGCAACAGGCCTGCGAAACCAACTCCAGCCTGCTCAATACGCGGCTGGCGGAACTGCGGGCCCTGGGCCTGGTGGCGCATGACGGCGACGGTTATGACCTGACCGAGGAGGGTCGGAAGTTGAAAGCCGCGCTGGCGCCGCTGTGCTTGTGGGCCGAACGCTGGGGTGCGGCGGGGGCCGGGTCGTGACGCCGTCCGGCGCTTCTTGATGCCAACGGCGCCGACCACCCGACGCCCGCTGTGCGTGGCGTGCCGCCGACCGCAGAGCGCCTGCATCTGCCGCTGGATCACGCCCGTGGCCCATACAACCGAGGTGCTGATCCTGCAGCACCCTCTGGAAGTCGACCATGCCAAGAACAGCGCCCGCCTGCTGCACCTGAGCCTGCCGAACAGCCAGATGCTGGTCGGGGAGGCATTTGACGCGCGCAGTCTGAAAGCCGCGCTGACGGTGCCCAAATACACCGTGTTGTTGTATCCGCAAACGGCGACGCAGCCCCAAGACCGGGCACCCGAGCCCGATCCGCTGCGCCTGACCGATACCGCGCATCTGCGCCTGGTGGTGCTGGACGGCACCTGGCGCAAGAGCCGCAAGATGCTGCATCGGAGCCCGCTGCTGCAAGGCCTGCCGCGCCTGGAACTGGAGGGAGCACCGCCATCCAACTACCGTATCCGCAAGGCCCACAAGCCCGGTCAGTTGTCGACCTTGGAGGCCTGTTGCGCGGCGCTGGCGCGGTTGGAAGGGGACGCTGACGACAGGTTTCGCCCCCTGTTGCAGGCCTTCGACGGCTTTGTGGCGCAGCAACAGGACTACAGAGTCCATAAAGCGCCTTAGCCTTTGCAGGCGCCGGGTCGCATTCCCCGGCTCTTGATCTGCATCAATGGGGCCGCGGGCAACGCTGACCACAATCTCCTCAGGATGGTGCGGCGTGGGCCGCGCCGTGCAAGGGCCTCGCTGCACGATGGGGTCGATGCCACATACCGAGAAGGGGATGACCATGCGACAAGCTTCTATGTCAACACGCATTTCACAGGCCTTGCGCCAAGCCGTACAGCGGCGGGGCCTGTCTGCGGGGCTTGCGCTCGCGTCGGGCCTGCTATTGGCCGCCTGTGCGGTGGAAGTGCAGAACACGCAGCCGGCCCAGGCGCTGAAGCAACAGGCGCAGCCGCAGGGTTCGGTCTATACCGGCTGGCGCGTCTTCCAGGACAAGTGCGCGGCCTGCCACGGCCCGGATGCCGTCGGCACCGCCGGTGGTCCCAACCTATTGCCCCGGGTGCGGGACATGGGTTCGCGCCAGTTCGTGGGCCTGGTGCTCAAGCGCTACGACTGGACGGCGCAACTGGGTCAGACCAAGCCCGAGGGCGCCGCGTGGGAAGCCCTGATTGACGAGGTCGAGCAGCGCAAGGCCTACACGCTTACCATGCCGGCCTGGCAGGGTGAGCCCCGAGTCAACGCCCATATCGCCGACCTCTTTGCCTACCTGTCCGCGCGCGCCCAGGGTGCGCAAGGGCCGGGGCGCCCAACGCCCTAGTGCACGGGGCACGGGGCACGGGTGTCGGCCGGGCCCACCAGGCGTGCTGCCGTCAGGCGGTCACCGTCTCCAACGCGGTGTTGAAGGTCGCGCTGGGGCGCATGACCGCTGTCACCTTCTGCAAATCGGCCTTGAAGTAGCCGCCAATGTCCGCGGGCTTGCCCTGCACGGACTTGAACTCCTCGGTGATTTGCGCCTCGTTGTCCGCCAGGGCCTTGGCCAGTGGCGCAAACTTGGCTTTCAATTCGGCATCCTCGGTCTGCGCGGCCAACTCTTGCGCCCAGTACAGGGCCAGGTAGAACTGGCTGCCGCGGTTGTCCAACTGGCCGGTCTTGGGGGATGGGTTCTTGTTGTTGTCCAGCAGCTTGCCGGTGGCTGCGTCCAGCGTTTTGGCCAGCACCTGGGCCTTGGCATTGCCGGTTTTCAGGCCTAGGTCTTCCAGTGACACCGCCAGTGCCAGGAACTCGCCCAGCGAATCCCAGCGCAGGTGGTTTTCTTCCACCAGTTGCAGCACGTGCTTGGGCGCTGAACCACCGGCACCGGTTTCGTACATGCCGCCACCGGCCATGAGCGGCACGATGGACAGCATCTTGGCGCTGGTGCCCAGTTCCATGATCGGGAACAAATCGGTCAGGTAATCGCGCAGGATGTTGCCGGTGGCGCTGATGGTGTCTTGGCCGCGGATCACGCGCTCCAGCGTGTAGCGCATGGCGCGCACCTGGCTCATGATCTGAATGTCCAGGCCGGTGGTGTCGTGCTCGTGCAAGTACATCTTGACCTTGGTGATTAGCTGCGCCTCGTGTGGGCGGTAGGCGTCCAGCCAGAACACGACCGGCATGCCGGAATTGCGCGCGCGGTTGACGGCCAGCTTGACCCAGTCGCGGATGGCGGCGTCCTTGCACTGGCACATGCGCCAGATGTCGCCCTGCTCCACGTTCTGGCTCAGCAGCACTTCGCCGGTGTGGATGTCGGTGATGTTGGCCACGCCGTCCTCGGTGATCTCAAAGGTCTTGTCGTGCGAGCCGTATTCCTCCGCCTGTTGGGCCATCAAACCAACGTTGGGCACGGTGCCCATGGTCTTGGGGTCGAAGGCGCCATGCCACTTGCAGAAGTTGATCATCTCCTGGTAGATGCGGGCGAAGGTCGATTCGGGCATCACGGCCTTCACGTCTTTCAGGCGGCCGTCGGCGCCCCACATCTTGCCGCCGTTGCGAATCATCGCGGGCATGGACGCGTCGACGATGATGTCGTTGGGCGAGTGGAAATTGGTGATGCCCTTGGCCGAGTCCACCATGGCCAGCTCGGGGCGGCCTTCGTGGCAGGCGTGCAGGTCCTTCAACACTTCTTCGCGCGTGGACTGGGGCAGCGTGGCAACCTTTTCATACAGATTGGCCATGCCGTTATTGACGTTGACACCCAACTCTTCAAACAGCTTGCCGTGCTTGGCGAAAGCGTCCTTGTAGAAGATCTTCACGCAATGGCCGAACACGATGGGGTGTGACACCTTCATCATCGTGGCCTTGACGTGCAGCGAGAACATCACGCCGGTCTTGCGTGCATCTTCAATTTCTTTTTCGTAGAAGGCCAGCAGTGCCTTCTTGCTCATGAACATGCTGTCGATGACTTCGCGGTCCAGCAGCTTGGTCAACGGCTTGAGCACGATGGTCTTGCCGCTCTTGGTGATCAGTTCCATCTTCACGTCACGGGCGCGGTCCAGGGTCAGGGACTTTTCGCCGTGGTAGAAGTCGCCGCTGTGCATGTGCGAGACGTGCGAGCGCGAGGCCTGGCTCCACTCGGCCATGCTGTGCGGGTTCTTGCGGGCGAATTCCTTGACGGCCTTTGGCGCGCGGCGGTCGGAGTTGCCCTCGCGCAGCACCGGGTTCACCGAGCTGCCGATGCACTTGGCGTAGCGGGCCCGGATGGCCTTGTCCTCGTCGGTCTTGGGGTCTTCGGGGTAGTCGGGGATGTTGTAGCCCTTGGTCTGCAGTTCCTTGATGCAGGCGATCAACTGGCCCACCGACGCGCTGATATTGGGCA
>Ga0207976_100663_pt1 | contig 11373 bp, 10 predicted proteins | sample LakWasMe94_HOW11_2_FD_183916 | JGI IMG/M metagenome (GOLD analysis project Ga0207976, IMG submission 183916) | Freshwater sediment methanotrophic microbial communities from Lake Washington under simulated oxygen tension - Sediment Metagenome... | ecosystem: Environmental > Aquatic > Freshwater >... | reverse complement strand
GCGCCAGGCGCAGCAGCGCCGCAGGGGTAGGGCGTTCGCCCAGCACCTTCCAGGCCAGCAGCACGGCCCAGGCGGGCATCAGATAGAACAGCAGGATCACGCGCACCACGTCACCAATCGTCACTGCCCAGTTGAAGGCCACGTTGTTCAGGCCCGAGGCCAGCGCCAGCAGCCACAGCTGCGGATGCGCGCGCACCTGCTGCAAGATGCCGGGGCGCCAGGCCAGCAGCGCCAGCAGCACCACCGCATACATGCAGGCCGTGGCCCACAAGGGGTGCAACCCCGCCTGATGCATGTGCTGGAACGGCCACCACGCCAGCCCCCAGACAAAGGCGTTGAACAGCAGGGCGGCGAAGGGCAGTGGAGAGTGCATTGAAGGCAAAAACAGGCGGTAGCGCTAGTTGAATATGCGCTGATAGCTATAAATTATGTAGCAATTGGCGCCATGGCATAGCACTCAAAACCGGGGCGGCTCCTCGCCAGTGCACCCGTGGAACTGGCTCTGCCAGGCCACTGGGTGCGTCCCCCTCGGGGGAAGCGGCGAAGCCGCACAGGGGGGCTTCGCAATCAGGAGTCAATGGTGCGTATCGTGCCGCGCGATGTCCAGCAGGTGGTTCACTTCGTCGCGGTGGTTCACGCAGTTGCGCTGGTGCCAGCGGCGGATGACCCACATGATGCCCGCCACCACCAGCCCGAAGGTGGTGATGGCACCAAACACCGACAGGCCGAGCTTGAGCGACAGGCTGTAGAAAGCCCCCAGGCCCAGGATGCAGGCCTGCTCGTTGAAGTTCTGCACGGCAATCGACCGGCCCGCGCCCATGAGGTTGTGGCCCCGGTGCTGCAGCAGGGCGTTCATGGGCACCACCAGATAGCCGCCCAGGCCACCCAGCACGATGAGGAACGGAATGGCCAGCCAGATGTTGCTGATGAACACCATCAGGATCAGCAGCAAGCCCATCGCAATGCCCAGCGGGATCACGCGGGTGGCCATGTCCAGGCGCATGCGCATCGATGCCACCACGGCACCCACGGCGGTGCCGATGGCCACCACGCCGGTCAGGGCCGAGGCCTGGGTGGTGTTGTAGCCCAGGGCCACTGCGGCCCAGGCCAGCACGATGAACTTGAGGTTGCCACCGGCGCCCCAGAACAGGGTGGTGGTGGCCAGCGAGATCTGGCCCAGCTTGTCGCGCCACAGGCGGCTGTTGCAGGCCCAGAAGTCGGGCAGCAGGTTGAGCGCGTTGGCCACCACGCTGCGTGACGGGTCGGCGCGCAGGGGGCGCATCTCCACCCCGGTGTGCGGGATGCGGGTGTTGAACCAGGCAGCCAGTGCATAGACAGCGATCAGCGCCGCAATGGCGGCCTCGGCGGGGGTGTCCACGCCGGTGTCGATCACGGGGAAGTCAAAGCCCAGCAGCATGCCCGACAGCTGCTGCCCCACCAGCTGGCCGCCCAGCAGCACGCCCAGGATGATCGATGCAATGGTCAGGCCCTCGATCCAGCCGTTGGCCTTGACGAGCTGGGACGCGGGCAGCAGTTCGGTCAGGATGCCGTACTTGGCGGGCGAGTAGGCCGCAGCACCCAGCCCCACCACGGCGTAGGCCATGAGCGGGTGCGAGCCAAACAGCATCATCAGGCAGCCCGCCACCTTGATGGCGTTGCTGACAAACATGACCTTGCCCTTGGGCAGCGCATCGGCAAAGGCGCCGACGAAGGGCGCCAGCACCACATAGAACAATGCGAACATGGGCACCAGGGCCGCACGCTGCCACTCGGGGGCGCCTCCGGTGCGCAGGAGTTCCACAGCGGCTACGAAGAGTGCGTTGTCGGCCAGCGAGCTGAAAAACTGCGCCGACATGATGGTGTAAAAACCGCGCTTCATCGAATGGCTGGTGAGAGCATCAGTTGGGCTGATGCCCTGGTAAATGTGAAGAATCGTAGCGAGGGACAGGCGGTTATATCACGCGGATAAACGGCCACAGTGCCAGAATCCGGCGCTGGTCCCCCGGTAAATCCCTCGCCCCATCAGGTCTGTCCCATGCCCCGTCCTATTGCTGCCACCATCCACACCACGGCCTTGCACCACAACCTCGCGCGCGTGCGCCAGTCGGTGCCCGACGCCAAGGTGTGGGCGGTGGTCAAGGCCAATGCCTATGGCCATGGCATAGAGCGGGTGTACGAGGGCCTGCGCGGCGCCGACGGTTTTGCGCTGCTGGACCTGGCCGAGGCCGAGCGCGTGCGCCACCTGGGCTGGCGCGGGCCCATCCTGCTGCTCGAAGGCGTGTTCGAGCCGCGCGACCTGGAGCTGTGCTCTCGCCTGGGCCTGTGGCATGCGGTGCACTGCGACGAGCAGATCGACATGCTGGCTGCGCACAAGACGCAGGTGCCGCACCGGGTGTTCCTCAAGATGAATTCGGGCATGAACCGGCTGGGCTTCACCCCCGAGCGCTACCGCGCGGCGTGGGCCCGGCTCAATGCGCTGCCGCAGGTGGACGAGATTTCGTTCATGACCCACTTCAGCGACGCCGATGGCCCGCGCGGCATTGCGCACCAGATGGCGGCCTTCAACGCCGCCGCGCAGGACCTGCCTGGCGAGCGCAGTCTGAGCAACAGTGCCGCCACGCTGCGCCACGCGCAGGATGCGGGTGTGCGCGCCGACTGGGTGCGCGCTGGCATCGTGGTCTATGGCAGCGCGCCGGACTTCCCCGAGCACCATGCCGGCCACTGGGGGTTGCAACCCACCATGACGCTGTCCACGCGCCTCATCGCCACCCAGCAACTGCAGGCGGGCGACACGGTGGGCTATGGCTCGCGCTTCACGGCCGACGGCCCGCTCACCATTGGCATCGCCGCCTGTGGCTACGCCGACGGCTACCCCCGCCACTGCGACACCGGCACGCCGGTGCTGGTGAACGGCGTGCGCACGCGCCTGGTGGGGCGGGTGAGCATGGACATGGTGACTGTGGACCTCACGCCCCTGCAGCAGGCGGGTGTGGAGGTGGGCTTTGGCAGCGAGGTCACGCTCTGGGGCCGCGCCAGCAATGGCGTGGTGTTGCCCATCGACGAGGTGGCGCAGGCGGCAGACACCGTGGGCTACGAGCTGATGTGTGCACTGGCCCAGCGCGTGCCGGTGGTGGTGGACGGCGTGGCCTGACGTCCTCCCTCTGTGCCCTTGCGGTTCGCGCAGAAGTTCACGCTGCGGGGTGCGGGCTGAGCGAGGGGTGGCCTGAAACTGGTGTGAAATGGCGCCGTCTGTTTGCCACCGCGCAGCGCGCTCCTTCCATGGCCACACCCCGCAGCAACTCCTCCAGCCCCAAGAAAAAAAGCAGTTCCACCTGGCGCTCGGTGCGCATGCCGCACCACGGCGCGGTGGCGCGCAGCCTGCAGCAGCGCTACAGCCTGCGCTGGCATGGGCTGCTGATCGGCAGCTTCACGCTGCTGCTGATGTGGGCCACCTCGCACGTGCAAATGGTGCTGGGCGTGGATTCGCTGGCGCTGCGGTACCTGGTCACGCTGTCGGTGGGCTATGTCGGTTATCTGCTGGTGCTGCGCGCCTGGGCGGCACGGCTGGTGCGTCGGGACGGGTCGGCGGGCGACGGCAGCAGTGTGGAATTGCCCGACATCTCCTGGCCCAGTGGCAATGGCCCCTCCGGGGGAGGCCAGGTGCCCTTGCCCCGCACTGGCGGTGGCAACTTTGGCGGCGGCGGCGCATCGGGGGACTTTGGGGGCGGGTGGACGCAGGGCCTGTCCAGCGGGGGCTCCGGCAGCGACTCCGGCGTGCTGGGCGATATTGCCGGGGGCGCGGCCGATGCGCTGGGCAGCGCCGACGAGGGCGCTGTGGTGGTCGTGCCCGTGGTGGCCATCTTTCTCATTGGCGCGGCACTGATCCTGGGGGCGGGCTCGCTGGCCATGCTGTTTTTTGGCTGGGATGTGCTGCTCACGGTGGCGGTGGAGATTGCCTTCTCGGTGGCCACCGCCCGCGCCGCCGTGGGGGTGGAGCGCGAGGGCTGGCTCAGCGCCGCCGTGCGCCTGACCTGGAAGCCGCTGCTGGGCGCGCTGGTCTGCGCCGTGCTGCTGGGCGCCACCATCGACCATTTCCTGCCCCATGTGCATTCGCTGCCCGAGGCGCTGCGCGTGATCCAGGGGCGCTGATTTGCTCTCTATTTGATAGCTGTCAGGGCATATTGCACTAGCGCTTGGGGCAAAAATCCCTTCAAAAGCGCTTGAAACCCCCTGTGGGGCCCTTAACGGGAGGATCGGCCCTTGCCGTGGCCGCAGTCCTCGCCAGTCTCCAGGGGCGGCAGCGCATCCAGGTTGGCCCGCACCCGCGCCAGCAGGGCCAGCAGCTGTGCCTGGGTGGCGTCGTCGCAGCCCGCCAGCACCTGGGCCGACAGGGTTTTCCGCGCGGCCTGCAGCGCCTGGTACAGCGCCTGGCCCTCGGCGCTCAGCGTGAGGCACAGGCTGCGCCGGTCTTCGGCGTGCGGCTGGCGTTCCAGCCACCCCTTGTCCTGCAACAGGCCCAGCATGCGCGCCACCTGGGCCTTGTCGGCGCCGCTGTGGCGCACCAGCTCTTTCTGCGTGGCGCCGGGGTGGCGGCCAATGAAGTTCAGCGCGCGCACTTCATTGAAGGTCAGGTCCGGATGCACGGAGGTCATCGCGCGCACCATGCGCGCCCGGTAGGCGTGCATCAGGTCGTGCAGGGCTTCAAACACATCGGGGCGGGCACGTGGGGGCATGGCGTGGCTATCGGTTGACAAAGTCAACTGAATGGCGGATGATTTGGTTGATTAAATCAACATTTTACGCCATGAACGCTTCCTTGCCCCTGGCCGCCACGGCCCCCTCCCTCGTTATCGAGCGCATTCGCCATCCCCTGCAGGGCCGCCATCTCCAGGTGGTGCGCCGCACCCAGGTCAGCCCCGGCTTTGTGCTACTGACCCTGGCCGGCCCCGAGCTGGCGGGGTTTGTGAGCGCCGGGTTCGACGACCACCTCAAGCTCATCCTTCCCTCGCCCGGGCAGGACCGCCCCACCTTGCCCACGCTGCAGGACGGCCGCCCCGTGTTTGACGGCCCACGCCCCGTGCTGCGCGACTACACCCCCGCGCGTTTTGACGCCGCAGCGGGCGAGCTGGATATCGAAGTGGCCCTGCACGACGCCGGCCCCGCCACCGACTGGGCCGCCAGCGCCACCGTGGGCCAGTGGGTGGGCATTGCCGGGCCGCGCGGCAGCATGGTGGTGCCCACCGGGTTTGACTGGCACTGGCTGCTGGGCGACGAAACCGCGCTGCCCGCCATCGCCCGCCGCCTGGCCGAGCTGCCCGCCAGCGCAGTGGCCACCGTGCGTATCCAGCTGAGCAACCCGGCCGACCAGCGCACGCTGGCGAGCGCGGCGCAGGTGGATCTGCAGTGGGTTAGCGCGCTGCCTGCCGCTGTGGAGGCGCTGTCGCTGCCGCCCGGCGCGGGCTTTGTCTGGGCTGCGGGCGAACACAGCGACATGGCCGCCGTGCGCCGCGCCGTGCTGGCCAAGCCGGGCGTGGACCCGAAACGCATGCGCATCTCCGCCTACTGGAAGCGCGGCGCTGCGGACCACCACGAGGACCTGGCGAGCGCTGCGTAGTCGGCCCTTGCTTGCTACATCACTCTCGACTTTCCTCTCAGCGCAGCAGCGTCAGCGCCGCCGCCTTCTGCACTGCCTGCGTCACGTGCTGCAGCGCCCGCACGTTCAGCCGCCAGCACTGCCAGTACAGCGGCACATCCACCGGCTTGCCTGCAATCAGCTCGACCAGGGCACCAGTCTTCAGGTCATCCTCCACCAGCTGGTCGGGCGTCATGCCCCAGCCCAGGCTGGCGCGGGTGGCTTTGACGAACGCATGTGCCTCGGGCAGCCAGTGCACGGGCGGTGTGAGCTTGCGGCGCGTGATGCGGCCCACAAAACGCGCCTGCAGCGCATCCTTGCGGTTGAACACCAGCATGGGCGCCTGCGCCAGGGTGGTGGCGTTCACGCCGTTCGCAAAGTGGCGCTCCATGAACGCAGGGCTTGCGAGCGCGCGGTAGCGCAGCGTGCCCAGCGGCAGCACCTGGCAGCCCTGCACGGGCTGCGGGTCGGCCGTCACGGCGGCCATCACGCGGCCTTCGCGCAGCAGGTTGGCCGAATGGTCCTGGTCTTCCACATGGATGTCGAAGGTGATGGCCTGCCCCTCGGCCGCCTGCGCCATGGCGTGGGGGAACCAGGTGGCCAGCGAGTCGGCATTCACGCCAATCGCCAGCTGCGTGGTGCTGTGCTGCCCGCCGCCAATGGTGGCCAGCGCATCGGCCTCGCTCAACGCCACCTCGCGCGCATGGCGGTACAGCGCCTGCCCGGCCTCGGTGGGCGTGCAGGGCGTGGCGCGGCGCACCAACACCTGGCCCACGCGCTCTTCCAGCAGCTTGATGCGCTGCGACACCGCTGAGCGCGTGACATGCAGCACGGCGGCCGCTCGCTCGAAGCTGCCCTCATCGATCACCGTGGCAAAGGCGTTGAGCTGGGCGGAGTCGAGTTGCATGGGTGGTTAGCTATTCTGACGGATCGTTAAAAAGTATAGCTGGCGTCAACGCAGGCCCTTGGCCAGAATCCGTGCCCATGGTCTCCACTGCCTTCGTTCACGGTTTCACATCCACCGCCATGCTCATCATGGCCATTGGCGCGCAAAACGCGTTTGTGCTGCGCCAGGGCCTGCGTCGCGAGCATGTGATGCCCGTGGTGCTGGTGTGTGCGCTGTCGGACGCGGTGCTGCTGCAGGTGGGCGTGTGGGGCATGGGCGGCGTGCTGCTGGCCCGGCCTGAATGGGCGCAGTTCATGCGCTGGGCGGGTGCGCTGTTCCTGTTGATGTATGCGGCACAGACGGCCGCGCGGGCGCTGCGCCCCGGCCAGTTGCTGGTCGCCACCAGCGGCCCCGGCACCAGCCTGCGCACCACGCTGGCCACGGTGGTGGCGCTCACCTGGCTCAACCCGCATGTGTATCTGGACACCGTGGTGCTGCTGGGCACCATGGCCACACCCTACCCGGCCTGGGGGCGTGCGCTGTTTGCGGCGGGTGGCTCGCTGGCCAGCGCGCTGTGGTTCTTGCTGATCGGCCTGGGCGCCCGCTGGCTGGCGCCGTTGTTTGCCACACCGGCGGCGTGGCGGGTGCTGGATGGGGTGACGGCGACCACCATGCTGGTGCTGGCAGGGGTGATGGCTCTAAGCTAAGAAGAATAAGTTCGTTTTCTAAAAGCGCCGCTTGGGGGATAGTCTGGCCATTCAGCATCTTTTGGCTTTTTTGCCTATCCTCCCGTCCATGCGCTTCAAACACCTTCTCCTGGCCGCCGCCGTTGTTGCGGCCCTGCCCCTGGCCGCACAGTCCGCCACCTTCCGCTGGTCCCGCTCGGTGGACATTTCCACCTGGGACATCCACACCCAGAACGTGGGTGTGAACAACACCATGCACGGCGCGGTGTACGACACGCTGGTGGAATACAACAGCAAGACCTTCAAGCCCGAGCCCTCGCTCGCCACCGAGTGGAAGCTCATTAAGCCCACGCAGCTGCGCCTCACGCTGCGCAAGGGTGTGAAGTTCAGCGATGGAAGCGAGTTCACGGCCGACGACGCCAAGTTCTCGCTGGAGCGGGCCAAGGCCAAAAGCTCCAACTTCGCTGTCTACACGCAGGGCATTGACCGCGTGGAAAAGGTCGATGCCTACACCATCGACATCCACTCCGACCTGCCCAACCCGGTGCTGGTGAACCAGCTGACCGAGCTGCGCATCATGAGCAAGGCCTGGGCCGAGAAGAACAAATCGGTCGAGCCCAAGGACATCAAGACCAAGGACGAAAACTTTGCCCACCGCAATGCGCTGGGCACCGGCCCCTACCAGCTCAAGCAGTGGACGCCTGACCAGCGCGTGGTGCTGGAGCCCAACCCCCACTGGTGGGGCAAGGGCAAGTACCCCACCAACCTGACCGAGATCGTCTACACCCCCATCAAGGCCGACGCCACGCGCACAGCGGCGCTGCTGTCGGGGGAGGTGGATTTTGTGATCGACCCGAGCCTGCAGGACCTGGCGCGCATCAAGCAGACGCCCAACCTGCAGGTGCTCGAAGGGCCCGAATACCGCACCATCTTCCTGGGGCTGGACCAGTTCCGTGACGAGCTGCCCGGCTCGGACGTGAAGGGCAAGAACCCGCTGAAGGACCTGCGCGTGCGCAAGGCGCTGTACCAGGCCATCGACATCCAGTCCATCCAGCGCGTGGTGCTGCGTGGCCTGGCCCAGCCCACGGGCACACTCATCGCCAACCAGGTCAACGGCTGGACCAAGAAGGCCGACGTGCGCTACCCCTACGACCCCAAGGCCGCGCAAAAGCTGCTGGCCGATGCGGGCTACCCCAACGGGTTTGAGGTGGACTTTGCCTGCAGCGCGGGCCGCTATATCAACGACGAGCAGCTGTGCCAGGCCATCACCTCGCACTGGGCCAAGGTGGGCGTGAAGGCCAAGCTGCGCTCGCTGCCGTTTGCCACCTATTTCCCGATGATCCAGCGCAACGAAGCCAGCATCTACCTGCTGGGCTGGGGCGTGCCCACGTTCGACGCGTTCTACAGCCTGCAGTCGCTGGTGCGCACGACGGGCGCGGGTGGGGACGGCAACTTCAACCTGGGCCGGTTCTCCGACCCGCAGATGGACGCGCTGATCGAGCGTGTGAAGAAGGAAACGGACACCGCCACGCGCAACGGCCTGATCGAGCAGGCGCTGATCAAGGAGCATGAGCTGGTGTCGCACATCCCGCTGTACAACCAGGTGATTCCGTGGGCGGGCACCAAGAAGGTGGACATCATCCACCGCGCCGATAACCGCATCGACTGGCGGTATCTGAAGGTGAATTGAGAGTGACAACCCCCTGAGGCACTTCGTGCCTTCCCCCTTCTCTCGAATTGCTGCGCAGTTCGGGAAGGGGGACGCCGCCAGCGCGGCGGGGCGGCCCTTGCGCGGCGGCCCTCGCCTCGGCCCCGCCAGTTTCAAACGCCGCGCATCCAGACGGCGTTGATGTAGTGACCCAGCAAAAACTCAGGCCAGTGCGCGCTGCACGGCGGGGCGCTGCAGCATGCGCTGCGTGTGTGCAAACACCTTCGGGAACTGGGCAATGTCCACGCCGTCGCTGTGCAGCCAGGTGCCGATGGTGAACAGGTAGCCGTCGGCCACGGTGTACTGCTCGCCCATCACCCAGGGGCCCTGGTCCGCTTGCGGCAGGTAGTGGGTTTCGATGAGATTGAAGCACTCGGTCATGTTCTGCGGCACCTTGCGCTGCATGGCGGCGTGGGCCTCGGGCTCATCGGCCCAGCGGCTGGCGCGGGGGCGGTGGGCATGGGCGATGTGCACGGTGGACGCGAGGTAGCTGTGGAACTCTTGCAGGCGCGCAAAACCATGCGCGTCGGCGGGCGCCAGGCGCGCCTCGGGAAAGCTCTGCGCCACATAGGCCAGCAGCGCCGGGGTCTCGGTCAGCGTGCCGTGCGGCGTGGCCAGCGCGGGCACGCGGCCCTTGGGGTTCACCGCCAGGTACTCGGGTGTGCGTTGCTGGCCAGCGGCGAAGTCCACGCGCACCAGGTCGTAGGGGGCGCCCGCTTCTTCCAAAGCGATGCGCACGGCCTGCGCGCAGGTGCCGGGGGTGTAGTACAGCGTGAGTTGGGTCATGGTTAGTTTGCTATAAATTAAATAGCTGCTGGCGCATATTCCACTAGCGCCTGCAGCCGATTTTGCTTGAAATGACTCAGTACAGGCCCCGCGTGCGCGCCATCAGCCGCGTGAGGCCCAGCAGGGCGTCGGTGTGGGGCGTGGGTGTGCCGGTGATCTGGCCCAGCTCGCGCACCGCGCCCACCAGGGCGTCGATCTCCATGGGCTTGTTCGCTTCCACATCCTGCAGCATCGAGGTCTTGAACGCGCCCAGCTTGCGTGTGACGGCGTGGCGGTCCTCGGGCTGCTGGTCGATCGGCAGGCCCAGCTTTTCGCCGATGGCCTTGGCTTCCAGCATCACCGCGCTGACAAAGCCGCGCACCAGCTCGTCGTCCAGGATGCGGTCGGTGGTGGCGCCGGTGAGGGCGCTGATGGGGTTCATGGTGAGGTTGCCCCAGAGCTTGAACCAGATGTCCTTCTGGATGCAGTCGCTCACTTCCACATCGATGCCGCCGCGCTGCAGCGTGTCGGCCAGTGCTTGCAGGCGCGGGCTGCGGCTGCCGTCCGGCTCGCCCACGATGAGGCGGTTGCCAAAGTGCTGGCGGACGAAACCCGGAGCCTCCAGCGAGCAGCTGGTGTGCACCACACTGCCCACCACGTTGCGCGCCGGGACGGCCTGGGCAATCACGCCTCCCGCGTCCACGGATTCAAGGGCATGCCCCTGCGCCGCACCGCCAAAGCCGTCGAGGAACCACCACGGCACGCCGTTCATGGCGGTGAGCACGATGGTGTCGGGCCCGATCAAGGGCGCCATGGCGCGCGCCACGTCGGGCAGGCCCGGGGCCTTGACGGCGACCACCACCAGGTCTTGAACGCCGAGTGCGGCCGGGTCGCTGTGGGCTGTGACGGGCACCTGCGCCAGCGAGCCGTCGGCGCGCCGCATGCGCAGCCCCTCGGCCTGCAGGGCGCGCAGTGTGTCGCCCCGCGCCACCATGCTGACGGTGTGGCCCGCTTGCGCCAGGGCCACGCCCAGCCAGCCGCCGATGGCGCCGGCGCCGTAGATACATGCTTTCATGGATGTCTGTCCTTGAGTCTGAAAGAAGAAAAGTTCAGTAGCCTGCGGGCCGGGTGGGGGTGGCGTCGGTCGCGCTGCGGTAGCGTGCCAGCAGCTCCTGCGCAGCACTCACCAGCAGCATGGTGTCCACGCCTACGGCCACAAACAGCGCGCCCGCTGCCAGCCACTGGCGCGCCTGTGATTCGGTGGTGGCCAGGATGCCCGGCGCCTTGCCTGCGCGCAGGATGCGCGCAATGCCGTCGTGGATGGCGGCCTGCACGTCGGGGTGCCCCGGGTTGCCCGGATGGCCCATGGAGGCCGACAGATCGGCCGGGCCGATGAACACGCCGTCCACCCCTGGCGTGGCGGCGATGGCGTCGAGGTGGGCCATGGCTTCCACCGTTTCTGCCTGCACCAGCAGGCAGATCTGCTGGTTGGCCTCGTGCACATACTGCGGGTACGCCTGCCAGCGCGACGAACGGGCCAGCGCGCTGCCCATGCCGCGCACGCCCTCGGGCGCATAGCGCGTGGCGCGCACCAGCTGCTGGGCCTGCTCGGGCGTATCGACCATGGGCACCAGCAGGGTCTGGGCGCCGATGTCTAGGTACTGTTTGATGAGGGCCGTGTCACCCACCGGCACCC
>Ga0207976_100662_pt1 | contig 11379 bp, 10 predicted proteins | sample LakWasMe94_HOW11_2_FD_183916 | JGI IMG/M metagenome (GOLD analysis project Ga0207976, IMG submission 183916) | Freshwater sediment methanotrophic microbial communities from Lake Washington under simulated oxygen tension - Sediment Metagenome... | ecosystem: Environmental > Aquatic > Freshwater >... | reverse complement strand
AGGCCGACGTACCACTTCACCGACCAGCCGCCCCAGACCGTCACCAGCTTGGAAGCGTTGAACGAGTAGATCACCAGGATCAGCATCGGCAGGTAAATGAACACCAGGCCGAGCACCAGCATCAGGCTGGAAAATCCGAAACGTTTCATGCCCGTCCCTCCATCTCTTTGGCCTGGCTGCGGTTGAACAGCAGGATCGGAATAATCAGGATCGCCAGCATCACCACCGCCAGGGCGGAGGCCACCGGCCAGTCACGGTTGTTGAAGAACTCTTGCCACAGCACGCGGCCGATCATCAGGGTCTCGGGGCCGCCCAGCAGCTCGGGAATCACGAACTCGCCGACCACCGGGATGAACACCAGCATTGCTCCTGCGATGATGCCGTTCTTGGCCAGGGGCACGGTGATTTTCCAGAAGTTGTTGAAGTTGCTCGAACCCAGGTCCGACGCGGCTTCCAGCAGGCTCTGGTCGTGCTTGACCAGGTTGGCGTACAGCGGCAGCACCATAAATGGCAGGTAGGCGTAGACCACGCCGATATAGACCGCGGTGTTGGTGTTGAGGATTTCGATCGGCTCCGAGGTCAGGCCGCTCCACATCAGGAAGCCGTTGAGCAAACCGTTGTTGCTGAGGATGCCCATCCAGGCATAGACGCGGATCAGGATCGCGGTCCAGGTCGGCATCATGATCAGCAGCAGCAAGACGTTCTGCGTTTCCTTGCTGGCCTTGGTGATCGCGTAGGCCATGGGGAAGCCGATTACCAGACACATCAGGGTGCTGAGCAGGGCGACTTTCAGCGAGCCGAGGTAGGCCGAGATATACAGCTCGTCACCCACCAGCAACGCATAGTTGCCGACGTTGAGCAGCAGCTGGAATTTCTGCTCGGCGAAGCTGTAGATCTCCGAGTAGGGAGGGATGGCCAGGGCCGCTTCCGAGAAGCTGATCTTCATCACCAGGAAAAACGGCAGCATGAAGAACAGGAACAGCCAGAGGAATGGGATGCCGATCACCAGCTTGCGACCGCTGGGCAGCACACGGGTCAAACGCTGATTGAGAGTCATGGTGGAAGTACTCATGTGCGCAGTACCACGCCGCTGTCGTCTTCCCACCACACGTACACCTGATCGTCCCAGGTCGGGCGGGCGCCGCGGCGTTCGGCGTTGGCCATGAACGACTGGACGATCTTGCCGCCAGGCAGCTCGACGTAGAACACCGAATGCCCGCCGAGGTAGGCGATGTCATGCACCTTGCCCTGGGACCAGTTGTAGCGGTGCTCGGGCCGGGTGCTGCTGACCAGCATCTTTTCCGGGCGGATGGCGTAGGTCACCGACTTGTCCTGCACCGAGGTGCTGACGCCGTGGCCGACGTAGATCTTCTGCTCCAGCTCCGGGCAATGAATCACCGCGTGGCCTTCCAGGTCTTCGATGACGGTGCCGTCGAAGGCGTTCACGTTGCCGATGAACTCGCAGACCATGCGGCTGACTGGAGCCTCGTAGATGTCCACCGGGCTGCCGATCTGGGCGATCCAGCCCAGGTGCATGATGGCGATGCGCTGGGCCATGGTCATGGCCTCTTCCTGGTCGTGGGTCACCATCACGCAGGTCACGCCGACGCGCTCGATGATCTCCACCAGCTCCAGCTGCATCTGCGAGCGCAGCTTTTTATCCAGGGCGCCCATGGGTTCGTCGAGCAACAGCAGCTTCGGCCGCTTGGCCAGGGAGCGGGCCAGGGCCACGCGCTGGCGCTGGCCGCCGGACAGCTGGTGCGGCTTGCGCTTGGCGTACTGGGTCATGTGCACCAGCTTGAGCATCTCGGCCACGCGGGCATCGATCTCGGCCTTGGGAATCTTGTCCTGCTGCAGGCCGAAGGCAATGTTCTGGGCCACGGTCATGTGCGGGAACAGCGCGTAGGACTGGAACATCATGTTGATCGGCCGCTCGTAGGGCGGCATGTCGGTGATGTCCACGCCGTCCAGGTAGATACGCCCCTCCGTCGGCCGCTCGAAACCCGCCAGCATGCGCAGCAGGGTGGACTTGCCGGAACCCGAGCCACCGAGCAGGGCGAAGATCTCGCCCTGGTGAATGTCCAGGGACACGTCGTCCACAGCCACGGTTTCATCGAACTTCTTGGTCACGCGGTCGACTCTCACCAGCACCTTCTGCGGTTGCGGGTGACCTTCCAGAGCCTTTCTGTACGTGCTGGAGGCGTTTGCCATGTGGAACTCCCAACAGATGTCAGTCGCCGGGCCAAAACAGCCCGGCTTAATAGATGGATGACAAACCCGCGGTGGCGGGTTTATTCGGCGCTGCCGTCCTGGCGGCCTGACGCTGGTTCTTGTTCTCGTATTGCTGGGTGTGGCTTGAACCGCCCCATAGGCCAAGGCGGGCGCACAAGGGCGCACCGCCGCCGGTCGGGGGGCGTGGCAGTCAATTTCGCGGGTGAAGCTTTGAATCAGTGGCCGTTGCGCTGCGCCGCCCGTTGTCGGCAAGCGTCGCCGAAGGCCTGGAAGATCCGCAGGTAGACCGGGTTCGATAGCACCTGCCATTCCGGATGCCACTGCACGCCCAGGGCAAAGGCCGGGCTGTGTTCGACCGACACCGCTTCGATCAGGCCGTCCGGCGCCAGGGCCTCGGCGCGTAGGCCGGGGGCCAGGCGGTCGATGCCCTGGCTGTGGATCGAGTTGACCTGGAATTCCTGAGGCAGATCCAGGGCCTGGAACAGGCCGCCCGGTTGCACCCTGACGGTATGAGCGGGGGCGTATTGCACGGCCAGGTCCGGATGGTCGGCTTCGCGGTGGTCGAGATAGCCCGGCAACTCATGCACCTTCTGGTGCAGGCTGCCGCCGAAGGCCACGTTCATTTCCTGGAAGCCGCGGCAAATGCCCAGCACCGGCACGCCGGCGGCAATCGCCGCGCGCAGCAGGGGCAGGGTGGTGGCATCGCGCTGGGGATCGTGGGCGGTGCCCGGTTCGCTGGCCGGGCCCTGATAGTGGAAGGGCTCCACATTCGATGGCGAGCCGGTGAACAGCAGGCCGTCCAGGTTCTGCAGCAGAGCCTCGGTATCGATGAGGTCCGCCAGGGAAGGAATGATCAGGGGCAGGCCCTCGGCCGCGCTGCTGACAGCACGCAAGTACTTGTCGCCGCTGACGTGGTAGGGGTGCAGCCCGATCTCTTTGACGCACGCAGTAACGCCGATCAATGGCTTGAATGCCATTTTTATCACCTCGAAATTCACGCTGGAACGAGTTTTTCGAGAGCTTATCCTCGTTGATTTTAATTAACAACTTCCGTGTAAAAAATTCTAAACGTAATTCGTCGGATACTCAGTGTCTGTGAGTGTATGGCCCGCTATGACGACCATAAAGGGCAAAATATTTAACGGTGCGGGCCATCTGTTCGCTATTGACTTCACTTTTCCTTTCGGATTGACTGCTGCCACGAAACCGCTTTGAACATAATAATTAACACATAGGTGCATCATGTCGGTCCCACTGCGTGCCGTTCAGCTCAACGAAGCCAACGCCTTCCTGAAGAACCATCCCGAGATCCTCTACGTCGACCTGCTGATTGCGGACATGAACGGCGTGGTGCGCGGCAAGCGCATCGAACGCACCGCCCTGCACAAGGTGTACGAGAAGGGCATCAACCTGCCGGCCTCGCTGTTCGCCCTGGACATCAACGGCTCCACCGTGGAAAGCACCGGCCTGGGCCTGGACATCGGCGATGCCGACCGCATCTGCTATCCGATCCCCGGCACCCTGAGCGTCGAGCCCTGGCAGAAGCGCCCGACCGCGCAACTGCTGATGACCATGCACGAGATCGAAGGCGAACCGTTCTTCGCCGACCCACGGGAAGTGCTGCGGCAAGTTGTTGCCAAGTTTGATGAATTGGGCCTGACCATCTGCGCAGCCTTCGAGCTGGAGTTCTACCTGATCGACCAGGACAACGTGAACGGTCGTCCGCAGTCGCCGCGTTCGCCGATTTCCGGCAAGCGTCCGCAGTCGACCCAGGTCTACCTGATCGACGACCTGGACGAATACGTCGACTGCCTGCAAGACATCCTCGAAGGCGCGAAAGAGCAGGGCATCCCTGCCGACGCCATCGTCAAGGAAAGCGCCCCGGCGCAGTTCGAGGTCAACCTGCACCACGTCTCCGACCCGATCAAGGCCTGCGACTACGCGGTGCTGCTCAAGCGCCTGGTGAAGAACATCGCCTACGACCATGAGATGGACACCACCTTCATGGCCAAGCCGTACCCGGGCCAGGCCGGCAACGGCCTGCACGTGCACATCTCGATTCTCGACAAGCAAGGCAACAACATCTTCGCCAGCGACGACCCGGAAACCAACGACGCCCTGCGCCACGCCATCGGCGGAGTGCTGGACACCCTGCCGGCGCAGATGGCCTTCCTCTGCCCGAACGTCAACTCCTACCGCCGTTTCGGCGCGCAGTTCTACGTGCCGAACTCGCCGAGCTGGGGCATCGACAACCGTACCGTGGCCGTGCGCGTGCCGACCGGTTCGGCGGATGCGGTGCGCATCGAGCACCGGGTGGCTGGCGCCGATGCCAACCCTTACCTGCTGATGGCTTCGGTACTGGCCGGTATTCACCACGGCCTGACCAACAAGATCGAGCCCGGCGCGCCGGTGGAAGGCAACTCCTACGAGCAGAACGAACAGAGCCTGCCGAGCAACCTGCGCGACGCCCTGCGGGTGCTGGACGACAGCGAGGTGATGGCCAAGTACATCGACCCGATGTACATCGACGTGTTTGTCGCCTGTAAGGAAAGCGAGCTGGCCGAGTTCGAAAACTCCATCTCCGACCTCGAATACAACTGGTACCTGCACACGGTCTGACGGCCGTTCCTTTTCCTGCGTTGAGTATTTGCCATGACTAAATCCCGCAGTGACTGGGAGCAGCGCTTCCAGTCCTTGACCCTCGAAGGTCGCGCCTTTATCGACGGCCAGTATTGCCACGCCGCCAGCGCGGCCACCTTCGAATGCATCAGCCCGGTAGACGGGCGTTTCCTGGCCAACGTCGCCAGCACCGATGAGGCCGACGCTAACCGGGCGGTGCAGGTGGCGCGGCAGGCGTTCGAGTCCGGCGTCTGGTCGCGCAAGGCCCCGGCCGAGCGCAAGCGCGTGCTGATCCGCTTCGCCGATTTGATCCTCGAGCACCAGGAAGAACTGGCGCTCCTGGAAACCCTGGACATGGGCAAGCCCATCGGCGACTCCCTGAGCATCGACGTGCCGGCCACTGCCAACGCGATCCGCTGGAGCGCCGAGGCCGTCGACAAAATCTACGACGAAGTGGCGGCCACGCCCCACGATCAACTGGGCCTGGTGACTCGCGAGGCTTCCGGCGTGGTGGCGGCCATCGTGCCGTGGAACTTCCCGCTGATCATGGCCAGCTGGAAATTCGCCCCGGCCCTGGCGGCGGGTAACTCGTTCATCCTCAAGCCGTCGGAAAAGTCGCCGCTGACCGCGATCCGCATCGCCCAGCTGGCGCTGGATGCCGGCATTCCCAAAGGCGTGTTCAACGTGCTGCCGGGCTACGGCCACACCGTGGGCAAGGCCCTGGCCCTGCATATGGACGTGGACGTGCTGGCATTCACCGGCTCCACCGCGGTGGGCAAGCAACTGCTGGTGTATTCCGGGCAGAGCAACATGAAGCGCGTCTGGCTGGAGGCGGGCGGCAAGAGCCCCAACGTGGTGTTCGCCGACGCACCGGACCTGCGCGCGGCAGCAGAAGCGGCGGCCAGCGCCATCGCCTTCAACCAGGGCGAAGTCTGCACCGCCGGCTCGCGCCTGCTGGTGGAGCGCTCGATCCGCGACCAGTTCATTCCGCTGCTGGTGGACGCCATCAAGGCCTGGAAGCCCGGGCATGCCTTGGACCCGGATACCCGCGTCGGCGCGCTGGTGGATCAGCGCCAGCTGGACAACGTGCTGCGCTACATCGACATCGGCAAGGAGCAGGGCGGACAACTGCTGGCCGGTGGCGCACGGACCCTGGAAAGCACCGGCGGCCTGTATGTCGAACCGACCATTTTCGACGGCGTGACCAACGCCATGACCATCGCCCGCGAAGAGATCTTCGGCCCGGTGCTGTCGGTGATCAGCTTCGACACCGAGGAAGAGGCGCTGACGATCGCCAACGACAGCATCTTCGGCCTCGCCGCCGGGGTCTGGACCAGCAACCTCAGCCGCGCCCACCGCTTCGCCCGTGGCCTGCGCGCCGGCAGCGTGTGGGTCAACCAGTACGACGGCGGCGACATGACCGCGCCGTTCGGCGGCTTCAAACAGTCGGGCAATGGTCGCGACAAATCGCTGCATGCCTTCGACAAGTACACCGAGCTGAAAGCGACCTGGATCAAGCTCTAACACCTATAACAACAGCGGGGCGGGCGACGACCCGCACCTGCTGGGGAACTTCATGATGCAAACCTACGTAAACAGCTACTACGCCGCGACCCGCAACCAGACCGCCGACTTTCCTGTATTGGAAGAAATGGTCGAGTGCGACGTCTGCGTGATCGGTGCCGGCTACACCGGCCTGTCCTCGGCGCTGTTCCTCGCCGAGGCGGGCTACAGCGTCACCGTGCTCGAAGCGGCCAAGGTCGGCTTCGGCGCCAGCGGGCGCAACGGCGGGCAACTGGTCAACTCCTACAGCCGCGACGTCGACGTGATCGAGTCGCGCTACGGCGAAAAAAGCGCCGAAGTGCTGGGCAGCATGATCTTCGAAGGCGCCGACATCATTCGCCAGCGCATCCAGCACTACGACATCCAGTGCGACTACCGCCCGGGCGGCATCTTCGCCGCCATGAACAAGAAGCAGCTCAAGGGCCTGGCCGAACAGAAGGCCAGCTGGGAGCGCTACGGCAACAAGCACCTGAAGTTGCTGGACCAGGCACAGATCGCCCAGGAAGTCGGCTCCGACGCCTACGTCGGCGGCCTGCTGGACATGCAGGGCGGGCACATCCACCCGCTGAACCTGGCCCTGGGCGAAGCCAGCGCCATCATCGGCCTGGGCGGCAAGATCTTCGAGCAGTCGGCGGCGGTGGAAATCACCTACGGCGAACCGAATATCGTGCGCACCGCCAAGGGCGTGGTCCGCGCCAAGTACCTGCTGATCGCCGGCAACGCCTACCTGCAGCAGGACCTCGACCCACGGGTGACGCGCAAGAGCATGCCGTGCGGCTCGCAGATCGTGGTCACCGAACCGCTGTCGGAAAAAATGGCCCGCAGCCTGATCCGCAACAACTACTGCGTCGAAGACTGCAACTACCTGCTGGACTACTACCGCCTCACCGCCGACAACCGCCTGCTGTATGGCGGCGGCGTGGTCTACGGCGCCCGTGAGCCGAACGACATCGAGCAACTGATCCGGCCGAAGATCCTCAAGACCTTCCCCCAGCTCAAGGACGTGAAGATCGACTACCGCTGGACCGGCAACTTCCTGCTGACCATGTCGCGCATGCCGCAATTCGGCCGCATCGAAAAGAACGCCTACTACATGCAGGGCTACAGCGGCCACGGCGTCACCTGCTCGCACCTGGCCGGCAAATTGATCGCCGAAATGATCCGCGGCGACGCCGAACGCTTCGACGCCTTCGCCTCGCTGCCGCACATGCCGATGTTCGGCGGCCGCACCTTCCAGGCCCCGCTGACCGCCATGGGCGCGGCGTACTACGCGCTGCGTGATCGCTTCGGTATCTGATCTCGATACGCTTCCTGCGTTTGCCCGCGCTTGCGCGGGCTTTTTTCAGCCCCGAAACCCGCACCGAACCCGCAAACCGGTAGCCGCTGCCGCAGGCTGCGATAAGGGCCGCAGGCCCTCCCGAGGCCCGAAAGAACACCGCCGGTTTTCAACGCCTGGCACGCCCCACGGCAAGGCCAATCACCAGCGTCGGCCACCGCTACAGCTCCACCCACAAACGTGATTTAATAGCCGCCTTTCAGGTTCCGGGGCCACTGGATCGGCGAACTTCGCAACTAAACGTCACCGGCCGCACTCCAACTTGCAACACCCTCACGTACACCTCACACAAGGCTGCTATGGACACGGGCACTCGACTCAAACTCGTTCGCGAAAGCTACAAACTGTCCCAGCGCGAGCTGGCCCGGCGCAGCGGCGTGACCAACGCCACCATCTCCCTGATCGAACAGAACCGCGTCAGCCCCTCGGTCAGCTCCCTGAAAAAACTCCTCGAAGGCATCCCCATGTCCCTGGCGGACTTCTTCACCTTCGACCAGCCCCCGCGCGAACACCAATACGTCTTCCGCGCCAACGAACAACCCGACCTCGGCCGCGACGGCGCCCGCCTGCTGCTGATCGGCGCCGCCCTGCCAACCCGCCAGATGCGCTTTTTGCGCGAACAATACGCCCCCGGCGCCAGCTCCGGCGACGAGCCGATCGTGCATGCGGAAGGGGAGGAGTGCGGCCTTGTGACCCGTGGCACCGTGGAATTGACAGTGGACGGGCAGGTGAGCGTGCTGAACCCGGGGGATGGGTATTATTTCCCGACTACGTTGCCGCATAAGTTTCGCAATATTGGGCAGGATGAGGCGGAGATTATTAGCGCCAACACGCCGGCGAACTTCTGAGTCGGGCAACTTCTGACGCGCTTTCTTGATCCTGAGCGGCTATCGATAGCCGCTTAGCGCTCATCGCGATTGAGATTTTATGGGGCGCTTTTGAGCTATCTCTCGGCTCTTGAATACTGGCGAGTAATGTAGAAATCTGCTTGGTTGAGGATCGTCCACTTTCGGATGTGGATTCAATCGGTCGATGCAACACAACTAAATTCTGTGTAAACAGAAGGAGTGTTGCACCGACTGATTGAATCTATAGCTAAAGGCGGACAGTTAAATGAAGGGCTACTTTCGGCTATAGCATATGGTTTGCCCCAATGTGAGGCTCGACCAAAACTTTACTCGTCGGTAGCCCTTGTTCAGGGGCGTCTGCTGTTATAGTAAACTGATCTTGTGATTCTCTGTCTAAGAGTAAGTGTGGGCGATTTGTGCAATAGTCCTGTCAAAGAAAGGAACCCCATCATACTCGGGAGGGCGTGCTGACAAAGTTGTAGAAAAGCTGCCGAATGATTTTACGTATTCTGCTATTTTTTCTGAGGCGTTGTTTGGTGCAGTTGTTGAAATTTCACCAATTCGAAATTTTTTATGAAACTCTAGGCGTTTGCACGAAAGTTCCTTCACTATATCATTCCAGTCGTGGCCTCTAATGAAGAAGTATATGTTCAGAGGTGTAATTCCCAACTCCAATAGTTTTAACTGGTATCGCTCATAACTTTCTGAAATTGACTGGTCGGTTAAAAATGAATTCAGCTGAGTATTCAGATCCGAGAGTTTGCTTTCAAAACTAGTCCAATGCGCACAACCACTGAATTCAATGTTTTCAGTCGAAGGTTTTTGTTTTAATTTGTCTAGCGCCGCCTTAAATGAAGATTTGAATGCGTCAAGAGTCTGGGAACCACTCCCCCAGAATACTGCTTCTAGATACAGAATCTTTGAAAAGGGGGCGTATACATGCTTAGAGATATTTTGAAACACTGCCTCAGAGTTCTGCGAAAGGTTATTTGTTGGTATTCCAGTTAAGTGACTTATTATCTTATCTACTAGCTTTGGATTGAGGTATATATTTTCTTTTGAGTGCACTAAAGTCCAGAAGATATGAGGGTCGGAATTAACTGAGCCTTTAAAGTCGTCCGCAATGCTGGAAGTGAATTTAAAATCGCTATCCAGGCAAAAAGCTTGGTACTTGCTTAATTTGAACTGCCCCTTATCTAATAAGGTTAGTAATCTGCTGCACCCATTAGATGATTTGCCATCCGGGGCCGGAAATATTGAGGCCGGCTTGAATGTAAATTTAAATTTTTTAAAATTTTCGAATAATGGCAGCCAAAGTCGGCTATCGTCGTGAGATTCCAACCAAATAACAACCTCGGGAATCTCATCGTCATCCATAAAGTATTTTTGATTTTCGACATAGTCCGCATCTAGAGCAAACCCTAAATCTTCCATTATTTAGTCCTTGCAAAAGATCCAATATTGATAACTTTTTCACCTTCAGCATTACCAATCATTGCTGGAGAGTGAGTCGAAATTATGAACTGAGACTTAGGCGCGAGATCTCTCAAACTCTTCAGAAGCTGCTTCTGCCATTTTATATGTAAGGAGAGGTCTGGTTCATCCAGCAAAAAAACTGTGTCATTGTCTTTATTTAAAAAAACTGCTAACAATAAGCAGAGGAGAGTTTTCTCTCCCTTGGATAGATTAAACCATTCAATCTCTTCATTGGGCCGTGATTCAACTCTGAGTCGGAGCATTCTGTCATCACCATAAAACACCTCTCGACCAGTCATTTGGAAAAAAACATTGGCCTCTTTGAGGAACGAAGATTGAGGTGCTGTTGATGAACGAAGATCTGCTATTCTCTCTCTTAGCGATAGAGGCATTTCGCTATCGCTATAAATTTCGTCAAGTTGTTTGATGAGTTCATACAAGTCACTGCTAAAGCTGGATTTTAACTCAACTGCTGAGAACTCAATAATTAATAGATATAAGGTTTTGTCTAGCGTATTTTTCTTTGAGAATATATCTAAATCTTCTAGTCTTTCGGATTGGTCTACGTCTTGATTGAAGTTAAAAAGTTCGTCGCAGTAGAGTAAGGATTGCAAGCCGGCTTTTTTTGTTGATATGAGTTTTCTTGACTTTAGATTGTCAGTTATAGTGAGAACGTTTGTTGAGCGAGAATCACGTTTTTCACCATCTTTACTTACAACGGTTTTGTTTTTTTTGATGGTGGGCAGCGTTTTTGCAATGAGATCGTTAAAATACTGTTTAATGGATTCTGCTTTTTGTGCGTTTTTAATTTGTGGTGGGGCAAAATCCTCCGTAACAGGCCGAGCTACTTTGCCGTGATTAAGGATGCGCCCATCAGATAGAAAAATCTGGCTAGCCCAATTCGAGCGTGGGAATAGGTACTCTCCACCATTCGCAAGTGAAACTGTACTGTGGATAATACCCAGTGCAGTAGATTTTCCTATGCCGTTGTATCCAGTAAATATTGTAATTGGAGAGTCGATATCAATAAAGGCAGTTTCATTATCCTTGAAAACATTGTGTATTCCTATTTTTGATATACTGTTCATGTGGCCTTCATAGATAGAATTACAGAAAATCTGCTTTAAATGTTTTAATGTTAGACTTTTTTTATAAGTTTTGCTACGCCGTACCGCTCTGGAAACCATTCCTTGAGCTCGATACTGATCAGAGCGGTCTGATGCAGACCATAGTCTAATATCCGTTAATAGCCGAAGTCACCCTAGGTAATCGGCCACTTTTGGCCGAAAGCAGCCAGCAGCCAGC
>Ga0207976_100659_pt1 | contig 11411 bp, 9 predicted proteins | sample LakWasMe94_HOW11_2_FD_183916 | JGI IMG/M metagenome (GOLD analysis project Ga0207976, IMG submission 183916) | Freshwater sediment methanotrophic microbial communities from Lake Washington under simulated oxygen tension - Sediment Metagenome... | ecosystem: Environmental > Aquatic > Freshwater >... | reverse complement strand
GTGGTGCCAGCCGGCAGCTTGGTGTTCAGGTAGTCGGGCCGGCCATCGGTCAGCAGGCTGATCAGCACAAAGTTGTTGAAGTTGAACGCAAAGGCCGAGATCAATAGCGGCGTCAATGGCTTGGCGATCAGCGGCGCGGTGATGCGCCAGAAATTGGTCAGCGGCTTGGCGCCCGCTATGGCCGAGGCCTCGTACAAATCCGCCGGAATGGATTTCATCAGCCCCGTGCACAGCACCATGATGTAGGGGTAGCCCAGCCACGTGTTGACGATCAGGATCATGGTCTTGGCCAGCGTCGGGTCGGCAAACCAGGCGGGTTTGACACCAAACACGGCGTTCAGGATGGCATTGATCTCACCAAAGTTCTGGTTGAACAAACCTTTGAACACCAGGATGGAAATAAAACCCGGCACCGCATACGGCAAGAACAGCAGCGTGCGGTACAGCGTGCGGAATTTCAGCGCCTCCCAGTTCAGCAACACGGCCAGCGTCATGCCGATGGCGGTGGAGAACAACACCGTCAAACCGGCGAACGCCACGGTCCAGAAGAAGATGGACACAAAGGGGCCGCGCATATCGGCATCACCAAACAGGCGCGTGTAGTTGGCCAGGCCCACGCCCACCTTGAAACCGGGCTGCAGGCGGTCACCCTGGGTGTCTTCAAAGAATCCTGTATCGCGGTTGGGTTGGTAGACGGCGCCATCGGCCAGGCGCTTGATTGCGCCGCCCGCCTGTGCTTCCCACAGCGGCTCAAAAACTGCGAATTCATGCAAGCCTGCGTAAACCAGCTTGCTCTGGTCGGGCAAGGTCAGCCGCAGCGCCATCAGTGCGTCGCGGTGCTCAATGGTCTGGCGCAACGTGTAAGGCTGGCCCAAAGCCGCGTCGCCGGTCAAGGGCTGCATGGCCACTGGCGCCGCGCTGACTTTGTCCAGAGCAAGCGGTAGCGACACATAACGCGCCGTGGACGTACTCTCGCCCTGCGGTGCCAGCACCAGTCGCACGTTATTGCCTTCGGCGTGCACACTAAAGCCATAGGCCCGCGACTCGTTGACGTCTGCCTGGTCCAGCAAGTAAGCCCGCGCGTGCTCTTCACTCAACAGGTTGTTGGCCGAGTAGTTGGTAAAGCCAATTTGGATGGTGTAGACCAGCGGAAAGGCCACGAACACCAGCATGGCCATGACGCCGGGAAACAGGTAGCGCCAAGCCAGTGTTTTGGCGGACACATAGACATACAAACTCACAGCGCCCAGGCTTAATACCAGGGCCGCCCAGACCGCCTGACCACTGGCGTAGATCGTGAACGCAAGCCACAGCAAAGCGAGCGCAACGAGTGTGGTCACGGTTTTGGAGACCATGGATGATGGTGACGACGATGAAGTGTGTGCAGTTGTCATATCACTTCACCAGCATGCGTGCGGCCGCACCATCGAGCGCGTCCTTGGGGCTTTGGCGGCCCTGGGTAATGGCCTCCAGCGCGGCATCCACTGCTGTCATGAAGCGGCCCAGTTCGGGAATATTGGGCATGGGCACGCCGGTGCGGGCGTTCTCCATCGTGGCGCGGATATTGGCGTCATCCGACAACTCCGCGAAGTAAGCCTTGTTGGCCGGTGTGCCCAGCGGCACATCGGCCGAAATGGTTTTGAGGCTGTCGACGCGCAGCATATGGTTCTCGATGAACTCCCGCGCTATGTCCTTGACCTTGCTGGGTGCGGCCACCATGCAACCCAGCACACCGACAAACGACTTGGAAGGCTTGCCGGGAATGACGGCCGGCACCGGCGCCACGCTGAAATTGATCTTGGCCTTGCGGGCGTTGTCCCAGGCCCAGGGGCCGGTGATCATCATCGCCACCTCGCCCCGCGCAAAACCGGCCTCCATTTCGGCATAACGCGCGCCCCGCGGCATATAACCCTCTTCGATCAAGCGCGACAGCATCTTGGCACCGACCACGGCCCCATCGGAATTGACATTGACCACCGAAGGGTCCAACTCGCCACTGCCAGTGCGGCCAAACACCTCGCCCGCGTTGCCAGCCAGCAGGGGCCAGGTGAAGTAGGCCTTGTTGTATTCCCACAGCAGGGCCTTCTTGCCCTGCTTGGACAACTCCTTGTCCAGCGCCATGACCTCGTTAAAGGTGGTGGGCACGGTCTTGACCAGGTCGCGGTTGACGATCAGACCCACTGCCTCGATGGCCAGGGGATAGCCCCAGACCTTGCCTTTGTAGGTGAACGCCTGCCACGCGGATTCGTCCACCGCATCGCGCACACGCTTGGGGGCATGGATGGGTACGATCAAGCCCGAGCGCGCCCATTCGCCGGCGCGGTCATGCGCCCAGCAAAAAATATCCGGGCCCTTGCCGGCGGCCGCTGCGGCCTGGAATTTGTCGGGCGCCGCTTCGGGGTGTTGCACCACCACCGTCACGCCGGACTCTTGGGCAAAGGTGTTGCCCACCTTTTGCAGGCCGTTGTAGCCCTTGTCGCCATTGATCCAGATGAGAAGCTTGGGGGCGTCTGCGGCGTGCACCGGTAATGCCGACGATCCGACTACCACGGCCGCGAGGCCCAATACCAGCAGACGCCGCATCATGCCGCCCCGTGCGCAGTCACCGTGCGCTGGAAGGCCTTGCCTGACGCGTCGAACAGGTAACAGCGGTCCGGCTCCACACCCAGTTCCAAGGTGTCACCCGCGTTCACGCGCACCACACCCGTGAGCTCGCAGGTCAGGTCTTCCTGCACGCCAGGGAAAGAGCAATAGGCGTGCGTGACGCTGCCCAGCGATTCGACAAAGGTCACTTGCGCCGTCAAGCGGTTGGCATAGGGCACGCGGGTAATGTGCTCGGGGCGTATGCCCAGCGTCACCTTGTCGCCGGGCTTGGCCGTGGGTGCGCTCACCGCACAGTGGATCAACGCGCCGTCGTTCAGGCGCACGGTCACGTCGCTGGCATTGGCCGACACAAATTCGGCGGCGATGAAGTTCATGCCCGGCGAGCCAATAAAGCCGGCGACAAACAGGTTGTCCGGGTGTTCGTACAGGTCCAACGGCGAGCCTACTTGCTCGATCTTGCCCGCAGACAACACAACGATGCGGTCGGCCAGCGTCATGGCCTCCACCTGGTCGTGCGTGACATAAATCATCGTCGTCTTCAAATCCTTGTGCAGCTTGGCAAACTCATAGCGCATGCGCACGCGCAAGGCCGTGTCCAGATTGGACAAAGGCTCGTCAAACAAGAAGACCTCTGGCTTGCGCACGATGGCCCGGCCAATGGCCACGCGCTGGCGTTGGCCACCGGACAAGTCCTTGGGCTTGCGGTCCAGCAGATGCTCAATACCCAAAATCTTGGCGGCCTGTTGCACCAGGCGATCCACTTCGTCCTTGGGCATTTTCTTGAGCTGCAGCCCGAACGCCATGTTGTCGTACAAGTTCATGTGCGGGTACAGCGCGTAGGACTGGAACACCATGGCAATGCCGCGCTCGGCTGGCGGCACGTCATTGACCAAGCGGTCCCCAATATGCAGTGTGCCGCTGGTGATTTCTTCCAGGCCGGCAATCAGGCGCAGCAAGGTCGACTTTCCGCAGCCCGACGGGCCAACAAAAACCACGAATTCGCCGTCACGGATATGGAGATCAACACCCTGCAATATCCTGGCGTCGCCAAACGATTTGCCCACACCCGATAACTTGACGTCCGCCACCTTGTACCTCCGTTCCGCAGCACCGCCACGGTTTGCCATGATTCATTCCGCCCGGTCAACGCGACACAAGGACAGCACTGAGTATACTCAGCAATAAGTAGTAATACAACACATGGAAAACACTTAATATTTCGCATAAATGTGCAAATTACGCTGATAACTCAAGGGTTTACCCTAGTGTTTTGTATTATTACTACTTTAATTAGACGCAAAGATGTAGCGCAAAAACGCGCACCATAGCCACTCCATACCCACCAAAAGCAACGCGCCCGATGACCCCATCCACCCGATCCCAATCGCCGCAACAGCTCCATGTGTTGACTGTCGCCTGGCCGCTGCTGGCCGAATTGGTATTGGGCTTTGGCGTGGGCTTTGTCGGTATGTGGCTGGTATCCAAGGAGTCGGACACCGCCTCGGCCGCCTTTGGCCTGGCCAACCATGTGCAAGGTGCGTTCTTTCTGCTGTTTCGCATCATCAGCATGGGCGTGGGCGTGGTCATCACGCAAAACCTGGGGGCGGGCAACCGCCGCGATGCCGACCGCACCGCCCTGGCCAGCCTGGGTGCCAGCACCTGGCTGGGCCTGGGCAGCGCCCTGGTGCTGTTTGCCGCCACCGCGCCCTTGCTCACGGCCATGCACGCCACAGCGGATGTGCAGCAGTTGGCCGCGCCCTATCTGCACGTGCTGGCACTGGCGCTGTTTCTGGACGCCTTCAACGCCAGCATGGCCGCCGTGATGCGCTCGCACCTGCGCACGCGCGAAACCATGCTCAACATTCTGTCCATGCACACGCTGCACATCGCGCTGTGCTTTCCGCTGATGCGCGGAGTGGGCCCGCTGGCGCCCATGGGCATGGTCGGCTTTGCGCTGGCCCTGGCCATCAGCCGTGGCTTTGGTTTGGGTGTGCACCTATGGCTGTGGCGCGAGGTGCTGGGGCTGCTGCCCGGTTGGCGTGATGCGGTGGCCATTCGATGGGACACGCTGCGCAGCTCGGTGGCCATTGGCCTGCCCGGCGCTGCGGAGGCCATTGCTTACCGTGTGGCCATGTTGGTCTCTGTCACCGTGGTTTCGGCCATGGGCACCGCCGAGCTGGCCACACAGGGCTACGCGATGCAGATCATGAACGTCATCGTGCTGTCCACCGTGGCGCTGGGCTTTGCGGGCGAGATTCTGGTCGGCCACCTGATAGGCGCGGGTGAGCTGCGGGCCGCCTGGAAGCTGGTGCGCAAATGCCTGTTCTGGGGCCTGGGTGTTGCAGTCAGCGTCGCCGTGCTGACCGCAGCCACCGCGCCGTGGACGCTGCGGCTGTTTACCCATGACCCGGCCATCATCGCCAAGGCCACCACGCTGCTGTGGATTACCGTTCTGCTGGAGCCAGGGCGCACCTGCAACATCGTGGTCATCACCGCCCTGCGCGCGGCCGGCGACGCCCGCTTTCCGGTGCTGGCCGGCGCCGCGTCCATGGTGCTGGTGATGGGTTTCGGCTCCTGGCTGCTGGGCGTCCACTTCGGCCTGGGGTTGGTCGGCGTCTGGATCGCTTACGCACTGGACGAGTGGGTGCGCGGCGGCATCATGGCCGCACGTTGGTTTAGGCTGGGGTGGGTGAAGCAAGCGGTGACTTCGCGCCGATTGGTGAGCCGTCAGTTGAACTGAATCGGGTCCACTGCTTCCAATGCCGGCTTGCGGCGCAGGTCAACGACCTACGCGCTCAATTGACCGCCGTGGACCCGCCCACCGGCTTGGCCTGCGCGCTGCGCGTGCCACCATTGTTCACCGACCAGGGGATGACGGTGGCATTGTCCAAGGGCTTGGCCTTGGTGAACAGCGCCTGCCAGAAGAAGCCGCTCTGGAAGGCGATGACTTCAAAGAGGATATAGCTCTGCGAGCTGCTGCTGAGCCACAGGTTGTACGTGGGATAGAACACGATGGGCGACACCAACAGCGGCAGGATGATGCGCTCCACCTGTACTGCGTCCAGGCCCTTGCCCATGTTGAACAAATCCCAGTAGTAATTGGAGAACATCCCCAGTGTCATCCAGCAAGCCAGATGCCATACGAATACGATGCCATGGTTGCGGGCCAGCAGATTGATCCAAGGTGCCGAGCTGTCGTCGGCGTTGACGATCAGAACCATGAAGGTACCCGTGGTGAGGAACACCACGAAGTAGATGAACATCAGGAATTTGAGCGCTCTGGACATGAAACCCCCGGTAATAGTTCGCGCTATCTTACCCGGGGTTTCGGCGCCCATTTGCTATTCTGGAGAAGACATCGCTAGTGGTCTTCCCCACCCACAAGAACACTCCTGATCAGTTGGGGACAGAGCTCCGCTACGCTACGGTCTGTCCCGCAATCAGATTAGATTCACGCCAGTCTTGGCCTGGACATCCTCACGGGTGACACCGGGCGCCAGTTCCGTCAACTTAAGCCCCTCGGGTGTCACGTCCATCACGGCCAGGTCGGTGATGATGCGGTCCACCACGCCCACGCCGGTCAGCGGCAGCGTGCAGCTAGGCAGAATCTTCAGATCGATGGTGCCGTCCTTCTTCTTGGCCACATGCTCCATCAACACGATGACGCGCTTAACACCCGCCACCAGGTCCATGGCGCCACCCATGCCCTTGACCATCTTTCCGGGGATCATCCAGTTGGCCAGGTCGCCTTTTTCGCTGACCTGCATGGCGCCCAGGATGGACAGGTTGATCTTGCCACCGCGGATCATCGCAAAGCTGTCGTGGCTGCCAAAAATGGACGAACCCTTGAGTGTGGTCACGGTCTGCTTGCCGGCGTTGATCAGGTCGGCATCCACCTCGTCTTCGGTGGGGAATGGGCCAATGCCCAGCATGCCGTTCTCGGACTGCAGCCACACTTCCTTGTCGGCGGGCACAAAATTGGCCACCAGCGTGGGGATGCCGATACCCAGGTTCACATAGAAACCGTCTTGCAATTCTTGGGCGGCACGGGCCGCCATTTGGTCTTGGTTCCAGGCCATGGTCAGACTCCTTCTTTCGGGGTGATGGTGCGCTTCTCGATACGCTTTTCCGGTGTGGCGTTGAGCACGATGCGGTGCACATAAATGCCGGGCAGGTGCACCTGGTCGGGCACCATGTCGCCCACTTCCACAATCTCTTCCACTTCCACCACGCATACCTTGCCGGCCATGGCCGCCGCGGGATTGAAGTTGCGCGCGGTCAGGCGGAACTGCAGGTTACCGGACTTGTCAGCGCGGTGCGCCTTGACCAGGGCCACATCGGGGACCAGGGCACGCTCCATCACATAGGTTTCGCCATCGAATTCGCGTAGCTCTTTGCCCTCGGCAACGATGGTGCCCACGCCGGTCTTGGTGAAGAAGGCGGGAATACCGGCACCACCGGCACGCAGTTTCTCGGCCAGCGTGCCCTGGGGGGTGAACTCCAGTTGCAGTTCACCGGCCAGGTATTGGCGCTCGAACTCCTTGTTCTCGCCCACATACGAAGAAATCATCTTCTTGATCTGGCGTGTCTCGAGCAGCTTGCCCAGGCCAAAGCCGTCGACACCGGCGTTGTTGGAGATCACCGTGAGGTCCTTGACGCCGCTGTCCTTCAGCGCGTCGATCAGCGCCTCGGGAATACCGCACAAACCAAAGCCACCGACCGCCAGCAACTGGCCGTCTTTGACGATGCCGTCTAGCGCGGCTGCCGCGCTGGGAAATATCTTGTTCATCGCACCTGTCTCCTGTGAAAAGATTCTCAACTGCCGTACGATACTACTTATCTGTATACGTAGTTTTCCGTAAAGCCCAACCCTCATCATTCCATTGGGGTCAGCGCACATTGCCGCATGTGCGGTCTGCCCCCAATCCTTATGACCATCGACTACCGCCTCGCCTTCGACCTTGCGCCCATCGGCCTGGCGCTGTCACACAACCGCAGCATCACGGACTGCAACCAGCGCCTGTGCGAGATGTTTGGCACCACACGCGAACAGCTGATTGGGCAATCCTTCCAGGTGCTGTATCCGAGTGCCGACGAGTTCGAGCGCACGGGGGCCCGCATCACTCCCATTCTGAACCGCAATGGCACCTATGCCGACGACCGCATCATGCGCCGCATGGATGGCCGATTCAAGGGCGAGGCCTTCTGGTGCCATGTATCCGGCCGCGCGCTGAACCGCGAGGCTCCGCACGAGGCCGGCATCTGGAGTTTTGAAGACCTGAGCGCGCAACGCCCGGTCAAGGCCGAGCTGACGGCGCGCGAACGCGAAGTCGCCGCCTATTTGCTGCAAGGCCTGACCTCCAAGCAGATCGGCAAGACGCTGACCATCAGCCACCGCACGGTGGAGATTTACCGGGCACGGCTGATGCGCAAGTACAAGTCATCAACGACAGGGGACTTGGTGCACAAGCTGATGTCGGGGTAGGTTTGGTTCTCTTCCCCCATCGGGTAAAAAAGAAGGGTCAGTAGTTTTCTACCAAGCGCCGAAAAATACAAACCTCTCTTGCCTTGCCGCTGGGCCGTGGCTCCCAAACCGCAGCTACGGATTCTGATAGGTAGTGGCGACCCAAGCCCAGGAAGTATGTCGTTTTCCCATTTTGGAACGGATACAGTGTGAGCGACTGGATATCGTAGGCAAACGGGCGACCACGGGGTGCGAAATGCTCCAGGGGGATCGTGCAGTTACCGTCATCCCAATCATCTCGATTGAACCCGCCGCTGCAATTGGCCCACATATGGGGATAAACAGCAAAGCTGCCATTGCGAAGAAATTCTGCGTCGATATCTGTGACTTCCTTTTCTGAGACATCCTCTCGATGGGCAAAAAACGTGCTGGACTCGCGCTGCCGGCTATCAAACTGAAATGACACAACAGAGTCTGGTTTGCCGTCGTTGTTCATGTCAAACCGTGACGTCGAAACTTTTGTTGTCGGACCACCGGTTGGTTGCTGCACGCCATCATCAAATAGCGTCGCGGTCGCCGGCGGGGCAATGTGCCAGTAGGGACTGTTGGGGTCATCCTTTGGGCCAAAGAGCATCCCTTTGCACAGACTACGGTCCGCAGCGTATTCAATGACATAACTTCCAATAGGCCCTTCTTTTGCGGTACGCACAGGATATTCCTCAAGGTCCGACGAATTGGATGCCGCAGATCGCGTGGAACTGCACCGCAATTCGCCATCCACGGACGCATGGCAGGTTTTGAGGGTGTGGCCACTGACCTCCGCCTTGACAAGCCCTCCAAAGCCACAACTATCCCGCAGACCCACTCGGGAGGCAATCTTCTTCTGGTCCACCCATGCGCTAAAGAAGGAGCCTGGGTCAGCCCCGCAACGGCCATAGGGATAGAGTTCATATGTCCCAACTTTGATTCGAATGGACCGGCCTGATGCAAAACGACATTCGTGATACTGCTTGTCAGGTGATAGCTCCATGTTGGTGACTACACCCTTGGGGATTCGGGTCGTTGGTGAAGCAGCATTATTCGCATCCGTCTGAGCGACGCGCGTGAGCGTCGCAGTCTCCGCGGTGCCATCGCACCGCAAGAGCGTGGTGCCATCGTCAAACTCAAAGGGGCCAGATTTCAATGCAGCAAACCGGGTTTCGTATGCCTTTCCTAAACAGGCTGAATCTGCATCGCAGGCATTTCGCAGGCCCAGCCACGTGCGCTGATCGGCCTTGACCCGCGCGGGCTCCTCGGCTTTTTCCAGTGCCTCACGGTATTTCGCAGCCAATACTTCATCAAAAGTAGTGAGCCGCCAGTCACTGCAATCGAAGCTGGCGGCAAACGACTGGGGCGCAAAGCAAAGCGTGAATACACCGAAAAGTAGGAAACGCAACGCACTGAAGTTCAGCTCAACGCACTGTGTGGCTGAAGACATTGGGTATCTTTTCACTTGAGAAGTGTGCTGCAGGTAGTACATCACGGTTTCTAAAATTTTGACTGCATCCTTGCGACCATGAATGGTCATGATCCGTGGGACCGCGTTCCACCTCTGCAATCGCGGAAGAGTAATTCGACTGCACTTAGAAGAGTATCAGTATCCCACTGAAAATCTGTCGCAGGAGCTGATCTGCTCCGACGATGTTTGACGGCTGTACCTGCCCGTTGTCACGTCCCACACCGCGAAGGTGCGAGCTTCAGTTGCACGCCCATAGTGGAGCTTTTCGGCAGATCCGCACAAGCCAAGCCGCGCGGTATCAGTCGGGTAGCGGGTTTTGCGCAGGTCAAGGAGGAGCCCGCACAGCGGGCGGGGGACACGGAGCAAAACCCGCTACCCGACTGATACCCCACGAAGTCACCGTGGCCATCAACCCAGCTCATCACCTGAGCATGGCCAAGGCCGTAACCGCTTGGTACCAAAACCCCACGGCGCGCAGGGACTAGTTAAATCAAACGATTGATTGAACTAGGTTATCATCGCGCCCCATGTCCAAACCCACGCCCGCCCCCACCTCACCCAAAACCCTGCGCAGCGACGGCATTGAGGCCCGCAACCGCTTGCTGGACGCCGCGCTGGCCCTGTTCGCGGAAAAGGGATTTGCCAAGACTTCGACCCGCGAGATCGCGCTGGCCGCGCAGATCAACATCGCCTCCATCAGCTACTACTTTGGCGACAAGGCCGGCCTGTACAAGGCCGTGTTCACCGACCCGCGCAGCAACCCTAGCGTACCGCCCGAACAAATCGACAACCCCGACCATCCGCTGGAATGGGCCCTGGGCAACCTGATGCGCAGCTTTGTGGAGCCCCTCAAGCGCGGCGACCTGATACAGCAATGCATGAAGCTGCACTTCCGTGAAATGCTGGAGCCCACCGGCATCTGGCAAGAAGAGGTCGATGGGCATATCAAGCCTGCCCACGATGCCTTGGTCGCCGCCCTGTGCCGCCAACTGGGCGTGGCTCGGCCGGACGACGAGATCCACCGGCTGGCCATGGCCATCAGCGGACTGGGCGTGATGCTGCACATCTGCACTGACGTCACCAACGCCGTGCGGCCCGCACTGATCGCATCAGACGCTGCGCTCGACATCTATTGCGACCGGCTGGTGGATTACGCCATGGCCCTGACCAGCGCCGAAGCGCAGCGCCGCGCGCAATCAACCAGGCCCGCTGCGACCAAAAGCGCCAACAAGGCCCCCACCAAAAAGACCGCGCATCCCCCGTCCCTGTCACGACGTTCCACCCGCAAAACAACACCCACATGATGATGATGATGATGAAAAAGAAGATGAAGAACCCGCGCACGCATCAAACATTGGTAGCCATCACCGCCGCATTGGCGTTGTCGGCCTGCTCCACTTTCATGCCGCCCACCCAGGTCGAGGTCGTAACGCCCGCCCAGTGGCAGGCGCCCCTGCCCCACCAAGGCAAGGTCACCGCGCTGACCCAGTGGTGGGAGCAACAAGGCGACCCCTTGCTGGTGGAGCTGATCACCGCCGCGCAGGCCGTCAGCCCCTCCATCTCGCAAGCACTGGCGCGGGTGGAGACATCACGCGCGCAGCAGGCAACCGCCCGCGGCGCCCTGTTGCCCAACCTCAACGCCCAGTATGCGGCGAGCCGCGGTGTCAGCCAACCCAACTTACCCGTCACCACTACCCAGCAGTTCGGTCTGCAATCGGCGTGGGAAATTGATCTGGTCGGTGCCAACCGTGCGGTGAGCCGCGCCGCGCTGGCCAATGTGCACGGTAGCCAGGCCCTGTGGCATGACGCCCGCGTGTCGGTCGCGGCCGAGGTGGCCAATCTGTA
>Ga0207976_100656_pt1 | contig 11469 bp, 11 predicted proteins | sample LakWasMe94_HOW11_2_FD_183916 | JGI IMG/M metagenome (GOLD analysis project Ga0207976, IMG submission 183916) | Freshwater sediment methanotrophic microbial communities from Lake Washington under simulated oxygen tension - Sediment Metagenome... | ecosystem: Environmental > Aquatic > Freshwater >... | reverse complement strand
CAATTGGAAGTGCAATTGGTCACCGAATATGGATCGGATAAGAACTCCATGCCCTTCAACGCCGTGGCTTTGGGCAAAGGCTGGCGCGAGTCCAGCACCAGGCTGGTCAGCCTGGATGCCAGCTACGCGGTGTCCGACAACTGGCGGCTCACCGGCTATGCCTCCACCGGCAGCCAGAACCTGATGGTGAACCACGGCACTGGCTATATGGCCGACCTGACCTCACCCACGGAAAGCCTGGGCCTGGGCGTGAATGGCAAGGCGACCAGCCGCCTGGAGTTGGGTGCACAGCTAACCCTGTTGCGTGATACGACCCGCTATGGCTTGCTGGCATCGCCCGGCACCACCGGTACGTTGCCCAATATCACGCAAACGGCGCCGAGCGCCGCCAACCTGGCACAGGCCACCATCGGTCTACCGGATGTGCGCTACACCAGCAATACCTTGAACCTGTTTGGCAAATATGCGCTGGACAAGAAGTCCGACATCCGGGTCAGCGTGCTCTACCAGCGGGCCACCATGGACGAGTGGAGCTGGTCCAACAACGGCGTGTCCTTTGTGTACGGAGACAACACAACGGTCAAGCTGAATCCCGAGCAAACGGTGACCTTCGTCGGTGCTTCCTACATCTACAAGTTCTAGCCCAGGTTGAACATCCACCCCACACACCCATAAACCGCAAAGGAATGCATATGTACACCGCTCTGACAAAACCCATGACACGGATCGCGGCTGCGCTGACGGTGGCGCTACCGCTTGGATTCTGCGGCCATGCGCTGGCGGCGGACGTTGATGTTGCCGCGGCCGAGGCCCTGGCCAAGAAGAGCAATTGCACCAAGTGCCACGCGGCGGACAAGAAAAAAGATGGTCCGAGCTACAAGGAAACCGCCAGCAAGCTCAAAGGCAAGGCGGACGCCGTCGCCAAGCTGACCACGCACATCACGACCGGACCCAAGGTGAAGATCGATGGCGTTGAAGAAGAGCATGCCATCGTCAAGTCCAAGGATGCGGCCGAGATCAGCAACCTGGTCCACTACATCTTGTCGCGCTGACCGACACCCACTCCACGACGAAGCACCACCATGTCATCCCTCCTATCCACGTTGCGCGCGCACTGGAAGCTGTGCTTGGGCTTGCTCATTGGACTGTTCATCTTTTCGGTCTCCGTGGGAATCTCGGGTGCGTACGTGCTGGCCTATACCAGCACCGAAGAGTTTTGTGTAAGTTGCCATGAAATGTCGTACAACTTCGACGAATACAAGGGCACGATCCACGACACCAACCGCACCGGTGTGCGTGCCATCTGCACCGACTGCCATGTTCCGCACACGCCCGGTCCCTTGGTGTGGGCCAAGATGAAGGCGACCAAGGATCTGTTTTACACCTACATCCTGCCATCGATCGACACCAAGGAAAAGTTCGAAGCCAAGCGCGCGGTGATGGCGCAGCGGGTATGGAAGGAGATGAAGGAAAGCGATTCACACGAGTGCCGCAGTTGCCACCGGGCCGACAAGATGAGCGTGGATTTGCAATCGGCCAAGGCGCAAGCGCGCCATGCCAAGGCCAAGGTCGACGGCAAGACCTGCATCGACTGCCACTTTGGCATTGCCCACCATGAGCCTGAAGGCCCCGGACCGACTGAGTTGTTTGGCAAGGCAGAGGCGCCAGCGCCCGTGGCAGCGCCAGCGGCAGCACCGGCATCGGCACCGAAGTAGGCCGCCGCGTCAGCGGGTACTGGTGCCCGCAGTGAAGATTGACACCGGATCGGTGACTAGAAAGGACAACATGGAAATCATCGAATCAGACGTGGCCATTGTGGGCGCCGGTGGCGCCGGTTTGCGGGCCGCCATTGCATTGGCCGAAGCCGATCCCACGCTGCGCATCGCGCTGATTTCTAAGGTCTACCCGATGCGCAGCCATACCTGCGCCGCGGAGGGCGGGGCAGCCGGCGTGGTGAAAGCCGACGACAGCTTTGATCTGCACTTTGATGACACCGTGGGCGGTGGGGATTGGCTGTCGGACCAGGATTGCGTCGAATATTTCGTCCACGAGGCACCCAAGGAACTGACGCAACTGGAGCACTGGGGCTGCCCCTGGAACCGCGAGGCCAATGGCTCCGTGGCGGTGCGCCCGTTTGGCGGCATGAAGAAGCAGCGCACCTGGTTCGCCGCCGACAAGTCCGGTTTTCACATCCTGCACACGCTGTTCCAGACCACGCTGCAGTATCCGACCATCACCCGTTTTGATGAGTATTTCGCGTTGGACCTGTTGGTGGACGATGGCCGTTGCCAAGGCCTGACCGCCATGGAAATGAAGAGCGGCATGATCAAGCAGTTCAACGCCAAGTCGGTCATTATTTGCGGCGGTGGGGCCGGGCGCATGTTTCCGTTTACCACCAACGGCGCCATCAAGACCGGTGACGGCATGGCCCTGGCCTACCGCGCCGGTGTGCCGCTCAAGGACATGGAGTTTGTGCAGTACCACCCGACCGGCCTACCCAATACGGGTAGCCTGTTGACCGAGGCTTGCCGTGGCGAAGGCGGCGTCATGCTGAACAAGAATGGCCGACGCTACCTGCAGGACTACGGCATGGGCCCCGAGACGCCCTTGGGTAAACCGCAGCTCAAGACCATGGAGTTGGGTCCGCGGGACCGCGTCAGCCAGGCCTATTGGCACGAGTTGCAAAAGGGCAATACGGTGACCACGCCGTGGGGTGAATGTGTGCTGCTGGACATGCGCCACCTGGGCGAGAAATACATTGAAGAGCGCTTGCCGCTGGTGCGTGAACTGGCCATTGCCTACCTGGGTGTGGACATCGCCAAAGACCCGGTGCCGATTCGACCGGTCGTGCACTACATGATGGGCGGCATCTCCACCAACACCCGGGCCGCCACCATCCTTCCGGGCTTGTTTGCGGCCGGTGAGTGCGCTTGCGTCAGCCTCAATGGCGCGAATCGGCTGGGCTCCAATTCGTTGACCGAGCTGCTGGTGTTTGGCAAGGCCGCAGCCCTGTCGGCCATTGCGCATGCCAAGGCGGTGGGTCCTGCCAACAAGGCCGCGCTGAAGGCGCAGGCCGATGCGTCGCAAGCCCGTATCCGCGAGTTGTTCCTGCGCACCGATGGCACCGAGACCATGTCGGGCCTGCGCAAGGAAATGATGGATACCATGGAGAAGAACTGCGGCCTGTATCGCACCGAGGCGGGTCTGCAGGAGGCGGTAACCAAGATTGCCGAGTTGCGCCAGCGGTACAACCAGGTCGTGCTGCACGACAAGAGCAATGTGTTCAACACCGATTTGTTCCAGGTGCTGGAGCTGGGTTGCATGCTGGACTGTGCATCGGCTCTCACGGTGGGTGCGTTGGCGCGCAGGGAGTCGCGCGGTGCGCACCAGCGGCTGGACTTTGTGGAGCGCGACGACAAGAATTACCTGCGCCACAGCCTGGCCTATTACCAGGGGCAGGAAACGGCCCGCATCGATTACCTCGATGTGGTCATCACCAAGTCGCCGCCTGGTGTGCGCGACTATTCGGGAGGCCACAAATGAGCCAGCTCAAACGGCGCATGGTGCAGCTCGAAGTGCTGCGTTATGACCCCGAAAAAGACAGTGAACCGCACTTCCAGAAGTATGAAGTGGAATGCAATGAAGAGTGGGTGGTGCTGGACGCGCTCAACGCCGTCAAGGAAAGCATGGACCCCACGTTGGCCTACCGCTGGTCCTGCCACATGGCGGTGTGCGGTAGCTGCGGCATGATGGTCAATGGAGAGCCCAAGCTATCGTGTCACGCGTTCTTGCGGGATTACGTGGGCATGGTGATACGGGTCGAGCCATTGGCGAACTTCCCGATTGAGCGCGACCTGGTCACGGTGGCCGATGATTTCATCGACAAGCTCAAACGCGTCAAGCCCTACCTGATACCCAAGGACAAGAAGACGATCGCCGAGGGCGAGTACAAACAGACGCCAGCGCAGCTGATGAAGTACCGCCAGTTCTCCATGTGCATCAATTGCATGCTGTGCTACGCGGCCTGCCCCGAATATGCATTGCAACCCCAGTTTCTGGGGCCCGCCGCCATCACATTGGCGCACCGCTACAACCAGGACTCGCGCGATGGTGGTCGGGACGAGCGCCAGGAGGTGATCGCCACCAACGAAGGCGTGTGGGAATGCTCTTTTGTGGGCGCCTGCTCCGAGGTCTGCCCCAAGGCCGTGGACCCGGCCGGCGCGTTGCAGCAAGTCAAGGTGGCCAGCACGCTGGACTGGTTCAAGGAACACCTGTTACCCGGAGGTACCCCATGACAAGCCCCACACCTGGCACCGCCAGGCCTTCGAGCGGCTCGCCGCCGTCTGGTCAAGGGCGCGGTCGTAAACCCTTTGTGCGCACGGTCTCCAAGACCGGTTGGTGGTTGAAGCACCCACGCTATATGCGCTACATGTCGCGCGAGGTGACCTGCATTTTCATTGGCGCGTTTGCGCTGCTGATGCTGTGTGCCGTGGAGCGTTTGTCAAAGGGGCAGGCGGCCTACGAGTCGTTCATGGCAACGCTGCAACAGCCGCTGGGTGTTGTCGGCCTGCTGCTGGTCCTGGCCTTTGCGCTGCACAACGCGACCAGTTGGTTCAACGTGACGCCCAAGGCGCTGCCGGTGCAGATCGGTGAAGCGTTTCTGGCTGGCAAATACATTGTCGGCGCGCACTACGCGGTGTGGATCGTCGCGACCCTGGTGGTGGTGTTCTTTGCGGGAGTGTTATAGCCATGGCCAAGTCCAACAAACCCATCTTCTGGAGTCTGTTCGCGGCGGGTGGCACGCTGGCCGCCTTTTTGGCGCCGGTGCTGGCACTGTTGTTTTTGCTGGCAGCCTTGGGGCACACGCCCACGCTACTCAGTTACGCACACTTGCACGCGTTTGCCGCCAACTGGTTGGGCAAAGCGTTTTTGTTCGGCGTGATTGCGTTGTTCCTGTGGCATGCGGCGCATCGATTGCGGGTTACGCTGCATGACTTTGGGCTACGGCAGGATGCCATCGTTGCCGTCGTGGTGTACTTGGTGGCTGCTTTCGGCAGTGGCCTGTCGGCGCTGTATTTACTCAGAATGTGAGGCCCCCTGATGAGCCCAGACCCCACTGCCGCCGTTGTAGACGTTGAATCGCTCCAGGTCATCGGCGCGCGGCGTTCATTGGCGCCCGCCACCATTCCGGAATATTTGCAAAACACCTATTGGTGGGCCTATCTGCACCCCCGTGCCGTGCATATCTTTGAGCGCCAATGGTTGGTCAACCTGATCCTGTGGGGCAACTTTGCACGCCTGCGCGACGCCGCCCTGCAAGAGATGGGTGAAGTGATTGATGGCCGCGTGCTGCAGGTGGCCTGCGTCTATGGCGACTTCACCGAGCACCTGGTGCGCCGCCTGGGTCCAGTCGGCAGCGTCGACGTGATCGATGTGGCGCCGATCCAGATCAAGAACCTGCAGACCAAGCTCCAGCATGCGCAACAGGTCAACACGTTCTTGCAAGACTCCAGCGACCTGCATTTTGACGATGGCAGCCACGACGCGGTGGTGGTGTTTTTTCTATTGCACGAGCAACCCGCCGACGTGCGGCGCAAGACGATTGCAGAAGCCCTGCGCGTCACCAAACCGGGTGGCAAGCTGGTGTTTGTGGACTACCACAAGCCGGTGGCCAGCAGCCCGTTTCGCTACCTGATGGTGCCGGTGCTGACCACGCTGGAGCCGTTTGCAATGGACATGTGGAACGGTGAGATTGCGGATTGGTTGCCACGCGATCTGCCCGTGTCCAAGATAGAAAAGCAGACGTACTTTGGCGGGCTATACCAAAAAGTTGTTGTAACGCGCTGAGGGCAATCGTGGGGGCTGGTTTTACCGCCGGGCCGCCCCAAGGTAAAACGCTTCCCCTCGGGGGGCAGCGTAGTACACGCAGTGACAAGCGTGGGGGCTTAAGTTTGCGCGCCTTCAACCAAAAAGCGCACGCGCCGCACACCGTTCCACTCATCGGCATCCAGCCGGAAGGCCAGTGTCACCTTGGCCGGCAGCGGCTCGGTGTGGCCAAACCAGATGCCGTCCACCGGTTGCCCCTGGTGCTTAAGTTTGAGCGCCAGATGCTTTTCACCGACCAGGCGTTGCGACAGCACCTCGACCTCTTCACTAAAGGTGGGTGCGGCAAAGCCCTGGCCCCAGACTTCCTTGTGCAATGTATCGACCAGGTCCACGCGCCGGTACTCGGGGTTGAGGGGGCCATCGGTTTCCAGGCGCCGGGTCAGCGTGGCGGCGTCCAGCCATTCTTGCGCTACTTCGATCAGGCCTTGCTCGAACGTGTCCAGTCCATCTTCATGGATGGTGCAACCGGCTGCCATGGCATGGCCGCCAAAACGCAGCAGCACGCCGGGGTGGCGCTTGGCCACCAGGTCCAGCGCGTCACGCAAGTGGAAGCCGGGGATGGAGCGGCCCGAGCCCTTGAGTTCGTGTTCCTTGCCTGGCGCGGCGCTGGCGGCAAACACAAAGGCTGGGCGGTGCAACTTGTCCTTGATGCGGCTGGCCACAATGCCGACCACGCCTTCGTGGAAGTCGGGGTCGAAGACGCAGATGGCCGGTGGCGCTTCGTCGCCCTCGTCAAACAGCGACTCGGCGATCAGCATGGCTTGTTCGCGCATATCGCCCTCGATGACGCGGCGCTCGCGGTTGATGCCGTCCAGCGTCTTGGCCAGTTCATCGGCGCGCGCCGGGTCGTCGGTCAGCAGGCATTCAATGCCCAGCGTCATGTCGCTCAGGCGGCCGGCCGCATTGATGCGTGGGCCCAGGGCAAAACCGAAGTCAAAGGTGGTGGCGACCGGTGCGGAGCGCCCAGATGCTACAAAAAGGCTAGCAATACCCGCAGGCATGGCGAGGGCTCGCACCCGTTTTAGTCCTTGGGCCACGAGGCGGCGGTTGTTCGCGTCCAGCTTGACGACATCGGCGACGGTGCCCAAAGCAACCAGGGGCAGCAACACGTCGAGCTTGGGTTGTGTAGCGGCGTCAAAGACTCCGCGCGCCCGCAGTTCGCCGCGCAAGGCCATCAGCACATAAAACATCACACCGACACCGGCAATGGATTTGCTGACAAAGCCGCAGCCGGGTTGATTCGGGTTGACGATGACATCCGCCGCAGGAAGCTCAGAAGCGGGCAAATGGTGGTCCGTCACCAGCACCTGCAGCCCCAGCGCGCGGGCGTGGGCCACGCCATCGATACTGGCAATGCCGTTGTCCACGGTGATCAGCACATCGGCGCCGCTGTCCTTGACGCGTTGCGCAATCGGGGCGGTCAGGCCGTAGCCGTCGACGATGCGGTCCGGCACGATATAGGCCACGTGCTGTGCGCCCAGCAGTTTGAGGCCGCGCAGGGCAACGGCGCAGGCGGTGGCGCCATCACAGTCGTAGTCGGCGACGATGCACAGGCGCTTGTTCTGCGCAATGGCGTCCGCCAGCAACGTGGCGGCTTCGGGCAGCCCCCGCATCGTGGACGGTGGCAACAACTTGGCCAGCGCGTCGTCCAGCTCTTCGGTGCCGGTCACGCCGCGTGCGGCATACAGGCGCGCCAACAGGGGGTGAATCCCCGCTTGCTCCAACACCCAGACGCTGCGCGGCGGGATGTCGCGGGGAATGATGTTCATAGCGACTGCAGGAGCTGCTGCGGAGATGAGGTGGTAAAGCGCTGTTGCAGGCGACTCCACCACGGTTTTTCTTCCAGCAACAACGTCACGGCCATGCGTTCACCGCACAGCGTGAGCTTGACCGCCTTGCCGGCCTTGGCGCGCTGCAATAGTGTGGCCAGTTGGTCGTTGTCCACCGCTGCCCAAGCTTGTGTCCAGGCCTGCGCGTCGTCGCGCATGGCAGGCTTGCGCAACGCATCGACCGCGTCCAGCCGCTCGGTTTGGGTTGGCGCTTCGGCCGTTGGAGTGCCGGTGCCGCTGATCCAGAAGGCGTTGATCGTGGGCAGTTTGCGTGCGGTGCGCGCGTCGTTGACGGCGTGGGTGTAGAGCAGCATCTGCATCTCGTTTTGCAGACGGCGCAGGTGTTTGGCGTGTTCCTGTTGCGGCATCCAGGAGTCGATGCTGCTACCGGCCACCCGTTCCAGCGAGGCGGTGGGCAAGTCCTTGAACACCGGGCCAAAGGCCAACCAGGTGCCGTTGGACAAAGGGTGCAGCGTGATGCCGTCGTCTTCAAAATAGCGCTTCATCGCGGCGCGCAAGGTGTCGCATTCCTGGGTGGTCAGGTGCAGGTCCAGCGGGTCGTCCATCGTCACCTGGTTGGACTGCGCGGTTAGGTGGCAGGGTGTGATCCAGGCCCAGCCCGCGGCGCCGTGGATCTTGGTCAGGCCCAGATGTTGCGCGTCCGTGGCCGCCCATGGGATCAATCCGTCGGGCCCTTGCAGGCCCAGGCTGTTGGCGCGCACGCGCTCGGCCAACGGGGTCAGGGTATCGGGCGAGCCGAGTAAAGGGGGGGAGGCGGACAGCAGGCCCAGCAGTTCATTCAGGTGAGGCAGGGCTAGATCGGCGATGGCGGCTTGGCATTGGGGGCCAGTGGGGGCAGCGTGGGAAATAAACAAGTGCATGGGTCGATTGTCCTGCATGGATGCCACAATCCGGGGATGAAGCAAATTCCTTATGAGTTGATCATTGGTTGGCGTTATACCCGAGCGGGGCGCACCACCCGGCGCAATGGTTTCATTTCGTTCATTTCGGGTGTCTCCATGCTGGGTATTGCGCTCGGTGTGGCGGCGCTCATTATCGTACTGAGTGTGATGAACGGATTCCAGAAAGAGGTGCGCGACCGCATGCTGGGCGTCGTGTCCCACATCGAGGTCTATGCCAAGGATGGCCAGGCCCTGCCCGATGTGAACGCAACCCTGGGCCAGGCACGGGCCAACCCAGAGGTCATAGGTGCTGCACCTTTTATAGCAGCCCAGGCCCTATTGGCGAGGGGTGAGGACATGAAAGGTGCCATGGTTCGGGGCGTGGACCCGGCCCAGGAGCACCTGGTGACCGACGTGGCGGGCGGCGCGCAGACCCAGGTGTTGGCCCAACTGACGCCAGGCGGGTTTGGCGTGGTGCTGGGATCTGAATTGGCCCGCTCCATGGGCGTGCGCACCGGTGACCATGTGACGCTGATGGCTCCCAGTGGCCAGGTCACGCCCGCGGGTGTGGTGCCGCGTCTGAAGCAGATGACGGTGGTGGGCACCCTGGACTCCGGCCATTTTGAATACGACTCGACATTGGCGATGGTCCACGTGGACGACGCCGCCAAGATTTTCAGGCTAGAAGGCCCGTCGGGTGTGCGCCTGAAGTTGCGCGACCTGCACGACGCCCGCCGGGTGGCCGAGGAGCTGAGCCACACCTTGACCGGCGACCTGTATATCCGCGACTGGACGCGCCAGAACCGCACCTGGTTTGCCGCGGTGCAGGTGGAAAAACGCATGATGTTCATCATCCTGACCTTGATCGTCGCCGTGGCGGCGTTCAACCTGGTCAGCACCTTGGTGATGACCGTCACCGACAAGCGCGCCGACATCGCCATCCTGCGCACACTGGGCGCCAGCCCGGGCAGCATCATGGGCATCTTCGTGGTGCAGGGCGCCATGGTGGGCGTCATTGGCACGCTGGCGGGGCTGGTGCTGGGGCTGGGGGTGGCGTTCAATATTGACGTGATCGTGCCAGCGTTGGAGCACGCACTGGGCGCGAGCTTCTTGCCCAAAGACATTTACCTGATCAGCCGCATGCCCAGTGAACCCCAGCAGGCCGATATCCTGCCCATCGCCGTGATTGCCTTGGTGCTGGCCTTTGCGGCCACGCTGTACCCCAGCTGGCGCGCCAGCCGTGTCAACCCCGCGGAGGCCTTGCGCTATGAATGACAAAGTGACAACGCTGGACCTGGCGCAAGCCGGCACCGACAGCACGCCGCCGACCAGTGGCGCACGCCCCGAGGCCTTTGGTGCCGCGCAGTACCGTCTGGTGGCAGGCCTGGCACCCGGAGCGGCTGCGCCGTCCGCGCAGACCGGTGACGTGGTGCTGCGTGCCCATGGCCTGACCAAGCGTTTCAGCGAAGGGCGCCTGGATGTGACCGTGCTGCACGGTGTGGATTTGCAGGTGCGCCGGGGAGAGACTTTGGCCATCGTGGGCGCCTCGGGCTCGGGCAAGAGCACGTTGTTGCATCTGCTGGGCGGTCTGGATGCCCCCACCAGCGGCACGGTGCAGTTGCATGGGCAAGACCTCGCAAGCCAAAGCGCGGCCGAGCAGGGGCGGCTGCGCAACCTGCACCTGGGTTTTGTCTACCAGTTCCACCACTTGCTGCCCGAGTTCAGTGCACTGGACAACGTCGCCATGCCATTGACCATTCGACGCCTAGCCCCCGCCGAATGTGTGCAGGCAGCTACAAAAATGCTAGCAAGCGTGGGCTTGCAGGATCGCATGCACCACCGCCCCGCCGAGCTGTCGGGCGGTGAGCGCCAGCGCGTGGCGATCGCTCGCGCCCTGGTCACGCGGCCGGACTGCGTGCTGGCCGATGAGCCCACCGGCAACCTGGACCGCAGCACCGCCGATGGCGTGTTCGACCTGATGCTGGAGCTGGCCCGCGTGCATGGCACGGCCTTTGTACTGGTCACGCACGACGCAACGCTGGCGGCGCGCTGCAGCCGGCAACTGAAGCTGGTGTCGGGCCGCTTCGCCGCTGCCGGTGGCTGAAAGCATTTGCTTGGTGTAGTGCCGCGCGCACAGAAGGCCTGTTGCCCATGCTCTGGATAGACACCCATTGCCACTTGGATGCTTCCGAGTTCGCGCCTGATCGCAGCAAGGTGCGAGAGCATGCCCGCATGCTCGGCGTGTCGCACTGCGTGATACCTGCAGTAGAGCCAGGCAACTTCGATGCCGTGCGAAGCTTGGCCCATGCCACGGGCGACGCCTACTGTCTGGGCATTCACCCGCTGTGCACGCCCAACACCACACTCCTCGACGATTTGCTGACGCTGCGCGCCCATTTGCAGGCACACCGCGATGACCCGCGTTTGGTCGGGGTGGGCGAGATTGGCCTGGACTACTTCGTGCCCAAGCTCACGCAAAGCCCATGGCGCGAGAAGCAGGAGCATGTCTACCGGGAGCAGCTCAAGCTGGCGCGCCAGTTTGAACTACCGGTGGTGCTGCATGTGCGCCGCTCGGCCGACCGGCTGCTCAAACACCTGCGTGAGTTGGGTAAGACCGGCCCCGCTTGGTCTGGCATTGCGCACGCCTTCAATGGCAGCGAGACGCAGGCCCTGGAATTCATCAAGCTGGGTTTTAAGCTGGGTTTTGGCGGCGCGGTGACCTTTGAGCGCGCCTTGCAACTGCGCCACCTGGCGCAAACCCTGCCATTGGAGGCCATCGTCTTGGAGACCGATGCGCCCGATATTCCGCCGCACTGGCTCTACACCACGGCCCAGGACCGCCAGGCAGGCGT
>Ga0207976_100655_pt1 | contig 11486 bp, 9 predicted proteins | sample LakWasMe94_HOW11_2_FD_183916 | JGI IMG/M metagenome (GOLD analysis project Ga0207976, IMG submission 183916) | Freshwater sediment methanotrophic microbial communities from Lake Washington under simulated oxygen tension - Sediment Metagenome... | ecosystem: Environmental > Aquatic > Freshwater >... | reverse complement strand
GAAGCGTGGCCCATGGCCTCTACCTGGGCGGCACGCAGGGCATCCATGTCGGTGCCCAGTGCGCCAAACGGTGCTTCAGCCTTGATCATCATCGTGGTGGCTACGGACTGGTCCACATCGGCCATGTCCAGCACCGGTGCAACCATCTTGGTGAATTGATCCACCGACACCGTCAGGCGCTCGGCAATGGCGCGCTCCGCGTCCGACAAGCCGGGGCGCACGGCCATGCCTTTGGCCGCGTCGCGCACCTTGGGCAGAGCGTTGGCGACCCGTTTGGCTAGTTGTGCGGTCTGGTCCGCCGAGTAGCTGGCCGTGCTCCATGCCAGCAACTGGTAGGTGCCGGCATGGATCGCCTTGATTTGCTGCTCCAGATCAATCGACGACAGCAGATTGGGGTTGCGGATGTGGACCCATTCGTTGACCGTGGCCTGCTGCTGGCGCATGGCTGCAAAGCCACCCGCGGCCATTGCCAGCAGCAGCACCAGCGTAAACCCCGGTGCCAGCCACAGCTTGGCACCGAGCCGCAAGCGTTTGAGTAGTTGTCCCATGGTGCTGGTCTCCTGCCGCATGCCGTGGCGGTTTTAGTTCTTGTAGATGCCGGCCACGAGGATGATGTCGCCGACCGCCAGGATGTAGGAGGTCTTGCTCTCAACCTTGGCGCTCTCGGGGTTCTTGTATTTGTAGTCCACCCAGCCCGAGCCCTTGGTCTTGGCCAGTTGCACAATGTCCTTGCGGTAGAACTTGCCGTCGGTGTCGGGCACGTCATAGGTGTTCTTGCCCACCAGCTTGGGGTTCACCGGGTGGGCCAATATGGTGGCGGTCTGGTCGTAGACAAAGACGTAGAGCTCGCCCTTGTGGAACTCACCCTTGGGCGTGCCCACGGCCTCCAGCAGCTTGGCCTTGCCGTGGGTCTTATAGTAGGCGTTGGCCTTGTTCACCAGATCGATGGCGTCCTGGTGGGTGGGCTGCTCGGGCGCGGCCTGCGCGGGTAGCACGGTCAAGGCCGACACGATGCAGAAGAAGAGGGAGGCGAGGGATTTGAATGGCATGGTTATTCCTTTCAAGAGATTGAAAACAGGTTGAGGGGGAGGGAACGTGAGAGGCTTAGCGCCGAAATTTGCCAGTCGGTCCGATGATGGACAGATCGGCAAAGTCCAGGCCTGTGTGGTTGCTGGGGCTGTAGTTGATTTCCATGCCCCCCAGGTCAAACTTTTGCATGCCCTCCAACGCCGTCTGGATGCGTTCGCGGGTGGGTTTGACGCCCGATCGGCGCAGGGCCTCGACCAAGACCTTGGCGGAGGCAAAGCCCTCCAGCATCGCGGGGCTGAGGTCGTCAATGTTGCGTGTCTTGGCCAGGTGCGTGGCTTCTCGCACCAGGGGCACGTTCAGTGACTTGGGCAAGACCTGGCTCACGATGACACCGACGGCGTCGGGCCCCAGCAGTTGGATGAAGCCGCCCGAGGCGTTGTTGGACAGGGTCACAAACTGCGGCTTGCTGCCCGCGGCTTTGATGGCCCGGATGCCGGCTGCAACCGCCGGCCCGGTGCCGATGATCATCACGGCCTGTGCCGGTGTCTTGCTCAGCGACTGGGCTATGGCCGAAAAGTCTGGCGCATTGCGGTCAAACTTGGCGATCAGCACGGCGCTGAGTTGCGCGTTGGCCAGTCCCTTTTGCGCGCCTTCGAGCCCGTCCAGTCCGAAGCTGTCATCCACATGCAGGATGGCAATCTGCCGGATGCCGATGGAGGCCAGGTGGCTGATGGCTTTCTCGGCTTCACGCTGGTAGGTGGCGCGCACATTGAAGACAAAGCGGCGCACCGGCGCATGCAGCACCATGGCACCGGTGGACGGCGCAATCAGCGGCACGCCGTACTGCTCCAGCGCGGGTATCACCGCCTCGGTGTGCGGGGTGCCGCGGGTCATGAACATGGCCACGACTTTGCGCTCTTCGATCAGCGTGTGGGCATTGGCGGCGGCCAGCTTGGGGTCGAACTTGTCGTCCAGCGTGATCAGTTCAATGCGCTCACCGCCAATGCCACCGTGTGCGTTGACCGCATCGATATACAGCTTGGCGCCGATGCCCGTCTCCTTGACGGCTGCGGCCACGGGACCGGTCACCCCCGTGGTTTGCCCAATCAGAATCTGCGCATGGGCCATGAGGCCCAGAGTCGCCAGCAGCAGGCCGGCCAGGCGTTGGGTATGCAACATGTGCTTGTCTCCTTTTATAGTTTGGCGTTTGTCCCGCCAAGCCATTGCGCATGTTCTGTGCCAATGCCCGGAATTTTTTAAGTGCTTGTTTTTGTTCAGTATTTCCTGGTTGGAGTTGTGTGCCAGTCTGAAGGATCAGAATCTGCGGCGGTCGATTGCCAATATCCGCACAGGCGAGTCCTGTTCTGGCCTATGGCCGGCCCACCGGAATATTGTGTTTCTTCAGTTTGTCGTACAGCGTCTTCTTCGGGATGCCCAGGCTTTCGGCAGCCACGGCCACGTTGAAGTCACTGGCGCGCAGGGCGGCCTGGATCAGCGAGGCTTCATAGACATCGAGGCGCCGGGGCAGTCCATCGACTTCATGCGCCGCGCCCACGCTGGCCGGCGCGGCAGCCGTGTTGGCACTGCCCATGTCGGCCACACCCAGCACCAGTTGGTCGGCAAAATTGCGTAGCTCCCGCACATTGCCGGGCCAGTCGCGCTGCTGCCAGCGGGCCATGTCCATGGCGCTCCATTGCGGCGGTGACTTCTGGTAGCGCAGCGCGGCGCGCTGCACAAAATGCGCCAGCAACAACGGAATGTCTTCGCGTCGGTCGTTCAGGCGTGGCAGGTCCACGCTGACCACACCCAGGCGGTAGTACAGGTCTTCGCGAAACTTGCCCTCGGTGCTGAGCTGGCGCAGGTCCACCTTGGTGGCGGCGATCACGCGGCAGTCCAGCTCGACCGTGGCGTTGCCACCCAGACGCTCCAACTGCCGCTCTTGCAGCACGCGCAGCATCTTGACCTGCAGGGCCATCGGCATGCTTTCGATCTCGTCCAGAAACACGGTGCCGCCGTGCGCATATTCCAGCTTGCCGATGCGCCGCTTTTGCGCACCGGTGAAAGCGCCGGCCTCATTTCCGAAGATTTCACTCTCAAACATGGACTCCGGCAGGGCCGCGCAGTTGATGGCTACAAACTCGCCCTTGCGGCGGCTGGCAAAGTGCAGTTGGCGCGCCACCACCTCCTTGCCGCAACCGGTGGCGCCGTTGATCAACACATCGGCCTGTGTCGGGCCGATGTTCTGGATGAACTTGCGCAGCCGCTCAATGCCGGGGGACTGGCCGATCAACTCGGGCATGGACGGGTGTGCCGCCCAGGCCTTGCTCAGGCGCCGGTTTTCCAGCACCAGGTTGCGCTTTTCTTGCGCGCGCAGGCAGCTCTCCAACAGCCGTTCCGCGGCGAACGGTTTTTCGATGAAGTCATAGGCACCGTTGTGCATGGCTTGTACCGCCATCACCACATCGCCGTGGCCGGTGACCAGGATCACGGGCAGGTCGGCGTCGATGTGCATGGTGTGGGCCAGCAGGTCCAGGCCCGACGACTGGGGTAGACGCACATCGGTGACGATGATGCCGGCATAGTCGGTGTTGATCAGGGCATAGGCCTGCTCGGCATTGGCGCAGGCCTGCACGCTAAAGCCGCCCAGCTCCAGCGTCTGGGTGGTGGCCAGGCGCACGGCCTGTTCGTCTTCGACCAGAATGGCGTGGAACTTGGCTGGTATCTTGTGTGTCATGCTGTCTCCTCTTTGCAGCGCGGAATGGTGACCACGAACTCGGCCCCACAGTCCGGGTTGTTCCGGGCCTCCAGGTGGCCGTTCATGGCTTGCACAATCGACGACGAAATGGCCAGGCCCAGGCCCAGACCGTGGCCCGTGGCCTTGGTGGTGAAGAAGGGTTCAAACAGGTGCTTGACCACCTCCTGCGGCAGCCCGCTGCCAGAGTCCAGGATGCGAATGCGGACCTGCTGCGTGTCGGCCTCCAGCACCACCCGCACGGTCTTCTCGGGCGCCTGCTCCACGGCATCCAGCGCATTGCGCAGCAGGTTGATCAGCACCTGCTCGATGCGCACAGTGTCACCCAGTACGTGGTAGCTGTGGGGCAGGTGGAGTTGCAGTTGCACGCCGTGGCGCACAAATTCGCTGTCCAGCAGCAGCGCGGCGTCCTGGATGGCCTGGTTGACCTTGACCACGGCCACTGCCTCCGGGCTTTTGCGGGCAAAGCCTTTAAGCTGGCCCACGATGTTGCCCATGCGCGCACTGGCGGCGCTGATGTGGCGCAGGTTGGCATCGGCCTGTGTCGTTTGACCACGTGACAGGTAGGTGCTGGCGTTGTCGGCAAACGCGCGGATGGCAGTCAGGGGCTGGTTCAGCTCGTGGGTGATGCCGGCCGCCATCTGTCCCAGCATGGCCAGCTTGCCGGCCTGCACCATCTCGTTGCGGGTGGTGCGCAGCAGGTTCTCGGTTTGTTGCAGCTTGTCGTATTTGGCGGCGAGTTGCGCATTGGCCGACAACAGCTCTTGCGTGCGCAATTCAATCTTCAGGTCCAGGTCGTCGGCGGCCTGCTTGAGTGCCTGTTGCGCCGCGCTGCGCTCTTCCATGCGGCGGCTGCGTTGGTAGTGCACACCGGCTGCTGCTGCGGCCACCAGCAACAACAACAGCATCACGCCGGCCGACTGCATGCCCGCCCGCAGCACCTTGGCCTGCGCCGGAAACAGCATCAGTTGCCATCCCAGGCGTCCCACCGGGCGTGCCACATACTCGCCGAAACCGGCGCGCGCCGCCTTGGGCAGTTGGGCAATGGGTTGTATCTTCTTGCCCATGTATTGCAGGGTTTGTTCTATATCGCGTTGCACCTGCGGTTCCAGCGTGCGCAGGCTGTGGTAGTTCCACTCGCTGCGGTTGCTGAGAAAGACCACGCCATGGCTGTCAGCCAGGGCGATCGGGTCCTCATTGCTGCGCCAGGTTTGCTCAAAGCTTTCCAACGTGATCTTGACCGCAATCACGCCTATCGGCGCGACCGATCCGCGCTTGGCGCCGACCGGATACACCGGCTGTGAAATGAAATAGCCGGGAATGCTGGTGGTGTTGCCGATGGCATAAAAATAGCCAGGCTGGCCCTGGATAGCATCGCGAAAGTAGGGCCGGAACGCAAAGTTGTACCCCATGTAGCTTTGCGGCGTGTCCCAGTTGCTGGCCGCGATGGTCTTGCCGTTCTTGTCCATCAGGTAGATCGCGGCCACCTTGGCCTGCAGGGCCAGGTCTTTCAGGGTTTCATTGAACGCAACTTGCAAGCCGGAATGGACGGGGGACTCCAGCAACTGCGAGGCCATGGGCAAATGCGCAATCGAGTATGGCAGGGTGTCAAAGCGGTCCAGCACCGCCTCCAGGTCCAGCGCAATGATCTGCAGTTGGCGCTCGCCGGTCACATGGATGTTGTCATCGGCGTTGCGGGCGCCAAACCAGTAGGCCGCCAACACCAAGCCTGTGGCCAGCGCCAAGGCGCCGGGCCAGTAGACAAGGCGTCGGGCAGGGACCATAGCCCTTAGTCTACTGCTGCCATCTTCAACTCATCGTTGTGGTGGCGCTGCTGCTCCTCCATCACCATTTGCCCCAGCTCGCGCTTGAGCGCGTTGAACGGAGCCGACGACGGGTCGCGCAAGCGGGGCAGGTCGACCAGGATGTCGCGCTTGACGGTGCCGGGCCGGTAGGTCATCACCACAATGCGGTCGGCCAGGTAGATGGCTTCTTCAATGCTGTGGGTCACGAAGATGATGGTCTTCTTCAGTTCGGCCCAGATGCGCAGCAACTCGTCTTGCAGGTTGCGCCGGGTCAGCGCGTCCAGCGCGCCAAAGGGCTCATCCATCAGCATGATCGGCGAGTCCAGGGCCAGCACACGGGCAATCGCCACGCGTTGGCGCATGCCGCCTGACAAGTCCTTTGGAAAGCGCTGGCGAAAATCTGACAGCCCCAGCATGCCGAGCAGGTCGCCCACGCGCTTGTGGATGTCGGCCTTGTCCATGCCCTTGATCTCCAGGCCAAAGCCGATGTTCTGCTCCACCGTCATCCACGGGAACAGCGCGTATTCCTGGAACACCATGCCACGGTCCGGGCCGGGGCCGACCACTGTGGCGCCATTCACCGTGATGGCGCCCGTACTGGGTAGCGCGAAACCCGCCACTGCATTGAGCAGCGTCGACTTGCCGCAGCCCGAAGGCCCCAGCAGGCAGACAAACTGGCCTTCGGGAATGTCGAGGTTGATGTCGCGCAAGGCAACGACTTCCTTGCCACCAGTCTTGAAGATCTTGTTGACGGCTTGGACTTGAATTTGCGTGGGGTTCATATCAGCTCTCCAGGCCACGGTGCCAGCGCAGCAAATAGTTGTTGAGTTTGTTCATGCCAATGTCCAGTGCCAGGCCGATCAGGCCAATGGTGAACATGCCAGCCATGACCTTGTCGGTCCACGAATACTCGCGCGCCTCATTGATGCGAAAGCCCAGGCCATCGGGCACGGCGATCAGCTCGGAGACGATCACGATCATGAAGGCGGCACCGATGGCGATGCGCACGCCGGCCAGGATGTAGGGCGTGGCAGCCGGCAACATGACCCGCAGGAACAGCGTGCTCTGGCTGGCCCCGAGGTTGCGCGCGGCGCGCAGGTAGATGCTGTCCACCTGGCGCACACCGACGATGGTGTTGATCAGCACCGGGAAGAAGGCCGCGATGGAAATCATGAAGACCGCCGGTGGGTTGCCCAGGCCAAACCACAGCATGGCCAGCGGCGTGTAGGCGCTGGGTGGAATGGGGCGCAGTACCTGCACCAGGATGTACATCTTGTCATAGATGCGCTGGTTGGCACCCATCAGAATGCCGATCGGTAGGGCCAGGCCGCCACCAATCAGAAAGCCGATGACTACGCGGTACATGCTGCCCATGGCGTCACGGATCAGCTCACCCGATACGGCCCAGGCCATCCAGCTACCAGACTCAGGTGCATAGGCTTCGACCGGCGACAGGTACTGCAACCAACGCTGCGCCACGGCCAACGGAGAGGGCAATTTCAGCGGGCTCACCCAGCCCAGCACGCAGACCAATTGCCACAGGGCAATTACCGTTATGGGCACGATGAGCCCCGAGGCGGTGGCGCGCCAATTGATTTTGTTCATGCCAGTGCCCCTTATTTGACCGCCAGGCTTTTCTTGGCCTGGTCGAGCAGATCGGTGCGGACCCAGTCCGTCGCCACCGGTGGCTTGGCCATCTTGCCCACACCGTACTTGGCCATGGTGTCGGTCGTGGTCTGGATGTGCGCCGCCGTCACGTCATACGAGTAGGGCGAGTTGGCTATCGCGTTCTGAAAATCCTCGGGCGTGATCTGCCCTTTGAAGATGGTCTCACGCACGTATTTGTCGGCCAGGCCCTTGGTCTCTATGAAGCCGCGGGTCGCCTCGACAAAGCAGCGCATGAATTTCTCGGCCACGGGGCGGCGTTCGGTGTAGAACTTTTCGGTCATCACCAGGGTGCGCACCGGTTCACCAATCGGGGTGTCGTAGGGCTTCATCACCTCCACGCCAAAGCCTTTGTTGATGGCCTGCGATGACTGCGGCTCGCTTTGCATGATGGCATCCAGGTTCTTGCCCAGCAGCGCCTGGTTCAGGTCGGCAAAGGCCAGGTAGACCACCTGCACGTCCTTGCCCGGCTGGTCTGACATGGTCAGCCCGTTCTGGCCCAGTTCTGCGGCCAGCAGCACCTCGTGGATGCCGCCGCGGGTCACACCCACGCGCTTGCCCTTGAGGTCCTTGACCGAATGGATGCCGGCATCGGGGCGTGCCACCAGGCGGGCACCGCCCTTGGCAAAGCCTGCGACGACATAGATCGGCGCGCCGTTGGCGCGACCGGAGATGGCGCCTTCGGATGCGGTGGCGCCGACGTCGAGTTCACCGGCCAGAATCGCCTGCATGACGTCCGGGCCCTTGGCGAATACATGCTCCTCAACCTTGATGCCGCACTTGGGCGCAATTTCCTTGATATAGGAAATGGCCCCGAAGTGGGCAAATTTCAGATTGCCCAGGCGCACGACTTCTTGCGCGTGCGCCGTGGCGGCGAACAAGACCGACAGTGCCAGGATTCGGACCAGATTATTTTTCAACATGTTGTCTCCTAAAAAAGAATGGTGTGCTTGTGCCAGCCACCTGTGAGCACGCTTCATGCCAGTGGCGCAGAGACTGCAAGTGCTTGATTTCAAACGGTTTGTTAGAGCGGGTGGCAGTGTGGCCGTCTGAAATTCCAGAATGCGTGTCCGAAATTCCGATTTTTCGCGCCCGCCCAAAGTGATGCCAGAATCCGGGGGGTGCAATGGCGCACGGACCCCGTGCCCGCAATCCCCCAGGATGGCCGGGCGATAGCTTCGCAGAACAACCGAACCGCAAACCACTATGCTCCGTACCCCTCTGTTGATCTCTCACCTGCTGCTGGGCACGCTGGTGGCGTTGTGCACGTCGGTCCTGGGCGCGGTGCCCGCCACCACCACCAATGCGACGACGCTGATGGCCAAGCACACCGAGTTCCAACCCCAACTGCAGGCCAAGGCCCTGGGTGAACCCGTGCACCTGGTGTCACAAGACAGTGGCAGTCGCTTGCAGGCCGATGTGTACACCGAAGTGAGCGTGCCCTTTGCCCAGCTCAGCGCCCTGCTCAGCGCCAGCGACTCCGTGTGCGGTGTGATGTTCTTGCATCTCAACGTGCGTGGCTGCCAGCCCAAGCACGGCACGCCGGGTGACGGCTTGGTGCTGACGGCGGGTCCCAAGCAGGCCGTGACCGGGGGCGCGGTCTACACCATGAACTACAGCATGCAGGTTGAGACGCTGAGCCCCGACTACTTGCGTGTGTCGCTGGTGGCAGACCATGGGCCACTGTCCACATCCGACTACCGCATTCTCTTTGAGGCCACGCCCTTGGACGGCCAGCGCAGCTTCTTCCATTTTGGCTATGGTTATAGCTACGGCACCATGGCCCGCATGGCCTTGGGTATCTACCTGGCCACGGCCGGGCGCAACAAGATCGGATTCAGTGTGGTCGGCAAAACCAGCGACGGCAAGCCGCAGTTTGTGCAGGGCGAGCGCGGCTCCATCGAGCGCAACGTGATACGCAACTACCTGGCGCTGCTGGCCTATACCAGCGTTCCCGGCAGCACCGGTCAGCCGCAAATGGACGCCCGCCTGCGGGCCTGGTTTGCGCTGTCGGAGCGGCACGCGCCGCAGTTGCATGAGCTGACGCTGGACGAGTACATGGCACAGAAGCATGAGGATCTGGCCCACGTTCCCGCTGCGACCCGTTGAACCGTGGGCGAGTCTGTTGAGCTGGGCCAGGTTTGAAAAAATCATGTGTGACACACCCGAAATTTTGGTACGACGGCTGCATTTACGCGAGAGGTAACCCGAGGTGAAACTAGCCCATCTGGAGGTCTGCAATGCGGTCTTGCTCGCCGGTAGCGTGACAGGCGCCGCCCGTATGCTCCATGTGAGCCAGCCCGCGGTGACCAAGCTGCTGCAAAGTGCCGAGAACCAATTGGGGTTCAAGCTCTTCATGCGCGAGAAGAACCGCATGGTCCCTACGCAGGAGGCGCTGGCCTTGCACCCGGAGATTGTCCAGATTGCCGCGCAGATTGACCGCCTGCGCGACCATGCGCGCGCGTTGACCACCGAAAGTTCCAGTCTGCTCCGCATTGACTGTTCGCCGTCCATTGCTTCCACACTGTTGCCAATGGCCATCGAGAAGTTCTCGCGCCAGTTTCCCAACGTAAGCTGCTACATCGAGACCCATGCCCATCCGGTCATTGTCGAGCGACTGATGCGTCGGCAGACCGATATTGGGTTTGCGTTGGCGCCACTACCCAACCCCGCGGTGATTGAGGAAGTGATTGCGCAAGGCGCTGGTGTCTGTGTCGCCCCGTTGGGCACATTCGCAGAGAAGAAAAACAGTGTGAGTTGGAGCGACTTGAGCAAGCTCAACCTTATACGTACCCCCGCACGGGGGCAGTTCGGGGGCATGATGCTGGAGGCGTCGTACCAAAACCTTGAGCAGCAGCGCGGCGACCTGGCCGTAACCACCTACTACCTGGCGCTTCGGCTGGCGGAGCAGGGGTTGGGTGTAACGGCTGTTGATTCTTTTACCGCTGCCGCGGCAGACCGCACGCGTGTTCGCATATTGCCCTTTGCACCGTCCGTGCCCGTGGAGTTGCGAGCCAGTCATCGGTTTCAAGCCAAGTTATCGCTTGCGGCGCGCCGCTTCATTCAAGCCATGGCGCAAGTTGCGCGCCAAGCGCATGAATCGCACAAAATCTAGTCGGCCGCGGTAGCGTGCCTATCAAACAGCGCTTGGAGCGAGGAACGGGCAAGCCCGCGCGCAAGGCCAACCTGGAGCAAAATTCTGGCTTTGATGGCGGTAATGTTTCCTGCGGCGATGGTGTCTAGCGCGCCGTCATCTTCCGCGGCATTGCGTACGACCGGTCCGCAAAGCGTGCGCGTGGCCCGCACCACCACGCAGCCGCGCCTCGCCGCTTCCAACAGTGCGGGTTTGACAGCGGTTGCTACCGAGCCGTTTCCGGTACCCGCATAGACCAAACCGCGCGCACCGGCCGCCACGGCACGATCAATGACATCGCGCGATATGCCGGCGTAGGACCAGACTAAATCCACACGCGGCAGGTGCTGCGCAAAAACGTCCGCGCCCAGCGGCAAGCGTCTGATTTGTGCAGGTTGCCACGCCCAATGTGGCACCCCACCCAGCATCAACCCCAATGGCCCCCAGCCAGGACTGCCGAAGGCATCCGCGGCGATCGTGTGCAGTTTGACCGCATACCGAGCGGCGTGAATCCGCTCATTGAGCAATACCAGCGCACCGCGTTGGGTGGCCGACGGATGCGCGGCCAGGGACACGCTTTGAAACAGGTTCAGATTGGCATCGGAGCTCAGCGTACCGGATGGCCGCATCGCACCCGTGACGACAACCGGCTTGAGGCCGCCCAGTGTGAGGTCCAAAAAGTAGGCGGTTTCTTCCAGCGTATCCGTCCCTTGGGCAAGAACCACGCCGCAGACTTCGGGGCGTTGGAGGTGATGGCTGATGAGCGCGTGCAGACTGCGCCACGTTTCTTCCGTGAAGTCTTCGCTCCCCGTTTGAAATGGCTGTTCGCATTCCAATCGCACATTGGGGTTCGTCGGCAAGGCAGCGATGAGCGCTTCGATGCCGATCTGAGAATCGGTGTACGCATAGGGCTTGGTGGCGTCTGGCGCGACGCCCGCCACCGTCCCGCCGGTACCCAAGACAACAACCGTTTGTGGGTTGGCAAGGAGAGAAGGGTCTTTGATTTGCATGGCCTGGAGCATCGGCGATAGGGCCGACGATGGACACTGACAAGCCATGGGACGGCATAACCGAATGGAATACATTCGATTGGATTGCGATG
>Ga0207976_100650_pt1 | contig 11580 bp, 7 predicted proteins | sample LakWasMe94_HOW11_2_FD_183916 | JGI IMG/M metagenome (GOLD analysis project Ga0207976, IMG submission 183916) | Freshwater sediment methanotrophic microbial communities from Lake Washington under simulated oxygen tension - Sediment Metagenome... | ecosystem: Environmental > Aquatic > Freshwater >... | reverse complement strand
TGGCAAACAGTTGGCTACCGTTGACCGCATCGGTACTGGTCGCACTGACTTGGCCAGCGGCCAGATTGCTGATCTGACGCTCTTTACCCAGAGCACCAACACTCATCACACCCACCGGTGCAGATCCCGCATAGGTATAGGTGGTGCCGTTGACCACGCCGCTCGGGGTCGCCGTAGCAGCAGCAGTTGTAGCACCATTACCCAAAGCAACGGAGTCGGCCACGCTGGCTACCGCACCATTACCGATAGCCACCGCATTGGTAGCCGTCGAGCTGGCAGTTGGGCCGATTGCGACACTATCGGTCCCCGTGGCGGTGCTATCGGCCAGAGTCGAGTTGGTGTGGAAGTACTTGATACCTGCACCGTTGTTGACGATGTTGTTCACCGAAGTACCGAGTCCATCGACCGCGGTGTTGGTGGCGAACAACTGGCTGCCGTTGACCGCATCGGTGCTGGTCGCACTGACTTGGCCTGCGGCCACGTTGCTGATCTGACGTTCTTTACCCAGAGCACCAACACTCATCACGCCGACCGGCGCAGATCCCGCATAGGTATAGGTAGTGCCGTTGACCACGTCGCTCGGGGTTGCCGTAGCAGCAGCAGTTGTAGCGCCATTACCCAAAGCAACGGAATCAGCCACGCTGGCCACGGCACCGTTACCCATGGCAATCGAGTTGGTCGCTGAAGCACTGGCAGCAGGACCTACCGCCACACTATCGGTCCCCGTGGCAGTGCTATCGGCCAGGGTCGAGTTGGCGTGGAAGTACTTGATACCTGCACTCAAGGTGCCCGCCGTCAGGTTGGTGATTTTCACACCGCCGGCCGGAGCCCCTGCACCACCGGTGGCTCCCAGGGTAATGGTGTTACCACCCAGGGCATCGTATTTCACCGCGATATTGGCCGTATTGACCACACCGCTATTCAGCGCGGTCAGGGCTCCCGCTACGCTGGTTTGGGCAGTGGAAGAACCTACTGCACCAGTGGTGCTGACACTGTTGATTGGTTGGCTGAAACCGGTAAGGCCAGTAACAGGCGAATAGGTCGCGCCGCCCCCCAGAGTACTGGCCAAGGTGTTGCCCAGGGTGGTGGTTTGAGTGCCGAGATTATTCATCGATATGTTGGTGGCAAACAGTTGGCTACCGTTGACCGCATCGGTACTGGTCGCACTGACTTGGCCTGCGGCCACGTTGCTGACCTGACGTTCCGAACCCATGGCGCCCACACTCAAGACACCCACCGGCGCTCCGCCGGCGTAGGTGTAAGTGGTGCCGTTGACCACTCCGCTCGGGGTTGCTGTAGCGGCTGCAGTTGTAGCGCCATTACCCAGAGCCACCGAGTTGGCCACCGTAGACGCTGCACCATTACCCATGGCAATCGAGTTGGTCGCCGAAGCACTGGCGGCCGGGCCGACCGCCACACTGTCGCTGCCGGTGGCGGAGCTATCAGCCAGGGTCGAATTGCTGTGGAAATACTTGATGCCAGTGCCGTTGTTGACGATGTTGTTCAGCGAATTACTGACGCCATTGACGGCAGTGTTAGTGGCGAACAATTGCCCACCGTTGACCGCGTCGGTCGATGCCGCGCTCAAGGTGCCCGCCGTCAGGTTGGTGATTTTCACACCGCCGGCCGGGGCCCCTGCACCACCGGTGGCCCCCAGGGTGATGGTGTTACCGCCCAGGGCATCGTATTTCACCGCGATATTGGCCGTGTTGACCACACCGCTATTCAGCGCGGTGAGGGCCCCCGCTACGCTGGTTTGGGCCGTGGTGGAACCTACCGCACCGGTGGTGCTGACACTGTTGATCGGCTGGCTGAAGCCACTAATCTGCCCGGTGGCAGGCGAATAGGTAGCTCCACCACCCAGGGTGCTGGCGGTACTGGCACCCAGGTTGTTGACACCGGTCACCACTGAATTGAGCTGGGAACCATTGACCGCATCGGTGCTGGTAGCGGACAGCACCCCGGCGGCGACATTCTGGATCTGCCGCTCCGTGCCCGCGGCCCCCACCGACACCACGCCGTTGGCCGCGCTGGCAACGCCCTGGGCGGTGGCACCATAAACGGCAGTGGTGCCGGTATGGGGTGCGCTGGTCACACTGCCCGCGCCCAGCGCCACATCATTGGCATTTTGTGCTGTTGCCGATGTACCAAAAGCGAGCGCATTGACGTCCAGGGCACTGGCAGCAGTACCAATGGCTACCGCATTGGAATCGGATTTTGCCCCTACGCCGAAGGATATGGTATTGGGCCCGTAAGCTTCATTATCGTCACTACCAAATAGAAAGTTATTTGCATAAATGCTCATATTAGAACCGGTAACTTTATCGTCGCCCAGTGTCATGCTGATCGAATTAGGTGCCTGTATATAAGCATCAAAAAACTCCCTATATTCGCCATCAACACCCAGCCCCAATAACGACACACCTCCTAAATAGTTAGCACCAGTGTTAGCTAAAAAGGAAAGTGAGCCGCCGTTAGTCGGAGAGCAGGTGTAATTTAGCGGACCTGGCCCAGCGGGAGATTCGTAGCAATCAAAGTCAGGGACACCACCCATTGCACCCATAGGGATAAGAAAAACACTGCCGCCTAATAAACCAATTGCTGTTAGTCCATTTCCAGCTTTCTTGCCTACCGAGTTTGCAGAAGACTTGGTAGTTGATTTCTTTTTATTGCTCGCTGCAAACTCCGAGGCCACCACCCAGCACCCCAGTGAAAAACTCCAGACCACAGAAAAAAATTTATTCATTTTCAATTTGGCGCAAGCCAATCTCCAAAACCCAGACGCAGGGGTGCCATTCGCATAAGTCTTGGCCTATGCGATCAGGTAGTTGTATTCAGAACTTCAGGACAAACGTTGCCAGTACTCCAGGCGCCCAGCACAGCCCAACTGCACCAATAAACTGACAGCCACGGAGCGTTGAAATAGAAACTCTTCAAGCCCCGGAACACGGAGCGGCAGACTGGACATTAGAGGGCACCCGACTACAAAGGGAGCGCACCAATTTTCCGGAAGCACCCTGGGCGCCAACAGTAGAAACAGCTCGCTCCTGATAGGAAATTTCTCGAATAACAAGAGAAAATGCCGTAGATCTTAAAAGGCCTGCGCCAGTTATCCCGCAAAGAAAGGTATGTCTACCTCCACTGCTGGACGAGTCAGGCTCGCACCGGAGTGCGCAACCCTGGCAACGATATCCGAACCTCGGATGGCGCCGCTTTCCACCGTGCTCGAGAAACGTTCATTGTCATTCGCCCCGCTCAAGGCTTAGGAAATTCCCTACACATTCTACTGAATTTGCTTCTGTTCAATCAGTTTGAGGACTGCAAACATTGCTTTAGCTCTTCTGCATAACCAGAAGAGCTCAGACCCCGTACCTATATGCACATCGACACACAAATGATCAGCCTGCATATAAAGCTGCTACCTCAAAAAGCAATAGCCCGGTGTTTGCATTGTTAAACGAAGCAATTAAATGTTTTGCAAGAACCTATTTATCCTGAAAGGACTATCGCTATGAAAAAAAGTTTGATCGCTGTAGCACTGCTGACTGGTTGCACATTTGCAGGCATGGCCAGCGCCGCTGACGGCACCATCAACTTCATCGGTAACATTACTGACGCTGCTTGCACCGTCACTGCAAACACCGCCAACCAGACCGTCACCCTGGGCACTGTCCAGTCCACGGCCCTACCTGCTGTCGGCGCTACCGCTGCCCCAACGCGTTTCAATATTGTCCTGACCGCTTGCCCGGTAACCGTCACCAGCGCCACCATCAAGTTCGACGGCCCGGCCGACGCTGCGAACAGCAGCCTGCTGGCCCTGACCAACACCGCGGGCGTAGCGACCGGTGTCGGTATCGGCTTGTATGAGCAGGACGCCGTTACTCAGATCCCGGTCGGTAGCGCGTCGGCCAGCCAGGCACTGTCGACCACTGCTGACACCACCTTCAACTTCATTGCCAAGTATGTTGCCACTAACGCCACTGTCGCAGCCGGTTCCGCGAACGCCGTCAGCGATTTCACCGTTACTTACAACTAACTCGTAAAGTCCGGGCATTAAGTCAGCTAATGCCCGGTACGACTGAATGTTCAAGTCGCACCAACTTCCCTGAAAAAGAACAGGAAATGAGGAGCCACTCAAGGAGCACTTATCAATGCATTGGCTCAAGTCCGTTTGTATCGCCAGTTGCCTCTTAGGTATCACCCATACTTCGTGGGCCGGCGTGGTGGTGGGCGGAACACGTGTGGTGTATGACGGCTCGAAAAAAGAAGCCTCCATCTCCGTCATGAACCCGGAAAAAACCACGCCCTACCTGATTCAGTCCTGGATCGAGGACACCTCGGCCAGCGGCGCCCAGAAGGCCCCTTTCATCATGACGCCGCCACTGTTTCGCCTTGATGCGGGGCAAGAAAACGTGCTGCGTATCATCCGTACCGGTGGCACCTTTCCAGAAAACAAGGAGTCGGTGTTCTGGGTCAACATCAAGTCGATTCCCGCCACGGAAAAGTCCGACGCCAATCAACTACAGATTTCGGTAAAAACCCGAATCAAACTGTTCTATCGCCCGGCTGGTTTGTCCGGCTCCGCCAGTGATGCCTATAAATCCCTGAAGTTCAGCCGCTCCGGCAATCAATTGCAGGTCAATAACCCAACGCCTTACCACGTTTCTTTTTATCGCGTGAGCGTGGGTAAGGAAGAGATTACAAATGCCGGCATGGTGGCTCCACAAAGTTCACTGACCTGGGCAATTCCGGCTGGTGCGAGCGGTGCCGCAAGTTGGCAGGCGATCAATGATTTTGGTGGTGTTTCTGCGGATGCCAGTGCACCACTCTGATCAAGTTCAGAAGCCTGTTTTACCCCTCCCGTTTAATTAACTATCAATCCGCTGGATCAACTGCCCGCAGCCAGTGGGAGCGGCGTGTGCGTCATAAAGTTGAGTGGAGTTTATTGGCATGAAAAAATATTATCTGAACCCTGTGCCACAACTGAAGGCACGTGGTCGTTCATATGCGTTCACTCCCACTCGTCTGGCGACACTGATAGCGGCCCATTTCGTTCTGGGGATGAGTTTGCAGCCCGCCTCGGTATGGGCAGAGGACTATTTCAACCCTTATGCATTGGAAATAGATACCCTCAGCCAGCAGTCCATCGACCTTGAGCGTTTCTCCAGCCAGGGCGGACAGCTTCCCGGTACTTACCGGGTCGATATTTTTCTGAACGACACTCGCGTCAGCAATGCCGACGTCAACTTTGTCGATGTCGAGGGCAAGTTGCAGCCTGAGTTGACGCCGCAGCGATTGAAAGACATGGGCGTCAAGCTCGAAGCCTTCCCGACGCTGCAGCAACTGCCGGCTGCGCAAACCATCACCCGACTGCAGGACTATATTCCGGACGCCAGCAGTCGGTTCAACTTCGCCGAGCAGCGCCTGGACCTCAGTATTCCGCAAGCGGCGCTCACGAGCGAAGCCCGTGGTTATGTGGACCCCAGCACCTGGGACCAGGGGCTGACGGCTGGCCTGCTGAACTACAACTTCAGCGGCGCCAATACCTCGCGCGACAACCGTTCGGGGACCGACGACAGTTACTACTTGAACCTGCGCAGCGGGTTGAACCTGGGTGCGTGGCGGCTGCGCAACTACTCCACCTACAACCAGAGCAGCGGCAAAAGCGGCTGGAACAACGTCAACAGCTATGCCCAGCGAGACATCCAGTCGCTGAAGGGGCAACTGACCCTGGGTGACAGCTCGACGCCCAGCGATGTGTTCACCAGTGTCCAGTACCGAGGAGCGCAGCTGGCATCGGACGACAACATGTTTCCCGACAGCCTGAAGGGCTTTGCCCCCGTGGTGCGCGGTATTGCCCAGAGCAATGCCCAGGTCACCGTGCGGCAGAATGGCTACATCATCTACCAGACCTATGTGCCGGCCGGTGCCTTCACCATTACCGACCTCTACCCCACCTCGTCCAGTGGCGACATGGAAGTCACCATTACCGAGGCCGACGGTACCGAACGACGCTCTCTCCAGCCGTTCTCCGCGGTGCCGGTGATGTTGCGTGAAGGGCGCCTGAAGTACTCAGTGACCGCCGGTGAATACCGCTCGACCGCCAGCGAGAGCAGCAAGCCGACCTTCGCCCAGGGCACGATGATCTACGGTATGCCTTATGACTCCACGCTGTACGGTGGCTTGCTGGCGTCCGGAAAGTATTCCGCCACCAGCCTGGGGGTCGGCCATGGGTTTGGTGACTGGGGTTCGCTGTCCACCGATGTGACCCAGGCCAAGACCGAATTGCGCGATGGCTCCCGGCATAACGGCCAGTCGTATCGCATTCAGTACGCCAAGGACATCGCGGCCACCGGCACCACCTTTACCCTGGCCGGTTACCGTTACTCCACCAGCGGTTACTACGACTTCCAGGAAGCCAATGAAATCGATCCTGGCAACTTCAATGATTGGCGCCGGACCTATAACAAGCGCAGCAAGGCGCAGATCAACATCAGTCAGTCGCTGGGCGAGTACGGCAACTTCTATGTCAACGGTTATCAGCAGGACTTCTGGCGGCAAAAGGGCTATGAACGCAGCCTGAGCGCCGGTTACAACCTGAGCTACAACGGCATCAGCTACGGTGTGGACTACACCTATACCCAGGCGCCGATCTATGAAGGCCGCAACAGCAAGGATCAGCAACTGTCCTTCAACGTGCAGGTGCCCCTGGAGAAAGTGCTGCCTAACAGCTGGGTTCGCTACAACCTCAACACCAGCAAGAAGGGCAATACCACCCAGGACGTGAGCCTGAGCGGCACCGCGCTGGCGGACAACAACCTGAACTACAACGTACAGCAGGGCTATGCCAACCAGGGCATCGGCGCGAGCGGCAGTGCCAGCGCCAACTACAGGGGCACCTATGGCGAAGCTCGGGCGGGCTACAACTACGACAAGAACTCGCAACAGGTGAACTACGGGTTCCAGGGCGGGATCGTGGCCCACCCTTACGGCGTGACCTTCTCCCAGGAACAAGGCGAGACCATCGCCCTGGTCCGCGCACCGGGCGCGGCGGATGCGAAGGTGCAGAATAATACCGGGGTGCGCACGGACTGGCGGGGTTACGCGGTGGTGCCGTACGTCAGTACCTATCGCAAGAACCGTGTCGCGCTGGATAGCGAGACGCTGGCGGACGATGTGGACATCGACACCAACACCCAGACGGTTATTCCAACCAATGGCGCGGTGGTGCTGGCCAACTTCAAGACCCGCGTGGGCAGCCGCGTGCTGATGACACTGAACTACCAGGGTAAACCCGTACCGTTTGGCGCCACCGCCGCCCTGCTGCAAGAGGACGGTGCCATGGACAACAGCAGCATTGTCGGCACGGATGGCCAGGTGTACCTGAGTGGCGTTCCGGAAAAAGGTCAGTTGCAGGTTAAGTGGGGCAATACGGCGAGCCAACAGTGTCAGGTTGACTTCACCTTGCCAAAAGTAAATCCCCCATCATCAGTGGCGACATCCGATTTTGTTTGTCGATAATCGGATAATTAGAGAGTACGCAAATGAGAAACACCAAAGTTATTATCACATCGCTACTTGGAACCTTGATAATTTCGCCCGGGGCAGCATGGGCTGTTTGCACTTTCTATTCTGGCGGCAAGGCAACAAGCAATATAAATTTCGGAACTGTGACGGTTCAGCGCGATACTCCCCTCGGAACAATTCTGGCCACTAACTCAGTAAACTTCTCATCTGGAGACTTCAATTGCTCATCGACTTATTATTTTACCTTTAATATAAGTAAATTTCCGACTCTCAGCTCTTACGGCAACAACGTTTACAATACTAATATCGCTGGCGTTGGACTATTGCTAGAGTACATATTTCAGGGTACTGTCTATCCGCTTCCGATTGCACCTTCGCCTACATGGCAATATGCCGCAGGCAACTGGCATCATTTCGGAAGCTATAAAGCCTCGTTAATCAAGACCTCTGTTGGCTCCACTGGTGGCGGTAACTTAACCCCTGGCACATTGGCATTTGATAACGCCGACACCCTAAGGCTTTTTGATCTCAATTTGACAGGAACCAACACTATTGTTCCTGTGGCGTGTTCGGTCACTGACACCGCCATCAATGTACCGATGGGCAATGTACAGCGTAGTACATTTACAGGCGTAGGGTACGAAGGGAGTCCGGTTCAGTTCCTTATCCCGCTTAACTGCGACGCTGGCACTCGGGTTAATTTCAGGCTTGACGCGACCGCTGATAGTTCTGGTGCGGCGGGGGTGATGGCAATTAACTCATCCGCCACGGGTAATGCCGCCAGTGGGGTGGGGATAAAAATCACCCGCAATGGTGCACCAGTGACCTTTGGTACAACAGTCCCGGTAGGCGTAACGGCTATTAGTGGTGCGTACAACATTCCGCTTATTGCGCAGTACTATCAGACCAGCTCCAATGTCAAGGCCGGCCAGGCCAACGGAACAGCAACTTTTACCATGACGTATAACTGATTTCCTCACCTGTACTTATGTCGCATGCCGCTGCGGGTCCATCAAACATCAACGACCACCAGAACAAGGCGTTGGCAAGCGGCTGCAGGATCGACAGCTCCCTCGGGGAGAGGCTCTGGCGACATCCGATTTTGTTTGTCGATAATCGGGCAATTAGAGAGTAAGTAAATGAGAAACATCAAAGCAATTATCGTCTCGCTACTGGGTACGCTGATAATCCTTCCTGGGGGAGCATGGGCTGCATGCACTTTCGATGCTGACGACAGCAAGGTAGTAAGTAATATAAATTTCGGGACCGTGATGGTTCAGCAGGACGCTCCCCTTGGAGCGATCCTGTCAACCAAGGCAGTATACCAAGAAACTGGGGTATACACCTGCACATCGAATTACAACTTTATCTTAGGTATCGCTAAGTTCACGACCCTTAGTTCTTATGGGAAAAGCGTTTATAATACTGATATTGCTGGCGTGGGGCTGTTATTAGAGCGCGGTCCAGCCACATTCCCATCTACGAAACCATATGACGCAGGCAGTTCTTTTGTTACCGGAACCGTTACGGCCTCTTTAATCAAGACGTCAGTTGGCTCTACTGGTAGCGGCACCTTAACCCCTGGCACCTTGGCATTTATCAACGTTGATGCCCTTAGGCTTACTGAACTGAACTTGACAGGAACCAACACTATCATTCCTGTGGGGTGTTCAGTCACTAACACCGCCATCAATGTGCCGATGGGCAATGTACAGCGCAGTACATTTACAGGTGTAGGGTACGAAGGGAGTCCGGTTCAGTTCGTTATCCCACTTGACTGCGGCGCTGGCACTCGGGTTGATTTCAGGCTTGACGCGACCACTGATAGTTCTGGTGCACCGGGGGTGATGGCAATCAATTCATCCGCCACGGGCAATGCCGCCAGTGGAGTGGGGATAAAAATCACCCGCGATGGTGGTGCGGCAGTGACCTTTGGTGAAACAGTTTCGGCAGGCGTAACGGCTAATAGTGGCACGTACAACATTCCATTTGTTGCGCGGTATTATCAGACCAGCTCCAATGTCGAGGCCGGCCAGGCCAACGGAACAGCAACTTTTACCATGACGTACAATTGATTTCTCACCTGTACTTATAGTGTGTGCACCACAAAGTGGCGTGCACATTTATCTCCTTGTAACTTCCCTGCCTACACACGCTCTATATTGCATCCCATAATAAAAATGCAGTTTGCGGCTCGAACTCTGGCACCTGGAGCAATACTTCGGCCTGGGCGCCCTCCCCCAGCACGCTGCGCAAATGCAACCGGGCGCCCATCATTTCGCAGAGGGTGCGATCGATGGCCAGCCCCGAGTCCGATCCCAAGCCACTGCAGCTGGATGGGTTGCGGAAACAGGCACGCGTGCAGTGAGTATTTCATCAGAGCAGATTGTTACGTTTGGCCAGCTCCGACAGATGCACCAGGGAGCTCACATTGAGCTTCTCGATCAGTCGGGCTTTATAGGTGCTGATGGTCTTGTTGCTGAGCAGCATGTCTTCGCTGATCTGCTTGTTGCTCAGGCCTTTGGCGAGCTGCTGGAGGATCGACAGTTCTCTGTCGGAGAGGCTCTCGATCAAGGTCAGCTCGGTGGCTTCCACGTCCCCTCGGCGTACCGAGTTCAGGGGGAAGAAGGTATAGCCGGACTTGATGGCATTGATGGCCTTCACCAACTCATCCAGGTCATCGGCCTTCGACACGTAGCCGGCCGCCCCGGCGCGCATGCAGCGCAGGGAGAAGAACAGCGGCGACAACGACGTCAGGATCAGGACCTTCACCGGCAGCTGCAACGCCGAGATCCGGTTGAGGGCATCCAGGCCGTCGACACCGGGCATGGAGATGTCCAGCAGCACCAGGTTCGGCTGATGTTCAAGGGTCAACTGCACCGCCGCGGCGCCGTTGTCGGCCTCTGCCACGACCTCGTACTGCTCCTGCTGCAGAATCATTCTTACGGTCGCGCGAATAAACGGGTGATCGTCCACAATCACGGCTTTCAGCATGGGAACCTCTGGAAATGGGAGTAATGAAGTCGAGGTTGCAGCCCATTTTCAGGGTGTTGTTCACACGCCCTGCCTTGGGGGCATGACAACAACACAATTGTCTGGATTGCGGGATTCAAAGGCGCCGGGAAAAGACTATCGGCCGCCGGGAAAATTCTTGCTATAGCCCGGAATTGTCTTTCCTGGGCGCAACAGACCGCGGCTCAGCCGTTATCACGGCCATCGTTGAGGCGATACTGAGTCCTGAGGTAGAAAGACAGCCGCTCCATACACTGATAGAGACTGTTGATCGCTTCTGTGAGAGCGGAATGTTCCTGTTCGCCACAGGCTGTCTCGACCTCTTCGCAAGACTGAATCAAAGCTGAATAGCCGATGATCCTGGCGCCCCCTTTGATTCGATGGGCGAGATCCGAGAGCCCTTGCACATCATGTTGGGCGAACAACTTCTGTAGGCGCGTCATGTCCTCTTCATTGTTGTTGTCCAGCTCCTGCAGGAGCTTTCTCATTGCCTCCTTGTCGCCACGGGTCAGTTGTTCAAGATTGGTGAGGTCGATCTCCTCGATGCCATCCTGCAGAGCCTCAAGCTCGACCCTGGCGGGAGTCATCACCTCGGGCGCGGCGCTAAGCCAGGCCTCCAACGCCTTCAGGCCGATCGGCTTGAACAGGCACTCATCCATGCCGACCGCCAGGCAACGCAGCTTTTCTTCAGGTTGCGCATTGGCGGTGAGCCCCAGGATCAGGCAGGGCTCCAGCCCACGGGCATACTCCTCTTTGCGGATTGCCTGCGCCAGGTTATAGCCATTCATGATCGGCATATGGCAGTCGGTGATCACCACATCGAAATGACGATTGCGCCATGCCCGCAGGCCGTGGGCGCCGTCCACGGCATCTTCGACCTGATACCCCAGGTAGCCCAGCTGCTGGCACAGCAGAAGGCGGTTGGCGGGGTAGTCATCCACCACCAGCACGCGCAGGCTCCGCTCCCTGGTATCCACGGGCAACTCCTCGACCACTGCCTGTTCAACCAGTGGCTGGAGAACAGGCAAGTGCAGAGCGACC
>Ga0207976_100649_pt1 | contig 11602 bp, 13 predicted proteins | sample LakWasMe94_HOW11_2_FD_183916 | JGI IMG/M metagenome (GOLD analysis project Ga0207976, IMG submission 183916) | Freshwater sediment methanotrophic microbial communities from Lake Washington under simulated oxygen tension - Sediment Metagenome... | ecosystem: Environmental > Aquatic > Freshwater >... | reverse complement strand
GGTACCGGCCGGCGTGGCCGCCATGCTGTTTACCTTGCTGTCGGGACTGGGCAACCGAAGCACGAGAAACGGTCGTGGCGGTGGGTACGGTGGCGGGTATGGCGGTTCAGGTGGCGGAGGCTGGAGCTCCGGCTCTTCGTCCGGGGGCGGTGGCTTTAGTTCGGGTGGCGGGGGTGACTTTGGGGGCGGTGGCGCCTCGGGAGACTGGTGATGTTGCTGGACCGTATCAGGCGCCTTGTACGGCACCGCTGGATGGACGAGACTGCACGTTTGGTGCCAACGGCTTTGGTCCAACGGCTCAAAAAGCAGGTATCAGACAGCGAGCAGCGCCACACGGGTGAAGTTCGTATCTGCATTGAAGCGAGCCTGCCCAACAGCTATCTGCTGCGACCGGTGCCGACGCGGGCGATCATCCACGAGCGCGCTCTCTCGCAATTTGGCAAGCTGCGGGTCTGGGATACCGAGCACAACAACGGTGTACTGATTTATCTGCTGCTGGCTGAGCGCAGCATTGAGCTGGTAGCCGACCGCGGCTTGAACCGGCATGTGACCGCACATCAGTGGAGCGACATGGCGCAACGGCTGGGCCAGGCCTTGCGCGATGGCCGCTTTGAAGACGGGCTGACGCAAGCGGTTGAAGAGGTTTCCGCCATCCTGGAACAGCACTACCCATTGGCCCAGGGACAGATCCGTCCGAATGAATTGCCCGACCAACCCATCCTCGCCTGATGGTTGCGTGCCCCATGTTTCACCGCCGGGCCGCCCCAAGGTGAAACGCGGCCCCCTCGGGGGGCAGCGCGCACACGAAGTGGCAAGCGTGGGGGCCCGACTATTGCACGCCAGAAAAACAAAACCGCCCGAAGGCGGTTTTGAGTGCGAGTGCAAATCGACTTACTTCTTTTGACGGAACTTGCGGAGTGCTGCAATTTGCGCAGCAATAACAACTAACTCGGACTGTACCCTAGCCAGGTCAAGTTCGCCCTTGGCGTTCTTGAGGGCTTCTTCGGCAGCAGCCTTGGCCGCATTGGCCTTTTCTTCGTCCAGGTCCTTGCCACGGATCGCCGTGTCAGACAGAACGGTGACACAGTTGGGTTGCACTTCCAAAATGCCGCCGGCCACGAAGACAAACTCTTCGCTGCCGTCAGCCTTTTCGATGCGCACCGAACCAGCCTTGATGCGGGTGATCAGCGGGGTGTGGCGAGGGTAAATGCCGAGTTCGCCAGCTTCACCGGGCAGCGCCACAAACTTGGCCTCGCCCGAGAAGATGGACTCTTCAGCACTGACAACATCAACGTGGATGGTGCTCATACAATTCCTAATCTGTTGGGGACAGAGCTAAAGATCTGTCCCGCAAAGTCATCAAATCTTCTTGGCTTTTTCGAACGCTTCGTCGATGGTGCCGACCATGTAGAAGGCCTGCTCGGGCAGGTGATCGCACTCGCCGTTCACAATCATCTTGAAGCCGCGAATGGTCTCAGCCAGGGTGACGTACTTGCCAGGAGAGCCGGTAAACACCTCAGCCACGTGGAACGGCTGGCTCAGGAAACGCTGGATCTTGCGCGCACGGGCCACGGCCAGCTTGTCTTCAGGGGCCAAGTCGTCCATGCCCATGATGGCGATGATGTCGCGCAATTCGCGGTAGCGTTGCAGCGTGCCCTGCACGGCACGGGCCGTGTTGTAGTGGTCTTCACCCACCACCAGCGGGTCCAGCTGGCGGCTGGTGGAATCCAGCGGATCGACCGCAGGGTAGATACCCAGCGAAGCGATATCGCGGGACAACACGACGGTGGAGTCCAAGTGGGCAAAGGTAGTCGCAGGCGACGGGTCGGTCAAGTCATCCGCTGGCACGTAAACGGCCTGGATGGAAGTGATGGAACCCACCTTGGTCGACGTAATACGCTCTTGCAGGCGGCCCATTTCTTCGGCCAGTGTCGGCTGGTAGCCCACGGCGGAAGGCATACGGCCCAGCAGCGCGGACACTTCGGTACCGGCCAACGTGTAGCGGTAGATGTTGTCCACGAAGAACAGCACATCCTTGCCTTCGTCACGGAAGGATTCGGCAATGGTCAGACCGGTCAGGGCCACGCGCAGACGGTTGCCTGGGGGCTCATTCATCTGACCGTAGACCATGGCCACTTTGGATTCGGGCAGGTTCTCAAGATTCACAACGCCGGAGTCGGCCATCTCGTGGTAGAAGTCGTTACCTTCACGGGTACGCTCACCCACACCAGCAAACACGGACAAGCCGCTGTGTGCCTTGGCGATGTTGTTGATCAGCTCCATCATGTTCACGGTCTTGCCCACACCGGCACCACCGAACAGACCGACCTTGCCGCCCTTGGCAAACGGACACACCAAGTCAATCACCTTGATGCCGGTTTCCAGCAGTTCTTGCGATGGGCTCAGTTCGTCATAGGCAGGGGCCTTGCGGTGAATCGACATCGTCAACTCAGCACTGACGGGACCGCGTTCGTCGATGGGCGCACCCAGCACGTCCATGATGCGACCCAGCGTGGCGGTACCCACGGGCACCATGATGGATTGGGCCGTGTTCTTGACGATCATGCCGCGGCGCAGGCCGTCGGACGAGCCCAAGGCAATCGTGCGCACAATACCGTCGCCCAGTTGCTGCTGCACCTCAAGGGTCAGCGCCGAGCCGTCCATCTTGAGCGCGTCATAGATCTTTGGCATCTGGTTGCGTGGAAACTCCACGTCCACCACGGCGCCAATACACTGAACAATCTTTCCCTGAACGCCTGCGTTCACATTTGCTTGAGCCATTACGTTTGCTCCAAAAATAAATTCGTTTAAACCGCTGCTGCGCCTGCCACAATTTCCGAAAGCTCTTTCGTAATTGCCGCTTGCCGCGTCTTGTTGTAGATCAGTTTGAGCTCGGCGATCACATTGCCTGCGTTGTCGGTAGCGGCCTTCATGGCCACCATGCGCGCTGCATGCTCGGATGCCATGTTTTCGGCGACTGCCTGGAACACAATGGCTTCGGCGTAACGCACCAGCAACTCGTCGATGACCGTCTGTGCATCTGGCTCATAGATGTAATCCCAGCTCGGCTGCGAACCATTGGCTTTGGATTCTTTTTCCATCTTTTCTGCAGACAGCGGCAGCAGCTGTTCCACCACGGGCTCTTGCTTCATGGTGCTGACAAATTTGTTGTAGCACACATAGACAGCGGCTACCTCACCTTTGACATACGCATCCAGCAGAACCTTGACCGGCCCAATGAGCTTTTCCAGGTGCGGCTTGTCGCCCAAATGGGTCACATGTGAGACCACTTTTGCGCCCAAACGGCCGAGAAATCCCAATCCTTTGCCGCCAATAGCCACAGACAACGGAGACTTGCCGGCCGCCTGCGCGTCGCGCAACTTCAATGTCACTGCACGAAACAGGTTGGTATTCAAACCGCCGCACAAGCCCTTGTCCGTACTCACCACAATGAAGCCTACGGACTTGGCGTCCGCGTTGGTTTTCATGAAGGCGTGAACGTACTCGGGATTTGCCTTCCCGAGGTTGGTGGCGATGTTGCGGACCTTCTCGCTATAAGGACGAGCAGCGCGCATGCGCTCCTGCGCCTTACGCATCTTGGACACGGAAATCATTTCCATGGCCTTGGTGATCTTCTTGGTGTTTTCCACCGATTTGATCTTGGTGCGTAGTTCCTTGCCTGATGCCATAGTTGCCCCTTTTGCTTAGACGGATTCGTTAAGTAGACTTACGTTTCCGAATCAAGCAAACGTCTTCTTGAAGGCGCCTACGGCAGCCAGCAATTCGGCTTCCGCTTCCTTGTCCAGTGCCATCGAAGTTTCGACCTTGGCTAGCAAGGCTGCGTGCTTATCCTTGAGGTAGGCATGCAGACCGTGCTCAAACGACAGGATCTTCTTGACTTCCACGTCGTCCATGAAGCCCTTGTTCACGGCAAACAGCGACGCGCTCATCATGCTGATGGACAGAGGGCTGTACTGCTTCTGCTTGAGCAGTTCCGTCACGCGGGCACCACGGTCGAGCTGTTTACGGGTGGCTTCGTCCAAGTCCGACGCGAACTGGGCAAACGCTGCCAGTTCACGGTACTGTGCCAAGTCGTTACGAATACCGCCCGACTGACCCTTGACCACCTTGGTCTGGGCTGCAGAACCCACGCGGGACACCGAGATACCGGCGTTGATCGCGGGACGCACACCGGCATTAAACAGCGAGGTCTCCAAGAAGATCTGGCCGTCGGTGATCGAAATCACGTTGGTAGGCACGAAAGCAGACACGTCACCGGCTTGCGTTTCGATGATAGGCAGAGCGGTCAAGGAACCGGTCTTGCCCTTGACTTCACCCTTGGTGAAGGCTTCCACGTATTCGGCGTTCACGCGGGCTGCGCGCTCCAGCAAACGGCTGTGGAGATAGAACACGTCGCCGGGGTAGGCTTCGCGGCCTGGGGGACGGCGCAGCAGCAGGGAAACCTGGCGGTAGGCCACAGCTTGCTTGGACAGATCGTCATACACGATCAGGGCGTCCTGACCGCGATCACGGAAGTACTCACCCATGGTGCAGCCGGAGTAGGCCGACACGTATTGCATGGCGGCGGACTCGGATGCGGACGCAGCCACCACAATGGTGTATTCCATGGCGCCGGCTTGTTCCAGAGCGCGCACGACGTTCTTGATCGACGAGGCCTTCTGACCGATAGCCACGTAGATACAGGTCATGTTCTGACCCTTTTGGTTGATGATGGCGTCAATAGCAACGGCAGTCTTGCCGGTCTGACGGTCACCAATGATCAGTTCGCGCTGACCACGGCCGATTGGCACCATGGAGTCGATGGACTTCAGACCGGTCTGCATGGGCTGGTCCACAGACTTACGGGCGATCACGCCGGGCGCAACCTTTTCGATCACGTCGGTCATCTTGGCGTTGATCGGGCCCTTGCCGTCAATCGGCTGACCCAAGGCGTTCACGACGCGGCCCAGCAGCTCGGGGCCTACAGGTACTTCCAGAATACGGCCGGTGCACTTGACCGTATCGCCTTCGGAGATGTGCTCGTATTCACCCAAGATCACGGAACCGACCGAGTCGCGCTCCAGGTTCAGGGCCAGACCGTAGGTGGGCAAACCATCGCTACCGGCTGGGAATTCAAGCATTTCGCCCTGCATCACGTCGGACAAGCCATGGATGCGGCAAATACCGTCGGTCACGGAAACCACGGTACCCTGGTTGCGGATATCGCTAGTCGCGGCCAAGCCTTCGATGCGGCTCTTGATCAGTTCAGAAATTTCTGCTGGATTGAGTTGCATGACTCTTTCCTTCTTTCGTTAAATTAGGCCAACTGCCGGGGCTTCTCGCCTCAGGCCGTGAGGGCTACTTTCATTTGTTCCAAACGGGCTTTGACGGAAGTGTCGAGCACCTCGTCGCCGACCACCACACGAATGCCACCGATCAGCTCGGGCTGCAACACAACGTTAGCGTTGAGCTTGCGGCCAAAACGTTTCTCCAGCATCACGGCTACTTCAGCCAGCGCGCTCCCATCAATCGGAAAGGCGCTATAGACCACCGCATCGGACGAACCACTTTGCGCGTTCTTCAGCGCGCGAAACTGGTGGGCAATTTCCGACAAAGCACTCAGGCGTCCGTTTTCAATCACGGTGCGCAGGAAGTTCTTGGCCTGGTCAGGCAGTGCCGACTTGGCCACCGAAGCGATCAGGTCAAAGACCTGGTCAACGGTCACCTTGGGGCTATCGGCAAACTGCAGCAATTGCACGTTTTCGGCAATCACACCCAGTTCGTCGACCCATTGGGCTGCGGTCGAAAGGTCGGCTGCGGACGCTTTGAAAAGCGCTTCCGCATACGGCCGGGCAATGGTGGCAAGTTCAGCCATGGTGACCTCTTACAGCTCAGTCTTCAAACGGCCAAGCAAGTCGGCATGGACGGCGGCATTGACTTCCTTGCGGAGAATCTGCTCGGCGCCCTTGACTGCCAATGCGGCGACCTGCTCGCGCAGGGCCTCACGGGCCTTGATCGTCTGTTGATCCGCTTCCGCCTTGGCAGCAGCAATGATCTTGTTGGCTTCTTCGGTGGCCTTGGCCTTGGCCTCTTCCACGATGGCCTGACCGCGGCGCTCAGCATCTGCCAGGCGAGCCGCTGTCTCGGTGCGAGACTTCGTCAGTTCATCTTCCACGCGCTTGTTGGCGCTGGTCAATTCGGCTTTGGCCTTGTCAGCGGCGGCAAGGCCGGCGGCGATTTTTGATGCGCGTTCGTCCAGGGCAGTTGCAATGGGAGGCCACACGAATTTCATCGTGACCCACACCAGAATCGCAAAAACGATGGCTTGAACGAACAGGGTTGCGTTGATGCTCACAGCAACACCCTTTCAGTCAGTTGGTGGAAGACGATGCTTAGTGCAGGATGAAGGGGTTGGCGAAGGCGAACATCATCGCGATACCAACACCGATCAGGAAGGACGCGTCGATCAGACCGGCCAACACGAACATCTTGCCTTGCAATTCGTTCATCAGCTCGGGCTGGCGTGCAGCGGCTTCGAGGTATTTGCTGCCCATGATGCCGATGCCGATACAAGCGCCAACAGCGCCCAGACCAATGATCAAACCAGCGGCCAGTGCAACAAAGCCAAGTACGTGTTCCATTTAATGCTCCTGAGGATAAAAGTTAATGGTTAAGGGAAAGGGGAAAGGGAAACTCTTAGTGCGTGTCGTGGGCTTGTCCCACGTACACCAGCGTCAACATCATGAACACGAAGGCTTGCAAGCCAACAATCAGAATGTGGAAGATGGACCAGACGGAGCCGGCAATGACGTGCGCCAAGCCCAGCGCCACGCCGGTGCCGGAAGCCGCCAATGCACCGCCCATCAGGGCGATCAGCATGAACAACAGCTCACCAGCATACATATTGCCGAACAACCGCATGCCGTGCGAAATGGTCTTGGCCGCAAACTCGATCATCTGGAAGACGAAGTTGAAGGGCCACAGAATGGGGTGGCTGCCGAACGGTGCGCAGAACAACTCGTGTATCCAACCGCCCAGACCCTTGATCTTGATGTTGTAGAAAATGCAGACCAGCAACACCGACACCGACATACCCAAGGTAATGGAAAGGTCGGCCGTGGGCACGACACGCATGAAGGCGTGGTGCTCATCATGACCTGCGGCGCCAAAAATCTTGCTCCAGATCAGTGGCAGCGCATCCACGGGCAAGAAGTCCATGGAGTTCAACAGGAAGATCCAGACAAACACGGTGAGCGCCAACGGGGCCACCAGCTTGCGGCTGGTCTCATTGTGAACAATGCCCTTGGCCTGGGTGTCGACAAACTCGACCAGGAATTCCACCGCCGCCTGGAAACGCCCAGGGACGCCGGATGTAGCCGACTTGGCCGCCCGCAGAAGAAAGAAGCAGCCGATAACGCCCATCAACACGGACCAGAAAATCGAGTCATAGTTGACGACGGAGAAGTCAATGACCCCCTTCATGGGGTGATTTTGCCAATGCGTCAGGTGGTGGGCAATGTACTCACCGGCCGTCGGGCCTTGGTGAACCAATTCGCTTGCAGCGTTTTCAGCAGCCATAGGTCTTTACCAGTCTCACAACTCTTGGTTAATCTTACAAATCTAGTTTTCTTCGGCCGGCTTGGAGCGCTTCAACAGCGAGAACCAAACCGCCTTCATCGTTACCACCAAGCCAACCAGCAATGCAGGCCAGCTCAAATTCTCAACCACGCGTGGCGCCGCAAACAGCATCGCCACGACCAATCCAATCTTGACCGCCTCCCACAGGAAGAAGCCCAACATCGCCGCACCGGCGTTCATGGACGACAGGCGGCTGGTCAAACCCCGGGCAAATATAGCCGCCGGAATGATCACCACCATCGCGCCGTATGCCGCAGACCATGCCGTGGCAGACCTGCCCGTGAACACCCAAACCAGTAGCGTTACCACCACACCCACCGCCGCCTGCACCGCCAGCACACGCCAGGGCGACACACCCGGCTTGCGCGCACGCAGGGCCTGCGCCTGTTCGGCCGTCAACGGCTTGAAATCCGGCTCTTCTGCCTCATCTAGCTGATTCACAGGCAAAAGCGCAATTTTCGACATCTCAAATTACAGCCAGTTTACAAGCGGTTACATGCAGCAATTGCGGCAAAGCCCCTGATTATACGTAGAAACCCGCAAGCGGCCAGAAATTTTCGGCACGCGGGTGAGTGTCTGTGCGTTTTGCGCACAGCGTCAAAACCCTGCCATGTCCCTGCGCGTTGATAATTTACCCATGCACAACCTGCCACTGCTCCCCTGCTATCTGAATGGCGAATTCACGCTCTTGCCCGACGCGAAGATCAGCGTCATGGACCGGGGTTTCATCTTTGGTGATGGCATCTATGAGGTGGTGCCGGTCTATGGCGGCCAACCTTTTCGGTTCGACCAGCACATGGCGCGCTTGCAGCGCAGCCTGGCGGAACTGCGCATCCCCAACCCCTTGTCGACCACCCAGTGGCTGGCGGTCGTATTAAATTTGATAGCACGCTACGCAGATTCTACGGGGGCTAGCGCGCAGAACATCGATCAACTGGTGTACATCCAGATCACCCGTGGCGTGGCCATGCGGGAGCACGGCATGCCCGCCGGCCTCACACCAACCGTCTTTGCGATGACCAACCGCATGACGTCGCCGTCGGCCGAGCAGCGCTTCACGGGCGTGGCCTGCGTGACCGCCGACGACTTCCGCTGGGAGAAGGCCCACATCAAAAGCACCAGCCTGATGGGTGCGGTGTTTGCCCGCCAGATCAGCTTGGAGGCCGGCGCGGTCGAGACCATCATGTTTCGAGACGGTTACCTGAGCGAGGCTGCGTCCAGCAATGTCTGGGTCGTGAAAAACGGCGTGGTGGCGGGCCCGCTGAAAGACAACCTGGTACTCGAAGGCATCCGCTACGGCCTGATCGAGGAGCTGTGCCAGGCGCAGGGCCTGTCCTTCGAACTGCGCCGCATCCACCGCGACGAAGTCCTCGCGGCCGACGAACTGCTGTTATCCAGTGCCACCAAGGAAGTGCTGCCCGTCACCCTGCTGGACGGTCAAGCCGTCGGCAACGGCCTGCCCGGCCCGGTGTACCGCGCGCTGTATGCTGGCTACCAGGCAGCCAAGCAAGGCCAGGCCGCCGCGATGCCCGTTTGATGCACGCACCCACCCCGCCATAAATACCATGACTTCTGCCCTTCCGCCCAACCCTCCCCCAGCGCCCGACGCACCCGCGCCGCGCCAGGAATCCCTGATCGAATACCCATCGCCGTTCCCCATCAAGGTGATGGGCATCAAGGTCGACGGCATGGTGCATGCCATCACCCACATCGCCCACCAGTTTGACCCGACGTTTGACGCCAGCACGATTGAGTTGCGTGAAAGCAAGGGCGGCAAATACATTGGCGTCACCATCACCGTGACCGCCACCAGCCGCGAGCAGTTGGACGAGCTGTACCGCACGCTGTCCACGCATCCCATGGTCAAAGTGGTGCTGTGAGACCTTTCGCCCCTAAATTGCACGCGCTAAAACTTTCATAAAAATTCGCGCGCTATTTTTTGTGAAAATAATTTGACATTTATTTTCATACAAATATCATCGTGGGCATCTTATAAAAATTCCCATGACAGAATTACCGCCGCGCGCCGGTCGCTACATCCAGCAAACCACAGGTTACAAAGCCTTCATTCCAGAAGCCTTGCCGCCGGTCCCAGAAATTGAATTCGACGGTGAACTGCGCACGCTACTGTCTCAGGCCGACCGCGACGTCGCCCGTCTGGATGCCATCGCGGCCCTACTCCCCAACCCGGACCTATTCGTCGCCATGTACGTGCGCCACGAGGCCGTGCTGTCGTCACAGATAGAGGGCACGCAAAGCACGCTGGAAGATGTGCTGGCCTTTGAAGCCCAGGGCACTAGCAACGACTCACCCAAGGACGTAGAAGAGGTCATCAACTACGTGCGCGCCATGAACCACGGCCTGCGACGCCTGGGCGAGCTTCCGCTCAGCCTGCGCCTGCTGCGCGAGATCCACGGCGAACTCATGCACAACGTGCGCGGTGGCGAGAAAACGCCCGGCGAATTCCGTACCTCGCAAAACTGGATCGGCCCGGCTGGCAGCTCCCTTGCCAATGCCTCGTTCGTGCCGCCACCGCCCCACGAGCTGATGAACGCGCTGGGCGCACTGGAAAAGTTTTTGCACGAAGGAAAATCGACCGTTCCACTGCTGATCCGCTGCGGCCTGGCCCATGCGCAATTTGAAACCATTCACCCGTTTCTGGATGGCAATGGCCGCGTTGGGCGCCTGCTCATCACACTCATCTTGTGCGAAGAGCAAGCGCTATCGCGCCCACTGCTGTACCTATCGGTATTTCTCAAGGCACACCGCCTGGAGTATTACGACCGACTCACAGCAATCCGCCACCATGGCCACTGGGAACAGTGGCTCAAGTTCTTTCTGCGTGGCGTGAGCCAGACCGCCCGTGCCGCCACCCGCACGGCCACGGACATCGTGAACATGCGCGAGGCCCATCGCAGCGCCCTGTTGAAAAGTCCCAAGGCACTGAAGCTGCTCGACAGCCTGTTTCAGCAACCGCTGGTGTCACCCAACCGAATTGCAGAAATTGTGGGTTGCACCCACCCCACTGCCGTCAAACTGGCGCGCGACCTGGAAGCCCGTGGCTGGCTGCGCGAAGTCACCGGTTTTGAGCGCAACCGCCTGTACCGCTACCAGCCATATATGGAGCTCTTCCACCGCGAGACGATGGAAGCCACCTTCGCTGCACAGAACCAACAATGAACGCGCAAAGATTCATGGACGCCGTATGACCATAGACATCCGCAACCTCGGCCGCGTGGACTACGAGCCCACCTACGCCGCCATGCAAGAGTTTACTAGCCAAAGAACCTTGCAACCCTCGTCGAATGTGCGTGATCAGCTATGGATTTGTGAGCATTCTCCGGTTTTTACCCAAGGGCTGGCCGGCAAGGCGGAACACATTTTCATGCCCGGGGACATCCCGGTGGTACAGACCAACAGGGGCGGCCAGGTTACCTTCCACGGCCCCGGTCAAGTGGTCGGCTATCCGCTGATCGACCTCAAGCGGGCCGGCTACTTCGTCAAGGAGTATGTGTACCGGATTGAAGAGGCAGTGATTCGCACGCTGCTGTACTTTGGCGTGACGGGGCATCGGGTGGCCGGGGCGCCGGGGATTTATGTGCGGCTGGAGGATCCGGGTGGGCATGCGCCGCTGGCGCAAAGACCGCAGAAACTTGTTGTCGCTGCGGGCGGGAAACCGGGATTGGCGAGCGCTGCGGATTTGGGGTCAGAGCCGATCCGCTTCGCTGCCGGATCCGACCCCAAATCCTCCGGACCCGACTTCACCGGCCTGGGCAAGATCGGCGCTTTAGGCATCAAGGTCAGCCGCAACTGCACCTACCACGGTGTGTCGCTGAACGTGGCCATGGACCTGGAACCCTTCTCCCGCATCAACCCGTGTGGGTATTCGGGGCTGCAAACCGTGGACCTTTCTACAATCGGGGTATCTGTTGGTTGGGCCGAGGCCGCCGACGTTTTGAGCCAA
>Ga0207976_100646_pt1 | contig 11702 bp, 9 predicted proteins | sample LakWasMe94_HOW11_2_FD_183916 | JGI IMG/M metagenome (GOLD analysis project Ga0207976, IMG submission 183916) | Freshwater sediment methanotrophic microbial communities from Lake Washington under simulated oxygen tension - Sediment Metagenome... | ecosystem: Environmental > Aquatic > Freshwater >... | reverse complement strand
GGTATGCCTTGCCGGCCAGTTGGCCCGAACGCTGGACCGACAGCCGCATCGAGTGGGTCGGCTTCGTGCCGGACCTGCCCGATCTGCAACGACGTTGCGCGCTGTTCATCGCGCCGTTGCGCCAGGGTGGCGGCTCCAAGCTCAAGGTGCTCGAAGCCATGGCCGCCGGCCTGCCGCTGGTCAGCACCGCACAAGGCGCCTCGGGCCTGGCCATCCGTCCCGAGGAACATTACCTGGCAGGCGACAATGCCCAGGCCCTGGCCGATGCCGTGATTCGCCTGTTGAGCGAGCCGTCCCGCGCCGCCCAACTGGCCGGCGCTGCCCGCCTGTATGCCCGCCAGTATCACGACTGGGCCGTGGCCGGTGACGAACTGGAACAGATTTACCGGACTCTGCCCTCCACACAGGAGCATCCCGCATGCGTGTAGCCCTCGATTATCGTCCGGCCACGGTCGCTCCCTCCTCGGGCATCGCCCGCCAGGTCAAGGCACTGGAACAGGCCCTGCGCGCCCGTGAAGACACCGAATTGCTGCTGGTGAGCGAAGCGCCACTGGAGCATGAGCAACGCCAGACCGCCTTCTGTCCGGCCTGGCCGAGCCCCCTCGATGGCGTGCAACGCCCCGGCGTGCGCCTGCGCTTCGAACGCAAATTCTTGCCGGCGACCATTCGCGAGCAGTCGGTCGACCTGTACATCGCCACCGCCAACATGGGCCTGCCCATCGGCCACAAGCCGGCGGGTACCCGTTATGTGCTGATCCTGCATGACCTGTTCCAGCTGACCCACCGCAACTTCCACCGCTCGCAGCTCAAGGCCCTGGCCTATCGGCTGATCGATGCCGTGTCGATCGCCTGGTCGATCTGGGTCGCCGATGAAGTCTGGTGCCCTTCGCGGTTTTCCTGCAGCGAAGCGGCCCGGCTGTTTCCCTGGGCACGGCCAAAGTTTCGTGTGTTGAACAACCTGGTGCCGGAGTTCCAGGGCGCCATCGGTCCGCTGCCGGCGGGCCTGCCCGAGCGCTACTGGCTGGCCGTCGGGACGCGGGAGCCGCGCAAGAACATGCCGTTCTTCATCGAGCAGTGGCAGCGCTGCCGCCAGGAAAACCCGCAAGTACCGGAGCTGGTCCTGGTCGGGCATGCCAGCGATCTGCCGGCGAACCTGAGCCAGTTGCCCGGCCTGCATTGGGTCAATGGCGTCAGCGACGAGCAGTTGCAGGCCCTGTACCAGCATGCCGACTGCCTGTGGCAACCCTCCTACGCCGAAGGCTTCGGCCTGCCGGTGGTCGAGGCGCTGTGGCAGGGCACGCCGGTAGCGGTGGCCAGGGGCTCGGCCCTCGACGAAGTGTCTCCGCCCAGCGCGCGACGCTTCAATGCCCGTGATCGCGCCAGCCTGCGCAACGCGCTGATCGAACAGGCCCAGGACAGCAACAGACCGGATCCGGACACCCTGCGCGACTGGGCCCGGCAATTTGCCGAACCGACCTACCGCCAGCGCCTCAATACCTTGCTCACAGGGCTCTTTCACTGATGCTGCCAGGAAAATTCATTGGCCTGACCCTGGGGTTGATCTTCGGGATTCTGTTGTGGGCCCTGCCACCGGCAAAAGTCATCTTCGTGGTGATCGGCCTGGCCGTGACCCTGACGCTGATCCGCAAGCCGCTGTGGGGCCTGCTGATCTTCGCCGTGCTGGCCACCTGCATTCCTTACACCACGCTGCAACTGGGGATTCGCACCACGGTCAGCGAAGCGGTGCTCGGCCTGACCTGGGTCGGGTTGTTCTGGCAATCCTTCATCGGCAAGACCCGCAACCTCATGCTCTGGCGCCCCACCGAACGGGCCATGGCCTGGCTGATGCTGTTCAGCGCCATTCCCTTTGTCTGGGGCATGCTGATCATCCATGCCGATGGCAACGGCCCGGTGAACTGGGTGCGCTGGCTGATGAACCTGTCGCTGCTGTTCATGGTGCCGCTGCTGCTGCGTACCGATGCCGACCGCGACAAAGTGGTGATCGCCCTGTTGCTGGGCACTCTGCTGATGCTGCTGTTGTCGATCGGCATGTTCATCAAGTCGCGCAACGCGATGTCGATGATCCCGATCCTCACCGACCTCAAGTACGCCCACCCGGAAGCGGTGAAGGACATCTTCTCCGCCAACTACCAGCGCATGGCATCGCCCTGGGTTCACCCCAACCTCACTGGCGGCGTGCTGGTGCTGTTCATTCCCCTGGCGCTGCTCTATGGCTGGACCCGGACCGGCGCACGCCGGGCCCTGGGGCTGGCGGTGGCGATCCTCGGTTGCGCCGGGCTGCTGCTGAGTATTTCCCGCGGGGCGATCCTGGCCCTGGCCCTGGTGCTGATCTGGCTGACCTACAAGCGCGTGCCCTACAGCGGCCGGATCATTGGCCTCGGGGCGGTTTTCGCGGTGGCTCTGGTGATGTTCTACCCGCCGCTGCAGGAACGCCTGATGACCATGTTCTCGGCGACCAACGCCAGTACCGAGGTGCGTTTCGACGAGTACGCGAAATTCCCCGAGGCGATGATGCGCTACCCGCTGGGCATCGGCTTCAAGGTCGATCCGCCGGTGCCGGGCACCGACCTGCCGGGCATCTCCAACCTGTGGCTGAACTTCATCTACAAGATCGGCATTCCGGGGATGCTGCTGTTCATCGCCGTCACCCTGTTGTGGTGGCGAGAGGTGCGTCCGCTGGCGCCGATCCGTCAGGTGACCGCTGACAACGCGCTGTGGCTGGGCTGCATTTCCGGCCTGCTGGCGGCGTTGCTGACGGGTCTGTTCGACCACTACTTCAGCTTCACTTTCGTGTTGATCGGTCTGTTCTGGCTGTTGATGGGCATGAGCCTGCAACAGGTCCGGTTACGCCCGGCCATCACCCTCCCCCTCATCAACCCCAAGGATCGCCAAGCATGAAACACCGTATTTTCCATTCTGCGGATCTGCCGGAACGCCTGCCTGCCCTGGCCTCGGAGCTGGGCGTCAGCCACGATGAACTGCTCGAGGCCTACAGCTGGGGGCTGAGCAACGACGTGCTGTTCGTCGAGGGCGACGGCGAGCAGGCGCGCTACAGTATCTCCTCGGTGGACATCGAACAGATCATCGAACATCCCCTGGCCCGAAGCCTGTATCGCCGCTTGAAGCAGGACATCCCCACCACCCTGGTGCCGCGCTACGGCAAGAACCTGGCCACCCTCAAGGACCGCTGGCTGCGGGCCTGGGAACAGGCCTACAACATCCTGATCAACAAGATCCCCAGCCATCACGTGCGCATCGCCTGGCTGCGCCTGGGCGGCGCGAAAATCGGCAAGGGCTCGACCATCTGGCGCAACACCGAGGTGCTGGGGGTGGAAAACCTGGTGATCGGCGATGACAGTGTGGTCGCCTGGCATTGTCAGGTCGACGCCCGGGCCGGGCTGATCATCGGCGATCATGTGACAATCGCCTCTCACGTGCTGATTCTCGCCGGCGGCCATGACCCGATGAGCCCCGAGTTCTGGTCGATATCCGCGCCCATCTACATCGATGACTACGCCTGGATCGCCACCCGGGCGCTGATCGCCCATGGCTCGCATATCGGTCGCGGGGCGGTAGTGACTGCCAACACCCTGGTGGCCAAGGCCGTTCCCCCCTACAAGATCATCGGTGGCAGCGGTGCCAAACCCATGGGCGAGCGCCCTCACGACCTGAACTACAAGGTGGGTGGCAAAGGCCTGTTCACCCTGTTCTATTGATGCTCGGCAGCACCCTGCTACTGACCCTGGCGACCCTCGCCGGGCTGCTCGCCGGTTTTGCCCGCGAATGGCTGCTGGTGGCGGCCTGGGGCGCGGGCAGCCGCAGCGATGCGTTCCTGGTCGCGGTGTTCATTCCCGAAGCCCTGCGCATGACCCTGGCGGCCGGTATCCTGGCGGCCGCGGCCCTGCCGCTCTATCAGGAGCGCGACGCCCAGCGCCAGCACGCCTGGCTGGCCGGCCTGAGTCCGCGCCTGCTGGGCCTGGGACTGGGGCTCTATGCCCTGCTGGCCTTGAGCGCACCACTGTGGATCCGCCTGATCGGTCCCGGGCTCGACAGCGCAGCCCAGGCCGAAGCCGCCGCCAATCTGCGCAGCCTGGCCGCCTGTATCCCCGGCCTGCTCCTGCATGCGCTGTTCAGCATTCCGCTGCACGCCCGGCAACGTTTTGTCCTGCCGGGGCTGGGCTCGCTGCTGTTCAACTTGCCACCGGTGCTTTATCTGTTTTTCTACGGCCAGGCGAGCCTGGGCTCCGGCCTTTCGCTGGCGTTTTTTCTCGGCAGCCTGCTGATGTGCCTGTCGCTGGTGCCGGCGATCTGGCAAATCGGCTGGCGCCCCTGGCAGGTCCGCGGGGACGTTGGAGCCAGCAGTGAATTGCTGGTGCGCCTCGGCCCGCTGCTGACCAGCAACCTGGCCAGCCAGGGCCTGGCGCTGGTGGAACGGGTGGTCGCCAGCTACCTGGGCGAAGGCGCGGTGACCTGGGTCAACCTGGCGCGCAAGCTGATCAACCTGCCGTTGATTGCCTTGATGAGCCTGAACCAGGTCCTGCTCGGTTTGATGAGCGGCAAGTCCGGCGATCAGCGCCTGGGGCTGTTGCATCGCGGGCTCGACGCCGCGACCCTGCTGAGCCTGCCAGCCGCCCTCGGCCTGGTGGGCGCCAGCCCGGCGCTGATCCACTGGTTGCTGCCCGCCCAGAGCGCCGACGGGCCGCTGCCGGCACTGCTGGGCTGGTTCGCCGTGTCCCTGGTATTCGGCGCCTGGAACGCCATGCTCGCGCGCTACGCCTATGCCGCCGGCGACACCCGAACGCCGCTGTACTGCGAACTGCTCGGCAGCCTGCTCAACGCCCTGCTGCTGGCGGGCTTGCCGCTGATTGCGGGGTTGAATGCGATTCCCCTGGCCGCCCTCGGCGGCGTAATCCTGACCAACCTGTTGCTGATGCAGCGCCAACAGTTGCTCAGCCTCATCAGCTGGCCGGTGCGCTGGGCCGTCAGCGCCATTCTGCTGGGTGCCGCGGCGCTGCTGTTGCATCCGCTGCCGAACGTCTGGCTGCAACTGGGGCTCAGCACCGTGGCCGGAATGCTCCTGCTGATCGCCCTGGGCCTCTGGCTGAAACCCTGGCGGGCCTGAACGAGCGGCAGAGGGTTGACCTGATGTCACACTTATCCGTTATAAGTGCAGTCAGCCCCCGCCGACCCGGCAGAGTGTATTTCTTGGATCAGCGTTTGGACGCTAAGCTTGGACTATGGATGACTCAGATTACCTGCGCCTGCTCACCATTCAGGCCGAACAAGCCAATGCGTTCCTGTCCAATGCGCGCAAGTGGGAGCGTGAGCGTTGGGTCTGCCAACGCCTGCTGCAAGGCTTGAACATCCCCTACCGTGCCGACGAGTTCACGCCCGCCGGGCAGGAACCGCCGGACGTACTGTTTCGCGAGGCCTGCTTCGAGGTGTTCTTCGTGCTGGACGAAGGCCGCCGCCTCAACGACGAATGGCGCGACGAATTACAACGGCGCCGCAGTGCCTTCTCCCTCAGCCAACTGGTGCGGCGCGAGGCCAAGCCCAAGCGCATTCCGGCCAACGAACTGTTGCTCAGGCTGGCCCCGACCCTGCGCAAGAAAGCCCACAACTACAAAGAACGCGGCATGGACCTGGGGGAGTTGGACATCATCGCCTTCGCCAGCCTCAAGCGCGAAGTGCTCGACCTCAACAGCCACTTCCCGCCACCGACCGAGTATCTGCGCCAGGGCTGGCGCTCGTTGTCGCTGGTCGGGCCAACCTTTGCCCGCGTACTGTTCGCCCATCCCGACGCGCCGGACTTCCTGCGCGGCAACCTGGGGCGCAGCATCCTCTTCGACGTCGGGATCAGCCTGTAGGCCGTTTAGCGAAGGTTTTTCCAGGCCCCCTTCAGACCGTTGTGGCATGGCGCAAACATCCTGCGAGTGTTACAAAGCGCAATCACTCGCGCGATGACAAGGTCCGCATCGACGAGCAGCTATGCTCCGTTCCATGCCGCATAGCCCGACAAGATGGCACTGCGCTGTAACCTTCATACTTTTCGCAACGTCTAGCTGACGAGGCTTTTTATGACCAGCCGCCTGAACCCCGACGACCAACGCCATGTCGAAGAATACCTGCAACTGGCCCAGCACCGAGTCGAGCGCCGGCCCTTCCGGCCATGGATGCTCCTCGTGATAGTCGTGACCATCACCATTGGCCTGGGCTTGCTGAGCCGACTTATCAGTTACCTGACGCTATGAGCTGCATCGCGCTCGCTCGGGTAACCGTACCGATTTCTTTTAGCCTTGCGAGATATCCCCATGACTCATCGTATTGTCATCGTTGGCGGCGGCGCCGGCGGTCTGGAGTTGGCTACCCGTCTGGGTAAGACTCTGGGCAAGCGCGGTACCGCCAGTGTGATGCTGGTCGACGCGAACCTGACCCACATCTGGAAGCCCTTGCTGCATGAAGTGGCCGCCGGCTCGCTGAACTCTTCCGAAGACGAACTCAACTATGTCGCCCAAGCCAAATGGAACCACTTCGAGTTCCAGCTGGGCCGCATGAGCGGGCTCGATCGTCAGCAGAAGAAAATCCAGCTGGCCGCCACCTACGACGAAAACAGCGTGGAGCTGCTGCCGGCCCGCGAGCTGGGGTACGACACCCTGGTGATCGCCGTGGGCAGCACCACCAACGACTTCGGCACCCAGGGCGCCGCCCAGCACTGCCTGTTCCTCGACACGCGCAAGCAGGCCGAGCGCTTCCATCAGCAGTTGCTCAACCACTACCTGCGCGCCCACGCCGGGCAGACCGATGTGGTCGAGCAGATCAGCGTGGCCATCGTCGGTGCCGGCGCCACGGGCGTCGAACTGGCCGCCGAACTGCACAACGCCGCCCACGAGCTGGCGGCCTACGGCCTGGACCGGATCAAGCCGGAAAACATGCACATCACTCTGATCGAGGCCGGGCCACGGGTACTGCCAGCCCTGCCGGAGCGGATTGGCGGGCCGGTACACAAGACTCTGGAAAAACTCGGGGTCAAGGTGATGACCAATTCGGCGGTCAGCGAAGTGACCGCCGACAGCCTGATCACCGCCGATGGCCAGGCGATTGCCGCCAGCCTGAAAGTCTGGGCCGCAGGGATTCGCGCACCGGGTTTCCTCAAGGACATCGACGGCCTGGAAACCAACCGCATCAACCAGCTGCAGGTCTTGCCGACCCTGCAGACCACCCGCGACGAGAATATCTTCGCCTTTGGCGACTGCGCCGCCTGCCCGCAACCGGGCACCGACCGCAACGTTCCGCCGCGGGCCCAGGCGGCTCACCAGCAGGCGTCGCTGCTGACCAAGTCGCTGAAACTGCGCATCGAAGGCAAGGCCCTGCCGGAATACAAATACACCGACTACGGTTCGCTGATCTCGCTGTCGCGTTTTTCCGCCGTGGGCAACCTGATGGGCAACCTGACCGGCAGTGTGATGCTCGAAGGCTGGCTGGCGCGGATGTTCTATGTGTCGCTGTACCGCATGCACCAGATGGCGCTCTACGGCCCGTTCCGCACCGCCATGCTGATGCTCGGCAGCCGGATCGGCCGCGGTACCGAGCCACGACTCAAGCTGCACTGAGTCAGTCGTTCAAGACAGGAATGCCCCGAGCGATCGGGGCATTTTTTTGCGTCCTGTTTAACGCGGACTCAGGCCTGTGCCCCACTCGGGACCAACAGGGGAGTTGCTAGAGCTCGAAGAAAAGAAACTTCCCTTAGTTGATATCCGACTTTTCTGAGCAGTGCACAGTCAACCTATCAGCTGAATCAAAAGACTTGCCTTGTTTCATCCTTAGCACTCAGAAGTTACTCCCTCCAGCGTAAAAAATGCATATCCCTGCTTCCAGCAGCGCCTTCTAAAGCAACATGCAGATAGTTGATCCAACAAAGTACCCAAGGCAACATTCGCGCGCCACCTAGTTGTATCGACAGTTAGCTTAACCCTCCTCTGAACTCGCCCTCTGCTCAATTAACCGGCCTTCCTGGCTGCCCCCCACAACGACCGAAGGCAATACAGATCGCCCCCTGCTTGCCAGACCAGGCAGATAGTCCCTTCAAAGTTTTGTCACCCTACAACACTTTAAGAATCTTCTTATTGAAATCTTATCAAGCAACAAAGTATTAGCGACCATTCAAAATCATAGACTAAGCAATAGTTTAAGAATGGTCTTATTGTAACGACCAAAGTGAAGATACAAGATTGCACCTCCAACTTTAGCAGGTACATGAAATGTCCAAACTTCTCAAAAGCATCGTCTCCATGGCTATCGCTGGCGCGATCAGCACTTCCGCTGTCGCGGCAGACGGCACCATCAACTTCACCGGCGAGATCATCGCTGCATCTTGCAAAATCCAAGAAGGTGCCGGTACTTCCGTAGGCGGTAGCGCAGGCGCCCAGACCATCGACATCGGTCTCGGCAAGGTCAGCAGTGAGTCGCTCGCCGGCACAGCCGGTGGCGGTATCGTCGGCGGTAAGAGCATCAACCTGAACCTGAATTGCGGCGGCAGCGCGGCCGGCCTGAAATCCGTCAAGCTGCAGTTCGACCCGAGCAGCGGCTCCGGCATCGACAGCAAGAAGGGCGAGCTGCTGAAAACCACCGGTGTCGCCAAGGGTGTGGGCATCGGCATTTACAACGGCAGCAACAAGCTGATTAACCTCGCCGCGAACGAAACCATCGATGGTGCGCTGGTGGAAGGCAAGGATGGCGACGTCACCACGTACACCGCCAAGCTGAACCTGCGCGCAGGTTATGTGGCGAACGGCGATGAGATCGTACCAGGTACCGCGAACGGCACCCTGCCGTTTACCTTGACCTACGAGTAACCCGCGCCAAAGGGAGGGGCCTGCGCCCCTCCCTCCGACCTGGAGTCGCTATGAAAACCTCATTATTGACACGTATTGCCCTCGCTGGCGCCATGACGCTCTGTGCGTCGATGGCCAGTGCCGGCATTACGCTGGATGGCACACGCGTCGTCTTTGCTGCGCCGGCCAAGGAAGCATCCGTCATCGTCAGGAACCAGGGCTCGAACGACATCATGGTCCAGTCCTGGGTCGAGCCGAACAGCAGCGGACCCAAGACCGATGTACCGTTCGCCATTACCCCACCCCTCGTTCGCCTTGGCGGCAACAAACAGCAAATCCTGCGCATTCTCTACCAAGGCCAGGGGCTGCCGACCGACAAGGAGTCCGTGTTCTGGCTGGCCGTGCAAGAGATTCCGCAAAAAGCCAAGGAAGAGAACTCCCTGCAGATTGCCATACGCCAGCGCGTGAAACTGTTCTACCGGCCGGCCAATTTGCCGGACACCGCCGCCAATGCGGCCAAGAGCCTGCAATGGAAACTGGTGGAACAAGGCGGCAAAGCAGCGCTTTCAGTGACCAATCCTTCCGCGTACCACGTGTCCTTTTCCGGTAGCACCGTGAAGCTGCGCACTGGCAAGGACACTGACACCTATACCGCAGCCGCGGAAATGCTGGCACCGGGAGTAACGCGCGTGGCCGCGATCAATGGCTCGTCTGGCATGAAGGCTAGAGCCGCAACGGTGGAATTCGACAGCATCAACGATTACGGCGGACTGGACCGAGTCACCAGCAAACTGTCCAACTAACACGCCCGCCATTCGTACCGCTCGCTAGAACACAAAGCCTCACCTCCGACTTTTTAATCAGGTCACAGCCTCGGTTTTCCGATGCGTGATCGAAAGGATCTCGCATGTCCAACTTTCAGAGAGAGCTCAGCTTCAGGATCGCCCGACGCGCGTGCGCAACCTGCCTCATGGCATTCGGATTGACCTCGAAGCTGTCCGCAGCGGAAGTCGAATTCAACGACTCTTTTCTGAAAATGGAAGGCGCTCCGGTGGACCTCAAGTATTTTGAGAAAGGCAGTTCGGTTCCGCCAGGCGCCTACAGTGTCGACCTCTATCTGAACAACGTGCTGATCAAACGTCAGGAAATCACTTTCAGCGCCGATGCATCCGGGCAGGCCAAGCCCGTCCTCTCGCTCGGGCTGCTGAAAGAACTCGGGTTCAACGCTGGCAAAGCCCAGCAGGACGGACTCATCACCACTGACGCCAAGGATGAGCTGCCGTTCGACGTCAGCTCCCAGATCGCCGGCGCCGCGGTGGATTTCGACGTCACCAACCTGGCATTGCAGGTCAGCATTCCGCAGGCCTACGTCCAGCGCTATTCCCGTGGTTATGTTGATCCGTCGGTCTGGGACGAAGGGATCACCGCCTTCTACAGCGACTATCAGGCCAACTTCAACCGCAACACCAACCAGGGAACGAAAAGCGACTACCACAACCTGAACCTGCGCAACGGCTTCAATATCGCTGGCTGGCGCTTTCGCAACGAATCCGCCATGACCGGCGGCACCGGCATGAAAAACGAATTCAGGAGCAACCGCACCTATCTGGAGCGCGACGTTCGAAGCGTCAAGGGCAAGCTTTCCCTGGGCGAGCTGTACACCTCTGGCGAGATCTTCGATAGCGTGCGTTTTCGCGGGGCTCAGATCGCTTCGGACCTCGGCATGTTGCCTGACAACGAGATCGGCTACGCGCCGGTGATCCGCGGCATCGCCGAAACCAACGCCACCGTCGAGGTACGGCAAAACGGCTACGTGATCTATTCCGCGTCGGTACCGCCTGGCGCCTTCGAGTTCACCGACATCTATCCCAGCGGTTCCAACGGCGACCTGCAGATCAAGATCATCGAAGCGGATGGCCGTGTACGCGAATATCAGCAGTCTTATGCCTACCAGCCGGTCATGACCCGGCGCGGTAATCTTCGCTACGCCTTCACTGCTGGTGAATATCGCTCCACCGATCAACCGTCGCCCTCATTCACCCAGGGTACGGCGGTCTACGGTGTGACGGATAATCTCACCAGCTATGGCGGTGTGCTGTTGGCGCAGGATTATCGCGCAGTCAACATTGGCGCTGGCGTGAACTCCAGGATCGGCGGTATTTCCTTCGACGTGACCAACAGTGAGTCGAAAAGCCTGAACGGAGTGACGAACAAGGGGCAAAGTGCTCGCTTCCTGTACTCCAAGACGCTGAGTGCTACAGATACCACCTTCACCATGGCTGGCTACCGCTACTCCACCGAAGGCTATCGCAGCTTTGGTCAGCATGTAGACGACCTGATGTATTTGAACCGTTCGAGCTTCACTGCACAAAAGAACCGAATCAACCTCAGGGTAAACCAGACCCTATCGCAACGCGGGTCGCTGTATCTCAGCATGGATGAAACCAACTATTGGAAGCAGCAGGGCCGCACGCGCAACTGGCAATTTGGCTATGGCAGCAGCATCGCCGACGTCAGCTACAACCTCGCGGTTTCGCGTACCCAGAGCGACCCCATGAACGGCGGCTCGGATACGCAACTCACCGCCAGCATCAGCTTGCCACTGGGTAGATCGGGCAGTTCTCACCGTCTTTCCAGCAACGCCATCAGCTCAAGCAAAGGCGACTCCTCACTGCAGTCGAGCGTGTCCGGCTACCTGGACGACCAGGCGACGCTCAGCTATTCAGCACAGGCCGGCCACAGCAAGAGAAACGGCAGCACCGCCGGCGCGAGCCTGGACTGGGATACACCCGCCGCCAAGCTGCGTGGCGGCTACAGCCAGGGTCGCGATGACAAGCATATCGACCTGGG
>Ga0207976_100644_pt1 | contig 11715 bp, 4 predicted proteins | sample LakWasMe94_HOW11_2_FD_183916 | JGI IMG/M metagenome (GOLD analysis project Ga0207976, IMG submission 183916) | Freshwater sediment methanotrophic microbial communities from Lake Washington under simulated oxygen tension - Sediment Metagenome... | ecosystem: Environmental > Aquatic > Freshwater >... | reverse complement strand
CCGTCTCGCTGAAGAAAAGCCCGACCTGATCTTGATGGACGTGGTCATGCCCGGCCAGAACGGTTTCCAACTCACGCGCGCCATTACCCGTGACCCGCTGTATGCCGATGTGCCCATCATCATGTGCACCAGCAAGAACCAGGAAACAGACCGTGTCTGGGGCATGCGTCAGGGTGCGCGCGGCTACATCACCAAGCCGGTGGACCCCGCCGAATTGCAGGCCAAAATCGACGCTCTGAACTGAGGCTGCGGCGCGCTCATGGCCAACCGCGAAGCCCTACGAGAGCTCCAGACCCGACTTGCCAGCCGCCTTCAGGCGGCAAAAACCGAAGGTACGTCGGTGTCATCCTGGCTGGCTGTGGAGTCCGCCGGGAGTTTCTACTTGCTGCCCCTGGGGCAGTCCGGGGAGATTTTCCCCTGGGTCGCCGTCCAGGCCGTGCCCTACACCCAAAGCTGGTTTTTGGGCGTCGCCAACCTGCGTGGCGGCTTGGTGGGCGTTGTGGATCTGGCGGGCCTGCTGGGCTCTGCGGCGCCCCGCACCGAGCAGGCCCTGGCCGAGTCCAGCCTGCTGGCCTTCAACGCTGCGCTGGATGTCAATGCCGCGCTGCTGGTGGACCGCCTCGCGGGCCTGCGCGGAACCGATGCCTTTGTGTCGTCCGAGCCGCCTGCCGAGGATGCGCCCAGTTTCTTCGGCACCACCTATATCGATTCCAGCGGCACACGCTGGCAGGAACTGAACCTGCAGATCCTGTCCCAACATCCCGCATTCCTGAGCATCAGTGCTTGAGTTTTTCTGTAAGGCTGCACCATGTCCGTCGTCAATCAATTTGGAAAACTGTTCAACCGGAAACCCGCCGCGCCGGATACGGGCCTGGCCACCGGCACGGCTGACGATGGGCAGGATGTCCTGGCCACGGGCGCGCTGGATGGCTCGCAACTGCGCGACTCCTACCAGGCCGAAGCCATGAACAGTGTCCAGGGCGATCCCGATGGTTACACCCCCGAACTGACGGCGCCTGAAACGGACGAAGACCTGATCTCCCTGCCGCTGCTGGGCCGCTCGACCGCCGCCGGCCACCAGCGCCGCCTGCTGGCCTTGCTGGCCGTGGGCGTGCTGGTGCTGGGCGCCATTGCGTTCTGGGTGCTGCAGCAGGCGGACCGCTCGGCACAGCAACTCGCTGCTACCGGCCAGTCGCTGATGCAGTCGCAACGCCTGGCCAAGTCGGTGTCGCAGGCGCTGGTGGGCAGCCCCCAGGCCTTTCCCGATGTGGTGGAAAGCTCGGGCGTGCTGGCGCGCAACGTGCGTGCTCTGAACGCCGGCGACAACGAGTTGGGCGTGCAATCGCTGGGCGAGCCGTTCAAGCCGGACCTGGACGCTGTCAACCCCCTGATGGAGCGTGCCGAGCGCAACGCCAGCGTGGTGATGGGCCAGCAGAAGATCCTGACCCAGGTGGGCGACGCTCTGCGCACCATCAACCGCCAATCGTCCGACCTGCTGGAAATCGCCGAAACCGTGTCCTCGCTGAAGCTCCAGCAGAACGCCCCGGCTGCCGAAATCTCTGCCGCCGGTCAGCTCGTGATGTTGACCCAGCGCATCGGTAAGTCTGCCAACGAATTCCAGACCATGGAAGGCGTGAGCCCCGAGGCCGTGTTCCTGCTGGGCAAGGACTTGAACTCCTTCAAGGAAATCGCCCAGGGTTTGTTGGACGGCAGCCCTGAACTGCGTCTGGCCGCCACCAAGGACGCCCAGACCCGCGAACAACTCGAAGCCCTGGTCAAGCTCTATGAGCAGACCCGTACCCAGGCCAGCGCCATTCTGGGCAACCTGCAAGGCCTGGTGTCCGCCCGTGAAGCGCAATCGGCCATCATTGCCGACAGCGAACCGCTGCGCCGCCAGCTGGAAGGCCTGCAGACCAAGCTGTCGGCCCAAACCGGTCTGGGCGCTGGCCAGTTTGCCGCCCTGGCGCTGGCAGGTCTGTTCGTGCTGCTGTGCGGTATCGGCATTTCGCGTGTTCAGCTGCTGGACAGCCGTGGACGCCAGGCCGCTGCCGAAACGCAGCAAAAAGACGCCAAGCGCCAGGAGCAGGAAGCCAAGCGCGTCAACGACGCCAATCAGGCCGCCATTTTGCGTTTGATGAACGAACTGCAGTCGGTCGCTGAAGGCGACCTGACGCAAGAAGCCACGGTGACCGAAGACATCACCGGCGCCATCGCCGACTCGGTGAACTACACGGTGGAAGAGCTGCGCCAGCTGGTGGGCAGCGTGCAAAACACGGCCACCCGCGTGGCCCAGACGACGGCGCAGGTGGACAACACCTCGACCGAGCTGCTGGCCGCATCGACCGAGCAGCTGCGCGAAATTCGTGAAACCGGCCGCTCGGTGCTCGACATGGCGACCCGAATCAACGAAGTGTCCACGCAGGCCCAAGAGTCCGCCACGGTGGCCCGCCAATCGCTGCAAGCGGCCGACTCCGGCCTGCAGGCCGTGCAGAACGCCATCGGCGGTATGAATTCCATCCGTGACCAGATCCAGGACACCTCCAAGCGCATCAAGCGCCTGGGCGAATCGTCGCAGGAGATCGGTGAAATCACCGAGCTGATTTCCGACATTACCGAACAGACGAACGTGCTGGCCCTGAACGCCGCCATCCAGGCCGCGTCCGCCGGTGAAGCCGGCCGCGGCTTCTCGGTGGTGGCGGAAGAAGTGCAGCGCCTTGCTGAACGTTCTGCAGACGCTACGCGCCAGATCTCGGCCCTCGTGAAAGCCATTCAGACCGACACGCAGGATGCCGTAGCCGCTATGGAGCGTTCCACGCAGGGTGTGGTGGAAGGGGCCCGACTGTCCGACAGCGCCGGTACCGCGCTGACCGAAATCGACCGCGTGTCGCGCCGCCTGGCCGAGCTGATCGAGCAGATCTCGTCCTCGACGTCCAAGGAAGCCGTGCTGGCCAACGAAGTGGCCGACAACATCCAGCACATTTTTGCGGTGACCGAGCAGACGGGTGAGGGCACCCGCACGACGGCACAACAGGTGCGCGAGTTGTCGCACATGGCCGAAGAACTGCGCCAATCGGTGGCCCGTTTCAAGATCGCCTGACAGCCGTAGTCATCAACCAGCTGGCTCATTGCAGCCGGGGACAAATCCATGTCATCTATTGATGCCAACAATGCACCGGCCGCAGAAGGGACCCAGGGAGATCAGGACCTGGGTCCTTTGGCTTGGGTGCTTGACGAGCTGCGGAAGTCACTCGACGGTGCGGTCAAGGCCATGCGCCGCTTTGTGCGCGACGCCGAAGTCGCCCGAGAATCCGATCTGGCGGCGCTTGATGCTGGCGCATTGCGCATTGCGCGCCAGCAGTTGCACCAGGCTTGCGGTGCGTTGGAAATGGTGGGCATGGGCCCTCCGGCGCTCGTGCTTCGGTCGATGGAGTCGGCCGTTCAGAAGTTTGTTCAACGCCCCGAAACCTGCAGCGACGAAGCGGCCGCCGTGATCGAGCGCGCAAGTTTTGCGCTGATCGAATACCTGGAGACCGTGCTGGCGGGCAAGGCGGTTTCGCCCGTGGCCCTGTTCCCCCAGTACCGTGATGCGCAGGCCCTGGCGGGCGCCGACCGCGTGCATCCCGCAGACCTCTGGCCCGTGGAGCGCCGCTTCCGCGAGCCCGAAGGGACCGTGGCCCTGCCGCCCCTGCCCTACGGTGCCGAGGCGCGTGCACGCCTGGATGCGGCTGTGCTGCGCATCGTCAAGTCGGGTGATCTGCGGGCTTCGCTGAATCTGCGCGATACCTGCCTTGGTTTCGTGGCGGCGCAGACAGACCGCCAGGCGCGTGCGTTCTGGAAGATCTGTGCCGGTTTCTTTGAGGCGTTTGGTTCTGGCTTGCTGCCTCCCGATGTCTACGTCAAGCGCGTGGCCTCGCGGGTGCTCATGCAGTACGCCACGCTGGCCAAGGGCGATCCGACCATTGCAGACCGCCTGGTTCAGGACCTGCTGTTCTTTTGCTCGCAAGCCCGGGCCTCCGAACTGCCCGACGATGCCGCGCCCTCGCTGCGCGCGGTGCGCCAGGCATTTTCCCTGGACCGCTTCAAGCCCGTGGACTACGAGACCGCCCGCTTCGGGCGCTTCGACCCGGCCATGCTGGCGCAGGCGCGCAAGCGCATCGCCTCGGCCACCGAGACCTGGTCCGCGCTGGCTGGTGGTGACCGCAACAAGCTCAAGCCGGCGGCAGACCAGTTCAGCCTGGTGTGCGATTCGCTGCGCAAGCTGCACCCCGGCAGCGAAAACCTGGCGCAGGCGCTGACGCGCGCGGTGGACTCCACCACCCGCTCGGGGGAACCGCCGGCCGCCGCGTTGGCGATGGAGGTGGCCACCTCGGTGCTGTATCTGCAGGCCGCGTTTGAAGAGCTGGATGCCGCCGACGACCAGATGGAGGCCCGTGCCACCCGGCTGGCTGAACGCCTCGATGCCGTGAGCGCTGGCGCAGAGCCCGAGCCTCTGGAGCAGTGGATGGAGGAGCTGTACCGCAGGGTCAGCGACAACCAGACCATGGGCAGCGTGGTGGACGAGCTGCGGGTGACTTTGGGCGAGGCCGAGAAGGCCCTGGACCAGTTTTTCCGCAACCCCCAAGACACGGGTGTCCTGGCCACCGTGCCGGGGCATCTCGCGCAGATGCGCGGCGTGCTGTCGGTGCTTGGGCTGGACCAGGCCTCTCTGGCGGTGGTCCGCATGCGCGACATGGTGGAGCGCCTGTTGATCAACGAAGTGCCCGCAGAGGGGCGCCAAGGGGTTTTCGAGAAGCTCGGCAACAGCCTGGGGGCGCTGGGCTTCCTGATCGACATGCTGGGCTACCAGCGCACCATGGCGCGCAAGCTCTTCGTCTATGACGAGGACCTGGGTGAGTTGCGCATCCTCATGGGCAAGACCCGCCCACGAGCCTCCGATGCCATGGACGAGGCGCCGGCCAAGCTGGAGGAGCGCGCAGTCCCTGTGCCCGACGTGCTGCCGCGCTTTCCCGTGCAGGAGCCTGTCAGCGAACCCACGGATTTCGCTCCCTTCCTGGACCTCGAGCCCTCCTTCGCCAGTGAAGCACCGGCCCAGGCCGAGCCCGCAGTCCTGGCCCCGGACATCTCCTTTGAGGTGCCCGTGCCCGCCACGGACGCCATGGAAGCTGCGCCTTCTGCCGCCGATGCGGTCGGCGCTGCGTCTGCCGCCCAGGCCGTGGTGCCGGATGTGGAAGACGAATTGCTGGACGTGTTCCTGGAGGAAGCGCGCGAGGTGGTGGTCAATGGACTCGCTGCCATCGACCTGCTGAGGGATGAACCCGGCAACCTGAGCGAGCAGACCACATTGCGCCGTGCATTCCACACGCTCAAGGGCAGCTCGCGCATGGTGGGCCTCAACGATTTTGGCGAAGCGGCCTGGTCGATGGAGCAGATGCTGAACGTCTGGCTTGCCGAGCAAAAGCCCATGCAGCCAGGCTTGTTGCAGCTGTCCTCGGACGCCTTGCTGGCGTTTGGCCGCTGGGCCGACGACATTGCGGCGGGCCGTGCGACGGGCTGGGACCCTGAGTCCTTCCGCCAATCTGCGGATGCCATGCGCCTGGATGGCACGCTGCTGCCTCTGCGGGTGCCTGCTGGTGCTGGCGTGCCCCCCGGGGCGGCTGTTCCAGAGATCGAGCCCGTGGCGGAGCTGGCGCCGCAAGAGCCTGCCTTGCCCGCATCGGCCAGCGTGGGGGTGGGGGTTGCCGATGGCGCCGAGGCCGAGGAAGACGACCTGGGCCTGCTGGACTTCCAGGCCACCGAGATTTCGGAGCATGTGCCCGAGCAGCCTGCCGAGCTGCCTGCAGAAGTCCAGGCGCCCGCAATGCCCGAAGTGGCCGAAGACATCGACTTCTCGGTGTTCACGGCGGCGCTGAACGCTGAATCGGCCCCGCTGCCAGCGGTGGACCCGTCCAGCGCCGACTTTGTGCTCGACCTGGAGCTGCCCGATCTGGACCTGTCCGACGTGGAGCCCGTTGCCGCTGTCGCCGCCGAGCCTGTGGTGGATCTTCCGGTCGAAGAACCGCTTGTGGCAGAGCTTGTGCCAGAAACTGACGCTGAAGCCAGCCCCAGCCCTGCCCTCGAAGCGGTGGTGCCGGTGGAGGCAGAAGTGCCGCAGGCGCTGGACGACGATGCCCTGGCATCCCTGGATGTCGAAGCCCTGGAGCAGTTGCTGGAGGCCGAATCCGCTGCGCCCGAGGCCCCGGTGGCCGCCGAGGTGCACGGGGGTGCCGAAGCCGCGCCTGCGCCAGAAGTGGCCGAGCTTCTGGAAGCATTGCCGCAAGAGGACAGCTCCAGCGACGATGCCGTCAAGGTGATTGACACCCTGCGCATCAGCATCCCGCTGTACAACGTGTACCTGAACGAGGCCGACGAATGGTCACGCCGTCTGGTGACCTGCCTGCAGGAATGGTCGCTGGAGTTGCACGAGCCTCTGCCCGATATGGCGGCGGCCCTGGCGCATTCGCTGGCGGGCAGTTCTGCCACGGTCGGCTTCACGGCCCTGTCGGAGTTGGCGCGGGCGCTGGAACACGCCATGCAGCATGTGCAGCTGCAATCCGGCGGCACGCAGGAACAGGCCCAGGCCTTCATGGGGGCCGCCGAGGACATCCGCCGCCTGCTGCACCAATTTGCGGCGGGCTTCCTCAAGGAGCCCAACGAAGAGGTGCTGGAGCAACTGCGCCAGATTCTGGAAGCCGAGGTGATCACCACCTTGTCTCCCCCCGAGGAAGATGCCGCCGCAGCCTTCCCGATCGAGATGGTGGAGCCCGTGGCCGCCGAGCCCGAGCACGAGCACGAGCCTGTCTCAGAGCCCGAGCCTGCCGCGGAAGCGATCGACGAGCCCGAGGCCTTTGCCGAGGCGACCCTGGAGCCCGCGCCGGTCATCATCCCGCAAGGCCATGTGGCGCCTGCACTGTCGGTCGTGGCCCACGACCAGGACCAGCTGATCGACGACGCGATTGCCCATGCCGTGGCGCTGTCTTCGGATGTGGACGACGACATCGATGCGATCGACGTCATCGACCCCGACCTGTTCCCGATCTTCGAGGAAGAGGCCGCAGAGTTGCTGCCCCAGCTGGGCGGTGCCTTGCGCCAATGGGCTGCGCGGCCCGACAACCTGGGCGCCCGCAGCGAAGTGCTGCGTGCCTTGCACACGCTCAAGGGCAGCTCGCGCTTGGCGGGAGCCATGCGCCTGGGCGAAATGGCCCACCGGTTGGAGTCCGCCATCGAGCAGCTCGATGCCGAGACGGTCACGGCCGACCAGATTGACCCCTTGCAAGGCAGTTTTGACGGCCTGCAGGCGAACTTCGACGCCTTGCGCGCCATTGGCCAGGGGCCGGCCGACACGGTGGTCACCTTGCCCATCGAAGCCGTGCGGGGCCGCACCGATGCGGCCGAGGCCCCCGCGCCTGCCGCCGTGGCGGCGGATGCTGCTGCGGCAACATCGGCGGCGCCTGCGGTCCGCCTGCCCGGCCCGTCGCAGCTGGCGCCTTTGCGTGTGGCCGCCAGCCAGTCGGTGCGCGTGCGTGCACAGCTGCTGGACCGCCTGGTGAACCAGGCGGGCGAGGTGATGATCAGCCGCTCGCGCCTGGATGTGCGCCTGGGGCAGTTCCGCAGTTCGCTCACCGACCTGTCGGGCAACCTCGACAGGCTGCGCCAGCAGCTGCGCGACATCGAAGTGCAGGCCGAATCGCAGATGCAGTCGCGCCTGGCCCTGTCCAAGGACTCGGCCGCCGGCTTCGACCCGCTGGAGTTCGACCGCTTCACGCGCGTGCAGGAACTCACGCGCATGATGGCCGAGTCGGTGAACGACGTGGCCACGGTGCAGCGCAACCTGCAGCGCGCCATGGAAGGCGCCGAAGACGATCTGATCGCCCAGGGCCGCCAGGCCCGGGAGCTGCAGCGCGACCTGTTGCGCACCCGCATGGTGGAGTTCGAGGGCATTGCCGAGCGCCTGTACGCCGTGGTGCGCCAGGCCTCCAAGGAAACCGGCAAGCAGATCAAGCTGGACATCACTGGCGGCTCCATCGAGATGGACCGTGGCGTGCTGGACCGCATGACCCCGGCGTTCGAGCATCTGCTGCGCAACTGCGTGGCCCACGGCATCGAGGATGCCGAGGTGCGCGTGGCAGCCGGTAAGCCAGCCTCTGGCACGATCACCGTGGACCTGCACCACGAAGGCAATGACGTGTCGGTCGAGTTCCGCGACGACGGGGCGGGCCTGAACCTGCCGCGCATCCGCGAGAAGGCCCTGGCGCAGGGCATCGTGGAGCCCGGCGTGGCGCTCAGCGACACCGATGCGGCCAACCTGATCTTCATGCCCGGGTTCTCCACCGCATCGGAGGTGACGGGCCTGGCCGGGCGGGGCATCGGCATGGACGTGGTGCGTTCCGAAATCAACGCCCTGGGCGGCCGCATCGAGACCACGACCGAAGCGGGCAAGGGCGCGGCGTTCCGCATGGTGCTGCCCCTGACGACGGCTGTGACGCAGGTGGTGATGCTGCGCACTGGCGACCTGGCCGTGGGCGTGCCCGCCAACGTGGTGGAAATCGTGCGCCGTACGTCGGCGGCCGATTTGGAAGAGGCCTACCGCACGGGCGTGTTTGACGACGGCATGGAGAAGGTGCCGTTCTTCTGGTCCGGTGCTTTGCTGCAGGCGTCCGCACGCAGCCATGAGCCTGCGGGCAAGACCCGCCCCGTGGTGATCTTCCGCAGCGCGGCGCAGCGGGTGGCCATGCATGTGGACGAAGTGCTGGGCAACCAGGAAGTCGTGGTGAAGAACCTGGGGCCCCAGCTGTCTCGCCTTCCCGGCCTCGCAGGCATGTCGGTGCTGGCGTCGGGGGCGGTGGTGCTGATCTACAACCCCGTTGCGTTGGCCACGGTGTATGGCGACCAGGTGCGTGCCGCAAGTGCTGGCCTGGCGCCGGCTCCAGGCGTGGATGGTCCTGCAGGCACCGGCAAGCCGGTGGTGTCGGCCCAGCTGGCCGGCCCCAGCCAGGTGCCGCTGGTGCTGGTGGTGGACGACTCCATCACGGTGCGCCGCGTCACGCAGCGCCTGCTGCAGCGCGAAGGCTATCGGGTGGCGCTGGCTGCCGATGGCCTGCAGGCCCTGGAGCGGCTGCAGGAAGAGCGCCCGACCGTGGTGCTGTCCGACATCGAAATGCCCCGCATGGACGGCTTCGACCTGGCGCGCAACATCCGTGCAGACGGTGCCTTGCGCGACCTGCCGATCATCATGATCACGTCGCGCATCGCCGAGAAGCACCGTGAGCATGCGATGGAGTTGGGTGTGAACCATTACCTGGGCAAGCCCTACTCGGACGAGGAATTGCTGAGCCTGATCCAGCATTACGCGCGCATTGCCGCTGCAGCAGCGGCGGCCACCGAGGCCTGAGCGAACATGCGCAGCACCCACAGCCCCGCCTCCCCTTGGCGGGGCTGTGGTTTTTTGGAGGCGCCTGTTTCTGTGGCGGGCGCTGACGAGGGTGTAGGGGCGGGGGCTGATTCTTGGCTACCCGCCTCGGGCCTGCGGTCGGGGGATTGGTGATGGACCCGGCTGCGCTCCCTTCGGCCGACCCCCGCCTGCTGGCGTGCCTGGCCTTCGTCGCCCGGGAGCGGGCTTCGGATCTTTTCCTTCTGGTGGGGGCACCGCCCACCATCAAGCGGCAGGGCGCGTTTGCGCCGATTGCGCAGCAGGTGCTGTCGGCCGAAGACGTGCGGCAGATGGCCCACTCCATCCTGCGCGATGCGCAGCGGCACGAGTTCGAGACCACCATGGAGTACGATCTCTCGCTCCAGACCCCCGACGGTGAGCGTTTTCGCGTCAATGTGCACCGGCAACGGGGGCAGGTGGGCATGGTGATCCGCCATGTCGTGGCACGGATTCCGGGCCTGCAGGAGCTGGGCCTGCCGCCGGTGCTCCAGCAGCTGGCTTTTCTCAAAGGAGGGCTGGTGCTGACGGTCGGGGCGGCGGGCTCGGGCAAGACCACCACGCTGGCCGCGCTGCTGGACCACCGCAACACCCATGCGGGCGGGCATATCCTGACCGTGGAAGACCCCATCGAGTACCTGCACACCCACAAGCAGTCGCTGGTCACCCAGCGTGAAGTGGGGCTGGATACGCTGTCCTATGACGAGGCCCTGCGCCGGGCGATGCGGGAGGCGCCCAATGTGATCATGATCGGTGAAATCCGCGACCGGTCTACCATGCAGCACGCGCTGCACTATGCCGAGTCCGGGCACCTGTGCGTGTCTACCCTGCACGCCAACAATGCCAACCAGGCGGTGCAGCGCATTCTGAATTTCTTCCCCGAGGATGCCCACCGCCAGCTGCTCATGGACCTGTCGCTCAACCTGCGCGCGGTGGTGGCGCTGCGGCTGGTGTCCCGGCGGGCCGGCGGGCTGGTGCCGGCCACCGAGATCATGCTGCTCACCCCCTATGTGGCCGAGCTGATCCAGAAAGGCCAGATCGACGAACTCAAGACCGCCATCACCCGCAGCGGCGAACAAGGGATGTGCAGCTTTGACCAGTCCCTGCTGGCCATGGTGGAGGCCGGCCTGATCGCCCCCGAAGAGGCCATTGCCAATGCCGACAACCGCACCGATGTGGGCCTGCGCCTGCGCCTGGCGGCAGGCGCCTCTTTAGGGGCGGAGGGCATGCACATGCGCGAGGACGATCCCGGGCCCGGCGCCTGAGGCCGGCCGAGGGTGGCACGCCCTAGCTGGCGGCTTTCACCACCGCGTACCGTTCCAGCGTGCGCTGCCGTGCGGCGTCATGCTCCACCACGGGCAGGGGGTAGTGGGCGCCCAACTGCACGCCGGCCTCCTGCAGCTCCAGCGGGCGGGCCAGCCAGGGAGCGTGCAGGGCCGCGTTCGGCAAACGCGACAGCTGGGGCAGGTAGCGCCGGATGAATTTGCCGTCGGGGTCGAATTTCTGGCTCTGGCTCACGGGGTTGAAGATGCGGAAGTAGGGCTGCGCATCGCACCCACTGGAGCTGGCCCACTGCCAGCCGCCGTTGTTGGCGGCCAGGTCAAAGTCATTGAGGTGGGTGGCAAAGTAGGCCTCGCCCCAGCGCCAGTCAATGCCCAGGTCCTTCACCAGAAAACTGGCCACCACCATGCGCAGGCGGTTGTGCATGTAGCCCGTCTGGTTGATTTGTGCCATGGCCGCATCCACCAGCGGATAGCCCGTGCGGCCCTCGCACCAGGCGGCAAACAGGGCGTCGGCTTCGGAGCCGGTTTCCCACTGGATGGCGTCGTACGCCGGTTTGAAGCTCTGGCCCACCACATGGGGGTGGTGGTGCAGGATCTGAAAATAGAAGTCGCGCCAGATCAGCTCGCTCAGCCAGGTGCTCGCGCCCGGGCTACCGTCCCGCATGAGCCGGTGTGCGGTGCGCGCCAGCACACGCGGCGAGATGGTGCCAAAGCGCAGGTGCACGCTGAGGTAGCTGGGGCCCTTCACGGCGGGAAAATCGCGCGCATGGTCGTAGCGCCCGATGCGCCCCTGAAAGTCATCGAACAGCTGCTGCGCACCGCGGGCACCGGCCGGCAGCCGGGGCGATGGCGATGCGCTGGCCTCGAACCCCAGCGAGGCCAGCGTGGGCACAGGCTGGCAGTGCCCCGGCGGGCGCGGCGCCAGGCGGTGCGCGTGGCGCTCCACGGGGTAGCTTTGGAGCTGGAAAG
>Ga0207976_100642_pt1 | contig 11735 bp, 10 predicted proteins | sample LakWasMe94_HOW11_2_FD_183916 | JGI IMG/M metagenome (GOLD analysis project Ga0207976, IMG submission 183916) | Freshwater sediment methanotrophic microbial communities from Lake Washington under simulated oxygen tension - Sediment Metagenome... | ecosystem: Environmental > Aquatic > Freshwater >... | reverse complement strand
ACAGATAACTGCGGTACAGCACAAATGGGTCTTGTATCCAGACGGTGGCGAATTCTGTCCAAAACAATAGCAGTGGAAACAGCATGCAAAGGCCAAGGAACCCCCGCACATCACTCTTGCGAAGCACAGCGGCCAGAGATGCAAACAGCAAGGTTACATATGCAAGAGCGCCAAGAACATGGGGTACGGAGCCAAGCGTCAAGGGGAAGGGCGGGTGCATATCGATGGACATCCAACCCCCATAGGGCAGCAGCCACAGCGCACCATAGTAAAAAAACAGAGCGGCCTCATTCAATACACTGAGGGCATAAATCTGTTCCGATACCCCCGGGCGCTGTTTGTCCAACTGGGCAACCAGTTCACGCGCATTGTCGTCAAAAGCTTGGCCTACCATGTCTGGAAACAGATTTAGCAACACCGCTACCGCTACGGCGAGAAACGTTGCTGCCACTGCAAACAATGCGCAGACACGCCGCCAACTGGGTCTGGCCACAAACACATAAAGTGGCAAAATCAAGCCAGCCATCAGGAACGCATGTTCTTTGCACAGGATTGCGACGCCATAACATGCCATGGCCAGCGCATGCCAGGCCAGCTTACGTTCAATAATTCCGCGTGCAAACGCCCAGCACGCCAGCACACCAAACAATGTCGCCATCACAATGGAGCGCTGGATCAAATACCCCACAGCATATGTTGCTACTGGATGCAAGGCATACACTGCAACGCCGACTTGGAGTGCCGCAAGTTGTGACGGCAGGAACCCCGCATCCGCCCTGGTCTCTTCGGCGTAAACAATACGCGGGATCAGCAGTGCAAACAGTTGGTAGATTGCCCAGCAGGTTACCAAGTGCAAGGCAACATTGATGGCCCGCTGCACCGGCAGGTTCTCCCCGGCCAGCGCTTGAACCCAGTTGAAGGATCCGTACGACAGCAGACGCACTTTCAAAGGTAACAGATTGCCATAATTGCCGTTCACCGTGCCGTCGGTTAGACGCGCATCGTCGAAAATCAATGCGTTATGCAGTCCAAAGGAATACGCCGCAGCGACCGCCAAGAATAGTAGAACTGCGTAAACTATTGATTGCCAGTTCTTAATTGAAAACGTCACGAATTCGACTCCCTCTGAACAAACTCCGCTACAACAGCGCTGGCGAGAGTGTAAACGGCTGTTTTAATTCGACTTGCATGCAATTGGCTTCGTCCGGGAAGGGGATTGTTACACTAGCTAGCCTAAGTAGAGTTGAGCTTGGACGCTCTGGTGCAGACCGGGGCTTGGCAATTGTCAGTGAATGATTCAACGCGACCAAATCGACAATGGACTATCAAAATAAAACAATTGCGGTCGTTGGCCTTGGTTATGTTGGGTTGCCTCTGGCAGTGGAGTTTGGGAAGTACCGCCGCGTGATCGGGTTTGACACCAATGCCAGCCGGATTGATGAGTTGAAACAGGGCGCGGACCACACGCAGGAGACTACCTCCGAAAAACTTCAGCAGGCGGTACATTTGCGGTTTAGCCACGAATTGGAAGATATTCGGGAGGCCAGCATATTCATTTTGACTGTCCCAACGCCGGTGGATCAAGCCAATCGGCCCGATATGTCGTCGCTGATCAAGGCCAGTGGAGCCGTTGGGCGCATGCTCAAACGAGGGGACCTGGTAATTTATGAATCGACGGTGTATCCCGGAGCAACAGAAGAGGTGTGTGTCCCTGTGCTCGAGGCGAGTTCAGGGCTACGCTTCAATGAAGAGTTTTTTTGCGGCTACAGCCCTGAACGCGTTAACCCTGGCGATAAGGTAAACACGCTGACGGCGATCAAAAAAATCACGAGTGGTAGCACTCCGCAGGCAGCGCAGGCAGTCGATGCGCTCTATGCCCAAATCATCAAAGCAGGCACGTGGCGAGCCAGCAGTATTAAGGTGGCGGAGGCGGCGAAAGTTATTGAAAATAGCCAACGTGACCTCAACATCGCTTTTGTCAACGAGCTCTCCGTAATCTTTGACCGCATTGGTATAGACACGCTGGAAGTGCTTGAAGCGGCGGGAAGCAAGTGGAATTTCTTACCCTTTCGCCCCGGTATGGTCGGTGGTCACTGTATCGGCGTCGATCCCTATTACCTGACGCATAAGGCGGAGCAATTAGGGTATCACCCACAGGTTATTTTGGCTGGGCGACGCATCAATGACAACATGGCTCGGTACGCGGGGCAAAGCATTGTCAAACGCATGCTCAAAAATGGCATCGACGTGGCGCGCTCCAGGGTGGGTGTCATGGGCATTACCTTCAAGGAAAACTGCCCGGACATTCGTAACAGCAAAGTCGCTGATCTCGTACAAGAACTGCAATCCTGGAATGTAGCGACGGTGGTGATGGACCCTTGGGCCGACCCATCGGAAGTGAAGCAGGAGTACGGTATTGCCCTGGATACGATCAGTGCCGATCATCCGGTTGACAGCCTGATCGTTGCGGTCGGCCATCAGGAGTTCAGACAACTGATGCCGGCTCAACTAATGGCTTTGTGCAAGCGCGACCACCAGCCCATCATTGGGGACTTGAAAAGTCTATATGACAGGCATGCTCTGATCGAGATGGGCTTCCAGGTTTTCAGACTCTGAGATTTTCGAACACCTATTTATGAAGAAAAATTTTGCTCTGGTTGGCGCTGCGGGTTACATTGCGCCGCGCCACATGCATGCGATTCGGGACACTGGCAACCATCTTGCCGTTGCCTACGATGTCAATGACTCCGTAGGAATTATTGACAGCATCTCGCCCATGAGCGAGTTTTTTACCGAGTTTGAGCGGTTTTACGAGTACGCACATCAACTTAAACGCAATGCGTCTCACGCGTTGCATTATGTTTCCGTCTGCAGTCCAAATTACTTGCACCATGCGCATATCGCAGCGGGGCTCCGGTTGGGTTGTGATGTGATCTGCGAAAAACCGTTGGTGCCCACCCCTGCGTTGGTGGACGAACTCTCCAGAGTGGAGCGGGAAACGGGTCGCCGAGTTTTCAGCATTCTGCAACTACGCCACCACCCCGCAATCATCCGGCTCAAAGAAAAGGTGGCAGCGGCGCCGAAGAATACAAAGTTCGATGTGGAGCTTACGTACATCACATCGCGCGGGAAGTGGTATGCAGAAAGTTGGAAGGGTGACTCTCTCAAGTCCTTCGGAATTGCAACCAACATTGGCGTGCATTTCTATGACATGCTGCACTATATCTTTGGGGACATGCAAGCCAATGAGGTGCACTACAGCAGCCTGTCCAAAGCAGCTGGGTACCTTGAATACGAGCGCGCAAGAGTGAGGTGGTTTTTGTCCATCGATGCCAACGATCTACCAACTGAAATCAAAGGTAAACAACCAACGTACCGAAACATTGATATCGGCGGTGAAAAGCTTGAATTTTCGGATGGATTTACGGATTTACACACCGTCAGCTACCGTGAAATCTTGGCGGGTAAGGGCCATGGACTGGCCGACACCCGTCACTGCATTGAAACCGTGAACGAGATCCGAACCGCCAAAGTTGTTGCTGCGGGAAGCGATGCGCATCCGTTCGTCAAACTGCTGATTGCCTGAGCAACTTCGTTCCAACTGGATCATGAGCTCTGTTACGCACCCCACTGCCATCATCGACGAAGGCGCAAGCATTGGTGAAGGCACGCGTATTTGGCATTGGGTCCATGTCTGCGCCAAGGCAAGAATAGGCAATGACTGCTCGCTGGGACAAAATGTATTTGTTGGAAATGATGTGTGCATTGGCAACAATGTAAAAATCCAAAACAATGTCAGTGTCTATGACGCAGTCACGCTGGAGGACGACGTGTTTTGCGGTCCCAGCATGGTGTTTACCAATGTGTACAACCCGCGAAGCGCCGTACCCCGTAAAGACGAATACCGCCGCACGCTGGTTAAGCGAGGCGCCACCATTGGAGCCAACGCGACGATTGTGTGTGGCGTCACTCTCGGTGAATATGCTTTCATTGCAGCCGGAGCGGTGGTTAACAAGGACGTCAAGTCCTATGCGTTGATGGCTGGTGTTCCTGCAATACAGATTGGCTGGATGAGCAAGCATGGCGAACGGCTTGCGCTCCCGATGCTGGGTAATAGTACTGCCACATGTACTGCGTCTGGGCAGATCTATCGCCTTGTTGACGGTGTTGTCATGCTTGATTCTTGATCTCTAAAAGGCCCGCAGATTCACCTATGGAATTCATAGACCTCAACAGCCAATACCAGCGCTTGAAGGCGGAAATTGACGCAGGGATTCAGCGCGTGCTTAACCATGGCCAATACATCCTCGGCCCCGAGGTCGCAGAACTCGAAGGCAAATTGGCCCGCTACACGGGCGCCAAGCATTGCATTACGGTTGCCAACGGTACCGATGCATTGCAAATTGCCCAGATGGCGTTGGGCATAGGTCCTGGCGACGAAGTCATCACCCCTGGTTTCAGCTACGTTGCCACTGCCGAAACGACGGCGCTTTTGGGTGGCAAACCTGTGTACGTAGATATTGATCCCAAAACCTACAACCTGAACCCGTCCGTGCTGGAAGCCGCCATTACGCCCAAGACCAAGGCCATTATTCCTGTCAGTCTCTTTGGCCAGTGCGCGGACTTCGATGCCATCAACGCCATTGCCGCCAAACATGGGCTGCCTATCATTGAGGATGCTGCCCAGAGTTTTGGTGCTACATACAAAGGCCGAAAGAGCTGCAACCTGTCGCTGATTGCCTGTGCCAGCTTCTACCCGAGCAAGCCCCTGGGTTGCTACGGCGACGGTGGAGCCATTTTTACCAGTGATGATGAACTGGCTAAAGTTATGCGTCAAATTGCCCGCCATGGACAGGACAGGCGCTACCACCACATACGGGTAGGCGTTAACAGCCGCTTGGATACTTTGCAGGCCGCGATATTGCTGCCAAAGCTGGCGATACTGGATGAAGAACTGGCACTACGGCAGGTCACGGCGCAGCGCTATGGCCAATTGCTCCGCGAGACGGATTTTTGTGCGACACCGTACATTGAGCCGCACAACCAAAGTGCATGGGCACAATACACGGTGCGGGTACCCGAACGCGAGCAGTTGCAGAGCCGTATGAAAGCAGAAGGTGTGCCCACCGTGGTCCATTACCCCATGCCACTCAATAGGCAGCCTGCTGTTGCGGACTTGCAGTGTGTTCTGCCAGTGGGTGATCAGGCGGCCAACGAAGTGCTCAGTTTACCTTTCAGTGTGAATATGCCGCCTGAGCAGATTCAGCGTATTGTTAAAACGCTTGTGCGCTGTTCCGGATGAATGCAAGAAGATGAAACTATCCGTGGATCCCCTGCAGTTGAACTACGTGACGGGATCGAAAATATATGAAATGCAGAACGGTGTCATTTTAACTTTAACGATTTCACGTAAGTTGCACGGCTCGGACCCAAATAGTCGTCAAAGTGCCTGACCTCAGAGTTCAGTAAGACAAGAATTTATGAAGCGATATGGCAAGAGCGCGGATGGCATATTGAGCGTGAAGCAGTCTTTTTTTGGAGAAAATAGCGCACACTTGCAGGCTGCATTGCGACATGCGCAGCTTTATGTGCAGCAGCCTCTGCGGCTAAGGTGCAAGCTCTGTGACACCCTACTTCCTTCGGAGCCGGACTTCATCAAGTTAGGGGTACCGTACGCGTCTTGCCAAGAGTGTCACCATTTGAACGGATTGCACGAAGACACAACTGAGTTCTGTAGGGTCGTCTATTTAGATGAAGACTACGGGGCCTACTACCGCAACACTAGCAAAGAAGAGTTCAACAACCGTGTAAGAAGCGTTTATCGGCCTAAAGTTGACTTCTTGATCGAGGCCCTTTCAGCGCAAGGCTCCGTTCCGGCGGAATTGAGCTATGTTGACATCGGTGCTGGCTCTGGGCATTTGGTTGCCGCCATGCTTGACGCGGGGCTCGAGCGCTGCCAAGGATTGGAACTATCACCCAGTCAAGTCGCGTATGGCAATCTCATGATGGGTGAGGCCCGTCTTCAGGCTGTTAGCTTGAGTAATTCAGTTCGCATTGCGCGCGAAACTGATGCTACGGTTGTGTCGCTGATAGGGGTACTTGAACACTTGCAAGAATTGCGGACCGTGCTTCGCGCATTGCGTGAAAACCCGATACCTCAGTACATCTTTCTTTGCGTGCCACTTTTTGGTCTGTGTGTATTCTTTGAAATGGTGTTTCCGCAGGTCTATCCGAGGCACCTAGTCAGCGATCATACCCATCTGTTTACCGAGAAGTCCATTCTGTGGATGGAAAAGGAATTTGGATTCCAGCGCTGTGCTGAGTGGTGGTTTGGCTCGGACATGTTGGATCTTTTTCGTCACATGTCGGTGGCCATATCGCAAAAAGATACAACTAAAGGTATGACTGCTTCTTGGGAGCAAGCAATGCGACCTTTGATCGATCCACTGCAACTTGCGATTGACCAACGTCACCTCAATTCTGAAGTTCACCTTCTGTTGCGAATCAAAAGGTGAAGAAGCCTTTGTCTTTCTAAAAAGCATGCTCGCCGCATATGCTCCCGTTTGGTGCCCAGCTGATCCAATAGACCTCCAAATCTGGGCAGTCTGACTGCAGCAACCATGAAACAAAACGCACATCACCGCTGCAATGATTAGCCAAGATGTCTTTTAGGCGAACGTGACTAAAAGACTCACTGCATACGCTGATGCTATGTAGAACCTCTACCCCGGAGGATTCGAAGACGCGGAGCGAGCCGACTGCCAATTTTACGGTTGAGCACTGGTGCGCGATGTTTCGAATCAGCAAGACGGTCTCAAACTCGTGCGAAATCAGGCCATGCCCCCAATGCGAATATTTCGGTGGATACACATGGGCATGTGCCCCGGTTGCAATATCCGTCGAAAACATCCCTCCCGAATTGCGAACTGAGTATCGATAGGACACGTTGATTCTGGCGGGGACCCGATCACTCACTAAATCCAACGACATGAGTGCTACGTCGTCTGGCAGTTTGTACCGCCATACTTCGGAACCCTCTCCCCCAGTTCGCCACTTCATCAACTGCCCAGTGTTAGCAAGTGGGCGAGCAGGGCTATTCGTTGAACGAACGCGCGCCGCTACTTCGCTTGGTGCATTCGTTGGGTAAAACACCATTTCAAGATCAAGCTCTGGAATCTTCGGCGCAGGGATGAAGGACAGAAGACTGTGGTCACTGCTGCTTTGGGAGGTCAACATGTCTTCTACTTTTGACCAAAAGAAGGTGTGAGTGGCCTCGATAAAATCTAACTCTCGATTGAAGTTTCCCACGACAAGTCGGGGGAAGCAGTCATCGTCGGCAATGTCTATAGAGACAAAGAAGCTGCCTTCCGTTTGCTTGGTTAGGTCGAAGAGCTCACTAAGTTTTACCAGTCTTGAAGAAAATGGATTAGCGAGCCCAAGGTTTGACTTATGCACACCAATAGTCGTTCCCGATTTGTCTAGCAATCGCACCACGAACTCTTGAGTTGAACCGTCGCGCGGTCCGTTGAATACATGAAAAAACGGAACAAACCCATTGTCCAGCTTGCATGTCCAATTGGTCTCAAGGGAACGTGTAAACGGTTTGACCTCATCGGTATTTCGAACCCGACCTGATGAATGTACGACACTGAAGTGCTTGCCACTGCGGAAGAACGCAACGATCGCTGGATAACTGAAGATTAGGTTCCGGTTGCTTAGAAACTCGATTTCAACCATGCCCTCAAAATGTAGGGTGTTCAACAGCAGCGCCATCGAGATTTCGTTGTGAGCAGAGGAAATCTTGTGCTCGGTGCGAGTGGCAACCCTACCTTCATTGTCGTACACTCGAAGCATGCAGAATACTGAGTTGTCTTTGTTCTTAAGGCGCCAGTAATCGAGGAAGACAATGATAGTATCGGATTGGGAGCTAACGTACACTGGAAAGATAGCTGAGGCGCGATTTGCGTAGCCCATAAGCTGTTGTTTGAATCGCTTCTGTAGCGGCAACTGGTTAGTTGTAGTTTGCTTGTACATTGGCTTTTGCAATTGGAAGTAGTGGTGTTGATTCAATCTGTGGTCAGAGCTCGTCCAGAAGATAGCACGATACTTAGTCCCATCGAGTTTTGCTTGCGGTTGAGTTCGTTCATGCGGATGGCCGTGGCTTTGAAGCCAATCAAGAATTCGGCAGTCTAGGGCGCTCCAATGTAAAGGCGAAGTGTTCCCACTCATTTGGTTATGTCTGCAGATATGATTGTTATTCCAGATGTTGGCATAGGCAACGTCAAGTCGGTTGCCAACATGCTCAATCGCGTTGGTGCCCCGGTCCATGTGTCAAACCAACCGGGCGACCTAAAAAATGCAAAAAGAATAATATTGGCTGGTGTGGGTGCGTTTGATGCGGGCATGCAGGCGCTCAGCGCAGGTGGTTGGGTGGAGCAACTCCAGGAGGCCGTGCGAGTGCGCAAAGTGCCAGTGCTGGGCATCTGTCTGGGTATGCAGCTCTTATGCAAAGGCAGTGAAGAGGGAACGATTCCGGGGCTGTGCTGGGTTGACGCTACTGTGATGCGATTTGACGCTAAAGAGTTTCCCAACATCAAGGTGCCCCATATGGGCTGGAACACCATTGATGTAAAAAGAACCAATGACATCATCCCGGTGGATGAGCCGGACCAACGCTACTACTTTGCCCACTCCTACCATGTGGTTTGCGAGGATCGCAACAATTTGGTTGCAACGGTGGACTACGGCAACGCGGTTGCGGCCGTCATACAAAATGAAAATGTATTTGGGGTCCAGTTCCACCCGGAAAAGAGCCACCGCTTTGGTATGCATCTGTTGGCCAATTTTCTCAAAGTGTGACCATGCTGAAGCACCGCGTTATTCCAGCCCTGCTGTTGCGAAACGATGGCCTGGTTAAAACCCATAGATTCAAATCACCGCAGTACATTGGCGATCCGCTGAACGCGGTACGCATTTTCAATGACAAGGAAGTCGATGAGCTGATGGTCCTCGACATGGATGCCAGCAAGACCGGTGCTCCGCCCAACTTTTCGATGATTGAACAGCTTGCTGGTGAGTGCTTCATGCCGCTGTGTTACGGCGGCGGCATTCGGGCATTGGACGACGCTAGACGCATTTTCGCGTTGGGCATCGAAAAGGTTTGTCTGCAGACCGCCGCACTCAGAGACCTAAGTATTGTGTCCAGAATTGCCGAGCGCTATGGTCAGCAAAGTGTTGTAGTGTCTGTGGACGTCAAACGCGATTGGCTGGGTAAACCCAAGCTGTATGCCGCCGCTACGTCCAAGACCATCAAATTTTCCTGGCAGCAATTCATCCAAGACGCCGTGACTGCCGGAGCGGGTGAAATCCTGCTCAATGCGGTGGACCGTGATGGCACGCTCAAAGGCCCAGACTTGCCACTGATCGGTGCGGTTAGCAAGGGGCTGCCAATTCCCCTCATTTCCTTGGGCGGCGTGAGTAGTCTGGCGGACATAAAGGCTGCGGTAGAAGCTGGCGCAACGGCTGTTGCCGCCGGAGCCTTTTTTGTATTGCATGGACCTCACCGTGCGGTACTGATTACCTATCCCCAATACCGGAATCTGGAAAAGCTTTTTGCAAATTGACACATGACAAACTCGGAAGATGTTACCCGTAGGACTTGCACCCGATGCGTCATGGATGAGAGGGCGACTGGCATCACGTTTGACGCAAACGGTATCTGCAATTACTGCACTGAATTCCTGCAGAGGTCTGGAGGGCTCATTCACGAAGATGCAACGCTTCGGCAGACACGGCTGGACAGCTTTATCTCCAGAGTCAAAGCGGCGGGACAGGGCAAGCGCTACGATTGCGTGATCGGGGTGTCGGGCGGCGTGGACAGTTCCTGGGCCTTGGTTCAGGCGGTACGGTTGGGGTTGCGCCCGTTGGCAGTACATATGGACAATGGTTGGAACTCCGAGCTTGCGCAGAACAATATTGCCAACCTGATCCAGAAGCTGAATGTGGATTTGTACACCCATGTCGTCGATTGGCCCGAATACCGTGCGCTGATGCAGGCATTCTTTGATGCCGATGTGGTTGATGTTGAACTGCTGTATGACAACGCCATGCTGAAAGTGAACTATCAGCGGGCCGCTGCACACGGTGTTAAGTTCATTCTCGCTGGCACCAACGAGGCCACGGAGGGCATGAAGATTCCTGCTACCTGGAACTGGTTCAAGCTGGACAAGAAAAACATCACGTCCATTGCTGCCAGGTTCTCCAATGTGCGGATCAAAACCTTTCCGGCAATCGGCGTGCTCGGCTACCTCTATTACGAGTACTTCCGACGGGTGAGGTGGATCTCATTTTTAGACTTCTTTCCGTACAACAAGAACGCTGTACTGGACGAATTGGAACGCGACTATGGGTACAAGCGATACCCGTACAAGCATTACGAGTCGATATTCACGCGCTTTTACCAAGGCTATATCCTGCCCCGAAAATTCGGTATTGACAAACGACGGGTGCATCTGTCCACCTTGGTGGCGGCAGGCCAGATGGCGCGAGAGGCAGCCATGGAAAACCTGCAGTCCCCGACTTGCGCTTCCGAAGCCGAGTTGGCACAAGACATTCAGTATTTCCTGAAAAAGATGCAATGGACGCGTGCGCAACTGGATGAATATTTGTTTCGACCGGGAAAAAACCATAGCCTTTACGCTTCAGAAAAGGGGTGCTGGATTTGGCTCAACAGAGTGATGGAGTTTCTTCCCGAAAAACTACTGGCGGTTATACGACGGAAATAGGCGGTGGAAATTGGTAGCCTTGTCCAACTGGGCCTCAGTGCCACCGACTACTTTGAGCACGGGCGGCGTAAAAGCTTGGGCAAACCCAGCCAGCCTGGCACCTTCAAGGTAAGCGGTCCATTAACCACACCCTTCCCCTGGCCGCCTGAACGCGATAAACGTGCTGATTTCAATCAGGGCGGGTAAATTCCCCGCCCCTTGGGACGTACTCCTACCAGGCGAACGTAAGGGAGCTGTATGGTTCCCGATCACCTTGATATTCCGCCCCTCTGGGGCGGAGAGGTTCATTCGTCGATTAGTTGGCAAAACCAGCGACAATTAAGAAAGAATAAACGGGATATTTGATATGAAAACCGTCTCAATCGGCGGGCACGGCCTGCAAAGAACGCATGCAAAGCGTGCACGTGATGTTGTCCGCGCCGTCTATGCGACGGCATGCGCGCTCCTTCTCCTAGCGCCGTTGGCACAGGCCGGTCCGGCCGACCCGGAGCCCATCCAGATTGCGCAGCCAGATGGCACCGTTTTCACAGCCAAGGTGCGGGGTGACGAATTCCAAAACTGGATCGAAACAATCGGGGGTTATACGGTTGTCAAGAACACCAAGACGGGGTTCTTTGAATATGCGGTTCCTGGCGTTTCGGAGCCGATTCCTTCCGGGGTGGTTGTCGTTAAGGATAACGGGGCTGTCAATGTGGCTCCCGAATTGTGGCCTGCAAAGCACTTGCGGCCGCCGCGCAACACCGCTCTTGAGCAGTACCAAAGGCAATTTTTAAGCAAGGCTCGAACCAATAGACTCCGTGGTGACGCGGTCTTCGCAGCCGGTGTGACCGGTACATGGGCGCCCGTACCCGTTTCCGGGGCGAAGAAGATATTGACGATTTTGGTAGGTTTTCAGGATGTGAGCCTGCAATCGGGTGCCGTCACGTACTGGGGCAATGCCGTGCACAGCAC
>Ga0207976_100641_pt1 | contig 11745 bp, 8 predicted proteins | sample LakWasMe94_HOW11_2_FD_183916 | JGI IMG/M metagenome (GOLD analysis project Ga0207976, IMG submission 183916) | Freshwater sediment methanotrophic microbial communities from Lake Washington under simulated oxygen tension - Sediment Metagenome... | ecosystem: Environmental > Aquatic > Freshwater >... | reverse complement strand
GCAGATTGCCGCCCACCTCGTCAACGTGAAGGTGCCCGTGGTGCTGTTCGACCTGCCTGCCAAGGAAGGCCCCAAGAACGGCATCGTCACCAAGGCCGTCGAAGGTCTGAAAAAGCTCAAGCCTTCGCCCCTGGGCGTGGCCGACGACGCGGCGCTGATCCAGCAGGCCAACTACGAAGAGCACATGCACCTGCTCAAGGAATGCGACCTCGTGATCGAGGCCATTGCTGAGCGCATGGACTGGAAGCTCGACCTGTACACCAAGATTGCTCCCCACGTGGCCAAGCACGCCATCCTGGCGTCCAACACCTCGGGCCTGTCGATCACCAAGCTGTCCGAAGTGCTGCCTGAGAGCATCAAGCCGCGTTTCTGCGGCATCCACTTCTTCAACCCCCCGCGCTACATGACGCTGGTGGAGCTGATCAACACCCCCACCACCCAGCCCGAAGTGCTGGATCAGCTCGAAGCCTTTGTGACCAGCGGCCTGGGCAAGGGCGTGGTGCGTGCGCACGACACGCCCAACTTCGTGGCCAACCGCGTGGGCATCGCCGGCATGCTGGCCACGATGAAGGAAGTCGAGAACTTCGGCCTGACCTACGACGTGGTGGACGACCTCACGGGCAAGAAGCTCGGCCGTGCATCCAGCGGCACCTTCCGCACCGCCGACGTGGTGGGTCTGGACACCATGGCCCACGTGATCAAGACGCTGCAGGACAACCTGAGCATTGAGACCGACCCCTTCTACGAAAGCTTTGGCACGCCTGCCGTGCTGAAAAAGCTGCTGGAGCTGGGCAACCTGGGGCAGAAGACCAAGGCCGGTTTCTTCAAGAAGGTCGGCCGTGATGTGATGCGCTTCGAGCTGGAGAGCGAAGAGTACGTGCCCGCCGGCCAGAAGGCCGACGAGGTGTATGCCCGCATGCTCAAGAAGCCCGCTGCCGAGCGCCTGCGCCTGCTGCGCAACGCCGAAGGCGCGCCCGGCCAGTTCCTCTGGGCCATCCTGCGCAACAGCTTCCACTACGCTGCCGTGCACCTGGTCACCATCGCCGACAACGCCCGCGATGTGGACCAGGCCATGCGCTGGGGCTTTGGCATGAAGCAGGGCCCCTTCGAGCTGTGGCAAGAAGCAGGCTGGCTTGAAGTGGCGAAGATGATCCAGGAAGACATCGACGCTGGCAAAGCCCTGTGCAAGGCGCCGCTGCCCGAGTGGGTGTTCAAGGGCCCCGTGGCTGAAGCCGGGGGCGTGCACACTGAGCAAGGTTCGTGGAGTGCATCGCAGAACAAGTTTGTGCCCCGCCGCCAGCTGCCCGTGTACGAGCGCCAGATCTTCCCCGAGGCCCTGCTGGGCGAAACCGGCCTGCCCGACTGGCGCACCGCTGGCACCACCATTGCGGAATCGAAAGCCCTGCGCACCTGGACGCTGGACGGCCAAGTACTCATCGCCAGCATCAAGAACAAGATGCACGCCATCAGCCCCGAGGTGATGGAAGCGCTGATGGAAGCGCTGGAACTGGCCGAGTCTGAGTACCAAGGCATGGTGATCTGGTCGGGTGACGCGCCATTCAGCGTGGGTGCGGACCTGGAAGCCACGATGCCCGCCTTCATGGTCGGCGGCGCCGATGCGGTGGAAAGCATCGAGCAGGAGCTGCAAAACCTGATGATGCGCATCCGCTATGCGCAGGTGCCTGTCGTCGCAGCCATCCATGGCATGGCGCTGGGCGGTGGTTGCGAGCTGGCCGTGTATTCGGCCAAGCGTGTGGCCCACATGGAAAGCTACATCGGCCTTGTCGAAGTGGGCGTGGGCCTGGTGCCCGGCGCCGGCGGCCTGACCTACATCGCCCGCCGCGCGGCCGAGAACATGGCAGCTTCCACATCCAAGGACATCCTGCCTTTCCTGACCGAAGGCTTCACTGCCGCCGCCATGGCCAAGGTGGGCACCAGCGCTCTGGAGTCGCGCAAGCTGGGTTACCTGCTGGACAGCGACGTGATCGTGCCCCACAAGGATGAGCTGCTGTTCGTGGCCATCAACGAAGCCAAGTCCATGGCCGCGAGCGGCTGGCGTGCACCGCACAAACGCCTGTTCCCCGTGGCCGGCCGCAGCGGTCTGGCCACCATCAAGGCCCAGCTGGTGAACATGCGCGACGGCGGCTTCATCAGCGCCTACGACTTCAAGATCGGCGCCATGATCGCCGAGGTGGTCTGTGGCGGCGATGTAGATGCCGGCTCGATGGTGAGCGAGGAATACCTGCTCACGCTGGAGCGCAAGGTGTTCTGCCACCTGATCGCCCAGCCCAAGACGCATGAGCGCATCCTGGGCATGTTGTCCACCGGCAAGCCGGTTCGCAACTGATCCGGACTTCGATGGATAACCGGTAGACCGACATGAGCGAACACGCCCCCAACAAATTGCAGCGCTCGCTGATGCGCCTGGACGAGGCCCCCGCATTCATGCGCGGGTTCGTGCAGAACATCATCTTGCGCCGGGCTGTGCCCTTTACCGGCACGGCCGGGGTGAAGTTCGTGTCGCTCACGCCTGAGCGGGTCGAAGTGCATCTTGCCAACGAGCACCGTGTGCAAAACCACATTGGTGGTGTGCACGCCTCGGCCATGAACCTGCTGGCCGAAACGGCCACCGGCATGGTCGTGGGCATGAACGTGCGCGACGACTGCCTGCCGCTGGCCAAGGAGCTGAGCATGGCATTCAAGAAGCGCGCCACGGGCGGCTTGAAGGCCGTGGCCACGCTCACCGCCGAGCAGCGCGCCGCCATGTTGGCCAGCGACAAGGGCGAGGTGCAGGTGAAAGTCACCGTGACCGACGAAGCCGGTGTGGAGCCGGTCGAATGTGTATTTACGTGGGCCTGGGTTCCTTCCAGCCGCCCCTCCAAGAATTGAAGGAGTTTCACCATGGCTCAAAAACAAGTCCAGGACGCCTACATCGTCGCTGCCACGCGCACGCCCATCGGGCGCTCGGGCCGCGGCTATTTCAAGAACACCCGCCCCGACGACCTGCTGGTCGCCGCCATCAAGAGCGCCATGCTGCAGGTGCCCACGCTGGACCCCAAGGCGATTGAAGACGCCATCATTGGCTGCTCCTTCCCCGAAGGTGAGCAGGGCATGAACATGGCCCGCATTGCAGTGGGCCTGGCGTTCGACCACCCCGTGGGCGGCGTGACCGTGAACCGCTTTTGCGCATCGGGCATCACCGCGCTGCAGATGGCGGCCGACCGCATCCGCGTGGGCGAGGCCGACGTGCTGATCGCCGGTGGCGCTGAGTCCATGAGCCTGGTGCCCATGGGCGGCAACAAGCCCTCGTTCAACGCCGAGATTTTTGCCAAAGACGAAAACGTGGGCATCGCCTACGGCATGGGCCTGACCGCCGAAAAGGTCGCCCAGCAGTGGAAGGTGAGCCGCGAAGCGCAAGACGCGTTTGCCCTCGAATCCCACCTGCGCGCCATCAAGGCGCAAAAGGCCGGTGAGTTCAGCGACGAAATCACGCCCTTCGAAATCGTGGAGCGTTCGCCCAACCTCGCTACCGGCGAAGTGGTGGAAAAGCGCCGCACCGTGAGCTTGGACGAAGGCCCTCGTCCTGATACGTCCCTGGAAGGCCTGGCCAAGCTCAAGCCCGTGTTTGCGGCACGCGGCAGCGTCACGGCGGGTAACAGCTCGCAGACCAGCGATGGTGCGGGTGCACTGATCGTGGCCAGCGAAAAGGCCGTGAAGCAGTTTGGCCTGACGCCCCTCGCGCGTTTTGTGAGCTACGCCGCCCGGGGCGTGCCGCCCGAGATCATGGGCATTGGCCCCATCGAAGCGATTCCTGCGGCCCTGCGTTATGCGGGTCTCAAGAGCGATGACATCGGCTGGTACGAGCTGAACGAAGCGTTTGCGGCCCAGTCGCTGGCGGTGATCAATACGCTGGGCCTGAACCCTGCGAACGTGAACCCGATGGGCGGCGCGATTGCGCTGGGCCACCCGCTGGGTGCCACGGGCGCGATCCGTGCGGCCACGGTGGTGCATGCGCTGCGTCGGCACAAGCTGAAGTACGGCATGGTCACGATGTGTGTAGGTACCGGCCAAGGCGCCGCCGGCATCATCGAAGCTTTGTGAGTTAGCTGGCTACTGCGCGGGCCATCTGCGTCGTTGGGCGGTGCTCGGAATCCTCGCGTACAGGAAGTACGTTCCGGTTCCTGTGCTCCGTCCGCCTAGCAGCTGATCCCGCTCGCTACGCCCTGGAGGGTGGGGTGTTAAGGCAGGGGAACGGTCGGGGTAAGGCTTGAATCGCTCCCACTCAAACCGCTCGGGCTGAGCTTGTCGAAGCCAGGGTTCTGCCCTCAGCGATAGTTTTCTTTTCAAGCCGACGCAGATCGGTTTCGACACAAGGAGACAGACATGAACAAGCAAACCTTGCAGGTCAACGGGGCGGTGTCTTTGGCACTGCGTGTCTACGAACCCGAGGGCGCACCGCGCGCCAGCGTTGTCATCGGCGGCGCGATGGGGGTGCGGCAGTCGTATTACGAGGCCTTTGCGCTGTGGATGGCGCAGCAGGGGTTTCGGGTCACCACGTTCGACTACCGGGGCCATGGCGACTCTCTGCAGGGCGCCATGCGCGATGTGAAGGCGGATCTGTTTGATTGGGCGCAGGACTACGAGGCGGTGATTTCTGCCGCCAAGGCTGCGCTGCCGTCGCAGCCGCTGTATTTGCTGGGTCACAGCCTGGGCGCGCAGTTGCCGGGCTTGCTGAAAAAGCCCGAGCAGGTGGCGGGCCTGCTGAGCGTGGCCGCAGGCAGCGGCTACTGGCGTGATAACGCGCCGCAGCTCAAGCGCATCGTTCCGTATTTCTGGTGGGTGCTGGTGCCGCTGGCCACGCGGCTGTGCGGGTACTTCCCGGGGCGCACGCTCAAGAAGGTGGGCGACCTGCCTGCGGGCGTGATCCTGCAGTGGCGGCGCTGGTGTCTGGACCCCGCTTACAGCGTGGGGGCTGAGGGGCCTGCGGTGGCGCAGAGTTATGGCGCGGTGCGGTTCCCGGTGCTGGCGCTGTCGATGGCGGACGACGAGCTGATGACCTTGCGCGGCACGCACAACCTGGTGAACCTGTACGCCAACACCGAGCGCCGGGTGGAGAGCATCACGCCGGCCGACCTGCAGGTGCGGCGTATTGGGCACTTTGGTTTCTTTCGCGACCAGTTCCGCCAAAGCCTGTGGCCGCGCGCAGCGGCTGCGCTGGCCGCACTGGGCGGTGGCGGAATGCCCCACGGCGAAGTCTCCGGTACGACGGCCTGAGCGGTCGTTTCGCGGCACACTTGCAGCATGACTTCCTCTTCATCCACTTCTTCGTCTGCGTCTTCGTCCTCCGCTACCCACCCGCTGGACGAGGCGCTGCAACTGACGGCTTCGTCCGCTGCGACGGGCCAGTACGAAGGGCAGACCCACCCCGGCTACTGGAACATGGTCGGTCCGTTTGGCGGCATCACCGCTGCCACGCTGCTGCAGGCCATCTTGCAGCACCCCGACCGGCTGGGCGACCCGCTGTCGCTCACTGTCAACTATGCGGGCGCTTTGACCGCTGGTGCGTTCACGGTGCAGGCAACTCCTGTTCGCACCAATCGCTCCACACAGCACTGGACGCTGTCGATCCTGCAGGCCGGTGCCGACGGCGCGCAGGTGGTCACCACCACGGCCACCGCCGTCACGGCCGTGCGCCGCGAGACCTGGAGCGTGGGCGATGTGCCCATGCCGCAGGTGGCACCCCCCGCAGAGCAAAAAGCCATTGTCGCCCCCTTGGGCGCTGTGGAGTGGCTCAACCGCTATGAGATGCGCCCCATCGCTGGCTTCATCCCGCGCACCTGGGACGGCAGCGGCGACCACAGCCTGACGCAGCTGTGGATGCGTGACACACCACCGCGGCCGATCGACTTCGTGGCGCTGTCCGCATTGGCTGATGTGTTCTTCCCCCGTGTGTGGCTGCGCCGTGCGCGCCAGGTGCCTGCGGGCACGGTGTCGATCACCGTGTACTTCCACGCCACGGCAGAGCAGCTGCAGGCCACGGGCACGGGCTTCCTGCTCGGCCAGGCGCGCGGGCAGGAGTTCCGCAACGGTTTCTTTGACCAGACCGTGCAGCTGTGGAACGAGGCTGGCACCATGCTGGCCACCAGCCATCAGATCGTTTACTACAAGGAATAGGAAGTCGGCCTGTTGCCCTGCGCCGTACCGCATTCCTCTCGTCCCAATCCATCCGACCCGGAACCTTCACCACCATGACCGAAGCCACCCAAGACATCCTCGTCCACTCTGAAGCGGGCGTGACCACCATCACCTTCAACCGCGTGGACAAGAAGAACTCCATCACGCGCGACATGTACGCCGCCATGGCTGATGCGCTCGACGCCGCCAAGGCCGATGCCAGCGTGCGTGTGGTGGTGTTCCAGGGCGACGTGGCGATCTTCAGCGCGGGCAATGACATTGGCGACTTTCTGCAGCAGCCGCCCGCCACGCAGGACTCGCCCGTATTCCGTTTTCTGCGCGGCATCGCCACCTTCCCCAAGCCCGTGATCGCCTCGGTGTGTGGCCCGGCCGTGGGTATTGGCACGACGATGCTGTTCCACTGCGACCTCGTTTACGCGGGCGACAACGCGGCGTTCTCCATGCCGTTCGTGAATTTGGGCCTGTGCCCCGAGGCCGCATCGAGCCTGCTGGTGCCGCAGATGCTGGGGTACCACCGCGCTGCGGAAGCTTTGCTGCTGGGCGAGCCTTTCATGGCCGAGGCTGCGTTGGAAGTGGGGCTGGTGAATCGTGTGGTGCCGCCCACCGAGTGCAATGGCGTCGCACAGGCGCAGGCCAAGAAGCTGGCGGCCAAGCCGTTGTCGTCGCTCATCGAAACCAAGCGGTTGATGAAGGGCGGGCAGACGGCGAAGGTGCTGGAGGTGATGGCGGAAGAGGGCGAGAGCTTTGGGCGCATGTTGCGCGAGCCGGCAGCGCGGGAAGCGTTCTCGGCTTTTATGGAGAAGAGAAAGCCTGATTTCAGCGCGGTTTGATTCGCTAGTTCTGAGGTATTTTGGGCTGCTGGCGATTGTATATAAAGCGCTGGCAGCTATTGTTTTTATAGCTCGTTCTCGCCCCATCCGTTCGGGTTGAGCCTACCGAAGCTTGTTTTGGCGGTGGCTACCGCATTCCCGTGTTGAGTGCGGGAGCCGGGAGTCGCCCGGCATGCGAGTAACTTTCTTTTGCTTCGCCAAAAGAAAGTCACCAAAGAAAAGGCGACCCCCAGTCTGCGACCCCTTCGCGTTGCGAAGGGGCAACCTGCGGCGGGGCGGTTGCGGGGGGCGCCGTGGAACTCGCTTTGCTGCTGCGCAGCGCCGCTCGGACAACCACGGCGAGTCAGTTCACGAGGCATGGGCGCTTCGACGCCCATGCCACCCCACAACCGCCCCGCCGCAGGCGCAGCCAGCAGGGGGGGCAGCCGAACATCCAAACAGCCCCACGGGCCTTTGCTTCGCTCGGCACCATCTCGCGGGCGCAAGCGCCACGCGCTGAGCAGGCGGGGCCGAGCGCAGCGATGGCCCCTGTGGATGTCCGACTCGCGGGTTCCCTTCTGGATGCGCCTGGGGCGCGCAGGGCGCGGGGTGGCATGCGCGTCGGAGCGCGCATGCCTCGTGATCTGACTCACCGCAGTTGTTCGAGCGGAGCGCCTTAGGCGCGCAGCGAGTTCTGCGGTGCACCCCGCGACCGAGCACCCCAGGTTGCCCCGCAGCGCAGCGAAGGGGTCGCAGACAGCAGGGTCGCCCTTTCTTTGGTTCCTTTCTTTCGGCGACGCGAAAGAAAGGGACTCGCCTGCCGGGCGACTCCCGGCCTCCGTCCTTCGCATAGGCATGCGATCTGCTTCCAAATGAATAGCAAATCAGGCAGTGAATACTGGCGCTCAACCTCAAAAAGCACCCGTAGCAATCACGATCAGACAAGCCATCTATTTTTACAAAGCACTTGCTTGCTAAAAATAAACAGTTTTGCTATCGTGCCTGCATGGAATCACCCGTGCCGCGCACCCGCGCCATCGCCCCCACTCTCAAGAAGCCCCCGGCCCGCCCCCGCAGCAAGGCCGTAGCGCCCCTCAGCGCCAACTCGGCAACCACAACACAATCCCCCACCGAAGAAACCACCCGCCGCCCCCGCGGCCGCCCCCGCAAGACCGCAGAAGAACTCGACGACGGCAACCGCCGTCGCAAGCTCATGGACGGCGCGGCCAAGCTCTTCCGCACCCAGGGCTTTGCCGCCACCAGCACGCGCGACATTGCGGCGGCCGCAGGCATGCACAGCGGCTCGCCCTTCTACCACTTCGAAAGCAAAAGCGCGCTGCTCTACGCCGTGATGAGCGAAGGCATGACCATGGCCACACAAAGCCAGCAGCAGGCACTCGACGCGCTGCCAGCCCAGGCCACACCGCGCGAGCAGCTGCACACGCTCATTCGCCACCATTTCGAGATCCTGCTCGGCCCGCGCAGCAGCTTCATCCCGGTGATGCTGTACGAGTGGCGTTCGCTCACGCCCGCGCAGCGCAAGGGCATTGCCCGCATCAAGGACAGCTACGAGGCCACCTGGATGCCCGTGCTGGAAGCGCTGGCACAGCAGGGCGCGCTGCAGGCTGAGCCCGGTGTGGCGCGGCTGTTCATCTTCGGGGCGCTTAACTGGGCGGTGCAATGGTTCTCGCCCAAGAAGGGCAAGTCGCTCGACGCGCTCACCGACGAGGCGTTGGCCTTGTTCATCCGTTCATAACAAACAACCCCATCAAGGCAGAGTCACCATGGCCCCCACCGCGCGCAACGCCTACCAGTCAGTGTTTGCTCCGGGCCTGTTCCTGGGCCAGGTGGTGTTGGTCACCGGCGGTGGCTCCGGCATTGGCCGGTGCACGGCACACGAACTGGCACACCTGGGGGCGCATGTGGTGCTGGTGGGGCGCAAGCCAGAAAAGCTGCTGGCCGTGGCCGAAGAGATCACCGCCGATGGCGGCCGCGTGTCCTGCGAGGTGTGCGACATCCGCTCAGAAGAAGGTGTGGTGGCGCTGGTGCAGCAGATCCTTGCTGCGCCGGGCCGCATTGATGCGCTGGTCAACAACGCGGGCGGGCAGTTCATGTCGCCGCTCGAATCCATCAGCGCCAAGGGCTGGGAGGCCGTGCTGCACACCAACCTCACCGGCGGCTTTTTGATGGCGCGAGAGTGCTACCGGCAGTGGATGGCGCAGCACGGCGGCTCCATCGTCAACATCGTGGCCGACATGTGGGGCTCCATGCCGGGCATGGGGCACAGTGGCGCTGCGCGCGCGGGCATGGTCAGCTTGACGGAAACGGCAGCGCTGGAATGGGCGCACAGCGGTGTGCGCGTGAACGCCGTGGCGCCGGGTTACATCGCTTCCAGCGGCATGGACAACTACCCGCCCGAGGCGGCAGACATGCTGCGTGCCATGCCGCGCACGGTGCCGCTTGGGCGCTTTGGTAACGAGGCCGAGGTGTCGGCGGCCATCACCTTTTTGCTCAGCCCGGCAGCCAGCTTCATCAGCGGCACCACGCTGCGGGTGGACGGCGCACGGCCCCAGGTGCGCATGGGCTGGCCGCAGCGCCCGCCTGGTGCCACTGCCGCAGCACACCCGGCCGTGCGGCCGTTTGACGGCTTTCACCGCGCGCAGGTGCCGCAGGTGTTTGCACCTTCCCACACCCCCAAGACCGAGGCCGCATGACCGCCGTCTTCACTTCCCGATTCAACCCAGGCAGCGCCGAGGCCACGCAGCGCCGCGCGGCGCTGCAGACCCGCCTTCATGCCCTGCGCGCGCTGGAAGACCGCGCCGCCGCCGCCTCGTCCCGGTCGCTGCCCCAGTTTGAAAAACGCGGCCAGCTACTGCCGCGCCAGCGTGTGGCGCTGCTGCTGGATGCGGGTGCGCCCTGGCTGCCGCTGTGCACCCTGGCGGGCTACCTGCAGGATGTGAAAGATCCCGAGAAGTCCGTGCCCGGTGGCGGCATGGTCGCGGGCATCGGCTTTGTGAGTGGCGTGCGCTGCATGGTGGTGGCCAGCGACTCGGGCATCGAGGCCGGTGCCATCCAGCCCATGGGCCTGGAAAAGATTCTGCGCGTGCAGGAGATCGCTCTGCGCGAGCGCCTTCCTTTTGTGCACTTGGTGGAGAGCGCGGGCGCCAACCTCATGCGCTACCGCGTCGAGGGCTTCGTGCACGGCGGCACGCTGTTCCGCAACCTCGCGCGGCTGTCGGCGGCGGGCATTCCGGTCATCACCGTGCAGCACGGCTCGGGCACCGCAGGCGGCGCCTACATGCCCGGCTTGTCGGATGTGGTGATCATGGTGCAGGGCCGCTCGCGCGCCTTTCTGGCCGGGCCGCCGCTGCTCATGGCTGCGACGGGCGAGATTGCGACGGAAGAAGAACTGGGCGGCGCCGAGATGCACACCGCCGTCTCAGGCCTGGGCGAATACCTGGCGCAGGACGACCGCGAGGCCATTGGCCTGGCGCGCGATGTGGTCGCGCAGCTGGGGTGGAACATGCCCCGGCGACCCAGCGCACCTGGGCCCACCTTGCCCGCAGACGATCTCCTGTCCCTGATGTCTGCCGACCTGCGCCAGCCCGTGGACATGCGCGAGGTGATGGCGCGGCTGGTCGATGGCTCGGAGCTGCTCGAATTCAAGGCCCGCTACGGCATGGCCACTTTGTGCGCGCAGGGCCACATCGGCGGGCATGCCGTGGGCTTCATCAGCAACAACGGGCCTATCGACGTGGCAGGCGCCAACAAGGCCACGCACTTCATTCACTGGATGTGCCAGCTGGGCCACCCCATCATCTACCTGCAGAACACCACGGGCTACATGGTGGGCAAGGACAGCGAGCAGGGCGGCATGATCAAGCACGGCAGCAAGATGATCCAGGCCGTGACCAACGCCACCGTGCCGCAGATCACCATCCAGTGCGGCGCGAGCTTTGGCGCGGGCAACTATGGCATGTGCGGGCGCGGCTATGCACCGCGCTTCCTGTTCAGCTGGCCGGGCGCCAAGACGGCGGTGATGGGCGGCGAGCAGGCCGCGCGCACCATGCAGATCGTGACCGAGGCGGCGCTCGCGCGCAAAGGCATCACGTCCGACCCGGCCGAATCGCAGGCCCAGTTCGACAAGATCGTCGCCATGTTCGAGGCCCAGGCCGATGCGTTCTACACCAGCGGCCTGCTGCTGGACGACGGCGTGATCGACCCGCGCGAAACGCGCGCCGTGCTGGCGTTTTGCCTGGACACCTGCGCAGAGGCCCAGGCCCGCACGCTGCGGCCCCTGAGCTTTGGCGTGGCGCGGATGTAAGCGCTTCGCACGCAATCCCTACGATGGCCGAGCCTCTCAAACACCTGCTGAACGACACCGTACCGCCGCGCATCGCGGCCATGGTGCGGCGTGTGTGGCGCAAGTTCGATACCACCGCGTTTCTGCAGCAAGTACAGCCCGGCTACGAATCGCTGGAGCTGATGGCGCGCGGCCAGCGCATTGCGCAGGCCCTGCAGGCCCACCTGCCGCAAGACGTGCCGCGTGCGCTGGGTGTGCTGGTCGATTCGATGGACCCACCCATGGGCCTCGATGCGGTGGGTGAGCCCGATGCGGGTGACCGCCCCTATAGCGCCTTTTTGTACCTGCCGCACAGCATCTACATCGGCACACACGGTCTGCCGCACTTCGAGGCAGCGATGGCCGCGCAGCACGCACTCACCCAGCGCTTTACGGCCG
>Ga0207976_100639_pt1 | contig 11780 bp, 8 predicted proteins | sample LakWasMe94_HOW11_2_FD_183916 | JGI IMG/M metagenome (GOLD analysis project Ga0207976, IMG submission 183916) | Freshwater sediment methanotrophic microbial communities from Lake Washington under simulated oxygen tension - Sediment Metagenome... | ecosystem: Environmental > Aquatic > Freshwater >... | reverse complement strand
CAGCTGCAAGGCCGTTCTCGAAGCCGACGTGGAAGCCCACGGCGCCTACTACGGCGTGGTGCTCAACGCCGGCCTGACCCGCGACGGCGCCTTCCCGGCCCTGAGCGAAGACGACTGGGACACCGTGCTGCGCACCAACCTCGACGGTTTCTACAACGTGCTGCACCCGGTGATGATGCCGATGATCCGGCGCCGCGCCGCCGGGCGTATCGTCTGCATCGCCTCGGTGTCCGGGCAGGTCGGCAACCGTGGCCAGGTCAACTACAGCGCGTCCAAGGCCGGCCTGATCGGGGCCGCCAAGGCCCTGGCCATCGAGCTGGGCAAACGCAAGATCACCGTCAACTGTGTGGCGCCAGGCCTGATCGACACCGCCATGCTCGACGAGAACGTGCCGGTGGACGAACTGCTGAAGATGATCCCGGCCCAGCGCATGGGCACCCCGGAAGAAGTCGCCGGCGCGGTGAACTTCCTGATGTCCGCCGAGGCCGCCTACATCACCCGCCAGGTGCTGGCGGTCAACGGAGGCCTGGTCTGATGAAACGTGTGGTCGTCACCGGCATGGCCGGCATCACTTCGCTGGGCAGCGACTGGGATACCATCGCCGCCAACTTCAGCGCCAACCGCAGCGGCATTCGCCGGATGGACGAGTGGGATCGCTTCAGCGAACTCAATACCCGCCTGGCCGGCCCCGTGGACGACTTCAAGGTGCCGGACCACTGGACCCGCAAGCAGCTGCGCAGCATGGGCCGGGTGTCGCGGCTCGCCGTGGGCGCTGCCGAGCAAGCCCTGGCCGATGCCGGCCTGTTGGGTGACGAATCGATCAAGGACGGGCGCATGGGCGTGGCCTGTGGCTCATCCACTGGCAGCACCGACGAGATCAAGGCGTTCGGCAACATGCTGCTGAACTCGGTCGCCGAAGGCCTCAACGCCAACTCCTACGTGCGCATGATGCCGCACACCACCGCGGCCAATATCAGCATCTTCTTCGGCCTCACCGGTCGGCTGATCCCGACGTCCAGCGCCTGCACCAGCGGCAGCCAGGGCATCGGCTACGCCTACGAGGCGATCAAGTTCGGCCGCCTGCCGCTGATGCTCGCCGGCGGCGCCGAAGAGCTGTGCCCGACCGAAGCCATGGTGTTCGACGCGCTCTACGCCACCAGCCTGAAAAACGATGCCCCGCACACCAGTCCGCGGCCCTACGACAGCGCCCGCGACGGCCTGGTGATCGGCGAGGGCGGCGGCATGCTGGTGCTCGAAGAGCTGGAACACGCCCTGGCCCGTGGCGCGCATATCCATGCCGAGATCGTCGGCTTCGGCAGCAACGCCGACGGCCAGCACACCACCCGTCCGGAGCAGGCCACCATGCGCCGGGCCATGGAGCTGGCCCTGGAAGACGCCGGCCTCGAGCCTTCGGCCATCGGCTACGTCAATGGCCACGGCACCGCTACAGAACAGGGTGACATTGCCGAAACACTGGCCACCAGCAGCCTGTTCGGCAGCCGGATGCCCATCAGTTCGCAGAAGAGTTTCCTCGGCCACACCCTGGGGGCCTGTGGCGCGCTGGAGTCCTGGTTCAGCATCGAGATGCTCAACCGCGACCTCTACGTGCACACCCTCAACCTCGATACGGTGGACCCCCGTTGCGGCGAGCTGGATTACCTGCGCGGCGAGTTCCGGCAGATGAGCTGCGAATACGTGATGAACAACAACTTTGCCTTTGGCGGCGTCAACACTTCGCTGATTTTCCGCCGCTGGCCTCAATGACGTTACCCCCTGGAGAAAATGGAATGCCCTCCCTGCTTCGCGCATGCCTGATCGTGCTGGCCCTGCTGACCTGCGTCTCGTGCACCAGCAAGCGCATGTACACCCCGGACCGGGTCCTGCCCGCCACCATCAAGGCCGACCATGAGGAAGTGAAACAGGCGATCCTGAAAAACCTGGTCGCCCGCAAATGGACCGTGCAGCGCATCAGCCCGGAGCTGATCCAGGCCGAGATCACCGTGCGCGAGCAATACCACGTGGAAATCGACATCCAGTACACACCGACCCACTACAAGATCCTCTACCGCGACAGCCGTGGCATGAGCTACGCGGACGGCAAGATCCACAAGAACTACATCCGCTGGGTGCGCCTGCTGGACAAGGGCATCCTGCGCGAGCTGAAGGACAACCAGAACGAGCGGACCGCGCAACAACTGTCCAGCTCGGCCCAGGCGATTGCCGCGCCTAATTGAGCGCCAGCCGCCGCCCGCTTTCTACGTCAAGGAGACCACCATGCAATTGAAGACCCTGGCCGCTGCCGCCACCCTGCTGCTCTGCACCCTGCCCGGCGTCAGCCAGGCCCGTGATACCGCGCTGTACCTGCCGTTCGACAAGGTGGTCGCCGAAGCCATCAGCACCGGCAAGATCGACGGCAGCGTGAAGTTCTACCTGGCCGGCAACAAGCCCGCCGGCAAGGTCACCGTGATCAGCGCGGGCGCGGTCACCAACAAGAAGACCAACGCCTTCAACAAAAGCGACGAAGTGGCCTGCGAATGGGTCCTGCAATCGGCGCTGATCACCCTGCACCAGGCCGCCAAGAAAGTTGGCGCCAATGCCGTGACCGACATTGCCAGCTTCTACAAGAGCAACGAGCGCAAGGACGCGAAAACCTACGAATGCCACGCAGGCGCCCTGATGGCAGGCGTTGCGCTGCGCGGCGATCTGGCCAAGGTGCAGTAAGGCGCCTGCCGGTGAAATCGGCATGACCTGATCCACAGTTTCCGTCCCCCGGAAACGACAAAGGGCGCCTTTCGGCGCCCTTTCACAAACAGGCTGGCTTGTCATCGCGCTCTGCCTGTCTGGCTCTGCAATGGCTGGTTGCCCAGGATCCTCAGAGTCTCACAAGTCCCTTTCGGGTACGCGCGCAGTGTCGCGCGAAGCCTGCCGTCCGGCAACCGTGGCCAATTGCCCTTTCCTCGAAAACGGTCGACTTCAGATCCCCAAAGCCTTGCGTACAGCGGCTTTGACGGCAGCGAACTCTTCGTCTGTAAGTTGCAAGACTTCGTAAACTCGTCGGCCATGGCGGTCTTTGCGCCTGATCCGATCGAGTCGCGGCAAGCCGACCGTGGCAAGCATGTCGCATTTTGCCCAGCAGACGCACGGTCGCCCCTGCAGGCGGTTGGCAAGTTGCAGATGGTGCCCCAGCACCACGTCAGGCGCGGTGGTGCTCAAGGGCACGACCGTCACCAGATGTCGGTTGCTCCTGTGCCTGCGTATGACCACAACAGGCCTGACCTTGACCATCTCGGGGACTTCATAACCTCTGAAGTCACAGATCAGGACACTGCCCTCCCTAGGCTGATAGTGAAGTGACATCCGTGGCACTCGCGCAAAGAACCCCAGTCTGCGCAATGAGCCAGAGGATGAGCAAACCCGATCCGTTACCCGAGATGTCCACCTTCGAAGCCTCGCGGAACACCACCAGGCAGGTTACAACTCGGCCTTGCGGGTCAGCAGCTCGACAAAGGCCTTGGCCATTGGCGAACGCTGGTCGGTGCGCTGCGCCAGCCACACCGCCGAAACCGCCTCGGGGTCGAGCAGCGGTCGATAGACCACGCCGTCGATGCGCATGCGCTGGTAGGACGCCGGCAACACCGAGACACCCAGCCCCGCCGCCACCAGGCCGATGATGGTCATGGCCTCGCCCGCTTCCTGGGCGAAATGCGGGGTGAAACCGACATCCCGGGCCAGGGTCAGCAACTGCGCATACAGGCCACTGCCATAGCTGCGCGGGAAGAACACGAAAGGTTCGTGGGCCAGGGCCGACAGCGCCAGGCCGGCTTCGCTGCCGGCCACCAGCGGGTGCTTGGAGCCGAGCACCGCCACCAGCGGTTCGCGCAGCAACTCCACCACGCTCAGGGAATCCGGCAGCGGCAACGGCCGCATGATGCCGACCTGGATCGACTCGTCCAGCAGCGCCTCGGCCACCTGGGTGCTGCTCATTTCCCGCAGCTTCAGGTGCACGTCGGGAAAGCGCTGGCGAAAGGCGAAGATCGCCTGGGGAATGCTCGAGTTGAAGGGTGCCGACGAGGTGAAGCCGATTTTCAGCTCTCCCAGTTCCCCCCGTTGCGCCCGCCGGGCCACATCCGCGGCCTTGTCGACCTGGGCCAGCACCTGTCGTGCCTCGTCGAGAAACAGCCTGCCGGCCTCGCTGAGCTCGACCCGACGATTGGTACGCTCGAACAGGCGCGCGCCCACCTCCTGCTCCAGCACCTGGATCTGCTGGCTCAAGGGCGGCTGGGAGATGCCCAGGACCTGGGCGGCGCGGCCGAAATGCAGCTCTTCGGCCACGGCGATGAAGTACCGCAGATGGCGCAGTTCCATGAACACCTCATTAGGTCGTGAAACATATCAATCAGGTCGAACAATATATTGGAAAGAAACATTAGCCAGCTATATGCTTTTTTCCATTGCCTGACCGGCTGCGCTCCCCCCGAGGTCCCCCGTGAAAACCGCTGTCGCTCCACTCGCCCACGAACTCCCTCCCGCCGCCCTCGATGAGGTCGTCGCGCAACTGAACGAGGTCTACATCGAAAAAGGCACGCCGATGTTCATGCGCACGGTGCTGGCGCTGTTCTCCGGCGGTTTCGCCACCTTCGCCCTGCTCTACTGCGTGCAACCGATGATGCCGCTGCTGTCCCAGGAATTTTCCATCAACGCCGCGCAGAGCAGCCTGATCCTCTCGGTCGCCACCGGCCTGCTGGCCATCGGTCTGCTGGTCACCGGGCCGATTTCCGACCGCATCGGGCGCAAGCCGGTGATGGTTGCCGCCCTGTTCGCCGCCGCGCTGTGCACCATTGCCAGCGCCATGATGCCGAGCTGGCACGGCGTGCTGCTGATGCGCGCGCTGGTAGGGCTGTCCCTGAGCGGCCTGGCGGCGGTGGCGATGACCTACCTGAGCGAGGAGATCCACCCGCAGCACATCGGCCTGGCCATGGGCCTGTACATCGGCGGCAACGCCATCGGCGGCATGAGCGGCCGCCTGATCACCGGGGTGCTGATCGACTTCGTCAACTGGCACACGGCGATGCTGGTGATCGGTGGCCTAGCGCTGATCGCCGCGGCGGTGTTCTGGAAAATCCTCCCCGAATCGCGCAACTTCCGTGCCCGCTCACTGCACCCGCGCAGCCTGCTGGACGGCTTCGTCATGCACTTTCGCGATGCCGGCCTGCCGCTGCTGTTCCTCGAAGCCTTTGTGCTGATGGGTGCGTTCGTCACGCTGTTCAACTACATCGGCTATCGCCTGCTGGCCGAGCCGTATCACATGGATCAGGCCTTCGTCGGCCTGCTGTCGGTGGTGTACCTGTCGGGGATCTACAGCTCGGCGAAAATCGGCGCCCTGGCCGACCGCCTGGGCCGACGCAAAATGCTCTGGGCCACCATTTCGCTGATGCTCGCCGGCCTCGCCCTGACCATGCTCAGTTCGTTGCTGGTGGTGATCATCGGCATGCTGATCTTCACGTTCGGCTTCTTCGGCGCCCACTCGGTCGCCAGCAGCTGGATCGGTCGGCGCGCCCTCAAGGCCAAGGGCCAGGCCTCATCGTTGTACCTGTTCAGCTATTACGCCGGATCGAGCATCGCCGGAACGGCGGGTGGAGTGTTCTGGCACATGGCCGGGTGGAACGGCATCGGCCTGTTTATCAGCGCCCTGCTGGTGGTGGCGCTGTTGGTGGCGTTGAAGCTGGCCAAACTGCCGCCGCTGGCCACTCAGTAGTTGCTAAACCAACATGCTGTCGATCGGCTTACTTGACGATTTCCACCAGGTCGACATCGATCTCGCGCTTCATCAGCCCCTTCTCGACCTCACCGGTCAGCCTGACCTGGGTCTTCTCGTTGAATGCCACCGGCGGCAGGTCTTCGTCGTCGATCTCGACGGTGATGGTGCCGCTGGCATCCTTGAATTCGTACTTGTCGTCGTTGTTCAGCTTCTTGACCACATGGCCCTGCAACACCACCGGCGTATCGTCCGAGGCATCGTTGGCCGCCGCGACGGTGGTGACGGCCTGGGCGCCTGGACCGGTGTAGCCGACAGCCAGGGCGGCGGTGCTGAACAGCGGAGCGAGCAACAGAACGAGGTAACGGGTTTTCATGGCAGTGATCCAATGTGGGTTTCGATAGCGCCAGATTAACCAGTCAGGCTGAATTGAAACTTAATCCGCCAGGCCCTTCCCGGGATTGCGTAAAGAGCCCAAAAAAAGCCCGGCGAATGCCGGGCCTGATTATCGGGTCGCAATCACTGGTGATACTGCGCCGACAGTTCGTGTACCGCGCGCAGGAAGGCGCCGGCGTGTTCCGGGTCGACTTCCGGGGTGATGCCGTGGCCGAGGTTGAACACATGGCCGCTGCCCTTGCCGTAGCTGGCGAGGATGCGCCCGACTTCGGCACGGATCGCTTCCGGCTTGGCGTAGAGCACGGTCGGGTCCATGTTGCCTTGCAGGGCGACCTTGTTGCCGACCCGCTGGCGCGCTTCGCCGAGGTCGCAGGTCCAGTCCAGGCCCAGGGCGTCGGCACCAGCGTCGGCAATGCTTTCCAGCCACAGGCCGCCATTCTTGGTGAACAGGATCACCGGCACCTTGCGCCCTTCGTGCTCGCGGATCAGGCCGCTGACGATCTTGCGCATGTAGGCCAGGGAGAACTCCTGGTAGGCCGCCGCCGACAGGTTGCCGCCCCAGGTGTCGAAGATCTGCACCGCTTGCGCGCCGGCCTTGATCTGGCCGTTGAGGTAGCTGGTGACCGACTGCGCCAGCTTGTCCAGCAGCAGGTGCATGGCTTGTGGGTTGTCGTAGAGCATCGCCTTGGTCTTGCGGAAGTCCTTCGACGAGCCGCCTTCGACCATGTAGGTGGCCAGGGTCCAGGGGCTGCCGGAGAAGCCGATCAGCGGCACGCGGCCGTTGAGTTCGCGGCGGATGGTGCTGACCGCGTCCATCACATAACCCAGGTCCTTGTGCGGATCCGGGATCGGCAGGGCCTCGATATCGGCCAGGGTGCTGACGACCTTCTTGAAACGCGGGCCTTCGCCGGTTTCGAAGTACAGGCCCTGGCCCATGGCGTCGGGGATGGTCAGGATGTCGGAGAAGAGGATGGCCGCATCCAGCTGTGGATAACGGTCCAGCGGTTGCATCGTGACTTCGCAGGCGAACTCCGGGTTCATGCACAGGCTCATGAAGTCACCGGCGTTGGCACGGCTGGCGCGGTATTCAGGCAGGTAGCGCCCAGCCTGACGCATCATCCACACCGGGGTGACGTCTACGGGTTGCTTGAGCAGGGCACGAAGGAAACGGTCGTTCTTCAGGGCAGTCATGTCGGCATCCGGAAAAAAAGTACGGGCATTTTCTCAGAGCGCGACGCAAAAGGCACGGCGAGAGCCGTGCCTTTTATCTATCGGGTCAATTGGTCGCAGGGAGGGCAGCGACAAGTTTCAAGCTGCAAGCCCCAGGCGCCGTGGCTTTGAGCTTGCAGCTAATAGCTTGAAACCTGTCGCTGGCGTCGTCAGACGCCCAGGTAGTCGAGGATGCCTTCGGCGGCGTTGCGGCCTTCGAAGATCGCCGTCACCACCAGGTCGGAACCGCGCACCATGTCGCCACCGGCGAAGATCTTCGGGTTGCTGGTCTGGTGCTTGTACTGGCCTTGTTCCGGCGCCACGACGCGGCCCTGGCTGTCGGTCTGGATGCTGAACTGCTCGAACCACGGCGCCGGGCTCGGGCGGAAACCGAAGGCGATGACCACGGCGTCGGCCGGGATCACCTCTTCGGAACCGGGAATCGGCTCGGGGCTGCGGCGGCCACGGGCGTCCGGCGCGCCGAGACGGGTCTCGACCACCTTCACGCCTTCGACCTTGTCTTCGCCGACGATGGCGATCGGCTGGCGGTTGTAGAGGAACTTCACGCCTTCTTCCTTGGCGTTCTTCACCTCTTTGCGCGAGCCCGGCATGTTCGCTTCATCACGACGATAGGCACAGGTCACCGCCTTGGCGCCCTGGCGGATCGACGTGCGGTTGCAGTCCATCGCCGTGTCGCCACCCCCGAGGACCACCACCTTCTTGCCCTTCATGTCGACGAAATCTTCCGGCGACTTTTCAAAGCCCAGGTTGCGGTTGACGTTGGCGATCAGGAAGTCCAGCGCGTCGTGCACGCCCGGCAGGTCCTCACCGGCAAAGCCGCCCTTCATGTAGGTGTAGGTACCCATGCCCATGAACACCGCATCGTATTCTTCGAGCAGTTGTTCCATGGTCACGTCCTTGCCCACCTCGGTGTTGAGGCGAAACTCGATGCCCATGCCGCTGAAGACTTCGCGACGATTGCTCAGCACGGTCTTTTCCAGCTTGAACTCGGGGATGCCGAAGGTCAGCAGGCCACCGATTTCCGGGTTCTTGTCGAACACCACCGGGGTCACGCCGCCGCGTACCAGCACGTCGGCGCAGCCCAGGCCCGCCGGGCCCGCGCCGATCACCGCGACACGCTTGCCGGTCGGCTTGACCTTGGACATGTCTGGACGCCAGCCCATGGCAAAAGCGGTGTCGGTGATGTACTTCTCCACCGAACCGATGGTCACCGCGCCAAAGCCGTCGTTGAGGGTGCAGGCACCCTCGCACAGACGGTCCTGCGGGCAGACCCGGCCGCAGACTTCCGGCAGGGTATTGGTCTGGTGCGACAGCTCGGCGGCGGCGAGGATGTTGCCCTCGGCCACCAGCTTGAGCCAGTTGGGAATGAAGTTGTGCACCGGGCACTTCCATTCGCAATACGGATTACCGCAACCCAGGCAGCGGTGGGCCTGGTCGGCCGACTGCTGGGGTTTGAAGGGTTCGTAGATTTCCACGAACTCTTTCTTGCGTTGACGCAACAGTTTCTTCTTCGGATCCTTGCGCCCGACCTCGATGAACTGGAAGTCATTATTCAGACGTTCAGCCATTACTAAAACCTCTTAACAGCAGCTGCAAGCTCTAAGCTGCAAGCCGCAAGTCGATCACGTATGCCCGGCAAACCTCGAACTGCTTCACTTGCAGCTTGAGGCTTGCCACTTGCAGCTGCTTTATTGCGGGTTGGCACGAGTACTGGAGAGCAGAGATTTCAAGCTCGCCGCCTTAGGTTTGACCAGCCAGAAACGACGCAGGTAGTCATCGAGGTTCTCAGCCAGGTTACGGCCCCACTCGCTACCGGTTTCCTCGACGTATTCGTCCAGCACGCGCTGCAGGTGGCTGCGATAGGCTTCCATCGCTTCGCCGCTGATCCGCTGGATTTCCACCAGCTCGTGGTTGACCCGGTCAACGAAGGTGTTGTCCTGGTCGAGCACATAGGCGAAACCGCCGGTCATGCCTGAGCCGAAGTTGTAACCGGTCTTGCCCAGTACGCAGACAAAACCACCGGTCATGTATTCGCAGCAGTGATCGCCAGTGCCTTCCACCACGGTGTGGGCACCGGAGTTGCGCACGGCGAAACGCTCGCCCGCGGTGCCGGCGGCGAACAGCTTGCCGCCGGTGGCGCCGTACAGGCAGGTGTTGCCGATAATCGCGCTGTCCTGAGTCTTGTAGGCGCTGCCTTTCGGCGGAACGATCACCAGTTTGCCGCCGGTCATGCCCTTGCCCACGTAGTCGTTGGCGTCACCTTCGAGGTAGAGGTTCAGGCCGCCAGCGTTCCACACACCAAAGCTCTGACCGGCAGTGCCCTTGAAGCGGAAGGTGACCGGCGCCTTGGCCATGCCCTGGTTGCCGTGGACCTTGGCGATTTCGCCGGAGATCCGCGCACCGATGGAACGGTCGCAGTTGCAGATGTCGAGCGCGAACTCGGCACCGCTGAGGTTGTTGATCGCAGGCAGGGCCATATCGACCATTTTCTCGGCCAGCAGGCCCTGGTCGAACGGCGGGTTGCGATCGACCTGGCAGAACTGCGGCTTGTCCGCCGGAATATGGTCACTGCCCAGCAGCGGGGTCAGGTCCAGGTGATGCTGCTTGGCGGTCTGGCCTTCGAGGATTTCCAGCAGATCGGTGCGACCGATCAGCTCTTCCAGCGAACGCACGCCCAGCTTGGCCAGCCACTCACGGGTTTCCTCGGCGACGTAGGTGAAGAAGTTCACCACCATCTCGACGGTACCGATGTAGTGGTCCTTGCGCAGCTTCTCATTCTGAGTCGCGACGCCGGTGGCGCAGTTGTTCAGATGGCAGATACGCAGGTATTTGCAACCCAGGGCGATCATCGGCGCGGTGCCGAAGCCGAAGCTTTCGGCGCCGAGGATCGCCGCCTTGATCACGTCGAGGCCGGTTTTCAGGCCGCCGTCGGTCTGCACCCGGACCTTGCCGCGCAGGTCGTTGCCGCGCAGGGTCTGGTGGGTTTCCGCCAGGCCCAGTTCCCACGGCGCACCGGCGTACTTGATCGAGGTCAGCGGCGAGGCGCCGGTACCACCGTCGTAGCCGGAGATGGTGATCAGGTCGGCGTAGGCCTTGGCCACGCCAGCGGCGATGGTGCCGACGCCGGCTTCCGCCACCAGCTTCACCGAAACCAGCGCCTGCGGGTTGACCTGTTTCAGGTCAAAGATCAGCTGCGACAAGTCTTCGATGGAATAGATGTCGTGGTGCGGCGGTGGCGAAATCAGGGTCACGCCAGGTACCGCGTAACGCAGCTTGGCGATCAAGCCGTTGACCTTGCCGCCAGGCAGCTGGCCGCCTTCGCCGGGCTTGGCGCCCTGGGCCACCTTGATCTGCAGCACTTCGGCGTTGACCAGGTATTCCGGGGTCACGCCGAAACGGCCAGTGGCCACCTGCTTGATTTTCGAACTCTTGATGGTGCCGTAGCGCGCCGGGTCTTCGCCGCCTTCGCCGGAGTTGGAACGCGCGCCCAGGCGGTTCATGGCTTCGGCCAGGGCTTCGTGGGCTTCCGGCGACAGCGCGCCCAGGGAGATACCGGCGGAGTCGAAACGCTTGAGGATCGATTCCAGCGGCTCGACTTCGCTGATGTCCATCGGCGTGTCCAGGGTCTTCACCTTGAACAGGTCGCGGATCATCGACACCGGGCGGTTGTCCACCAGCGCGGTGTATTCCTTGAACTTGGCGTAGTCGCCCTGCTGCACAGCGGTTTGCAGGGTGTTGACCACGTCCGGGTTGTAGGCGTGGTATTCGCCACCGTGGACGAACTTCAGCAGGCCGCCTTGCTGGATCGGCTTGCGCGGGCTCCAGGCTTCGACAGCCAGGGCTTTCTGCTCGGCTTCGATGTCGACGAAACGCGCGCCCTTGATGCGGCTCGGCACGCCACGGAAGCTCAGCTCACAGACTTCCTCGGACAGGCCGATGGCCTCGAACAGCTGCGCACCGCGGTAGGACGCGATAGTCGAGATACCCATCTTCGACAGGATCTTCAGCAGGCCCTTGGTGATGCCCTTGCGGTAGTTCTTGAACACCTCGTAGAGGTCGCCCAGCACCTCGCCGGTGCGGATCAGGTCGCCCAGCACTTCGTAGGCCAGGAACGGATAGACCGCCGAGGCGCCGAAACCGATCAGCACCGCGAAGTGATGCGGATCGCGTGCGGTAGCGGTTTCCACCAGGATGTTGGAGTCGCAGCGCAGGCCCTTCTCGGTCAGGCGGTGGTGCACCGCGCCGGTGGCCAGGGAAGCGTGGATCGGCAGCTTGCCCGGGGCGATATGGCGGTCGCTGAGCACGATCTGGGTGCGACCGGAGCGCACGGCTTCTTCGGCCTGGTCGGCCACATTGCGGATCGCTGCTTCCAGGCCGAGGCTTTCGTCGTAGTTCAGGT
>Ga0207976_100636_pt1 | contig 11826 bp, 8 predicted proteins | sample LakWasMe94_HOW11_2_FD_183916 | JGI IMG/M metagenome (GOLD analysis project Ga0207976, IMG submission 183916) | Freshwater sediment methanotrophic microbial communities from Lake Washington under simulated oxygen tension - Sediment Metagenome... | ecosystem: Environmental > Aquatic > Freshwater >... | reverse complement strand
CTATGCCGAGGCCGTCAAGGGCGTGGACCTGCACCACTATGCACAGGCGCAATCGCCCTCGATGCCGCCTTCCGCGTTCAAGCTGATCGGCCATTCGCTGCCTCGCCTGGACATCCCGGCCAAGGTCAGTGGCGGCGCCGCGTTCGTCCAGGACCTGCGCCTGCCGGGCATGCTGCATGCCCGGGTGATCCGCCCGCCCCGCCCTGGCTGCACCCTGGAAGCCTTCGATGCCGAGGCGCTAAAGGCCCTGCCCGGCGTGGTGCAGGTGGTGCGCGACGGCAACTACCTGGCGGTGGTCGCCCGGGATGAGTGGCAAGCCATCAAGGCGATGCGCAGCGGCTATGAGCAGGCTCGCTGGAGCGCTGGAGAGGCGATCCCCGAAGCCCGGGACATCCACACGCTACTGACCCGCCTGCCCGCGCGCCGCTACCCGATCAGCCATGAAGGCAACCCGGCGGCCGGCGCCCGCGCCAGCTATCGCGCGCGGTTCAGCAAGCAGTACCTGATGCACGGTTCCATCGGCCCGTCCTGCGCCGTGGCCTGGTTCAAGGACGGCGTGCTCACGGTCTGGACCCACACCCAGGGGGTCTACCCGCTGCGCGCGGGGATCGCCGAGATGGTCGGGCTGGCGCCGGAGCGGGTGCGCTGCATCCATACCGAGGGCTCCGGGTGCTACGGCCACAACGGCGCGGACGACGCGGCCGCCGATGCCGCGTTGATCGCGATGCGGCTCGCCAACACGCCGGTGCGCGTGCAGTGGATGCGCGAGCAGGAAAACCTCTGGGAGCCCTACAGCTCTGCCATGCTCACCGAGGTCCAGGCCAGCCTCGATGCCCAGGGCCGATTGCAGGACTGGGCCTATGAGCTGTGGACCACGCCGCACAACGAACGCATCGTCAATGCCGGCCGCTTGCTTCCCGCGCGGCTGTTGGCCCGGCCGTTCGCCTCCGCGCCGTCGATCCCCATCGCCCAGCCCGAAGGGGATGGCGATCGCAATGCCGTGCCGCTGTACACCCTGGCGTCCACCCGCATCGACATGAACTTCGTCACCCGCATGCCGTTTCGCACCTCCGCCATGCGCTCGCTGGGAGCCCATATCAATATCTTCGCCATCGAGGCCTGCATCGATGAACTGGCCGCTCAGGCCGGCGCCGATCCGGTGGCCTTGCGCCTCGCCCACCTGAGCGACCCGCGGGCACGGGCGGTGGTCGAACGGGTGCGGGACGCCAGCGGCTGGCCGCACAAGGGCAATGAGCCCGGCGCGGGCATCGGCTTCGCGTTTGCCCGCTACAAAAACATCATGGGTTACTGCGCCATCGCCGTCCTGCTGCGGGTGCATCCGCAGACCGGCGAGGTCCAGCTCGATCGAGTGGTCACGGCGGTGGACGTGGGCCAGATCGTCAACCCCGATGGCCTGCGCAACCAGGTGGAAGGCGGCATCGTGCAGTCCGCCAGCTGGACCCTGTTCGAAAAAGTCGCGTATGACCCGGGCGGTGTACGCAGCTACGACTGGAGCGGCTATCCGATCCTGCGCTTTACCCAGTTGCCCAGGCAGGTCGAGGTGCATCTGCTCGATCAGCCAGGACAGCCGTTCCTCGGCGCCGCCGAGATCGTCCAGGGCCCCATGGCCGCCGCCATCGGCAATGCCGTGGCCAATGCCACCGGCCGGCGCTGGCTGAACCTGCCCCTGACCCGTTCCGAGCAGCCGCCGGCCTAGCCTGGAATCCAGCACAGGGCCATGCCGCCGCTGCGGCGGCGGTCCTTTCGCACGCTGCCAAGGCATAGAGGATCGAGCGGGCCAATCGCCGCGCTCGCCGTCGACTGCCCGCTCGCCGCGCCATGCCTCCCCCGCCCTTCAGGACGTTGCGTTTCGCGCAATACAGCGTAGAGCGGCGGCTGGATTATCAGCCACGGCCCGGCGGATTACGTTAGTGCCCAACAGGAGGAACACCCCATGCCAGGCACCCGATCGCATCATCCACGTCGCGCCATTGTCGTAGGCGGTTCGCTCGGCGGCCTGTTCGCCGGCAACCTGCTGCGCGCCGCGAAATGGGACGTCGAGCTGTACGAGCGCTCGGCCCACGACCTCGACAGCCGCGGTGGAGGCATCGTCTTGCAGCCCGAGGTGGTCGAGGCGCTGCGCCAAAGCGGGCGCGAGCTGCCACTGGGCGAACTGGGTGTGCGCTCGGAGTACCGCACGGTGTTTCGTCCCGATGGTTCGATCCGCAGTCATCTGTACATGCCCCAGGTCCAGACGTCCTGGTCACTGCTCTACACCACCCTGCGCGATGCCTTTGGCCCCGAGCACTACCACCGGGGGCAGACGCTGGCAGGCATCGATCAGAGCGAGCCCGGGAGCGTCAGCGCGGTCTTCGACAGCGGCCACCAGGCCCAGGCGCAGCTGTTGCTGGGCGCCGACGGCGGCAGTTCGACGGTGCGTCGATTGCTCTGGCCCGACAGCCAGCCGAGCTACGCAGGTTATGTGGCGTGGCGGGGTCTTGTGCCCGAGCACGCTGTGCCCGCCGAGGTGCGCAATGAGCTGTTCGGCACCTTCGGCTTCGCCAACCACCAGGGCTCACACATCCTCGGTTATCTGGTGCCGGGCACCGACAACGATTTGCGCCCGGGCCACCGGCTCTACAACTGGGTCTGGTACCGGGTCGCCCCGCTGGACATCCTGCCGCGCATCATGACTGACGCCGATGGCCGTGAGCGCGGCTTCTCGGTGCCGGAAGGCCGGCTGGCTCGCGCCTGGCGGGACTACCTGTTCGAGCAGGCCGAGGCCGTGCTGCCGCCGCAGTTTCGCGCCGTCGTCCAAGCGACCCAGGCGCCTTTTGTCCAGGCCATCCGCGACCTGGCCGTCGAGCAGATGGTCGAGCGCCGGGTAGTGCTGCTCGGCGATGCCGCAGCCATACCCCGGCCGCACACCGCGGCGAGCACCTCAAAGGCCGCCACCAATGCCCTGGCCCTGGCCGCGGCCCTGCGCACCTTTCCCAACGACCTCGAGCGTGCCCTGCGCAGCTGGCAGCCCGCGCAACTGGCGCTGGGCCAGAGACTGCGCAGGCAAGGCACGGAAATCGGCAATCACCTGTTGTTCAACCAGGCACCGTCCGCCTGAGCACCCACGGCATCCTGATCGATGCCCTCATAAGGAAATACCCATGACTCAGCACCTGTTCCAACCCCTTGCGGTCGGCCCCTACACCCTGGCTCACCGCGTGGCCATGGCCCCCCTGACCCGCTCCCGCGCCGGCCAGCCGGGCGACCTGCCGACCGCCATGAACGCCGAGTATTACCGGCAACGCGCGAGTGCCGCCCTGATCGTTACCGAGGCCACGCAGATTTCCCGCCAAGGCCAGGGCTACGCCTGGACCCCGGGGATCTACAGCGATGCCCAGGTGGCGGCCTGGCGCCAGGTGAGCACGCAAGTGCACGAAGCCGGCGGGCTGATTTTCATGCAGCTGTGGCATGTGGGGCGTGTCTCTCACCCGAGTTTCCAGCCCGACAACGCCCTGCCAGTGGCCCCCAGCGCCCTGCCGGTTCCAGGCAAGACCTTTATCGTCGACGACGACGGCAACGGCGTCTGGGGCGATGTACCCGTGCCCCGCGCCCTGGAAGTAGCGGAGATCGCACAGATCGTCGACGACTATCGGCGCGCGGCGCGTAACGCCCTGAAGGCCGGCATGGACGGCGTGGAAATCCACGCGGGCAACGGCTACCTGCTCGACCAGTTCATCAATAGCAACAGCAACCAGCGCGAGGACGAGTACGGCGGCAGCGTGGAAAATCGCGCCCGCCTGTTGCTGGAGGTCGTGGAGGCCGTCGCCGATGAGGTGGGCGCCGAACGGGTGGCGGTACGCCTTACCCCCATGGGGCGCTTCATGGGCATGGGCGATACGACGCCCGAGGCCACCTTCGGCCATATCGTCCGCGCCCTGAACCGCTGGCCCCTGGCCTATCTGCACCTTGTGGAACCGGCCGTGGTCGGCACCGTCAAGGACGAGAACTTCGACCCGCGCTGGGACGCGATCATCGGGCAATTGCGCTCGGAGTGGAAAGGCGTGCTGATGCTCGCCGGCGGCTACGATCCGCACACCGCGGAGCAGGCCCTGGCCGCCAACCGCGCCGACCTCATTGCCTTTGGCCGCCCTTTCCTGGCCAACCCCGACCTGCCACGGCGGATCCACGACGGTCTGGCGCTCAACGCACCAGACCCAAGCACCTTCTTTGGCGGCGACCAGCGCGGATACATCGATTACCCCGTTCATCCATAAGGGGCGATCCCGGTAACCCGACTCCCGGGCTTATCGAATCGGCCGCCCCTGCGGGTGCGGCCGACACCCGGCGTGCAAGCCGCGGCTTCGGCTTATCGGGATTCCTCGGGGCCGGTTCCGCCTGCCGGGCTGGAGGCGATAGCCTGCTGCAGCGTTTCCAGTGTCGCGGGCTTGAACAGAATCTCGTCCATGCCTGCGGCCTTGCATCGTTCCACGGCGCTCGCCTCGATGCTGGCCGTCAGGGCAATGACGCGACAGCGTGGACGGCTACTCTGGGATTCCTCCCAGCGGATCCGCCTGGTGAGTTCGAAACCGTCCATCCTCGGCATCATGCCGTCCGTGAGCACGATGTCGAAGTCCGCGCTCAGCCAGCGCTTGAAGGCTTCCTGCCCATCTTCCGCGACCACGACCCTATGCCCCAGGGTTTCAAGCTGGGTGGTGAGGGTGGCGCGATTGAAGGCGTTATCTTCGGCCAGCAAGATGGACAATGGATGCGTTTCAGCAGCAATGGGCTGGACCTGCTGCGCAGCTTCGCCCTCGACAGCGGCTGGAGCATCGCAGATGGGCAGGCTCAATTCGAGGCTGAAGCAGGATCCTTTGCCAGGTTCGCTACGCGGGTTGATCTTGCCCCCCATCAGTTGCACCAGACGGCGGCTGATGTTCAGCCCCAAGCCGCTTCCGGACGCCTGCCCCGCGCCTGGTACGCCCACCTGAGAGAAGGGTTTGAACAGCTTGCCCATGTCTTCGACGGAAATGCCGATGCCCGTATCGATGACATCGAGGTCCAGGCGCAAGCTGTCCCCGTCACGGCGGGTGCGGGCCTGTAGGGTTACCCCTCCGCGCTCGGTGAACTTGATGGCGTTGCTGAGCAGATTGAACAGCACCTGCTTGAAATGCAGCGGGTCCATCAGCACCCATGCCTGCAGGTCGCCTTCGACCTTGACGTCCAGGGTGAGGCCTTTTTGTCGCGCCATGCCGAAGGCGATAGAGGCGACGCCTTCAATCTGGTGGTTGATGAGCACCGGCTCAGGAAACGAATCGATCTTTCCGGACTCGATGCGAGAAATATCCAGCACATTGCCCAGCAGCAACAGAAGCCCCTGGGCGGCTTCCTGGGCCACGGACAGGGATAGGCTGTCGGCCTCCCCCTGTTTCGCCCTCCGCAACGCGAGTTCCTGCATGCCGATGATCGCGTTCAGCGGCGTGCGTATCTCATGGCTCATCGTCGACAGGAAGACCGTCTTGGCCTGGTTGGCGGCCTCGGCCCGCTCCTCGGCCGCCCGGGTCCTGCGGACCTGGCGTCGCAGGTAGAACGCCCAGATCAGCGAGATGGCGATCAGGACCGCGAAGAGGCCGCCCAGTTGGAGAATCTTGTCGCGATGGTCGCGCCAGAAGTCGCTCCCGCCCCTGGCGAAACGCGGCGCCCAGGCCTGGACTATTTCCGCGACCTCTTCCGAGGTGATTGCCAGCTGCGCCTTCTCCAGGATGCTGCGCAACTCCGGCTGGTTCTTCGCCACCCCGATGCCGATGGGTGTGGAGATGTTCTGCAGGATCCCGGTGACCTGGATGCGATTGTCGAAGTACTGGGCCGACAGATAGCGGCCGGTGTAGTCGCTGCTCAGGTACACCTCGCTCTGCCCCGAATCGACCGAGCGCATGGCCTCGAGGAACGTGGGGTATACCTTGAGCTGAATCGCCGGATAGTCGCGTCTTATCGTCTCGATGAAAAAGTAGCCTTCGCCCGTCGCCAGCATCTTCCCATTCAGATCGGCAAGCCCGGCAAAACGCCGGCCGGCGTGACGGCCAGCGGTGGTGGCGGTCATCAATACGGTGGAGCTGCGCAGGTACGGCGGCAAGACATCCAGCGGCGTCTCGAACAGGTCGGACTGAGGCATGGCCGGGGTCAGAAGCGCCCGCCCCTCGGCGATGAGCCTGTTGGTCTCGAGGGTGTTTGGCGTGCCCAGGTAAGAGAACTTCAGGCCACTGCGCTGGCTGATCAATTCCAGGTAGTCGCGGCCAATGCCGGTCACGCTGCGGTCCCGTCCCAACTCGCCGAGCGCCCCGAGCGAATAGTTGATGGCGACGGGCACCTGCGGGTGGCTGTCCAGCCAGCGCTGTTCCGCGGGCGTCAGCTTCACGCGTTCTTCGTCGATGCTCAAGCGGCGGCCGGCGCTCCAGCTGCGCAGGATGTCTTCCCCATAACGCCTGGATATCCTCGGTATCGCCCGGTCGATGATGTCCCTCAGCGACTCGTCTCCCGGACGCAGCAGGAAGCGGAAGCCCTGGCTGTCGACGGGAGCGAAGTTATCGATTCGCAGGCCCAGCAGGTAATGGGTTTGAATCAGGTAATGCGAGGACACGGCGTCCCCCAACACCGCGTCGACATCCCCCAGCACCAGCCCTTCGAGCGCCCGTTGAGGCGAATCGAAATACTCCACCTGGCTATGGGGGTAGGCCTCCCGTACCGCCTGTTCCTGAAGATAACCGACGGTCATTCCCAGCACGGTACCGGCCTGGTTGGGATCGAAAGACTGGGCCTGGGACGTCACCAACACCGGGCGGTCGGGCAGATAGGACTCGCTGAGCAGCAGCCCGTTTTCCCGGCCTTCAACGTCGCTGCCCGCGCCCAGCAGGTCGATCTCGCCACTGCGCAAGGCCGCCAGCGCGGATGCCCGCGACGAGTAGGCGCGCACCTGGGGCGGCCGTTCGAACATCAGGGCCAGGTAGTCGGCCGTGATGCCCTGGTAGCGATCCCCATAGAACACCGACAGGGGCGGATAATCGAGCAGCACGACCCCGACCCTGAGCGGCCCTCGCCCTTCCAGCCATTGCCGCGCCTTGGCGTCCAGCCAGGGGTGATTGCTCGCGGTCATCCGACCGGACAACGCGATGTCATGTGCGTGAGCGGGAAATATCGGTGAAAGAAAACCCAGCAACAGAATGCCAATAGCTGCGAGGGACCTCAGTAGCATGGGGAACCTTCCTTGAGGTACTTGCGGGATTTGCGGCAGGTGGCGCTGCGCAGGTGGTCACTGCGGCGCGGTCGAATATGTTGTGAACTCAACTGCAACTCTAGGCCTTGGCGGCTTTGCCGACAGCAAATAGCCCATCCTAGACCATCGAAGGCAGGGGCTGACAGACGAATACCGCACAATGAGCAGCACTGCTTCTCGCCCCCTCCATGATTTATCTGAATTGGTCAGCCCAATTCGCGTTGGCTTGACATCTCGACTACTCGGTCACCAACATGCAGCCGACTACACAGCCATGCACAGATATCATGTTCGAACTGAAAGACCTGCCTTCCCGCGAAACACTCGAGCACTTCGGCAAGCTCTATGACAACCCCGATGTCGAAGGGCTCTATACCTGGCTGGTATGGGCGTCGGCGACGGATGAAATGCTCTCGGCATTCAACGCCAACCTCGCGCACGAGAATCTTGCACAAACACCGTTCTTCGTCCTGCTGCTGCTCAAGCGCAACCCCGGGGGACTCTCGATCGGCGCGCTGGCTGATGGGGTGGCCGTGGCTTCGCAGACCATGACCCGGGCCATCAAGCAGATGGAAGCCGCCGGCCTTTGCACGAAACATCCGGACCCGGACGATGGGCGCTACTGGATCGTCCGGCTGACCCCCGAGGGCGACAGTACCCTTGGCCGGGTGCTGCCCAAACACTACGAGTGGGTCGCCAAGTTCATGAGCCACTTCAAAGACGATGAGCGCGAGCTTTTGGTGAAGCTGATGATGAGGGTGGCCCCTGCCCTGCGAACCATGCGCCTGGAAACGGAACTCGGCTGATCGGCCGAGTTTTTTGGAAACCATGTAGCACGCTACACAGCAACCTACAGAAAATGAAACCTTGGGCGGCTCCCTCGCGTCGCGGCCAGTAACGCCGTGACTTCAATGCCCTGGCGCCTCTATTAATCGAGATATGTAGCAATGCACACATCTACACAGGATATGACTCAACAACCCACAGCCATCTTGCTGGTGCAGATGGTGTTCTGCGCGCTCGCCGTGGTCTCTCTCTTGTATATCCCGGTGCCTATCCTGCCCCTGTTGGCACAGGCCTATCAGTTGCCGCAGGAACAGGCTGGCCTCGCATTGGGCGCCTTCGGGTTCGCCTACGCCATCGGCTTTCTGGTGTTCGGGCCCTTATCCGATCGCCTCGGCCGCAGGGCGGTCATGGTCAGCGGCCTGGTGCTGCTGGCCATCATCACGGCGGGGCTCGCCTGGGTAGAGACGCCGGCCCTGTTCATCTCAGGCCGGGCATTGCAGGGATTCGCCGCGGCCTCCTTCCCGCCCGTGGCCCTCGCCTACTTGTCCGAGCGCGGTACCCCCAAACAACGGGTGTGGGGCGTGGCCTGGATGAGCACGGCATTCCTGTCGGCAGGTTTGCTCGGGCAGATCTACGGCAGCCTCGTTGCGGGGCGTTGGGGCCTGGGTTACGCCCTCATGCCACTGGTGGTGATCTATGCCGTGACCGCGTTGCGGCTGGCCACAGTCCCGGAAGGAACTCGAGCGGTACGTCCGAAGGGCTCGATGTGGGAAGGATATCGACCCATCTTCACCTTGCTCGGTGACCCGGCCTTGCGCCGTGTCTATCTGCCCGCGCTCCTGCTGCTGATGTCATTCGTCGCCTTTTACATAGGACTGGATATGCACCTGGGCGAGGTCATCGAAAGCCAGGGCATCAGCAGGATGCAGGCACGTGGCGTGGCGTTGCCGGCGTTTCTCGCGCCACTGCTCGCCGCCAAATTGATTGGTCGCTGGGGAGCCAACCGGGTCGCGACCACGGGGCTTGGCGTCGCTGCATTTGGGCTGGTGCTCTGTGCAAGCGCCGGTCAAGAACGCATTCCCCTGCTGCTGGCAGCCAGCGTCGTCTATGTCGCCGGAGTGGCCATCAGTGTCCCCGGGCTGATCGCTCGAATCGCCGCGGCGGCATCGCCCGACGTCCGCGGCCTGGCGGTGTCCTTCTACACCTTCGTGCTCTTTGTCGGGGCCAGCCTTGGCCCCTGGCTGGGAAACATCAGCCGCGCCTGGCAGGTGGAATCTTTTCTTCTGGTACTCGCAGCGGGGCTCGGCGCTGCAGCGTTGTACAGCGCAGTACGGGTAGCTGACAACTCCCGTGCGCGCTAGTCGAGCGACCTTGGTTTCCACGCAGGATGTCAGTGGGAAGTGGGTCTGTTTTTGTAGTAATCCGGTATCGGCCAAACGACCTGCCGAAGGCCCCGGATATTGAAAGGGAATCCATTGATGGGTATCTACGTTGTAGTTGCAAACCAGTTCGAAGACTTCGCAAGGCATGAAAACGTGATGTCCTACAGCACCCTGCTGCAGGCGCTAAAGACATCGGGACAATCCGTGCTGAGAGGTTGCAAGGTCATTGCCGGACAGGGGCTTGGCCGCAAGGAAATTCAGCATGCCCATCGCATGGCGATCGCCAGCGGGTATGCCGACGAATTCGATCACTGGAACCTGTGGACGGACGCGGAGCTGGCGGGCCAGGAGCTGGCCCAGAGGCAACCCGCCAGGCCATGAAGGAAGTGACCGGCCCGGTCATCGCCACCGCCCTGGTGCTGTGCGCGGTGTTCATTCCGAGCGCTTTCATCACCGGCCTCACCGGGCAGTTCTACCGACAGTTCGCGCTCACCATCGCGATATCGACGGTGATCTCGGCGTTCAACTCGTTGACCTTGTCGCCGGCCCTGGCGGCGATACTGCTCAAAGGCAAGGACGTGCCCAAGGATCGTCTGTCGAAGCTGATCGACCGCCTGTTCGGGGGTTGGCTGTTCCGTCCGTTCAATCGGCTGTTCCAGCGGGCAAGCGCGGGTTACGTCAACCTCGCCACGCGACTGCTGCGAGCCGGCGCCATCGTCCTGATGCTGTATGTCGGCCTGCTGGGGCTGGCCTATCTGGGGCTGGAGAAAACCCCCACCGGCTTCATCCCTCAGCAGGACAAACAGTACCTGGTCGCCTTTGCCCAGTTACCCGAAGGCGCCAGCCTGGACCGTACCGAGGCCGTCATCCTGAGGATGTCCGAGCTTGCCCTGAAGCATCCGGGGGTGGCCAATACCGTGAGTTTCAGCGGCCTGTCCATCAACGGTTTCGTCAACAGCGCGAGTGCGGGGCTCATGTTCATCCCGCTTGAATCCTTCGATGAACGCAAGGACCCCTCGATGTCCGACACCGCCATCGCCCAGGCCTTGGCCGCTGAATATGGGCGGATCCAGGAGGCCTTCGTGATGGTGGTTCCCCCACCGCCCGTGGAAAGCCTGGGCTCTATCGGGGGCTTCCGGGTGCAGATCGAGGACCGTGGCAGCCTGGGGCATGAAGCGCTCTACCAGCAGATTCAGTCGCTGGTGGACAAAGCCCGGGCGCTGCCCGAACTGGCCGGCGTTTTCTCCAGCTACCAGGTGAATGTCCCGCAGATCGACGCGGATATCGATCGGGACAAGGCCAAGGCCCATGGGGTGGCGGTGGTGCTGATCGTCCCCATGACCCTGCTATCGGCCATTGCCGGGGTGCTGCTCACCGGCGGCGACAACAACATCTTCACCCAGATCAGCCTGATCGTGCTGGCGGGGCTCGCGTGCAAGAACGCCATCCTGCTGGTGGAGTTTGCCCGGGAGAAACAGCAGCAGGGCCTGGACTGTGTCAACGCAGTGCTAAAGGCCTGCCATCTGCGCTTACGCCCGATTCTGATGACGTCCATCGCCTTCATCATGGGCGTGGTGCCTTTGGTGTTGTCCTCCGGCGCCGGCGCCGAGATGCGGCGGGCCATGGGCATTGCGGTGCTCTCGGGGATGGTCGGTGTCACCTTCTTCGGCCTGCTCCTGACGCCGGTGTTCTATGTGTGGCTGCGTCGCCTGGTGGAAAGACGCAGCCAACGGCGCGCCGCCATGAAGAAGATGCTTTGGGAGGACAAGGCATGAGTCGCCTGTCATCCCCCGTCCACATCGGCCTGGCCGCGCTCCTGCTGACGGGATGCGCGGTTGGACCACAGTACAGCCGCCCAGCACAGTTGCCCTCTATCGGGCCCTGGGAGGCGGCTGGCAGCCCAGTTGAAGCAGCATTTTTGTCGAAGGAGAAGTAGCGTTATGAAAGCTCTCGCAGTTGCCTGTGTTCTGGCAGGCCTGGTCAATGCTCTGCCCGCATCGGCGGCAGATACCCCCATTTCCGCTAATGGAGAAACCTCGATGGTCATCAGAAAGAACTACCCCACCCTACCTGAACCGGCCGGCCCCTACTCCGTTTCGGTTCGTCACAACGACACCCTGTACCTGTCCGGCATGACCGCATTCGGTACACCGGCCCAGGGCAAGGACATCGCCAAGCAGGCCGAAGCCATATTCGAACAGGTCAAGCGCGTCACCCAGGCTGAGGGGATCGCTATGCGCGACCTCATCAAGGTGACCATCTTCGTGACCTCCATGGACGAAGTCGGCGCGTTGCGTGAAGTCCTGTCGAAACACTATGAGGGTGCCTACCCGGCCAGTTCGCTGGTGAGGGTGGCCGGATTGTTCTCGCCAGAGGTCAATATCGAGGTCG
>Ga0207976_100634_pt1 | contig 11860 bp, 9 predicted proteins | sample LakWasMe94_HOW11_2_FD_183916 | JGI IMG/M metagenome (GOLD analysis project Ga0207976, IMG submission 183916) | Freshwater sediment methanotrophic microbial communities from Lake Washington under simulated oxygen tension - Sediment Metagenome... | ecosystem: Environmental > Aquatic > Freshwater >... | reverse complement strand
CGTGGTGCTGAACGAGAAGCTGCTCGACGTGCTGGGCGATGACGTGTCGCAGGACGAGGCCTTTGCCCATGCCAATGACGTGCTGAAAAACGCGGTGGGCGGCATTGCCGAAATCATCAATGTGCCCGGCCATGTGAACGTCGACTTTGAAGACGTGCGCACCGTGATGGGCGAGCCTGGCAAGGCCATGATGGGTACGGCCCTGGCCCATGGCCCGGACCGCGCGCGCATCGCCGCCGAGCAGGCTGTGGCCTGCCCACTGCTGGAAGGCATTGACCTGTCGGGCGCCAAGGGCGTGCTGGTGCTGATCACGGCTGCCAAGGGCTCGCTCAAACTGAGCGAATCCAAGTTGGCCATGAACACCATCCGCGCCTACGCATCGCCCGATGCCCATGTGATTTACGGCACGGCCTATGACGACGAGCTGGGTGAAAACATCCGTGTGACGGTGGTGGCCACGGGACTCTCCCGCCAAGGCGCACGCCGCACGGCGCCCCCGCTGCAGGTCTTGCGCACCGGTACCGACAACGTGCCCTTCCATGTGCCGACGCTGAACACACCGGTCAACAGCCCAGCCACTGGTGGCGGCGCTTCGATGGGCGTGGCGCAACCGGACTACGCCGGCATGGGGACACCCGCGGTCTGGCGCGGCCGCACCTCGGCCGCGGCCAAGGTGGATGCGTTGTCCAACGGCGGCATGGACGATTACGAAATCCCTGCTTTCTTGAGGAAGCAGGCTGATTGACGGCGCGCAAAGCTACTGCGCGACCCGATCTTGCGTTGGTGGTGCTCACCGTACAGAAGTACGGCTGCGCTCCTCAACGCAAGCTAGGGTCGCTCGCTACGCTTTTCGCACCATCAATCCTTCAATACCGGGTTGGCCTGCCCGGGATTAGCTTGCCCCATTAAAATCCAGCCGTGTTACAACAACGAACCCTCAAGTCCCTGACCCGCGCCGTGGGGGTTGGGCTGCATAGCGGACAGCGGGTGGAGCTCACCCTGCGGCCGGCGCAGCCCGACACCGGTATTGTGTTTCGCCGTGTCGATCTGCCGGTGCCGGTGGATATTCCGGTGTCGGCCCCTTCGGTGACCGATACGCGCATGGCGTCCACGATCTCCAAGGGGGGCGCCAAGGTGCAGACCATCGAGCACCTGATGTCGGCCTGTTCCGGCCTGGGGCTGGACAATCTGTATGTGGATGTCACGGCTGAAGAGATTCCGATTCTGGACGGCTCGGCGGCCTCGTTTGTGTTTCTGTTGCAAAGTGCCGGCATCGAACTGCAAAAAGCGCCCAAGCGTTTCATGCGGGTCAAACGCGCGGTGGAAGTGCGCGAGGGCGAAGGCCCCAATCTCAAATGGGCGCGGCTGGAGCCTTACAACGGCTACAAGCTGAGCTTTGAAATCGTGTTCGACCACCCGGCCGTGGACTCCACTGGGCAGCGGGTGGAGTTCGACATGGGTACCGACTCCTACACCCGCGACATCGCCCGTGCCCGCACCTTTGGCTTTACCAAGGATGTGGAAATGATGCGCACCAACGGGCTGGCATTGGGCGGCGGTCTGGACAACGTCATCGTCATGGACGACTACAAGGTGCTCAACGCCGAAGGCCTGCGCTACGACGATGAGTTCGTCAAGCACAAGTTGCTGGACGCCATTGGCGACCTGTACTGCGTGGGCAAGCCCTTGCTGGCCAGCTATAGCGCCTTCCGCTCGGGGCATGCGCTGAACAACAAGCTCTTGCGCGAATTGCTTGCGCACGCCGATGCATGGGACGTGGTGACGTTTGAGGACGAGAACCTGGCGCCTGCTGGGTTTGCACAACTGGCGCGGGCCTGGTAGCCCCGCCCCGCGTGCCGGTGCGACGGCCTTTCTGCGCGGCCCTCGGTTTGCCACCCGACCCATTGCGGCGTACCATGGGCCTGCCAATCCACCCACACCGTTGGATCGTTTCTTCGTCGAAAGAACACCATGACCATCACCCATGCTTTGGTGGCCCAGCATCGGGCCGCGGTGCCTGCTGAGCGCCATGCCGTCGCGCAGGGTGCGCCACCCCAACGGGCTTGCTGGGGCAAGGGTTTCCCCTCTACCATGCTTGCACAGGTGTAGCGGATCCTTGTTCGGGGCGATCCCATCACGCGCAGTCCAATCCGTCATTCAGGAAGAAGTGCACAAAATGAAAATGACCAGTATCAAATTTCGCCTCAACCTGCTGTTTGTCGTCATCATTTCCGTGTTGCTGCTGGCGTTTGGGGCGGTCAACTACGTCAAGACCAAGAAGTCGCTGGAGACTTCGGCCGACCGCCAGGTTGAAGCGACGCTCAACCGCCTGGGGGCAGCCCTTCCGAACTCCCTGTGGAACTTTGACAAGGCGCAGATCGAACAAAACCTGGCGTCGGAAATGTCGGCTACGTTCATCGTGGGCATCACCATCACCAACGGAGAAAAAATGCTGGGCGGCAGCGCACGGGGCACCGACGGCAAGATTATTCAGGTGACGCAAATGCCCGTGGCCGACTCCACCAAGAGCATCGACCTGGTCTATATGGACGGCGGCAAACCCAATGCGGTGGGCAAGGCCACGGTGTTTGTGTCCTACGACGAGATCAAGCAGGCCCTGCACACGGAGTTGACCTGGGCCGTGCTGCAGATCCTGCTGCTCGACGTCATCATCGTCGTGGTGTTGTCGCGGGTGCTGAGTTCGGTGGTGCTGGACCCCTTGGCCGAAATTGGCGCGGCGCTGAGTGACATTGCGGTGGGCGACGCGGACCTGACCAAGCGCCTCAAGCGCGGTCAGACCGATGAGTTCAACGTGGTCACCGACGGCTTCAATACCTTTGTCGAGCGCTTGCAAAAGATCATTGAACAGGTGAGCAGCGGTATCACCACCATTTCGCACGCGTCGGATGAGATCGCCAGTGGCAACATGGACCTGTCCTCGCGCACCGAATCGCAGGCCAGCTCATTGGAGGAAACGGCGGCCTCGATGGAGGAGATGACGGGTACCGTCAAGCAGAATGCCGAAAACGCGCAAACCGCCAACCGCATGGTGCAGACCGCGGCCGAAGTGGCGTCCAAGGGCGGCGCGGTGGTGGCGCAGGTGGTCTCCACCATGGGCTCCATCAACCAGTCCTCGCGCAAGATCGTGGACATCATTAGTGTGATCGATGGCATAGCCTTCCAGACCAACATCCTGGCCTTGAACGCGGCAGTGGAAGCGGCGCGCGCCGGGGAGCAGGGGCGCGGTTTTGCGGTGGTCGCCAGCGAGGTGCGGTCCTTGGCCGGGCGCTCGGCGGCGGCAGCCAAGGAGATCAAGAGCCTGATCGATGAGTCGGTCAGCAATGTCGGCATTGGCACCAAGCTAGTGGACGAAGCGGGTGCGACGATGACCGAGATCGTGGACAGTGTCAGCAAGGTGACCAGCATCATGGCGGAGATCCAGGCGGCTAGCGACGAACAAACGCTAGGCATCAGCCAGATCAACGAGGCCGTGCGCCAGATGGACAACAACACGCAACAGAATGCGGCGCTGGTGGAACAGGCCGCCGCAGCGGCAGCCTCCATGCAATCGCAGGCCGCCAATCTGGCTGAGGCCGTGAGTGTCTTCACGCTCAGCCACTCGTCAAACGCCTTGGCCTTGCGCTGACCCGGTTCCTTTTTTGATTTCCGCTTGTGCGGGCCAGGAGTCCAAGATGGTAAAACGTACATTGTTGCTAGCGTCTGTGCTCACCGGGCTTGTCACCACGTCGGCCTGGTCCGGTAATTTTTCCGTGGGTGTGGAAGGGCATGACTACCTGCCCATCTCCAAGGGCGAAGGCGGGGTCTACAGTGGCTATGCGCGTGAGTTGCTCGACGCGTTTGCGGCCAAGTATGGCCATACCTTTACCTATAAGCCCTTGCCGGTGTCTCGGCTGTTTGATGAATTCGCGGTGCAGAAGTCGGTGGACTTCAAGTTTCCCGACAACGCCTATTGGGCAGCGGATGCCAAGAAGGGCATTGCCATCAGCTACAGCAAGGGCCTGGTCTTGGTGACAGAAGGTTTGTTGGTCCCGCCCGCCAAGAAAGGCAAGATTACGACGGTGACCAAGATGGCTACGCTGCGCGGATTCACGCCGTTTCCGTATCTGGACCAGATCAATGCCAAGAAGATCACGGTGACCGAGGTCAATGCCGCGGATGCGGCCATCAACATGGCCGAAGCCGGGCGCGTGGACGGTGTCTACCTGGGCGTGCTGGCGGCCAACCACATCATGGCCGAGGGCATGAAGAAGCCCGGGGTCTTGGTGCTGGACGAGAGCTTGCCCAAGAGCAGCAACGACTTCTCGTTGTCGACCATCAGCCACCCCGAAGTCATCAAGCAGATAGACGAGTTCCTGGTCAAGGAAAAGGACACGGTGCAGAAGCTCAAGGCGAAGTACAAAATCGTCGAATAGGCCTTGCTGGGGGCAAGGAGGGCCTCAATGCCCCTTGGCAATGATCCAGTCGGGCTTCTTGGTCTCCAGGAAGGTCACCAGAGCATCGATTACATCGGGGTCGAACTGCGTGTTGCGGCGTTCCTGCAAATAGGCCATCACCGCCTCCAGGCTCCAGGGTTCCTTGTAGGGCCTGCGGTGCAGCAGGGCATCAAACACATCCACCACGGCCACGATGCGGGCCGATAGCGGAATGGCGTAGCCCTTGAGGCCTCTAGGGTAACCGCTGCCATCAAAGTGCTCGTGGTGGCCGCCGGCAATCTGCGCGCCCATGCTGAGTGTGCTGATGCCTTCGACCAAGACAGAGGCACGTCCCAGCACGGTCTCGCCAATCAAGGCATGCTCCTCCATGATCACCCGCTCCTCGGGCGTGTGGCGGTCGGGTTTGAGCAGGATCGAATCCGGCGTGGCCACTTTGCCGACGTCGTGCAGGATGCTGGCCAGACCCACCAGCGACAAAAACGTGGGCGTGGTTTCCTCGGGAAACTTGCCGGCTGCGTGCAGCTCGGCGGCAATGCCGTCCGTGAGTCGGCAGACACGGCGCACATGGCCGCCGGTGGTGACGTCGCGGGATTCCGCCAGGTCCGCCAATGCCACGACCGTCGCTTCCTGCGTGGTTTTCAGCAGACCAAACATGTGCAGGTTATCAAAGGCAGCGGCGATGCGGTCGCAAAACACGCTCAGCAGGTTGCGCTCCAGATCGCCCAAGGGCCATGGCGGAGAAAACGCAACCGCAAAACGGTGCCCATGGGGCGCGCGGATGTACAACACGTCGACCAGGTCGCTGAAGATGCTATGGCCTTCGCGGAAGGCGCGGTTGATTTCCTCGGCCCAGATATGGTCGCTGGGCAAGGCCATGTGCTCGCTCAAGTGGGTGGACGCACCGGTCGACGCGATCACAAAGGGATCGGTCGGCACACCGGGTGACTTGTTCTGCATGATGCACAGAACGCCCTCGGTGCCGAAGTTCAAGATGGCGCCGATCTGCGTCAGCACACCCGAGGCCAACTCTTTCAACGAGTCAATCTGGTACAGGTTGCTGGCGGACTCCAGGATCCGCGCCAGACCTCTGCGATTGGCCTCTATGGTCTGCAAACCCTCATAGCCGCGTAGCGAGGTGATCACCGTGGTGAACAGCTTCTGTGCCGTCAGTTCGGTCTTGGCCTTGTAGTCGTTGATGTCGAAATCGACGATGACCTGCTGCTCCGGCGCCTGGCCGGGCTGTCCGGTGCGCAGCACGATGCGCACCAGGTTGTTGTCCAGGTCTTCACGGATGCGTTTGGCCAGGCGCAGCCCGGCGTCTTCGGTTTCCATGACCACGTCCAGCAGCACCAGGGCCACGTCGTGTTCCTGGGACAGCAGGTCATAGCCCTGGGCGCCGGTATAGGCTGACAGTATCTCTATGCTGCGCCCCTTGAAGGTGACGTTGTTCAGCGCCAGCCGCGTGACCGCGTGGATGTCGGGCTCATCGTCCACGACCAAGACACGCCACGGTCTGGCCGCGATTTGCGCGATGGCGTGCTCGTCGTCTTCCGCTAGCCAGTCATTGTCATCCGTGTCGTCTTGCACCATGGGCACTCCAAACGCGTCGTAATTTTGTGGCCGTTATGAAACCGGCTTTGCGCTAGCTTAACCACTTTTCAGCCATTTGCAGCACTGGGTGTAACCCGCGGCATGCTTATGCTGAAGCAGGCCCCCGCGTCGGCATTGTTATGGGCGGAAATCGCCCCGCCCAACTGTTTGGTGACGATATTGAACACGATATGCAGTCCCAAGCCGGTCCCGCCTTGGCCGCGGCGGGTGGTGAAGAAGGGATCAAAAATCTTGCCCAGGTGTTCGACCGGTATGCCGCGGCCATCGTCCTGGAAGTCAATGGATACCAGGTCGTGATTGCAATGCGCGGTGATGGTGATACGCCCCGGCTCCCCTTCGGTGAATGCATGGGTGATGGCATTCATCGTCAGGTTGGTGAGCACCTGCGCCAGCAGGCCGGGATAGCTGTCCATGATCACATCGGCATCGCAGACCACATCCACCGTGGTCCGGGCGCGGCGCAGGCTGGGTTGCAGGCTGGTGGTCAACTCTTGCAGGTATTTCTGTAAATCGAAAGGCCGGCGTTGGTCGCTGGTTTGGTCCACCGCAACCTGCTTGAAGCTTTGGATCAGGTGTGCCGCGCGCTCGGCGTTGCTCATGATGAGCCGCACGCTTTCGCTTGCGGTGTCCAGATAGGCTGCGATCTCGGACTTGCGAATGCCGCCTTCGGCAAACGACTTGCGAACCTGCGTGGTCGCCACTTCCAGCACCGTCGCTCCTGTGACCACAATGCTGACCGGGGTGTTGATCTCGTGCGCCACGCCGGCGACCAGGCCGCCCAGTCCTGCCAGTTTTTCGGACTGCACCAGGGACTCCTGCGCCGTCTGCAAGTCGTTGTAAGCGGCCTCGGTCTTGGCAGCGGCAACGCGCACGGCTTCCTCTGCCTGGGCGCGCCGTGCAATGACCTGGCGCAACTTGCGCAGGGTCAGATTAAAGCCTTCGATGACTTCGCCAAATTCCTTGCGTGTGGACTTGGGCAATTCCTTGGCGTCTTCTCCGTCTTGCGCCGCCAGATCAAACAGCGCGTCGCGCAGTTGCGCGATCGGTCGAAACACCATATTCAAGCTGGTGGCCAATGTGATGATCAAGAGGCCATCGAGCAGCAGGATTTCCACCAGGCGGCCGGTCAGCGCCGCGCGCAAGGCGGCGTCGATGTAGGCCCGGGTAAAGGACACCACGACGCGCCCGATGCTCGCGCTGTCGGTGGTGGCCGGGGTCACGGCCTCGACCGCCGGGTCAATGTACAGGTCCGCTTCGATGGAGGGGTTTTCGGGGTCCTGTTTCGCCGGGGGCGGTGTGCCGCCAGCGGTCTTGCGCGCCACGCTGGCAATGACATTCGACTTGGAGTCAAACACCGTGACCGAGGTGACCTCAATGGGTTCCAATTCGGCCTGGATGATGCGTTCGGTTTGCGCCTTGTCGTAATTCCACAGCGCAGTCGGCAGCGAGGTTTTCAGGCGGATCAGCGCTTCCTTTTGCCGGTCGGTGAAGCGTTGCTCCAGTTCGCGTGACAAGCGCAATTGACTGTAGGCACCAAACCCTGCCAGGGTGACCGTCACCAACAACACGAACAACGCGATCAGTCGAAGCCGAATGGACACCATTGTTTGGATGCGTTTGGAGGCAAGCTGTGGGTGGCGCCAGTGTACCTATTTCAACGGGACTTACCCCAGTGTTTTCCCCTGGCTAGCCGCGTTGCAGCGTGGGGGCGATGGAGCGCCGCCGGGCCGCCCCAAGGCGCGTAAGGCCCCTGGGGGGGGCAGCGCAGTACGCGCAGCGACCAGCGTGGGGGCAGCATCCCTTAGCGGCTGCGCCCGGCTTTGTAGTTGCCGCCAATCTTGCCACCCAGCCCACTCGCCTTGGCCAAGCGTGCCATGGCGGTGCCGGCATGGGCATGGGTAATCGCCAGGCCCAGCGCATCGGCGGCGTCCGGTCCGGGCAGGCCGGGCAGGCACAACAGGCGTTGCACCATGGATTGCACCTGGGTCTTGTCGGCGCGGCCATAGCCGACCACGGCCTGCTTCATTTGCAACGCCGTGTATTCGGCCACGGGTAAATCGCCGGACACCAAGGCGGTAATGCAGGCGCCGCGCGCCTGGCCCAGCAACAGCGTGGACTGCGGGTTGACGTTGACGAAGACGATCTCCACCGACGCGCAGTCGGGGCTGTAGCGCTGCACGACTTCCCGTATGCCGTCAAACAGCACCTTGAGCCGTTGCGGCAATGCGCCCACCTCCAGGTGTTGCGTGCTGATGGTGCCGCTGGCCACGTAGCTGAGTTCGGAGCCCTGCGCATCAATGACGCCAAAGCCCGTGGTGCGCAGTCCAGGATCGATGCCCAGTATTCGCATGCTATTGTTTTGGTAGCTGCTTGCGCAATGGATACGAGGGCTAGAGGGCGAAATGACTAGATGTCGAAATACCAACGCGCCGAGTGGAAGAACACCGGTGCCGCGAAGCACAAGGCATCCACCCGGTCCAGTAGACCACCGGCGCCGGTCACGGATTGTCCTTCGGTCCCCCAACTGGGTATGCCACGGTCGCGCTTGAGCGCCTTCATCACCAAGTGGCCGAGCGAACCGGCCACGCAGGCCACAAAGGCCGCAGCAAAGGCGGTGCCAGGAACCCATGGCGTAATGCCCGCCAGCAATGCGCCCAACAGGCTGCCCGTGGCCACGCCAATACCCCAGCTACGCCAATTGAAACTCTTGCTGATGGCAGGTGCCACCGGCGGACGCTGGAGTCGGCGCGACGCGAAGTGCTGCGTCACCATGCAGACCTGCACCACCAGCACCAGGAAGAACACCAGAAAGGCATTGCGGTTGTCATAGCCGGGAAACTTCAACAGCAGTAGCGCTGGTACGTGGCTCATGCCATAGATGCAGACCATGATGCCCCATTGCAGCTTGGCATTGCGTTCCAGAAAACGCAGCGGGTCATTGGCCAGTGCACTGGTCAGCGGCAGTGCCAGGAACACATAGACCGGAATGAACACCGCGAACAAGTCAAAGTGGCCACTGGCAATCAACCAGTATTGCGTGGGCAGCACGACAAAGAAAGCCAGCACAAGACTGCGGTGGTCGCCCAGCCGCGTGGGCGACAGGGTCAGAAATTCGCGCAATGAGAAGAAGGACACCAAACCGAACAGCGTGAGCGCGACCCAGTCACCGGTAACCCAACTGATCCAGAATACGAACACCATCAACCAGCTGGTGCGAATCATGGCCGAAATGCTGTGCAATTCCTTGGCCAATTTTTCCGCGTGCGGCGCATCGCCGTGGTCACGTACCGAACGCAAAAAGGTCACCACGCTGGCCAGCAGCAGCAGGCCGAACACGATGACGAACAGCGCACCGATCTGTTGCGTGGGTGTCAGGTTCTTGAGGTAGAAGTACATGTTATGCCTGACGACGAGCCGCCTCTAGGCAGGCATGCGCCCCCTCGGGGGGCAGCGAACGAATGTGAGCGTGGGGGTGCATAGTTTTAGACGTCCCGCAGTGCCACGACGGCGGCACGGGCGCGCTCTAGAAAGGCACGCCGTTCTTCACCTGCACCCAGTTGCATGGGTGTTCCGAACGTTACCGAACACAGCACCGGCACCGGCACGACTTCACCCTTGGGCAGCACGTGCTGCACATTGTTGATCCAGGCCGGTACCAGGACGACGTTGGGAAACTTCAGCGCCAAGTTGTATAGACCGGCCTTGAAGGGCTGCGGATCACCGGTGAAGCCGCGGGTGCCTTCGGGAAACAAGATGATGGAGTCCCCATTGGCCAGCGCCTCGAACAACGGCTCCAGCGGGTCTTCGTCACTGCTGCGGTCGCGTGAGACATAAATCACATTGAAGACGGCGGTGGTCAACCATTTCTTGAAGGGCGTCTTGGTCCAATAGTCTTTGGCCGCAATGGCACGGGTTACGTTGCGCAACTCATGGGGCAAGGCCGCCCAGATCATCACCAGATCGGCGTGGCTTTGGTGGTTGGCAAAATAAATGCGCTGCTCGGCCTTTGGGGGGCAACCATGCCAACGGGCTTGCGACCCTGTTAATACGCGGATCAGACCCAGCAGAAAGTAACTCATTAACTTGGCAAGCATGGGGCGGATGATACAGAGCTATATGACGCTTTGATGTGGGTTTATACGGAGGCAGTTTTCAGGTGGTTGGATGGCGCTGGATGCGGGGCCTGGGTGCTCTGCGCCGTTCGTGTCCCCCGCCCTACGGGCTCCTCCTTGACCTCACTTTGCAGAACACCCAGTCCCCGCATCCGAAGTTGTTGGTGGGAACATATGTCGTACCGCGCTTTGAATTGGATTGTTCGTGTGGACAGATTGAGTAGACACCGTTACAACCATGCCAACTCAGACAATCGTTGCTTTGTCATTTCAATCATGCACTCCGAGAACACCATTGTGTTGCCACTGCCATTCATAGTGTCGGCGTGGTAACGGCACCACGTAATTCTGTCAGACCGACAAGCGCCAGCTACTCGAGCAGAAGGCCCAGGGCGTACGCCAAAGCGAGGTCAAGGAGGAGGTCTTGCTCGGCCATAGGCCGTGCAAGACCGGGGGACACGAGCGGCGGCGTGCGCCCTGGGCCTTCTGCGGGCGAGAGAAAAACGTCAGGGCAGTTGCGCATCCCCCATCCGCCCCGTGATGACACCCGCTCGGCTAGCCAAATATCCAGAGTTAGGCAGCTTCTCGTAATACCGCGGCCGCGGCAGCATCACAGCCAGCCGCGCCGCTTCATATGCACTGAGTTGCGATGCGGGCTTGCGGTAGTAGTGCTGCGCCGCAGCCTCGGCGCCGAACACGCCTTCACCCCATTCCACGCTGTTGAGGTAAATCTCCAGAATGCGCTGCTTGCTCAGCAGATGCTCCAGTAGCACGGTGAGCACTAACTCCTGGCCCTTGCGCACCAGCGTGCGCTCGCCCGACAAAAACAAATTCTTGGCCAACTGCTGCGTGATAGTGGAGCCGCCCACAATCTTAGGAGGCTTGGGTGCTGCTATCTTGGCGGGGTTTGCGTTGGGCTTGGTGGGGGCTTGCTTGGCGGCGCGGGCCTCGGCCTTGGCGTTTTTCTCCCAGGCCTTCTCCAGCGCGTCCCAGTCCACGCCCTCGTGGTTGCTAAAGCCATCGTCTTCCGATGCGATGACGGCACGCTTGAGGTTGTCCGAGATTTGCGCATACGGCACCCATTGATGGTGCCAATGCAATCCCCCCTTGTTTTCATGCTGGATGCGCCAGACTTCCGAACGCTGAAAACTTGTGGATTGCGGCGCCACCACGGCCATGGCTGCGATGCGGGCCACGAAAAATAGTTGCAGGGCCAGCAGCGCGATCAACAACAACCCAAGCCAACGCGCCAGTGTTTTCATGGGCTCACTTCTGCGTGGAAATGGAGGCTTCCAGCGTTTCGTCGCGCGTGAACTTGAAGCGCGAGACCACCAGGATCTGGTCCGCCTGGCGGCGCATGGCGGGGTTGAAGCGCCCAAACGGGCCAGCCGATCGGACAATGGCCGCCGCGTGGCGGTCCAGTGTGCGGTTGCCCGAAGTCTCGACCACTTCGGTATCCAGCACCCGGCCGTTGTGGTTGACCGTGACGATCATCGTCAGCTCGCCGTACAGTTTCTTGCCCGCCACCTGCGGAAAATTTTCGGTGCCCTTGTCTTCGATGGCGCGGCGCAGCGCGTCGTAGTACACGGCATACACCTCTTCACGCGCGGCCGGGCTGATGTAGCGCTTTTTGGGCCGGGCATTTTCCTGGTTGATGCGGCGTTCGATCTCGGCCAGTATCTT
>Ga0207976_100629_pt1 | contig 11933 bp, 11 predicted proteins | sample LakWasMe94_HOW11_2_FD_183916 | JGI IMG/M metagenome (GOLD analysis project Ga0207976, IMG submission 183916) | Freshwater sediment methanotrophic microbial communities from Lake Washington under simulated oxygen tension - Sediment Metagenome... | ecosystem: Environmental > Aquatic > Freshwater >... | reverse complement strand
GCGCTAGGCGTCCCTACGGTGGGTGTGGGGACTGTAGTCTGTGGTCTGGTGATTGCCGGTGGAGGGGCTTTGGCGCTCACTAAGGCGGGAGAGCGTTTCGGGGAACAGTCGGGAGATGTTATTTATGAGGCGGGAAAATGAGTAATGTGACCACTGCCGATCTGATACTTGTTTCTTGTGGTGGAGTCACTTTTCTTGGAGTAGTTATTCTGATGGGAGTTTATCTCTATTGGGGATATACCCGGATGGATAAGATCATGGATGAAGTTAAAGGTTGTAAGTTAATAAATAGATATAAGTTCTATCTGAGAATGGGTGTTTGGGGGCGGGTTATGATGGTGGCAGGCGTGGCAGGGTGCTTGGCATTTCCGGGGTATCTTATCAAGCACGGGCAATTGAGCTCGGAAGATATAGATCGTTTTCCAGAGCCGCTCAAAAGTAGATTGATCTTGTCGCACTATGTCGCATGGGGGCTGGCTGCGAGTCTGGTCATCGAGTGGGGGGTAATGGAGATCATTAGATAAGTTCAAAAGGTTTTTGGTGTTTATCGTCTTTGGAGGCTTCGTCGATTTTGATGTTTAAGGCATGAGGCGATGGATTTTGGGTTGGTTCACTCACATGGCTAACACGGACCCTGTAGCCGCTGCCGCAGGCTGCGATCGGGCGCTTGCGCCCGCCAAACCTGAGTCCGCGACTTGAGTGATGGAATAGGGGAGTTAGCTGTACCGCTGACTTGTAGGAGCGGCCGGTCGACGCTCGATTGCCCGCGATGACCGGTGACCGCCCCCTTATTGCCCCTCTGTTTACACTGCCTTGCTGTGCTCAGCCGCATGCATCCCGATATAGGCGGTGAGGTTTTCATCATGGATGCCCAGGGTGCGCAAAATCTCCGCCATAAAGCTGACCGGTGCGTTGCCGGGGGCGGTGATCACCCGCTGGTCGGCCACGGCATAGGGCACATCCTGATAGTGAGTGGCGCCGCGGTAATTCACCGCCAGCAGGTTTTGCGCCGAGTTGGAGGTGTGCCGCACATGGTCCAGCACCCCGGCTTGGGCCAGCACCCGGGTGCCGTCGCAGATGCCAGCGAGGACGATGTTCCTTTCCCGGGCCGCTCGCAGCAGGTCGCTGATATCGGGCGCCTGGTCGCTCTGCCAGATCGTGCCGCCACAGACCATCAGCAGATCGACGTCATCGAGGTCGAGGTTTTCCAGGGCCAGGTCCGGGGTGACCCGCAGGCCGCCCATGGAGGTGACAGGGGTGCCTTGGGGGGCGGCGTAACGGCAGTCGAAGCCGTAAAAGCTACGGCCGGTGGCGTTGATCAGGGCGGTTTCCCAGTCGGCGAAGTTTTCGCTGATGAGGGTGATGGCACGGGTCATGGGGTGGTCCTTCCTTGGGTGAGCGCGTGTCCGGATCGTGCAGGGTAGCCTGGTTTTGGTTTTCCGGTGATCACTGCTTCTGTAGGCGCGGCCGGTCGACGCTCGATTGCGCGCGATAGCGTCCGTGCTGGCGCTGGCGTTTTTTGGACGGTGTCACAGGTAGCCAAAAAAACTGAATGCAGGATCAATAGTGATAGCGACGGATTGCTTGTTCAAGACGGAATTCCGTCTTCGGAGGATTGTCCACGAGCCGCGCAACAATGAAGAGCTTATCGACATCATCGATCATGTGTCGCATGTAACAGTTGACCATTCGATAGCGTTCTATGGCGAAATAGGTGTTCATTATTTTGATTTTTTCGTCCATATCACCGTCATCACCTACGGCGCCACTACCTGGTCCGAAAACATTGTGGCTTTCAAACAGTAGGTAGCCACCCGGCTTTAGAAACGACACCAGGCGCTTCATGTAGTTTTCAAACCCCATATTGAGGTTGCCATCAATGGTGTGATGATTGGAAAACGACAGCACCACATCAAATTTTTTATCTGTGGCAAATACCGAAAAATCGCTTTCTATAAACTCTATATTGTCGCGCTTCAAATAACGCGCGGTATCCTTCGCCACTTTATTGAGAAAAGGGTTGAGTTCGACGGCTGTCACGGATTTCGCCAGTCGCGAACAATATACTGAGACAAAACCGCAGTTGCTGCCGATGTCCAGTACGTCAGCGCCCTTCAATTCTTCATCAATGGCGTATTGCTTGAACCGAAAACCCGTAGGCTTCAGGCCTGTGATTCCCAGTTCTTCCAAGCCCTGATAGAAATATCCTTGGCTGTATTGTTGCTTCTTTGGCCAGTTCTTCTGCTGCTCCTTCAAATGCCCTCGCAAACGCTTCTGGATGAAAAGCGTGCCTTTGAAGAGCCCCTTCCAGAAATCAAAAAATGAAAGTCTGATGCTGTATGGAATTTCCATTGATAACCCTGAAATGAGACGTCGATACTGGTGATCCTTCCATACTATCGGCCGCAGGTGGATTCACATTAGGCGTGCAACAGCGCAAGGACGATGACGGTACCGAGGACGATGAGCCGTTTTGATCTACACCGAAAATACCTGCCGCATGCCTACATGCGGTGGGGCTTGATGCCTCGCCCGCCAGGGCACGACTGCTAAGCTTGTCCACAATGCTGATGCCAAAATCAGCAATCCGCCCTGGGTCAATTTTCAATCGGCAGGGTGGGTCAGTTTTCAATCAGCGTCGACACATATCCATTCCTGCGGTCACGGCGGCTTATGGTTTCGCCCTTACGGCGAGTCCCTTTTTACAAACGCCTAAAAAGGAACCAAAAACGCTTGCCCCACCATTCGGTGCCTCGCCTAGGCTCGGCATGCCCTCACTCCAGTCCTGCTCCGGGGGCCGCCGCCATCGGCCATCCCTGGCCGAGGGCGGCTACCTCGGCATCCCTGCCGAGGTACCCCCTGCGCAAGACCTGCGTTCGGCCTCTGGGAAAGGGGCGGGCAGATCAAGAGCAAGATCAAAAGCCAAAGCACAGCAAGAGCAAAGGCTAAGGTGGCTCGGTTAAGGCTCTGGCAGCTCCATCGCTCGTTGTTCTGCCACGTGCAACACGTCGCATCCGTCCTGCAACAACAAGGTTGCCACGCTGGAGAAGCGCATCAGGTCGAGGTCGTCGGCGTTGCGGCTGGTCATGCCGGAGACGCTGTCCAGCATGTCGCGAGCAGCGCGGATGCGCAGGCTGGCGTAGGTCAGCAGGTCAAGCAAGGGGGCTTGAGGGTTGATAAAGGCGACGGGGTGGTCGGTGGTGTTGGAGGAGCTAAACGCTTGGTAGTCCATTGGGTAACACTCCATAACTTCGGGAGTTACCACCGTTCGCGGCCAAGCGAGGGAGGGTGGCAACTGTACGCGGGTTGGCCGACCGGGCCCGAAGCATCCCGGCACACCCGAAGGTGTCCCACGCACAGTCGCCATAACACGAACGTGCAGGCGCAAAAAAAGCGCTTGCCTTTCGGATGGTGAGCGCCTGTGCGCTACGGGGATGCTGACGGCCAAGTCAGGTCGCTGAATTTGCAGCGACGAGGAACTATAGGGGGACAGGAACGTTATCGCAAGTAAGAAGTGTTGAATTTTTTTACGTTGGAAGGGAATGATTGTATTAAATTTTTTGAATGTTTTTTAAAAATTTAGTTTTGTGTGGGTATGTTGTAAGTGTGGTGATTTGTATGTAATTTGTTATGCGGGAGGAGAGAGCATAGCCCTCGCCTCAATGGAGAATATGAGATGATATTTTTTAGTTTTAATTGGTTATTCTAGCAAATTCTCGATTGTAGTGTTCAAAGACTTCTCGGTTGTTGGTTGGTAGTGACTGTATAAAACGATCGACTAAAACTGCCTGTACGTAGTCCTTTGCTGGTTTTGCTATGTTGTCAGTGTTGTGAAGGAAGTATGAAAGTACTCTAAATGAAAAGCTCTCGTAAAGATGCCCGAAGCAATCCTCTAACGGGTTAAGTCGAAGGTCAACCCTTCTTCTTATTGGTCGCGCTAGTGCCTGGCGTTTATGTTTTAATGTGTTTCTGAGTTGTGAGATGTTTGGTGATGGTTTTTTTGATCTGTCAATGTAAATGTATTTTTCATAACACTCTCGGTCAAAAAAAGATTGATCTTGCTGTATGAGTATTGCGTCAAGCGTGACTAGCTTTGTTATTGACCTTTTGAAGGCTTCAAGCAGTTCAAGGATTCCGTTGAGTACCTCTCTTGCGGCTATTCGGCATGCTCCAACTATAGATATGTAGGTTTCAAATATGGTTGAAGCTGACCAGCAATCGTTCTCCCAGCTATAGCCGTGGGTATAAATTATGTTTTGGTTGGTAATTAGAGCGCCTGATAAGTTTTGAAAGTCTCTATCCATTGCTGCAATGGTATTGGATATTTCCCCTGAAGCAATCTTGTTGGCGATCGCTGTTACGGCCGTCTTTGACCCTAGGGATCTAAAGTGGTAATTGTTGTTAGGGCGAAATTTTGTAAATAGCGATTGCCAGAATCGTATGTCACAAGTGTTTGAGTTGTATTTTCCATTAGATAAGTCTTCGCTTGAAATACTTGGACCTCCCTCAAGGAAAACTATACTATCGCAACGATTGAATAATGCTAGGTTGGTTAGTCCTGAGTTGGTTCTGGTGAACGTCATTGTATTTTGTCCTCCATGTCAAAAACTTTATTCCAGAAGTGGCTGACAACATCGGGAGAATGTGTTGCACAAATAATTTGCGCTCTAGGATTGATGCGCGTTAAGCTCTCTATCAGTTTTTCCTGCCATCTAACGTGCAGTGAAAGTTCGGGCTCGTCTGCTATATAGATCCAGGGTGTTGATTGTTGAATGAGAGCTTCTCCTAGGATGATTACTAATTGCTTTTCTCCTGAGGACAAACCACGGATAGACATTCTTTTTCCAGAAGCTGTAGTGGCTTCAATTTCATTTTGTTGATTGATGCTTATTGTTTTTCGTTCAAAGAGGCTGTTAAGTACATCGATGAATGCATTTTTTGGATGAAGAATAGCTGATTGTTTGTTTATTGATTGACTCCAGTCTTGTACGATTCGATGACTACGGTACGCACTGATTAGAGGCATTATTTCCTTTAGAGCAAGCGGGCGATGTTGTTCTATTTTTACTCGGGCCTCGTCGACTTCTTCGTAGTGTTTGTCTAGCTTTATTTTTGCGTTGCTGCCAATGTCTAGTTTGTGGAAAATCTCAATTAGAGAGTTCTTTTCTTTTTCCAGGTCAAGATTCTTTACCGAGCTGAAAACAGTTGATTCTGTTTGTTCGGTAATTAATGAAACTATCATGGCTCGCTGAAAGTCTGCGATTTCTTTAGAAACCATGGCAGATAGTAGCGAAAAATATTTTGAAAGTTGTACGCTAAGTTCTTCAAGTTTCTGGTCGACGGATGATTCAAAGCTTTCTTCGCTTTTCTTGTTTGTGTTGGTCGCTCTATGTATCGAAAGCCAACTCACATTTGCAATTTCTGAAAGCTTTGCAAGTATCCCCCGAGTGCGTGACTTTGAATAACCTATGTTGTGACGGCCGATTCCTCTTCTAATGAGCATCTCTTCTTCAAATTCATCGAGTGAATAAGTGGTGAAGTTGTCGGATGCTTTTTCTTTTATTCTGTAAACAATGCTATTGTATGGTGATTTTTCATTTTCAGCCTTTTCTACTTCTATTATTGGTTTCTTACGCCCACCAATTTCTGATAGGTAAAGTGTTATTGCTGAAAAAGGTAGCCTGTCGAGGGTCGCGAAATCTGCTGAAAGTGCAGCGGCAATTATATTTATTACAGTGGTCTTGCCTGAACCGTTTACGCCAATAAAAAAATTTATATCCTTATGGAAATTTATTTCTATTTCTCTGTCGCCCCAGAAGCCTTTTATATGAACCTTGTTGAGAATATTCACGTGCATCCCTGTATAGTTAGTGGCTTTAAATTTTTATGCTATCCGATGGCTATATATGAATAGTTAGCGTTATTTGTGGTGGCCTATGGCTCCATGTGAGCAATTAAAGTGCCATCTAGCGCGAGATGCAAGAAATTGCATGGGCTAGGCCCTATAACTGAGTGGTGAGAGGTAATGTTAAGGGCTTGCTACCCCACCCCGTATCCTTTCGTATCACCCTTCCACTCGATCCTTTCCATAACACTCCGTTCTTACTCATTTCCTCATGCCTCTATCCCACTCCTATTTCACATGGCACACTTTCCATCATAAATTCCGTTTCTATGGTTTTTGTTCCGCTATAGTGGAATTTTATTATTCTTGATTTCTTAGCACCCCGCTCTTAACCCTTCATTTTCCAATCAGGAGAAACACCCATGAGCATCACTCGCTACGGCACCGGCAGCACCGCAGGTGGTGGCCAGCCTCGTCCTTTCGCCCGTGCCGTTGAGGCCGATGGCTGGTTGTATGTGTCCGGTCAGGTGCCGGCCCTGGATGGCGAAATTATTCATGGCGGCATCGTTGAGCAGACGCATCAGACGATGCGCAATGTGGTGGCGATTCTGGAGGAGGCGGGGTACAGCCTGGAGGATGTGGTGCGGGTTGGGGTGTGGTTGGAGGATCCGCGGGATTTCTGGAGTTTCAACAAGGTGTTCGGTGAGTACTTCAAGCCAGAGCATGCGCCGGCCCGGGCCTGTGTGCAGGCGAATATGATGGTGGACTGCAAGGTCGAGATTGATTGTGTGGCGTACAGGAAGAAGGGCTGATTTGCGGCGTTTTTGTAGAACGCCTGTAGCCGCTGCCGAGCTCCAGCGAGGCTGTGATCGGCCCCGAAGGGGACGCGGCGATGTTGAAATCCATGCGCCCGCGTTGCGGTCGATCGCAGCCTGGCCAAGGCTCGGCAGCGGCTACAGGGATAGGTGCAATGCCGGGGTTTTGGGCGCGCCGGGAATTTCGTGATTTGTAGGAAATGGCACTGATATGACCGAAGACACCATCAAGCGCCGGGCCAAGGGGCTGGACCGGGCGTTCGATATTCTCGATTTCCTCAAGGAGATCGGCCAGCCGTTGCGGCCCAACGATATCGCCAAGGGCATCGGCAGCCCCAAGTCCACGGTGTACGAGCTGGTGGCGTCCTTGCTGGAGCGGCGGATTCTGGAGCCGGTGGGCCAGGATGGACATGTGTACCTGGGGCGGCAGTTGTACTTCCTGGGGCAGGCCCATCTGCGCCATTTCGATCTGACCCGTGAGGCCGACTCGGCCTTGCAGGAGATTGTCAGCCAGACCCGCGAGACCGCGCAGATGTGCCTGCTCAACGGGCGCAAGTACACGGTGGCGCTGATGAAGGAGGGCGAGCGGCATTTCCGCATTTCCTCGAATATCGGCGAGAACGCGCCGATTCCCTGGACCGCTTCCGGGCGCTTGCTGCTGGGGCATTTGAGCGATGAGCAGATTGTCGAGTTGATCGACGAGCGCGACTTCATTCTCCCCGACGGGGAGCGCCTGCCTGTGGCGACTTTCCTGAAGGAAATCCGCCAGGCCACCGAGGACGGTTTTTTCTCCTTCGACAGCGTGGCCGACACCTTTACCCATTGCTTCGCCGCTCCGGTGCGGGACGAGCGTGGGGTGTGCATCTGCACCCTGTGCATCGTCGCGCCACGGGCCGATGCCCAGAACAATTACGCTGACTACCGCCGGGTGCTGATCGACAGCGCGAATCACCTGGCCCGTCGCATCAACGACTAGCGCCAGCCCCAATGGCTGCACTGTAAGGAGTTCGAATATGTCTTCTGTATTGACCAACGCAGCGGTGGAAAAGGGCGCTGCCCAACCGGGCGTCAGCCTGGTGCGCGATGTCAGCCTGCCGGCCCTGGTGCTGCATCGCGCGGCGCTGGAACACAACATCCGCTGGATGCAGAAGTTCGTCAGCGACAGCGGCGCCGAGCTGGCGCCCCACGGCAAGACCAGCATGACCCCGGCACTGTTTCGCCGGCAGCTGGAGGCGGGTGCCTGGGGCATCACCCTGGCCACCGCGGTGCAGACCCGCGCGGCCTACGCCCACGGCGTGCGCCGGGTGCTGATGGCCAACCAACTGGTGGGCACGCCGAACATGGGGCTGATCGCCGAGCTGCTGGCCGACCCGGATTTCGACTTCTATTGCATGGTCGATCACCCGGATAACGTCGCCGACCTCGGGCAGTTCTTCGCCGCGCGCGGGGTGCGCCTGAAGGTGATGATCGAATACGGCGTGGTTGGCGGCCGTTGTGGTTGCCGCAGCGAGCAGGAAGTGCTCGAACTGGCGAAGGCGATCAAGGCGCAGCCGGCCTTGGCCTTGTGCGGCATCGAGGGCTACGAAGGGGTGATCCATGGCGATCACGCGGTGACTGGCATTCGTGAGTTTGCCGCGTCCCTGGTGCGCCTGGCAGTGCAGTTGCAGGACGACGGGCTGTTCGCCATCGACCAGCCGATCATCACCGCCTCGGGTTCGGCCTGGTATGACTTGATCGCCGAATCCTTCGAGGCGCAGAACGCCCAGGGGCGTTTCCTCAGCGTGCTGCGGCCCGGCAGTTACGTGGCCCACGACCATGGCATCTACAAAGAGGCGCAGTGCTGTGTGCTCGACCGTCGCAGTGACCTGCACGAAGGCCTGCGCCCGGCGCTGGAAGTCTGGGCCCATGTGCAGTCCCTGCCGGAGCCGGGGTTTTCGGTGATTGCCCTGGGCAAGCGCGATGTGGCTTATGACGCTGGCTTGCCGGTGCCGTTGCTGCGCTACAAGCCGGGCGTGGTGCCGGCCAAGGGCGATGATGTCAGTGCCTGCAAGGTCACGGCGGTGATGGACCAGCATGCGTTCATGACGGTGGCGCCGGGGGTTGAGTTGCGGGTGGGGGACATTATTTCTTTTGGTACTTCGCACCCGTGTCTGACCTTTGATAAGTGGCGCACCGGGTTGTTGGTGGATGAGCGGTTGGATGTGCTGGAGAGCATGGAGACCTGTTTCTAGGGTGGGCCTGACACCTGCTGTGCAGGTGATCGCGGGCAAGCCTCGCTCCTACAGAAAAAATAGGATCGTTGCTTCTGTAGGAGCGAGGCTTGCCCGCGATGACGTTCTCCCCCAACAACAAAAAACTGTCAGAGACCCCTCCACCATGAACACTTCCACTACCGGGAAACGCATCGCCCTGATCGGCGAATGCATGATCGAACTGCAACACCGCGCCGACGGCAGCCTGCAACAGAGCTTCGGCGGCGACACCCTGAACACTGCGGTGTACCTGGCCCGCGAACTGGGCGAGGGCGCCTGTGTCGACTATGTCACCGCTCTGGGTGACGACAGTTTCAGCGATGCGATGTGCCAGAGCTGGGCCGAGGAAGGCATTGGCTTGGGCATGGTCCAGCGCCTGCCTGGGCGTTTGCCCGGGTTGTACTGCATCCAGACCGACGCCAAGGGCGAGCGGCGCTTTCTTTACTGGCGCAATGAAGCGGCGGTGCGCGACTGTTTCACCACCCCCGCGGCGGAGCCGATCCTGGCGGCGCTGCCGGCCTACGATGTGCTGTATTTCAGTGGCATCACCCTGGCGGTGCTGGGCGAGCAGGGGCGCAAGAAGCTGATCGATACCTTGGTTGAAGCACGCAAGCGCGGGGCGCGGATCGTCTTCGACAACAACTACCGGTCACGGCTCTGGGCTTCGGTGGAGCAGGCGCAGGCGGCTTATCGCCAGGTGCTGGCCTATGTCGATCTGGCGCTGTTGACCCTGGATGACGAGCAGGCGTTGTTCGGGCATGGCGACGGTGCGGCGGTGTTTGCCGCTTACCCGGATACCCCGGAGGTGGTGCTCAAGCGGGGTGCCGAAGCGTGCCTGATCCGTTGTGGCGGCGAGTCGTTCGAGGTGCCGGCGCAGCGGGTGGAAAAGGTGGTGGATACCACGGCGGCGGGGGATTCGTTCAGTGCGGCGTATCTGGCGTGTCGCTTGCGCGGCGGTAGCCCGGAGCAGGCGGCGCAGGCGGGGCATCGCTTGGCGAGCCGGGTGATTCAGGTGCCGGGCGCCCTGATCCCAAGAACCTGACGCCCTGTAGCCGCTGCCGAGCTGCAGCGAGGCTGCGATCGACGGCGCAGCCGGCGCAAGGGCGGTATCGCCGATCTTTCAGGTAGACCGCGTCGCCAGGTTTTGCGGCCCCTGCGGTGCCGATCGCAGCCTCGCTGCAGCTCGGCAGCGGCTACAGGGGCGGTTGCGTCAATCGCGGTAGAACACCTGCACCAGGTGATAACCGAACTTGCTCTTGATCGGCCCGTGCACGGTGCGCAGGGGCTTTTTGAAGATCACTTGGTCGATGGCCCCGACCATCTGCCCCGGCCGTACTTCACCCAGGTCGCCGCCGCGTTTGCCGGAGGGGCAGGTGGAGTATTTCTTCGCCAGCACGTCGAAGGCTTCGCCCTTGGCGATGCGCTGCTTGAGCTGTTCGGCCTCTTCGGCGGTTTTCACCAGGATGTGGCGGGCTTGGGCTTTCATGGGGCGGTTACCTTGGAGCGGTGCGGACGGCGGTCGCGGATTATGCCTGAAATCAGCCCTGCTGGCCGATCATCTGACGAATCTTCTGGGCCAGCGCCTCGATGGAAAACGGCTTGGCGATCAGGTCCATGCCGGCGTCGAGAAAGCCCTGGCGCTCGGCGGCTTTTTCCGCGTAGCCGGTCATGAACAGGACCTTGAGCTGCGGCCGCCGCTGGCGGGCGATTTCCGCCAGTTGCCGGCCGTTCATGCCCGGCAGGCCGACGTCGGTCACCAGCAGGTCGACGCGCCGCTCGGACTCCAGCAATGGCAGCGCGCTCTTGGCGTCCTCGGCCTCGAAGGCGGTGTAGCCCAGCTCGCGCAGCACGTTGAGCACCAGCATGCGCACCGCCGGGTCGTCCTCCACCAGCATCACCGATTCGCCGGCCACCGCGTACGGCGCTTCGACGCTGGTCTGTGCCGTGCTGTCGGCCTGCACGGCGCTGTGCAGACGCGGCAGGTACAGGCGCACGCAGGTGCCCTGGCCCGGTTCGCTGGTGATGGTCAGGTGGCCGCCGGATTGCTGGGCAAAGCCATAGATCATCGACAGCCCCAGGCCCGTGCCCTGGCCGATGGGCTTGGTGGTGAAGAACGGGTCGAAGGCCTTGGCCAGCACCCGCGGGCTCATGCCGGCGCCATTGTCGCTGACGCCGAGCATCACGTAGTCGCCGGCCTTGACCGGTTCCAGGGTGTCGAGGTCGCTGCCGTTAAGGTAGCTGTTGGCGGTCTCGATGGTCAGCACGCCGCCGTCGGGCATGGCGTCGCGGGCGTTGATCACCAGGTTGAGCAGGGCGTTTTCCAGCTGGCTGGCGTCGCTGTTGATCGACCAGACGTTGTCGCCCAGGTTCATCTGCAGCTCGATATGTTCGCCCTTGGTGTGGTTGAACAGGTCGTGCAGCGAGCGCACCAGCTGGTTCGGTTCCAGCGGCCGGCGGTCCAGCGACTGGCGCCGGGAGAACGCCAGCAGGCGATGGGTGAGGGCGGCCGCGCGCTTGGCCGAGGACATCGCGGCCTCGGTGAAGCGGCCGATCTCGGCGCTGCGATTGTCATCGATGTAGCGCTGCATCAGCTCCAGGCTGCCGATGATGCCGGTGAGCATGTTGTTGAAGTCGTGGGCGATGCCGCCGGTGAGCTGGCCCACGGCTTCCATCTTCTGCGCATGGCGCAGGGCGTTTTCGGCGCGCTCGCGCTCGAACATCTCGCTCTGCAGGCGCTGGTTGGCGGCGGCCAGCGCCTGGGTGCGCTCGGCCACCCGTTCTTCCAGGGTTTCGTTGAGGTGGCGCAGGGCTTCCTCGGTCTGTCTGCGCTCGGTCTCGTCGATCACGAAGATGTAGAAACCATTGATCGCGCCATCGGCGCCGTAGCGCGGCAGGTACTTCATCAGCGCATGCCGCGTGCGCCCGTCGCGGTGCGGCGTCTTGGCTTCGAAGCTGCAGGGCTTGCCGGCCAGGGCGGCGGCGATCTTGTCGGCGCGGGTGGCGTAGAGGGCGTCGCCGATC
>Ga0207976_100628_pt1 | contig 11972 bp, 9 predicted proteins | sample LakWasMe94_HOW11_2_FD_183916 | JGI IMG/M metagenome (GOLD analysis project Ga0207976, IMG submission 183916) | Freshwater sediment methanotrophic microbial communities from Lake Washington under simulated oxygen tension - Sediment Metagenome... | ecosystem: Environmental > Aquatic > Freshwater >... | reverse complement strand
GAGCCATGCTCAATACGCTGCGCAAGATCGTCCAGGAAGTTAACTCCGCCAAGGATCTCAAGGCGGCGTTGGGGATTATTGTGTTGCGCGTCAAAGAGGCCATGGGCAGCCAGGTCTGCTCGGTCTATCTGCTGGATCCGGAGACCAACCGTTTTGTCCTGATGGCCACCGAGGGCTTGAACAAGCGCTCGATCGGCAAGGTCAGCATGGCACCCAACGAAGGTCTGGTCGGCCTGGTCGGTACGCGCGAAGAACCGCTGAACCTCGAAAACGCCGCCGATCACCCGCGTTATCGCTACTTCGCCGAAACCGGCGAGGAGCGTTATGCCTCCTTCCTCGGTGCACCGATCATTCACCACCGCCGGGTCGTCGGCGTCCTGGTCATCCAGCAAAAGGAGCGTCGTCAGTTCGACGAGGGCGAAGAAGCCTTCCTGGTGACCATGAGCGCCCAGCTGGCGGGGGTTATCGCCCACGCCGAGGCCACCGGCTCGATCCGTGGCCTGGGCCGCCAGGGCAAGGGCATCCAGGAAGCCAAGTTCGTCGGCGTGCCCGGTTCGCCAGGCGCGGCGGTCGGTACCGCGGTGGTCATGCTGCCGCCGGCCGACCTGGACGTGGTGCCTGACAAGAGCATTACCGACATCGACGCCGAGCTGGCGTTGTTCAAGACCGCCATCGAAGGCGTGCGCGCCGACATGCGCACCCTCTCGGAAAAACTCGCCACCCAGCTGCGTCCCGAAGAGCGGGCGCTGTTCGACGTCTACCTGATGATGCTCGACGATGCCTCCCTGGGCAGCGAAGTGACCACCGTGATCAAGACCGGCCAGTGGGCCCAGGGCGCGTTGCGCCAGGTGGTCACCGATCACGTCAACCGTTTCGAACTGATGGACGATGCCTACCTGCGCGAGCGGGCGTCGGACGTCAAGGACCTGGGCCGCCGCCTGCTGGCCTACCTGCAGGAAGAGCGTCAGCAAACCCTGGTCTACCCCGACAACACCATCCTGGTCAGCGAAGAACTGACGCCGGCCATGCTCGGCGAGGTGCCGGAAGGCAAGCTGGTCGGCCTGGTCTCGGTATTGGGTTCGGGCAACTCCCACGTGGCGATTCTGGCCCGGGCCATGGGCATCCCGACGGTGATGGGCCTGGTCGACTTGCCGTACTCGAAAGTCGACGGCATCCAGATGATCGTCGACGGCTACCACGGCGAGGTCTACACCAACCCCAGCGACGTGCTGCGCAAGCAGTTCGCCGATGTGGTCGAGGAAGAACGGCAACTGGCCCAGGGCCTGGATGCGCTGCGCGACCAGCCGTGCGTGACGCTGGACGGTCACCGCATGCCGCTGTGGGTCAACACTGGCCTGTTGGCGGACGTGGCGCGGGCGCAGAAGCGCGGTGCCGAAGGCGTGGGTCTGTACCGCACCGAAGTGCCGTTCATGATCAACCAACGCTTCCCGAGCGAAAAGGAGCAGCTGGCGATCTATCGCGAGCAACTTTCCGCCTTCCACCCGCAACCGGTGACGATGCGCAGCCTGGACATCGGCGGCGACAAGTCACTGTCGTATTTTCCGATCAAGGAAGACAACCCCTTCCTCGGCTGGCGCGGCATTCGCGTCACCCTCGACCATCCCGAGATTTTCCTCGTCCAGACCCGCGCCATGCTCAAGGCCAGCGAAGGCCTGAACAACCTGCGCATTCTCCTGCCGATGATCTCCGGCACCCACGAGCTGGAAGAAGCGTTGCACCTGATCCACCGCGCCTGGGGCGAAGTGCGCGACGAAGGCACCGACGTGCCGATGCCGCCGATCGGGGTGATGATCGAGATCCCGGCCGCGGTGTACCAGACCAAGGAGCTGGCGCGCCAGGTGGACTTCCTGTCGGTCGGCTCCAACGACCTGACCCAGTACCTGCTGGCCGTGGACCGCAACAACCCGCGGGTGGCGGATCTCTACGACTACCTGCATCCGGCGGTGCTGCAAGCCTTGCAGACCGTGGTGCGCGACGCCCATGCCGAAGGCAAACCGGTGAGTATCTGCGGCGAGATGGCTGGCGATCCGGCGGCGGCTGTGCTGCTGATGGCGATGGGCTTCGACAGCCTGTCGATGAACGCCACCAACCTGCCGAAAGTGAAGTGGATGCTGCGTCAGATCAATCTCAGCAAGGCCAAGGAGTTGCTGGCCGAGTTGATGACCATCGACAACCCGCAAGTTATCCACAGCTCGCTGCAACTGGCGCTGAAGAACCTGGGCTTGGCGCGGATGATCAATCCGGCGTCGGCCAAGACCCTTTAATCCCTGTTGTTTCCATTGCAAACAGGCCCGCTCCTACAGCTGTAGGAGCGGGCCTGTTTGCAATAGCGTCCGCTAGACCTTCAGCTCCACTTCCCCCAAGTGCCCGCCATAGGGCCCGAAGCTGCGCTCGACTATGTGCCTCGAACCATCGGCCCGGACGATCAGTGCGGTGCTGGCCCGCGTGCCATAACTGGGGCTGGCGATAAACACACTCGACAGCAGACTCTCGGTGGCCAGGCCGACCCCGGTATCGGGCAGGTCGGCAAACGGCGCGGTCTGCGCATCGCTGAGCAGGGCGAGCAGAGCCTGGGGCTGCGGGTCGTCCAGCACTTCCTGCAGCGCCGCCTTGGCCTTGAGCAGCTTGGGCCAGGGCGTGTCGAGCCCGGCATTCGACAGGCCGTACACGCCACTGCCCAGTTGCTGCGGCTCACGGGCCAGGGCGTTGTAGTGCCAGAGCTGATCAGGGGCGCCCAGCAGCAGGTTGAAGCCGGCATATTCCAGGGATCGGCGGACAACGTCGCTGAAATAGTCGTCTATCGACATCTTGCTGCTGAGAAAACGCGCCACCAGTTCGCCTCGGGAACGGCGCGCGGGGGGCTGGTGGGGATTGCGGATATTGGTCAGGGCGGCGAAGCGTCCGTCGGCGCCCAGGCCGAGCCAGGTACCGCCCGCTTCCAGGTCGCGTCCGGCGTAGATGTCGGGGGACTCGGGCCATTGCGCCAGCGGCAGGCTGGGGCGGGCATAGAACTCGTCACGGTTGGCCGCGACGATCAGGGGCAGGGCGTGGCCGGGCCGCCAGGCGAATACGATCAAGCACATCAGGTCGTCCCTTTTGTGTTTTTTTGTTCACTCTACGCACAGATCGACTGGGTATCCATCGCCATCCAGTGGAGCCAAAGGCCATGCATCCGTTACCATGCCGCTCTCTTTTTTGGATGCCTCCATGGAATTTCTGCTCTATCTGCTGCTGGGGGCCTGCGCGGGCGTATTGGCCGGCCTGTTTGGCGTGGGTGGCGGCATCATCATCGTTCCCGTGCTGGTGTTCAGCTTCACCCTGCAAGGTTTCGATCCGTCGATCCTGACCCACCTGGCGGTCGGTACGTCGCTGGCGACTATCATCTTCACCTCGGTCAACGCGGTTCGCGAACACCAGCGCAGGGGCGCGGTGCGCTGGCCGATCTTTGCCTGGATGACCCTGGGCATCCTGCTCGGCGCCGGGGTTGGGGCGCTGACGGCCGAAGCGATCTCCGGGCCGAACCTGCAGAAAATCATCGGCGTCTTCGCCCTGGTGGTCGCCCTGCAGATGACCCTGGACCTGCGGCCCAAGGCCAGCCGCGACGTTCCCGGCAAGCTCGGGCTGACCCTGGCCGGCAGTGTGATCGGCTGGGCTTCGGCGATTTTCGGCATCGGCGGCGGCTCGCTGACCGTGCCGTTCCTGACCTGGCGCAGCGTGCCGATGCAGCAGGCGGTGGCCACGTCCTCGGCCTGCGGTTTGCCGATTGCCGTGGCCAGTGCAATAAGTTTCATGATTCTGGGCTGGCATGATCCGTTGCTGCCGGCTCATAGTCTGGGTTTTGTGTATTTGCCGGCGCTGCTGGGCATCGCCCTGACCAGCATGGTCTTTGCCCGGTTCGGTGCGCGACTGGCCCATCGGCTGTCGCCGCGCCTGTTGAAGCGCTTGTTCGCCGGCCTGCTGTTTGTGGTCGGCCTGACATTCCTGCTCTGACAGGTTTCGCAATCCTGGCTTAATCCGCGCGTGGCATGGTCGCGGCGGAAATCGAGTTTCACTCTAACGAGGAGTCGCAATGCTGCCTTACCCGCAGATCGACCCGGTGGCCCTGGCCATCGGCCCGCTGAAAATTCACTGGTACGGCCTGATGTACCTGATCGGCATCGGTGGCGCCTGGCTGCTGGCGTCGCGCCGGTTGAACCGCTTCGACCCGACCTGGACCAAGGAGAAGCTCTCCGACATGGTGTTCTGGATGTCGATGGGGGTCATTGTCGGCGGGCGCCTGGGGTATGTGCTGTTCTACGACCTGAGCGCCTACCTGGCCAATCCGACGCTGATCTTCGAGGTCTGGAAAGGCGGCATGTCGTTCCACGGCGGTTTCATCGGGGTGATGCTGGCGGCCTTGTGGTTCGGCAAGAAGAACAACAAGTCGTTCTTCCAACTGATGGACTTCGTCGCGCCGATGGTGCCGATCGGCCTGGGCGCCGGGCGCATCGGTAACTTCATCAACGCCGAGTTGTGGGGCAAGCCGACCGACCTGCCGTGGGCGATGATCTTCCCGCCGTTCAGCGACCCGGCCCAGCTGCCGCGCCATCCTTCGCAGCTGTATCAGTTCGCCCTGGAAGGCGTGGCGCTGTTCCTCATCCTCTGGCTGTTCTCGCGCAAACCTCGCCCAACCATGGCGGTTTCCGGGATGTTCGCCCTGTTTTACGGTATTTTCCGTTTTATCGTCGAGTTCGTCCGGGTCCCGGATGCGCAGCTGGGTTACCTGGCGTGGAACTGGCTGACCATGGGCCAGGTGCTGTGCCTGCCGATGATCGTTGGCGGCCTGTTCCTGATCTGGCTGGCCTACCATCGCGCTCCAGCGGCACCGGCGGCGAAAGACGCCGCGCTCTAATTCGGATCGCAGGGCGCGAGCCCTGCCTTCAAGGACACAGGTAATACATGAAGCAATATCTCGATCTGGTCGCCCACGTCATCAAGAACGGCACCAAGCAGGCCAACCGCACGGGCGTGAACACCATCAGTTTCCCCGGCGCGATGCTGCGTTATGACCTGAAAGAAGGTTTCCCGGCGATCACCACCCGCAAGATGGCCTTCAAGTCGGCCATCGGCGAGATGTGCGGTTTCCTTCGTGGGGTGAACAACGCCGCCGAATTCCGTGCGCTGGGCTGCAAGGTCTGGGACCAGAACGCCAACGAAAATGCCCAGTGGCTGGCCAACCCCTTCCGCCAGGGCGAGGACGACCTGGGTGAGATCTACGGCGTGCAATGGCGCAAGTGGCCGGCGTACAAGCAGATCCCCCTGAGCAACCCGGCCGCCATCGAGCAGACCCTGGGCCAGGGCTACCGGCAGATCGCCGAAGGCGAGGAAAACGGCCAGGCCTACGTGGTGCTGTACAAGGCCATCGATCAGGTGCGCCAGTGCGTGGACACCATCATCAAGGACCCGGGCAGCCGCCGCATCCTGTTCCACGGCTGGAACTGCGCCCAGCTGGATGAAATGGCCCTGCCGCCGTGCCACCTGCTGTATCAGTTCCACCCGAACGTCGAGACCCGGGAAATCTCCCTGACTCTCTACATCCGCTCCAACGACCTGGGCCTGGGCACGCCGTTCAACCTCACCGAAGGCGCCGCGCTGCTGAGCCTGATCGGTCGCCTGACCGGCTACACCCCGCGCTGGTTCACCTATTTCATCGGTGACGCCCACGTCTATGAAAACCACCTGGACATGCTCAACGAACAGCTCAAGCGCGAGCCGTTCCCGATGCCGAAGCTGGTGATTTCCGAGCGTGTGCCGGAGTTCGCCAAGACCGGCGTGTACGAGCCGGAGTGGCTGGAAAAGGTCGAGCCGAGCGACTTCTCGCTGGAAGGCTACGAGCACCACGCGCCGATGACCGCGCCAATGGCGGTCTGACCCAGGCGTCAACGCGCAATGCTCGCGGGCCAGCCTCGCTCCTGTCTATCGTAGGAGCGAGGCTGGCCCGCGTCGTTTCTAGTGGCCGTGGCTACGGCCCACGTGAGAATCCTCGGCTTCGCTGGGGGCCACCGAGCCGCTGACTTCCAGGCGCTGCAAAATCCCGCACTGATCCAGATCCGGCCCTTCGCTGCAGCGTTGGCGCAGGTCGAGCAGCTGTGTCTGCAAGGCCAAGAGCCCATCGATCCGCGCCTTGACGTGGCGGATATGCTCGTCAATCAGCGCATTCACGCTCTGGCACTGGTCCTGCGGGCTGTCGCGCAGGTTCAGCAGGCTGCGGATTTCCTCGAGGGTCATGTCCAGGCTGCGGCAGTTGCGGATGAAGGTCAGGCGTTCGGTGTGGGCCTGGGTATACAGGCGGTAATTGCCCTCGCTGCGGGCCGGTTCCGGCAACAGGCCCTCGCGCTCGTAGTAACGGATGGTTTCGACCTGACAGTCGGTCAGTTTCGCCAGCTCGCCAATTTTCATCGCGACAATCTCCGAAAGGGTGCTTGACCCTATAGTGGCTACAGGGTGTTCACTTGGCAACAGGCACCTTTTCGGACGCGACCTTATGAGCGATTCCCTGCACACCCACGGCAAGCCCGGCGCTGACGCCAAGCATGCTGGCCACGATCACGATCACGATCACGATCACGATCACGGCCATGGCGCAAAACTGCATCCAGTGAAAAAACACGATCATGCTGGTCACGGCGGTTCTTGCTGCTCGTCGCCGTCGTTGGTCCAGGTGAGCGAGCCCCAGGCCGCCAGCCATGGCGATTCCTGCTGTTCGTCGGCTGCCGCGCCGTCGCTGGTCAAGCTCAGCACGGCGCCGAGCGCCAATGCACGCCTGAGCAGCTTCCGCATCGACGCCATGGACTGCCCGACCGAGCAGACGCTGATCCAGAACAAGCTGGGTAAGCTGGCGGGTGTGCAGCAGTTGGAGTTCAACCTGATCAACCGGGTGCTGGGCGTGACCCACGACCTGCAGGACGTCGCCCCGATCATCGCCGCCATCAAGTCCCTGGGCATGGAAGCCGAGCCCATCGGCCTGGGCGGCGAGTCCGATGCCCCGGCCGCGGCCCCGGTGAAAAAGCACTGGTGGCCGCTGGCGCTGTCCGGCATCGGCGCGCTCGCCGCGGAAGTGATCCACTTCACCAGCGCCGCGCCGACCTGGGTGGTGGCGGTGATTGCCCTGGTCTCGATCCTCAGTGGCGGCCTCGGCACCTACAAGAAGGGCTGGATCGCCCTGAAGAACCGCAACCTGAACATCAATGCGCTGATGAGCATTGCCGTGACCGGCGCCGTGCTGATCGGCCAATGGCCGGAAGCGGCGATGGTGATGTTCCTGTTCACTGTGGCCGAGTTGATCGAGGCCAGGTCCCTGGACCGCGCGCGCAATGCCATCAGCGGCCTGATGCAGATGACCCCGGAACGGGTCACGGTGCAGCAGGCGGACGGCAGCTGGGTCGAACGTGAAGCGAAAAACATCGAACTCGGGGCGCTGGTACGGGTGCGTCCGGGTGAACGCATCGGCCTGGACGGTGAGGTGGTGGCCGGCAGCTCGACCATCGACCAGGCGCCGATCACCGGCGAAAGCCTGCCGGTGGAGAAGACCCTGGGCGACAAGGTCTTCGCCGGCACCATCAACCAGGCTGGCTCCCTGGAGTACAAGGTAACCGCGGCGGCCAACAACTCGACCCTGGCGCGGATCATCCATGCGGTGGAGCAGGCTCAGGGCGCGCGCGCGCCGACCCAGCGCTTCGTCGACAGCTTCTCGAAAATCTACACCCCCGCGGTGTTTGCCTTCGCCCTGGCCGTGGCGGTGATTCCGCCGCTGTTCATGGGCGCGGCCTGGTTCGACTGGATCTACCGCGCCCTGGTGCTGCTGGTGGTGGCGTGCCCGTGCGCCCTGGTGATTTCCACCCCGGTGACCATCGTCAGCGGCCTGGCCGCGGCGGCGCGTAAAGGCATCCTGATCAAGGGCGGGGTCTACCTGGAGGGCGGTTACAAGCTCGACTACCTGGCGCTGGACAAGACCGGCACCATCACCCACGGCAAGCCGGTGCAGACCGATTTCCTGTCCCTCGACCCGCTGGCGGACAGCAGCGCCCCGGCCATCGCCGCCAGCCTGGCGTCCCGTTCCGACCACCCGGTGTCCCTGGCCATCGCCAATGCGGCTGTGGATAAGCAACTGAGCCTGCACCTTGTGGATAACTTCGAAGCCCTGGCTGGTCGCGGTGTGCGCGGGGAAATCAACGGCCAGCTCTACCACCTGGGCAACCATCGCCTGGTGGAAGAGCTGGGGCTGTGCTCGCCGGAGCTGGAAGTGAAGCTGTTCGCCCTGGAGAAACAGGGCAAGACCGTGGTGCTGTTGCTCGACAGCGCCGGCCCCCTGGCCCTGTTCGCGGTGGCGGACACGGTCAAGGAGTCTAGTCGCGAGGCGATCCAGCAGCTGCACGAGCTGGGCATCAAGACCCTGATGCTGACCGGCGACAACCCGCACACCGCCGAGGCCATCGCTGCCCAGGTGGGCATCGATCGGGCCCGTGGCGACCTGCTGCCCACCGACAAGCTGCAAGCCATCGAAGACCTGTACGCCCAGGGGCATCGGGTCGGCATGGTCGGCGACGGCATCAACGACGCCCCGGCCCTGGCCCGCGCGGAGATCGGTTTCGCCATGGCTGCGGCGGGTACCGACACCGCCATCGAGACCGCCGATGTCGCCTTGATGGACGACGATCTGCGCAAGATCCCGGCCTTTGTCCGGCTGTCCCGCCAGACCTCGAACATCCTCGTACAAAATATCGCCCTGGCCCTGGTCATCAAGGCGATCTTTCTTGGGGTAACCTTCTTCGGGTTGGCCACCATGTGGATGGCCGTGTTCGCCGACATGGGCGTCAGCCTGTTGGTGGTCTTCAACGGTTTGCGCCTGTTGCGCAAATAAAGGGATAACGAGAACGTGCAGTGCTGAGTGCCGAGCTGAAGGCGTTTTACATGGTGGCCCGCCTGGGCAGCATCACCCTGGCGGCGAAAAAGCTCGGCCTGAGCCAGCCCACGGTGACCACCCAGATCCGCCATCTGGAAAGCCAGTATGCGGTGGAGCTGTTCTACCGCGGCGGGCGCCGCCTCAGTGTCAGCGAGGAGGGCGCCCGGCTACTGCCGATGGTCAAGGCGCTGTTGCAGCAGGAAGCCGATATCGAGTTTTTCCTGCGCAACAGCGGCCAGCTGCAAGGCACCCTGCGGATCGCCGCCACGGCGCCGTATTACATCCTCGACCTGGTGAAGACCTTCCGGGAGCGCCTGCCCCAGGTGGAGGTGTCGGTGGAAATCGGCAACTCGCAGCAGGTCCTGGAGTCGCTGGAAGAGTACCGGGTCGACATCGCCGCGTCCTCGCAGTTGCTTGAAGATTCGCGCTTGATTCGCCGGGTGCTCGGCAGCGATCCGCTGGTGCTGGCGGTGCATCGTAATCATCCCTTGGCGGCCCTCGACCACGTGCCCTTGAACGCTCTGGCCGGGCATACCCTGCTGATGCGCGAGCCGGGCTCCACCACCCGGCGCCTGACCGAAGAATTGCTCGACAGCGCCCGGGTCAGCTTCGGGCCGCTGCTGGAGATTGGCAGCCGCGAGTCGATCCGCGAGGCGGTGTTGCGCAATATCGGCATCAGCATCATTGCCCGCCAGGAAGTCCCCCACGATCCGCAGCTGCGGGTGCTGACCATCGAGAACGCGCCGCAGATCGCCGAATATCTGTACTGCCTCAAGGAGCGCAAGGGCGCACGCCTGCCGGCGGCCTTCCTCGGGCTGGCGCAGGAAATGGCGCCGGCCTGAACATCTTCATCGCCTGTCAGGGCCCTATCGCGGGCAAGCCTCGCTCCTACAGAAACACTGCTCGTCTTCTGTAGGAGCGAGGCTTGCCCGCGATGGCGTCCGTCCGGACACCGCCCCCTTGAACCCAAATCCGCCAATACCACTATCGGCAGCTTTTGCCTCACTGCCACAGTAACTACGCATTAGCTCCCTAGGATGGCCTGCATCAGCTTGATGAGGCCCGTCCATGAACAACCCGATCGCAACTGCCCTGAGCAACCCCGGCGCGCCGATGAAAGTGCGCGGCATGCAGAAACGCTTTGGCGCTTTCACCGCGCTGGATAACGTCTCCCTGGACGTGGCGGCCGGCGAGCTGGTGTGCCTGCTCGGCCCGTCGGGCTGTGGCAAGACCACCTTGCTGCGCTGCATCGCCGGCCTCGAGCGCCAGGACCGGGGCGAGTTGTACCTGGGTAGCCGCGACGTCTCGCACCTGGCGCCCCAGGCCCGGGACTACGGCATTCTGTTCCAGTCCTATGCGCTGTTCCCCAACCTCAGCGTCGAAGCCAACATCGCCTATGGCCTGGTCGGCAGTGGCCGCGACGAAGTGCGCAAGCGCGTGGCGCAGATGCTGGAACTGGTGGGCCTGACCGGCAGCGAAAAGAAATACCCCGGCCAGCTGTCGGGCGGCCAGCAGCAGCGGGTGGCCCTGGCGCGCGCCCTGGCCCCGGCGCCTTCGTTGCTGTTGCTGGATGAGCCGATGTCGGCGCTGGATGCCCGGGTGCGCGAGCACCTCTGTACCGAACTGCGCCAGCTGCAGCGGCGCCTGGGTATCACCACCCTGATGGTGACCCACAATCAGGACGAGGCCATGTTGATGGCCGACCGCATCGCGGTGATGAACAACGGCAAGGTCGAGCAGTACGCCACGCCGCAGGAAATCTACGATCGTCCGGCCACCCCGTTCGTTGCCGAATTCGTCGGTCAGGGCAACTGGCTGCCGTTCCGCCGCAGCAGCGACAGCCACGCCCAGGTCGGCGGGATGAACCTGCGGCTGGCGGCCGACTCCGGCAAGGCGGCCTCGGGCCGGTTGTTCTGCCGTCCGGAGGCGATCAACGTCAATCCGCCGGTGCACGAGGAAAACCTGTTCCCGGCCAAGGTCCGGGAGATCACCTTCCTCGGCAACCGCTGCCGCATGAGCTTCGAGCTCAACGAGTTGCCTGGCCATCCGCTGCTGGCCGAGCTGGCCCCGGAAGCCATGCCACGCCTCGGTGCCCAGGACATCTGGGTCGCCTTGCCACCGCGCAGCCTGCAGGTGTTTGCCTGAGATGGCCATTGACCTGACCTTGCCGCTACCCGCAAAGCGGGCGCGCCAAGCGGCCCGTGCGGAAATCGGCGACCGCATCTTCGTGCTCGGCGGCAAGCTGGTGCTGCTCTTGCTGCTGGGCCTGGCGGTGCTGCTGCCGTTGCTGGCGATCTTCTGGCGCGGCTTCAGCGGCGAAGCCGGGCAGGGCGGTGGCCTGGTCGCCGCCCGTGAGCTGGTGACCAGCGCCAACTTCCACTGGCTGCTGGGCAACAGCTTGAAAGTCTCCCTCAGCGTCGCTGCCATCGTGGTGCCGTTGGCCTACCTGTTCGCCTATGCTCTGCAACGCACGCTGATTCCCGGCAAGGCGATCTGGCGCGGCCTGTCGCTGCTGCCGCTGATGGCGCCATCGATGCTGCCGGGGATCGCCCTGGTCTATCTGTTCGGCAACCAGGGCATGCTCCGTGGCCTGCTCTCGGACAATATCTATGGCTTCTGGGGCATCGTCCTCGGCGAAGTGATCTACACCTTTCCCCACGCCCTGATGATCCTGCTGTCGGCCCTGTCCCTGGCCGATGCGCGGCTGTTCGACGCCGCGTCGAGCATGGGCGCTAGCCCGGCCAAGGCCTTTCGCAGCATCACCTGGCCAGCCACCCGGCAGGCGGTGTTCGCCGCGTTCTGCCTGGTGTTCACTCTGACCATCACCGACTTCGGTGTGCCGGTGGTGGTCGGTGGCGACTATCAGGTACTGGCGCTGGAAGCCTACAAGGCGGTGGTCGGCCAGCAACAGTTCGGCCGTGGCGCCTTGATCGGCATGGTGCTGTTGCTGCCGGCACTGTTCAGCTTCGGCGTCGATGCCTGGCTGCGCCGCCGTCATGGCGACGCCATG
>Ga0207976_100625_pt1 | contig 12035 bp, 8 predicted proteins | sample LakWasMe94_HOW11_2_FD_183916 | JGI IMG/M metagenome (GOLD analysis project Ga0207976, IMG submission 183916) | Freshwater sediment methanotrophic microbial communities from Lake Washington under simulated oxygen tension - Sediment Metagenome... | ecosystem: Environmental > Aquatic > Freshwater >... | reverse complement strand
CATGCGCCGCGCCAGCGTGGACCCGGCCGCCACCAGATCGATGGCGGCCTGGGGCCCCGCCATCATGACCTTGAGGTCGTAGCCGCCACTCAAGATGCCGGGTTGCCCGGTAACGATCACCACCGCACCGGCCTGCTCGGCCTGGTCCAGCGCCTGGTTGAAGGCGGCGATCAGTTCATGCGAAAAAGCATTGACCTTGCCGTTGTTCAGGGTCAGGGTGGCAATGCCGTCTTCCAGGCTGTAGGCAACGAGTTCGCTCATGGTGGTGGTCCCCCAAATGAAGTGGTCAGCCAGTCTAACCGCAGAGGGGGCCCGTCACGGTGTCACCGACAGCACAGCGTCCACGGCGGTGGACACACGCTGTGCAGTTCCTCCGGCGATGCGCGTATAAGGCAAGCCTGTTTGTTTCAATGCGGTTTCCAGCGCGGCATGCACGCGCGCACGCGCTTCGACTCCATCACGCTGCACACCGTCTGCCACCCAGGGGATGTCGGGTTCCAACAGCAGGGTCAGTGCATAGCGTGCGTGCAGGGTATGTGCCGGAGCGTAGAGGCTGGTGTCTGCAAACACGCAGTCGCTGTAGACCGCCGTCAGCAAAGGCGCCGTGTCACAAAAAACCCAGCGAAACCCTTGCTGGCGCGCAGCCTGCAGCGCCTCGGTCTCCAGCCGCACCTGCTCTTGCAGAATGCGCAGTTGCTCTTCGCGGTCCGGTGTACGACCATGACGCGATGTAAACCTGCGCAGATACTCCGGCACCCAGAGGCCCTGCAGGTGTTGCGCCAGCGCCTGCACCAGTGTGGTCTTGCCGGTGCACTCGGCACCGATCAGACAGATGAGGCGGGGCTCCATGGCAATCGGATCTAGACGGTTGGGGTCAGAGCACATCGCTGCGCGAGTGGTCTGACCCACAAGTTTTTAGAACTCAACCGTGACGCGTGCCCGCACCGTGCGCGGCGTGGACGGGAATACATAGGTACCGCCCCAATACTGCGTCGGCGCCTCGCGCCAGTAGCTGCGGTCGGTGATGTTTTCCACGTTCAGGCTCCATTGCGTGGACTTGCCGATCATGCGGTTCTGGTAACGCAGGCCAGCGTCCAGTTGCCAGGCGGCGGGCAAGCTGACGGCACCGTCGGCGGTTACGGTCTTGCCGCTCTCGTGCGTCAGCAAACCACTGACCGACAGGCCGGGCAGCATCACCACCTTGTAGTCGGCAAACAATGAGGCCTTGGTCTTGGGCACATTGGTGACCCACTGCCCGACCAAGGCCGGGTCTATCGCCGCGGTGTACTGGGCGTCGAGCACCGTCAGGCTCGCTTGCACGGACAACTGTGCGTCCACCTGCCCCACCGCCACCAGCTCCACGCCGCGGTGCCGTGCCGTCTTGCCACCGGCCACACGAAGCGGTATGCCGCTAGCGGTAGCCTGGTCGTCGGCATAGGGTTTGGCTATGCTGAACACCGCGGCCGACACCAGCATGCGGGGCTGGGCTTGCCACTTCAGTCCCAACTCGGTCTGCTCGCTCTTGAGCGCGGGCAATACCTCGCCCGCATTGACAAACTTGCTGGGGCGGTTGGGCACGGCTTCCAGCTCAACCCCTTGGCCCCAGGATGCATACAGCATGGTATTGGCAAGGGGTGACCAGGACAAACCCGCCCAGGGTGTGGACACGGTTTGTTCGAAAGTGATGGCGCGTGAACCGTCACTGCGCTCGCTGCTGCGGTTCACGCGGGAGGTGCGAAAGCCCACAAAGCTCTGCACCGTACTCGCCAGGTTGCTGACCCAGGATGCATAGGCATCGACCGCGCGTTCGCGGCTATTGGTGTTGAGGTCATTGGCGGAGGCATCCGATGGCAACGCCACCGGACGGTCGATGTTGGTGGTGCCGACAAAGTTGTAGGCCTGTTTGGGCGCCAGATCGGACCGCGTGCTGCGCCCGCTCAGGCCCAGCGTCAGCCGGTTGTGCGCGCCGAGTTTGCCCTGCAACTTGGTATCCCAGGCCCAGGCACTGCGTTCCTCGCCTTCGCTGCGGTAGTCGTAGATGTCCACATCACCATTGCCGCACAGGCCGGGGTAGACGTAGTTGGCGCCGGTGCTGCAACCGTCCGGAAAGGCCAAGCGGTCCTGGATGACGGTGCGCTGCGTGCCCAGCCCCACACGGGCCTGCCAATCGGCATTGATCTGGTGGTCGACCGCGAACTGCGCGCTGGTGCTGGTGGCCTCAAAAGGCAGCGACCAGCTCTGGTTGTTGAGGTTCAGCCTCGCGTAGTTGCTGGCGGGCAAGGTGTCGGCCACGCCATCGCCATTGGTGTCCAACAGGCCCAGGCCGGGCACCGAAGGCTGCTTCTTGTGGTGGTATTCCAGGTCCGCGGACAGCTTGGTGCCGGGTGCAACGGAAGTGGCCAATGCCACACTGGCGAATTCGCGCTTGCCATCGGCGTGGTCGAACTGCGTGTGCAGGTCTTCCGCCGCCAGATTGACGCGCACGCCCATGGCGCCCCACTGTGTATTGCTGTCCAAATGCACCTTGCTGCCGCCATTGCCGTCAGCTCCAACTGATGCTGTGGTGAAGGCGTCGGCCTGCGGCGTTTTGGTCACGAAGTTGACCAAGCCGCCCGGGGCGGACACGCCGGACTGCAGGCCGGCCACACCCTTGAGCACTTCGATGCGCTCCTTGTTTTCCAAGGCGATGGGCGCGTAGTTGGAGACCGGCAGGCCATTGCGCAGATAGTTGTTGCTCTGGTCCAGCAGGAAGCCGCGCACGGACAGGCCTTCGATGTAGCCGGTGGTGTTGTAGCTGTCGGCCAATGACGCATCGAGCTTGATGGCCTGCGACAGACTGCTGGATGCCGTAGCGGCCAGCAGATCGGCACCCAACACCGTGACGCTTTGCGGCGTCTGGGCCAGCGTCTGGCCCAGGCCCCCCACGTCGGCGCGGTCAATGTCCAGCACCGGTGCGGCCTTGGCCGTGACGGTCACGCCCTGCAGACTTGGGGCGGGTGCCGCGCTTTGCGCCCAGATCGGCGCGGCAAACAGCAGGGCCAATGCCGCAGCACTGGGGATCAATGTGAAATGGGGATGGTTTGCCATCGCGAATCCTTATGCGGCGGCAGGGAGTGCAGATAAGCCAGCGCGCTCCGTGAACGGAGCAATGGCATGTTCACCACGCTTCCCTGCGCAAGTATTACCTTGATCAAGTTCCAGGGTGTTATCTCAGCCGAACATCTGGTGACGCTCAGCACCCCTAGCGTTTACAGGCCGACAGGCTGCCGGACTGGTGGGTGGATTGTAAGCGGGGGCCGCATTTTTCCTTTACAAGTCACCGAACCACAGCTTCTTGTCGTGCAGCGGCGTCTGTTCCGGCAACAAGGGGTTGGCCAGTTGGAAGCGGGTGCGGCTTTTGAGGTTGGCGCGTTTGATGTCGTCGCCATATTCGGCGGCAAACAACTTGTCGAAACTCCCGTCCTTGATGGCAATGCGCAATCCGGCCTCGATTCTGCGGGCCAGGTTTGCGTTGTCCTTGTTCACAAAAAAATACAAGGCCGTTGGGTACTGCAAGATGATGGTCTTCTCGATCGCCAATTCCATGCCGGGGTGGTTTATTTCTTCAGCCCCAATTTCGACGACGGAGCGTGGAAAATAGTCTATGCGGCCCGACTGCAGCATTTTGAACAGACTGTCGTAATTGACAACCCCTTGCACCTTGAGCCCGTTGGCGTGCAGAATTTCGGTATCGGGCCAATCGTGGCCCTGACCCGCTTCGTACTTCTTCAGGTCATCCAGCGTTTTAACTGCGGCAAATTGGCCGACCTTGCCTCGGTTGATCAAAAAGATACGCCATCCCAAAAGGCCCTTGTCGATGGGAATGCGAATCGGCAGAAAGGTGTCTTCCCTTTCCTTGGACGTCATGGTCCACACCACGTTGACATCGGTGCCCTGTGACAACTGGACCAACGCCCGGCTTTGCGTCATGACCCGTCGGCTGGGCGACAGTTCAAAATCGGCGCCCGCCTTTGTCAACGCCAACGCGAGCACTTTGAGCGGATACTTTTGCCGCGCATCACTGGTCTCCGGTTGCGGGTACACAACCGCTGTCTTCGCCCACAACGGCATCAACCAAGTCAGCGCCAACGCTGCAAGCATTCCCCGTGTCCACAAGACACCACGTCGGTATTCAAGTCCGGTCAATCTTCCACTCCAAAGCCACCGACGTGGTGGTCTTGACCACACCGTCAAAATTACCCATTTCATCCAACAGCGTGTTCATGCGCAGCGCCGATTCTGCGCGCAACAAAACCACGTAGTCAAACTCGCCGCTCACCGCGCAGAGCTGGCGCACCTCGGGCATGCGCGAGATCTGGCGCACCACCTCGCGCCCGGCCTTGGGTTGCACGGTGATACCAACAAAGGCCTGCAAGCCGAGGTCGCGCAGGTCCTGGCCCAGGCGCACGGTGTAGCCGGCGATGACGCCTTCGCGCTCCATGCGGCCCAGTCGCGCCAGCACGGTGGTGCGCGCGGTGCGCAACTGGCGGGCCAAATCCGCGGTGGACGTGCGGGCGTTGACCTGCAACAGTGCCAACAGGTCGCGGTCGAGCGGGTCACGCAAGGCACCGGCGCGCTCGACCGGCCCCGGTGTCTGTGCAGGCGCTCCGGCCTTGGGGCTTGCAGATCTTGCGGCTTTGGTGGTTTTGGATGCTTTGGCAGAGGTACTCATGTTTGGATCAAACGTTTCGTCAGCATGGTATGACGAAATGTCTGAAATGACCAGAGATTCGTCAAATCATCACGTTAATTTGTCCGAACCTGCACCTAGACTTCTTGCATCGAAGCTTATTACCAGGAGATTTTCCATGCGTGTTGTTCTGATGGGTGCGGGCCATATTGGCCAAACGATTGCCACTTTGTTGTCGGGCTCTGGCGACTACCAGGTCAAGGTGGTTGACCGCAGTGAAGAAGCGCTGAAGAAGCTGCGCCACTTACCGTTGGAGATCGCACAGATCGACACCTCGGACGCCAAGGCACTGCGCGCCGCACTCAAGGGTTATGACGCCGTCATCAACGCACTGCCCTACCACCTGGCCACGATGGCCGCGGCCCAGGCGCTGGAAGCGGGCTGCCACTACTTCGACCTGACCGAAGACGTGGCGGCCACCCGCGAGATCATGCGCATGGCCGAAGGCGCCAAGACCGCATTCATGCCCCAGTGCGGCCTGGCACCGGGTTTCATCGGCATCGTCGCCCACCACCTCAGCAAGAAGTTCACCCATTTGAACGAAGTCAAGATGCGCGTGGGCGCGCTGCCCGCCTTCCCCACCAATTCGTTGAAGTACAACCTGACCTGGAGCGTGGACGGGTTGATCAACGAATACTGTCACCCCTGCGAAGCCATTCGCAACGGTGAAACCATCGAGGTGCTGCCGCTGGAAGGCATGGAGCACTTCTCGCTGGATGGCACTGAATACGAAGCCTTCAACACCTCGGGGGGCCTGGGCACGCTGTGCGAAACGCTCAAGGGCAAGGTCCAGACACTGGACTACAAAACCGTGCGCTACCCTGGCCACTGCGACATCATGAAGATGCTGCTGCAGGAGCTGGGCATGCAGTTTGACCAGGAGAATCTGAAAAACATTTTGCGCCACTCCATCCCGCTGACCATGCAGGACGTGGTGCTGGTGTTTGTGACGGTCAGCGGTGAACGCGACGGCCAGTTGGTACAAGAAGTGTTTGCCCGCAAGATCTTTGCCGACCGTAACGAGCAGGCACCGCTGAGCGCCATCCAGATCACCACCGCCGCAGGCATCTGCGCGGCGGTCGATTTGTTCCGCGAGGGAAAATTGCCCCAATCTGGCTTCATCCGCCAGGAACAGGTAGAGTTGCCAGCTTTCTTGGCCAACCGGTTTGGCAGTGCCTACCAACAGTCCCGCCAAGTTGAGTCCATTGGCTAAAGCCAGCTTTCCATTGCCAGTCATTTGCGGAGTTCCCATGTCAGCTTCTACCGACACCATCCAAACTCTTCTGACCCGCCTGGGCGTGCCGCTGGCTACCTATACCGGCGGCGCGTTGCCCTCGCACTCGCCGATTGACGGTGCCGCCCTGGGCCAGGTGCACGAAACGCCACTAACCGAAGTGGCCGCCATCATCGCGCGCGCGCACGCGGCACACCAAAGCTGGCGCACCGTGCCCGCGCCGCAGCGTGGTGAACTGGTGCGTTTGCTGGGCGAAGAGCTGCGCGAACACAAGCAGGCTCTGGGCACACTGGTGTCGCTGGAGGCCGGCAAGGTCTTGTCCGAAGGCCTGGGCGAAGTGCAAGAGATGATTGACATCTGCGACTTTGCCGTGGGCCTGTCGCGCCAGTTGTACGGTCTGACCATTGCGTCCGAGCGCCCCGGCCACCGCATGATGGAAACCTGGCACCCGCTGGGCGTGGTCGGCGTTATCACCGCCTTCAACTTCCCAGTCGCGGTCTGGGCCTGGAATGCAGCGCTGGCGCTGGTCTGTGGCGACACGGTCGTGTGGAAACCGTCTGAAAAGACTCCGCTGTGCGCGCTGGCCGTGCAAGCCGTGTTTGACCGTGCCTGCGTGCGCTTTGGTGCAGACCGTACAGCCCATTTGTCGCAACTGGTGATGGGCCGCGCCGACGTGGGCCAGGCCCTGGTCGATGACACCAAGGTGGCCTTGGTATCGGCCACCGGCAGCACCCGCATGGGCCAGACCGTGGGTCCGCGCGTGGCAGCCCGCTTTGGCCGCAGCCTGCTGGAACTGGGTGGCAACAACGCCATCGTCGTGGCACCGTCCGCGGACCTGGACATGGCCGTGCGTGCCGTGGCCTTTGCCGCGGCCGGCACCGCCGGCCAGCGCTGCACCACCGCGCGCCGCCTGATCGTGCACAGCTCCATCCACGCCGATCTGGTGTCGCGCCTGACCCGCGCCTTTGCCAGCTTCACGATAGGCTCACCACTGGAAGACGGCACGCTGGTGGGGCCGTTGATTGACGGCGCGGCGTTCGATGCGATGCAGTCCGCGCTGCAGCAAGCACGCGAGCAAGGCGGTGTGGTGGCCGGTGGTGAACGCATGTTGCAAGACCGCTATCCCGACGCCTACTACGTGCGCCCGGCGCTGGTGCAAATGCCCGCGCAGACCGAAGTGGTGCGGCACGAGACCTTTGTGCCCATTCTGTATGTGATGCAGTACACCGAACTGCTTGATGCCATCACGCTGAACAACGATGTGCCGCAGGGTCTGTCGTCATCCATCTTCACCACCGATGTGCGCGAGGCCGAGCAGTTCATGTCGGCCGCCGGCTCGGACTGCGGCATTGCCAACGTCAATATCGGCACGTCGGGTGCGGAGATTGGTGGCGCCTTTGGGGGCGAGAAGCAGACCGGCGGCGGCCGGGAATCGGGGTCGGATGCCTGGAAGGCGTATATGCGCCGGGCAACCAACACGGTCAACTACTCGCGGGAGTTGCCGCTGGCGCAGGGGGTGCGGTTTGATTTGCAGTAGATGCGGCTGGTTGCTACTGAATTAGGAGCTGCTTGTGCTTCTTCTGCGAGGGCGGCGGCCATTTTGTTTCGTAGCGTCATCCCCAGAGCACCCACTTCGACAAAGCTCGGATTGGGGACGGTGAGTTCGACAGGCTTCGAGCTGACGTTCAAAAATCCAATCACAACAGTTGATTAACTGTCGGCGATGATTGGACGACAACGAAGTACTCAGTGCGGAAGAATGGGGAACACTCTGACCACCGATGCTTGTCCAATCCGTCAACCTGTAAGGCGGCTGTTCCATTCTTTCACGTAGAACGATTATCCAGGTGCGTCGGCAGCCATCCAACTACTACTACTTGGCCCTCCTCATCCCAGAAGTAGTAGAGACGAAATCCAAAGCGACGATCACGCGAGTCGCCACCCTTCAGATGCTTGTCCAAAGATCGTCGCGTTCCTCCATACTGCACTGAGTACAACTCAGGTGCGAACTTTGGCCCGTCGCCGGTCGGACTGTCCTCAAGCTGAAGGGTCTCGAGTGCCCGCAAGTATGACTCTCGCCTTTCACTTGTTCCTTCTACTCGCATCGGGACGTAGTGGTCTCGGAGAACTATGAGCGCCCGATAAATGAGGGTAGGGTCGTGATACTCGGACTTCCTAATTCCTTGGAACGCGCGGTTTGCAACCTCGACTGAACCCGCTAGATGATCCTTGCACCACTGATCAAATGAATCAAGAGTGTCAGGAATAGGGGTTTCCGTCTGTGCAGATGACTCAGCGAGTCTTGCTTCAAGCAAACGAATTCGATGAAGGCGCTCCAGCGACTGCGCCTTCGCCGCGTTGGCATCGCGAACCGCCGCCTCTCGTTCGCCATCTGCAGCAATCAACAAGCCGTCATATTGGTCTTTCTGCTCCTTGAGTTCCTTGCGTAGCTGTTCATTGTCGTGTTCAAAGAGCCTCACCAACTCCTCGTCACTGCCCCCCTGGGCCTTTAGTTGGAGTCGTTCTGCTTGCGCGGCAAACTGTCGAACCGTATTGAACGCCGGTAGTCGTTGTTCACGCTCAGCCCCATGAACCGAACTAGCCAAAGTCTGACCAATGACCCAGCGTTCGAAGGCTCTCGGGCCTTCATCTGCCCACGTTTTAATTCTGTCCGGAAGCGCCAACGGGTGATTTGAAGGTTGATCAACCCAAGCTCTGAATCCAGGGCGGTAAGTTCTAACACCCTGGCGAAAAACAGAGAGTTCGCGCCCGACGGCATTCGTGAGAAAGTAGCTAGCGTGACTCGAGAGAATGAAGACATGGGCTGCACCTTGTGTCTTGTCGTGAACTTCTTTGGCGGAAGCTGCTGCTTCGGCTGGATTCGACGATCCGTCTGGAAGTGTAAAGACTAGAACGTCGGCTTGCCGCGTCGGACTCTCCATCAATTTGACTAGGTCTGTAACATCCTCTTCAGAGGTCAACAATCGAGGCTCCGACTTGAGCTCGATTCCGTCCAGCTCTACGGGCCCTTCCGCTAGGATTGCTCTCAAGAAACCGGGAACGGATCGGTCAAACGGCTCTTCCATGCCACGAGCCGCACAAACAAGTCGTGCACCGAACAGAACGTCTCCGCTCGGATCTAAGCCAACGCCAATCTCTGTAATCCAAGTCCGGAGCGGGACCGTCTTGTCTGCGTCGTCAAGACGCGCCGCCCAGTACTGCGGATCTCTGAGAGCAACAGCTGCAGTGCGCTGAGCCCCAATCTCTAACAACTCGAAGGATTTGCGTTGCCATGCTGCGTCTGGTAGGGCGCGGCCGGCTCTTCGGTTCATCCATCTCAAGATATCGTCAATGCTTGAAGCATACCGGTCACGCCCCGCCACCTGCTTCAGGCGCAATGTAACCTGGCTCACTGGCCGAATAACTGCCCGACCTTCGCGCAGTTTTGCCGCGATTGGAGTGAGCTGATCGCGAGTGTCTTTTGATGGCTGGATCATGATGTTGCTGACGCTTAACAGTTGAGATGAGAGGTGATCGCCTACTTCTGTGTAAGGCGATCAGTTATTAAAAGAATTTCCCCGGTGATCATTGCGCGGCGTGTCATCCAAGTTTGGTAGTCTGCCAGTTGACTGCTGTTCATAGCGACACCTTGACTCTGGCGAATGAGCTCGCTCAACACAGAAAGGGATGCGCTGAGCGCTGCGAGCCGCGCCGAGATCGCGGCGAACTCGGTCTGCTCAGACAAAGCTCTCGCGGTGAGTTCCTGCGCAGCAGAGGATTTTTTTAGTTCCTCCCGGGTTGCTTCCAATTCCTTCTGCGAGTTCTCAACTTCCAACTTTGTCAGCTCAAGTTGACGGCTCTGCAGGGCAAGAGTTAACACCAAAGCGATGAGTCCGAGAAAGCTAAGTATCGGATTCAATGTTCCACCGAAAAAGTCTCCAAACTGCCCCCAGGCATCGCGCGTGGCCGGAAGTTTGGACGGGAAGGCAACGAAGAAGACCACGAATGTAGTGACCAAGGCAGACGTTGCTCCTGCAATAAGCAAGGCAACCCATTGAACGAGCTTCTTCGAGTCAAAGTTCTCCAGCTTCGTTGCGAGATCGGGCATAGATTGCTTTCCTTGATGGCGTCATGTAAATCGTCGGTCACGCTGGGAATTCCAGCTTATCCGGCCAGAAAAAAATGCATTCAACCACTGCACACACATAGCCCCATCACGCACTAAAGCGCATGCAGTCTTGATCTGCAACGAGCCTCGCCGAGAATTGAAATGCATTGCCGTCCCTGTCGATGTGGTCGCCTATGCTGGCAACTTGGTGTGTGCGTCGGGCGTTTCGCCCCGCTTCAACGTGGAAGCACTATAGCCCACTCCGCGCAGCACATCAATGGCGAATTGCGTGGCGCGTCAACCCTGAGTGACTATTGATAAAAACACGCTGTAGCCCTCGTAAACATTGAGTGGACAGCTATCAAGTTCGTAGTGTTCTGATTTTCAAACAGACACGACCAAACACTTCAATCGCCAAGGCATTGCCTTCCCACGCGGTGCCCGAAAGCCCGAAGCAGTAACGCAATAGCCCCGTCTGATCATCGCTTACCCTGATGCAGTCAGCACAAGCCTCAAAGCCCGGATATGCTGGCGCCCTTGTCCATTGAAAGATAACGATCTATGCCCAGGTTTTACCCAACCGTATCCCGGGCTGCACTGAGTGCATGGCTGCTATCCGCAGCCACTGTGTGCTTGGCAGCCGTTGTGACCACCCCACCGGTGGCCCCCGTGAAAGAAGTCAGCGAGACACTGCACGGTGTCACACTCAAAGACCCGTACCGTTACCTGGAGAACCTGCGCGACCCGGCCGTGCTGGCCTGGTTCCAGGGCCAGGGCGATTACGCCCGCGGGGTGCTGGACCGCATCGCCGTGCGCGATGGCCTGGAGCGCCGCATCACCGAGCTGACCGCCGCCAGCGGTGATGCCATCAAGGACATCAGTCGCATGCCCGGCGACCGCATCTACTACCTCAAGCGCCCCAAGGGCGAGCGCCAGTTCAAGCTGGCCATGCGCGTGGGCCTGCAGGGTGCCGAGCGCATTCTGGTGGACCCTGAGGTGGATTCCAAGCGCACCGGCGTGCCGCATGCCGTTAACTACTTCCGCCCCTCGTGGGACGGCCAGTACGTGGCCTATGGCCTGTCGGCCGGCGGCTCCGAAGATGCCTCGCTGCACATTCTGGACGTGGCCGCAGGCAAGGACACGGCAGCCGTATTCCCACGCGTGCACGAGACGGCCGTGAACTGGCTACCCGACAGCCGCTCGCTGACCTTCAACCAGCTCAAGGCGCCCACGCCCGGTGAGCCGGAGTCCGAGGCGTATATGGACAGCCGCGTGCTGTGGCACACCGTGGGCCGCGCCGCAGAGAAGGCCGTGCCGGTGTTTGGCCCCACGGTGACCAAGAACCTGGGGCTAGCCCGGCTGGACGTGGCCTCCATCCTGTTTGCCCCTGGCAGCCCCTGGATGCTGGCCCGCACCACCGACACCACACTACCCGAAGGCCTGCTGTTTGTGGCGCGCGTGGCGGACCTGGGCAAGCCCGGCATTCGCTGGACCAAAATCTCTGGCTACGAGGACAAGATCACCGACATTGCGTTGCGCGGCAACGATCTGTTCTTCATGACCCACGCCAACGCGCCACGCAAGCATGTCCTGCGGTTGGACCTGCGCAAACCGATATTGCAAAACGCGGTGGAAGTGGCCGCGTCGCCCACCGATGGCGTGCTGGAAGACTTCTCCGTGACGCGTGACGCCATCATCGGCGCAGTGCGCCAGGGGACCGACATCGTGCTGCGCCGCTACACCACAGGCCAGCCGCAGGGCGAGGCGGTGGCCATGCCGTTCAACGGCGCCGCACGTTTAGCGGAGGACTTGGCCCACGCCTACTCGGATGTGCTGTACACGCTGAGTGGTTGGACGCAGTTGCCGCTGACCTTCGTCCTCAAGGATGGCGTGTCCAAAGACACGGGGCTGCGGGTCAACCCGGTCATGGCTGGCCTGCCCGAGGTGGAAGTGGTCAATGTGGA
>Ga0207976_100624_pt1 | contig 12074 bp, 12 predicted proteins | sample LakWasMe94_HOW11_2_FD_183916 | JGI IMG/M metagenome (GOLD analysis project Ga0207976, IMG submission 183916) | Freshwater sediment methanotrophic microbial communities from Lake Washington under simulated oxygen tension - Sediment Metagenome... | ecosystem: Environmental > Aquatic > Freshwater >... | reverse complement strand
AATCCGTGCGGACCAACCCCGACTTCTTGTCCGCGGTGGCGGCCGTGCGTGGCTACCGCTCGGACAGCAACGTGCGTCGCGCCGCCTACGGGCCAACGGTGGAACTGCGCGCTCGGCAAAGCGTTGAAACCAACCAGAGCGGCGTCACCGGCGACTACCGCGACTCGGCACTGGAAGTGGTACTGAGCTACAACCTCTACCGCGGCGGCTCGGACAAGGCCCGCATCAACCAATACGTCGCCAAACTGGGCAGCGCCTATGACCTGCGTGACAAGGCCTGCAGGGACGTCTGGCAAACCGGCGAAATTGCATTCAATGATTCCCAACGGCTGGCCGCGCAAATCAAGCTGCTGAGCCAGCACGAACTCTCCACCTCCAAGGCGCTGCAAGCCTACCAGCAACAGTTTGATATTGGACAACGCTCACTGCTGGACCTGCTGGACACCGAAAACGAGTTGTACCAAGCCCGCCGCGCACTGACCAATGCGGAGTCCGACCTCAAAATGGCCGCTATACGGGTACTGGCCACGTCGGGTTCACTGCTCAGTGCGTTGAAGCTGCAGCCCCTATCCCAAGATGTTCCCGGCGCCTCCGGTAACGCCGAAGATGACGACGAGTTGATGCACTGTGACAGCCACATACCAACCCTCTCCACATTGGACCGCAGCTTCAACTCACGTCCAGCGTCCCTACCGGCCGATCCTGTCAAGCCTGTGGCCGTCGTGCCCCCAGCAGTGCCGGTAGCACCTGCGCCAACGGGTCCCACGGCAGACTGCGCCCAATTGCCCAAGGCAGTGGACGCCTGGCGGGACGCGTGGAATCGCAAAGATGTGACCCGTTACCTCGGCGCTTACGCCAGTAGTTTTGTCCCCGGCAAGGCCATGGACCACAAGCAGTGGGAAGCCATGCGCACTGCCCGCATCGGCCAGCAAGGCGACATCAAAATCACCGTCAGCCAAGTAGCGCCGCTACGCTGCAATGCCAAGACGGCGGAAGTCGCGTTTACCCAGGAATACGGATCGTCCACCTACAAGGACACCGTCAACAAGACCTTGTCCTTTGAAAACGTCCAGGGCCTGTGGAAAATCACCCGCGAAACCGTGACCAAGGGGCGTAGCTACTGAGCGCACGCGGCGACAGGCAATCCCCCAAACGCCTTACCGCAACTGCCCGACCGCGGTCAACAGCCCGATCAGCACCGGCTGGTGCAGCATGTACCAGCTCAGGCTCCAGCGCCCGATCCAGGCCATCTGGGGCACCGGTGGGGCGCAGCCCGCACCCGCCCAGCGGTCCGGCCACCCCCGACGCTGTGCGAACTGTCCGGCCGCCATGCCCCACCACATGACACCGAGCCATGGCAATATCGGCACATAGTCTTCGGTGATCGGCTTGTGGCTGATCAACCCAACCCAGTTCAAAGTCTTGAGGTCCCACGCTGGTGGAAACGGCAACCAGGCATGCACATCCGACGCGAACCACCCCAGCATGACAACACCCAGGCCTGCCAACCACAACCAGCGCCCCCATGCCGCAGTGGCCCGGCACACCAGCAACATGACGACCATGCCGTGCAGCACACCAAAGTAGATCCAGCTATTGGGAAACATCAGCGCAGAACCTGCGCTGACCGCCGCCGCACAGGCCGCTATTTGCAGCCAACGCCGCCAAAACCGATTCCAGCTTTGCCCCGCGTGCACCGCCATCGCCTGGCCGAATCCAGCGCAAAACAGGAACAGACTCAATATGCAGGTCCGCTGGACCGTCCACAGCGGCGCACGGTAAAAATCCTGGTGGATGAACCCAAAGTGGTTGAGATCAAACGCGAAGTGGAAGCAGGTCATCCACAGTACGGCGAAACCGCGCAGCGCGTCCAGGGCCCAATGCCGGTCGGGCGCCGCTGCCGCCACCGCCCGATTGAGCCCCATCATTTGCTCAGTGGCGGCAATTCCAGCGTCATCTGTGCCGGACCGTCCACACTGGCACCAAGCACGGCCCGGCGCCCCACCACGGACTGCAGCACCAGATTGGCATCCACGGTAGCACCCACACGGTAGGGTTTGGCGGCCTTGCCATCGATCGCAATCAACGCGGCGCCACCGTGCTGGCTATCGGCCAGCACCCCCACCAAGACCAGGGCCGTGTGCGTGGCGGCGGGCGTCGGCGCTGTTGGCGCATTGCCGCCACCCAGGGCGCGCGCAACGGCGAGAGGGTCCAGTGCGGAAAAGCTGGCACCGGCCGGGGCCGCAGTCGATACACTGTCGCTGTCGGTGCTCTTCAGTACCCAATAGGTGCCACTGAGAGCCGCCAGCGCTGCCAGTGCAAAGGTTGCCGCCCGATTGGCCCACACATGGAAAGCGTTTGTTTGCATGCCACGATTATGATTGAGCCGAACATGAACCCGCAATCGACCCACACCCCCTTCGCGCGGCGCGCCGTGCGCCGCCGCTCGTCCACCGGTTTTACCCTCATCGAACTGATGGTGGTGCTGGTGATCATTGGCGTACTGGCCGCGCTGATCGTGCCCAATGTGCTGGACCGTGCCGACGACGCGCGCACCACCGCGGCGCGCACCGACGTCAACAACCTGATGCAGGCGCTCAAGCTCTACAAGCTGGACAACCAACGCTATCCCACGTCCGCGCAAGGCCTGCAAGCCCTGTTGACCAAACCCACCGAGGGTCCCATACCCACCAACTGGAAGCACTACCTGGACAAGCTGCCCAATGATCCCTGGGGACGCTCCTACCAGTACCTCAATCCGGGCGTCAAGGGCGAGGTCGACGTGCTCTCCTTCGGTGCCGACGGCCAACCGGGCGGCGAGGGCAAGAATGCGGACATTGGTAGCTGGGAATAGGCCCCCACGGTCGCCCACTGCGTGTGGCTCCCTACCCCCCGAGGGGGCGCGTTTCGCCTTGGGACGGCCCGGCGGCGAAACCAGGCCCCCATGGTCGCCTACTGCGCGTGGCTCCCTACCCCCCGAGGGGGCGCATTTCGCCTTGGGGCGGCCCGGCGGCGAAACCAGGCCCCCACGGTTGCACACTGCGTTGGGCTTCACCTTGCTGGAGTTGATGGTCGTCGTGGCCATCATGGCCATGGCAACGGCCGGCGTCAGCCTGGCGATGCGCGACTCATCGCAGTCCCAATTGGAGCGCGAAGCGGCGCGGCTGGCGGCCCTGTTGGAATCGGCCCGCGCGCAGTCCCGCATGACAGCCAACCCAGTCCTGTGGCGAACGACGGGCAGCGGCTTTGTATTTGACGGCCTGCCCGTCAGCACCACGCCCTCCAACTGGCTGGGCAACGATGTAGTGGCCAGCACCACCGGCAACGGCGCAGTCGTACTGGGCCCGGAACCCATCATTGGGCCGCAACGCATTCGCCTGGCATCACTGTCACAACCGGCCCGCAGTCTGACGATTGCCACGGATGGCGTGCATCCCTTCCAGGTTCTGGCCGATGCAGATGCAGGATCCGGTACGCCATGAGCCTGCCAGCCGCACAGCGTCGCATGTCCAAAGGATTTACGCTGGTCGAAGTGCTGGTGGCGCTGGGCATCGTTGCGGTGGCGCTGGCCGCCGGCGTGCGCTCCACCGCATCGCTGACGCGCAACGCCGAGCGCCAATCGGACTTGCTGCTGGCACAAATGTGCGCGGAAAACGCGCTGGTGGCCGTGCGTCTGTCCAAGCAAATGCCTGCCGTGGGCGACAACACCACCCCCTGTGAACAGGCTGGCCATCAGTTGGCAGTGACATTGACGGTGCGCCCCACGCCCAACCCCAATTTCCTGCGGGTCGAGGCCCATGTCGCCGAGCATGATGCGCATCTGCTGGCGCTGTCCACCGTGGTGGGGCGGTACTGAAAATATGCCCACCGCGCTTGTCGCTTCGCGTACTGCGCTAGCCTTGCAGGCCATCAGCCCCGAGGGGGCTAAATCCGCTTGGGGCGGCCCGGCGCGGATTTTGGCTTCAACACGCCAACACGGTTTCACACTGATCGAGCTACTGGTCGCCATCGGCATTTTGGCGTTGATGGCGGGCCTGAGCTGGCGCGGGCTGGACGGCATGGCCCGCACGCAAACGCAACTGCAACAGCGTGCCGACACGGTATTGACCCTGCAGGCCGGCCTTTCGCAATGGACGGCGGATCTGGATGCCCTGGTGCAATTGCCCAATACCCCGGCGCTGGACTGGGACGGACGCGCCCTGCGCATCACACGGCGCAGCACCGCATCACCGGGCGATGGACTATTGGTCGTCGCCTGGACCCGACGCGTCACCGACAGCGGAGGTCAATGGCTGCGTTGGCAGTCGGCGCCCGTAGTCACCCGCGGCGATCTACAAGCCACGTGGGCCAAGGCCGCCCAATGGGCGCAAAACCCGAGCGAAGACGACAAAAAATACGAGGTACACGTCGCCGCGCTGGAAGAATGGAAAGTGTTCTACTTCCGCGCCGACGCCTGGACCAACCCGCTGTCCAGCGACAGCGCCGCCGCGCCACCGCCGCCTGCACCCGCCGCCAGTGCAGCTGCGCCAACAGAAGCCGTGTTGCCGGATGGTGTGCGCCTGGTGCTGACACTGTCACCCAACGGCGCGGTAGACGGTACGCTGACCCGTGACTGGGCACGTGTCACTTTGGGAGGCACCCGGCCGTGAGGCGCACGCACACCGGTGCCGCACTGCTGGCGGCCATGCTGACCGTGGCGCTGGTTGCCAGCATGGCCGCCGCCGCGCTGTGGCAGCAATGGCGCGGCATCGAGGTGGAGACGGCCGAGCGCGCCCGTACCCAGTCGCTGTGGGTGCTGACCGGCGCGCTGGACTGGGCCCGTCTGATCCTGCGCGAAGACGCCCGCTCGGGCGGCGCCGACCACCTGGGCGAGCCTTGGGCCGTGCCACTGGAAGAAGCCCGCCTATCGACCTTTCTGGCGGCCGACAAGGACATCGCGGTGGACACCACGGACACCGCCTCGCAAGTCTTCTTGTCCGGCTACATCAGCGATCTGCAAGGGCGCATGAATGTGCTCAACCTGGTGGAAAACGGCAAGGTGTCCGAGCCCAGCGCACGGGCCTTTGCCAAGCTGTTTGAGCAATTGGGTTTGCCCCGCGTGGAACTGGCGGCCTTGACCGAAAACCTGCGCTTTGCGCTGGACAACAGCCCCAGCAATGGCTCGTCCCGATTGGCCCCGTTGATGCCGCAGCGCGTGGGGCAATTGACCTGGCTGGGCTTGTCGCCGCGCAGCCTGGCCATCCTGCGCCCCTACATCACGCTGCTGCCGATGCGCACCCCGGTCAACCTCAACACGGCCAGTGCTCCGGTGCTGCATGCCTGCATCCCGCTGCTAGACATGGCGCAGGCCGAACGCCTGGTCACAACCCGCCAGTTCGCCCACTTTCGCACGCTCAGCGACGCTGGCAAGGTCGTGCCAGACGCGGCCGGTGACCTCAACGAAACCCAACACAGTGTGGGTTCGCGCTTCTTTGAAGTGCGCGGGCGTTTGCGGCTGGACCAAACGGTGGTGGAGGAGCGCTCCGTCGTACAGCGTGATGGGCTGGTGGTAAAGACCTTGTGGCGCGACCGCGGCGCGCAGGGGATGCAGACCATCCCCCTACAATGACCCTGCTCAAAAATCCCGCATGTCCTCCCTGATCATCACCCTCCCCCCGTCCGCCCCCACCGCTGCCACGGTCTGCAGTACGGTATGGACGGAAGATGGCCAAACGGTCAAGCGCCAATTGGATGCCCCGTTGGCGCTGTTGCCGGACACGCCGGGTGCCGAAGTGGTGGCCGTGGTTCCGGTCAGCCAGCTATCGTGGCACCGGTTGGAATTCCCCAAAGGCACGCTGGAGCGCAACTTCTTTCAAGAGGGCAACACCGCACGTCTGCGCTCCGTGCTGGAAGGTCTGCTCGAAGAGCGCATCCTGGACGAACCAGCCCAATTGCACTTCGCCATCGAACCACAGGCACGCGCCGGCACGCCAGCCTGGGTCGCGGCCTGCGACCGCGCCTGGCTGAACGCCTGGCTGGCCGCCTTGGAGCAGGCCGGACGCCCGGTCTCGCGCATCGTTCCCGAGCTGGAACCGAGAGCGGCGGACGGGCCCGACGCCACGGTCCTGCATGTTCTGGGCACGCCGGACCAAGCCCATCTGGTTTTCAACAACGCACACGGTGTCACCGCGCTGCCGCTGGGCCACAGCAGTCTGGCGCTGGTGGCACAGGCTCGCGGCGACGCACTGCCGCCGCCCGTGGTGGCCGAACCCGCGGTCGCCGAGTTGGCCGAACAGCATTTCCAGGGCCGGGTGAGCCTGCAAACTGGAGCGCAACGCGCACTCGCCGCGGCCCAGTCGGCCTGGGATTTGGCCCAGTTTGACCTGCTGCGTACCCGCGGCACCCGCACGCGCAAACGCCTGGCCACGTTGAGCAGCACGCTGTTGCGCGCACCCCAGTGGCAACCGGCGCGCTGGGCCCTGGTGGCGCTGGCCGTGGTGAACCTGGCGGGGCTACAACTGTGGGCCTGGAAAGAACAATCCGCGCTGGCCGCCAAGCGGGTGGCTTTGCGCAGCATTCTCACCACCACCTTCCCCGAGGTCCGCGTCGTCGTCGATGCACCGCTGCAAATGGCCCGATCCCTGGCCGACCTGCAACGCCAGAGCGGTGCGGCCTCAAGTGCCGATCTGGAAACCATGTTGGGGCTATTTCAGGCTGCAGCCCCCGAGATTCCTCCACCTGCCGCTATTGAATTTGTAGCGAGCGAATTGCGCCTGAAGTTGCTGGAACCGGCCGCGGCCGCTGGCGCCGGCACACGCCTGCAAGCCCAGGGCTACAGCGCGGCGCTCGACGGCGACCGCGTCGTGCTGAAACAGGAGCGTCGACCATGAACCGGTCCACCACACACGCGGCCGCCACGCTGTGGCCCCCCCTGCAAGCCCGCTGGAACCAATTGGCGACACGGGAAAAGACGCTGCTGGCCGCCGCCGCGGCCGTGGTCGCCATCGCCCTGCTGTGGTGGCTGCTATTGGCGCCGGCCGTGCGAACCCTGCGCACCGCGCCCGCCCAGGCCAAGGCCCTGGATGCGCAACTCCAAGCCATGCAGTCCTTGCAAGCGCAAGCCAACGCGCTGCAAAAGCAGGCCGCCCTGGGCTACGACGATGCCTTGCGCGCACTGAACCTGGCCACCAAGCAAAGCCTGGGCGCCACGGCGCAAATCAACGTAGCCGCGGACCGCGCCAACGTCACCTTGCAAGCCGCCAACGCCGATGACCTGGCCCAGTGGCTGGCGCAAGCGCGCCTGAATGCGCGCTCCATCCCGCTGGAAGCACGTCTGACGCGTGCGGCCACACCCGCGGGCGCCGCCACCTGGTCTGGCACCTTGGTCATGAGCCTGCCACCACGCTGATGGCCATGTCGCGCACCTCCGCCTCCACGCAACCGTCCGCGCCCTGGCGCTGGGCAGTGACCGGTGCGCTGCTGGGTGGCTTGGTCGCCACCACCGTCTTTGCCCCGGCACGCTGGTTGGCGGCCGCGCTCAGCCAGGCCAGTGGGCAACAGATCCAGCTCTCGGGCGCACAGGGCAGCATCTGGCAAGGTACATCCCAATTGCAACTGTCAGGTGGACAGGGCAGCGTGAGCGCAGTCGCGCTCCCCGGTCAACTCAACTGGCGCATACGCCCCATCTGGGCCGGCTTGGCCGTTGATATCCGCACCGACTGCTGCACGCCTCAACCCTTGCAACTGCGGGTCCAGGCCATGGGCTGGAGCGGTGTGCGCCTGGTGTTGGCCGACAGCCAGTCTCAGTGGCCCGCCAGTCTGCTGGCCGGCCTGGGCACACCGTGGAACACCGTGCAGGCGCAGGGCCAGTTGAGCGCATCAACCCAGGACTTCAGCGTGGAGTGGACCCCGGCCCGCCTGAACCTGACAGGGCGGGTGCAGCTCGATGCGCTGAACATCTCGTCACGCCTGTCCACGCTGGCGCCGATGGGCAGCTACCGGTTCACGCTCTCGGGCGGACCAACTCCCAGCCTGGAGCTGACAACCCTCGAAGGCAGCCTGCAACTCAGCGGCCAGGGCCAATGGGTGGGCCAGCGCCTACGCTTTACCGGCGTGGCCAGCGCGGTGCCCGAGCGGGTCGAGGCGCTGTCCAATCTTCTGAACATTCTGGGCCGGCGCGATGGCGCCCGCTCCATCATCACCGTGGGTTAATCGTGAGACCTCAACACATGAACACCGCCACTTTCAAACACAAGCAAGTCGCTATTATTTCAATAGCTGTATGCGCTTTGTTTACGGGGGCTAGCAGCCTTTTTTCCTTAGAGACCTGGGCCCAAACAGCACCTGCGACGGCCCCCAACGGCATGGCCAAGCGCGGCGACCCGATCACGCTGAATTTCACCAACGCCGAGATCGACGCCGTGGCGCGCACGATGGCCACGCTGACCGGGCGCAATGTGGTGGTGGACCCGCGCGTCAAGGGCACGATCACGCTGACCACCGACAAACCGGTGACCCCGGCCCAGGCCTACGCCCAGTTCCTGGCCATGCTGCGGCTGCAAGGCTTCACGGTGGTGGACGCCGCCGGCCTGGACAAGATCGTGCCCGAGGCCGACGCCAAGCTACAGGGCGGCGCGGTGTTTGACAACACACTGGTGGCCGGCAACCAGATCAGCACGCAGATCTTCAAACTCCACTTCGAGAACGCCAACAACCTGCTGCCCATCCTGCGCCCGCTGATCAGCCCCAACAACACCATCAACGTCAACCCCGGCAACAACTCCCTGGTCATCACCGACTACGGCGACAACCTGCGCCGCATCGCGCAGATCATCGCGGCCATGGACGTGTCAAACGCCACGGACGTCGACGTCATCACGCTCAAGCACGCGATTGCGGTGGACCTGGCGCCGCTGGTGCTGCGCCTGCTGGAATCCGGTGGTGGCATCGCCGCCGCCCCGGGCGGCCAGGCCGACGGCTCGTTCAAGACCACGCTGATTGCCGAGCCGCGCTCCAACACCGTGATCCTGCGCGCAGCCAACCCAGCCCGCATGGCGTTGGCCCGGTCGCTGATCGACAAGCTGGACCAGCCCGGCACACAAAGCGCCACCGGCAACATCTATGTGGTCTACCTGAAGAACGCCGAGGCCACCAAGCTGGCCGCCACCTTGCGCGCGGCCATGTCGGGCGAGGCGCGTGGCTCCACCACGGCCAGCGCCAGCAGCACACCCGCGGTGGCGACCGGTGGTGCTGCCAATACCGGCGGCAGTGGCAGCACGGCCACCAGCCAGTCGTCGACCGGCGGGCAAATCCAGGCGGATGCCGCGACCAACTCGCTGATCATCACCGCGCCCGAACCGCAATACCGCCAGTTGCGCGCCGTCATCGACAAACTGGACGCGCGCCGCGCCCAGGTCTATGTGGAGAGCCTGATCGCCGAGGTCAATGCCGACAAGGCGGCCGAATTCGGCATCCAGTGGCAAGGCCCGCTGGGCTCCAATGGGGATTCCAGCGTCGGTATTTTGGGCACCAACTTCAAGATAGGCGGCACCAATATTGTCAGCCTGGCCACCCAGGCGCTGAGCGGAGGCGCCACCTTGTCCAACGGCGGCAACCTGGCAGTGGCCAACAAAGTGAACGGCGTTTATGTGCTGGGCTTTCTGGCCCGCTACCTGCAGACCAATGGCGATGGCAATATTCTGTCCACACCCAATCTGCTGACGCTGGACAACGAAGAGGCCAAGATCATCATCGCGCAGAACGTGCCCTTTGTGACCGGCCAATTCACCAACACCGGCGCCAGCGGCACCTCGGGCTCGGTCAACCCGTTCCAGACCATTGAGCGCAAGGACATCGGCATCACGCTCAAGGTCAAGCCCCAGATCAGCGAAAACGGCACCGTCAAGCTGACCATCTACCAGGAGGTCTCGACCATCCAGGCCAGCACCCTCAAGGACGCCAACGGCCCAACTACCAACAAGCGATCCATTGAGTCCAATGTACTGGTGAACGATGGCTCCATCGTCGTGCTGGGTGGCCTGCTGCAAGACGAGTATTCCGGCAACCAGGAGAAGGTGCCCGGCCTGGGCGATGTGCCCCTGTTTGGCAACCTGTTCAAGGCCGAGACCCGCAGCCGCAAGAAGACCAATCTAATGGTGTTCCTGCGGCCGGTCGTGGTGCGCGATGCCGATGCCACCGACGCCTTGTCGCTGGACCGCTATGAATTGATGCGCACCTCGCAGCAACAAGCCCAGCCTGTCAGCAGTTCCAGCGTGCCGGTCAATACCTCGGTTGTGCTGCCCGCAGCCCCCACACCGACACCCACGCGCGTGCTGCCCGAGGCCAAGCCCTGACCATGGGCGCCCCCGTGCAATACCCACTGCCCTACGCCTTTGCGCGCAGCCACCAGTTGCTTCTGGAAGAGCAGGACGGCAATCTGACACTGTGGTTGCATGACCTCGCCAGCGAAGCCACGCAGAGTGCCGTTGGTGAAGTGATGCGCAAGTTTGGTGTGGCCCAGGTCGAAACCGAGGCCGCCGAGCTGCTGCGCCAGCGCATCAGCGCCGCCTATGCCCAGAGCGAGTCCAGTGCCGCCACGGTCATCAGCGAGGTCGAGGCCGACGTGGACCTGTCACGCATGATGCAGGCCCTGCCCGCGATTGAAGACTTGCTGGAAACATCGGACGACGCGCCCATCATCCGCATGCTCAATGCCTTGCTGACCCAGGCCGCACGCGATGGCGCCAGTGACATCCATATCGAGCCCTATGAGCGGCACTCCAGCGTGCGCTTTCGCGTGGACGGCTCCTTGCGCGATGTGGTGCAACCGAACCGCGCACTGCACGCCGCGCTGATCTCACGCCTGAAGATCATGGCCGACCTGGACATTGCCGAGAAGCGCATGCCGCAGGACGGCCGCATATCCTTGCGCATCGGTACCCGCGGCGTCGACGTCCGCGTCAGCACGCTGCCCAGCGCCCATGGTGAACGCGCTGTGCTGCGCCTGCTGGACAAGAGCGGCGGCAAGCTGAGCCTGGAGTCGGTCGGCATGCAGGGCGACGTGCTGGCACGTTTTGAACATCTGGTGGCCCAGCCCCACGGCATCATCCTGGTGACTGGCCCAACCGGCTCGGGCAAGACGACGACGCTGTACGCCGCGCTGCAAAAGCTCGACACGCGTCGCCAGAACATCATGACGGTGGAAGACCCGATCGAGTATGAGTTGGCTGGCGTGGGGCAGACCCAGGTCAACGCCAAGATCGACCTGGACTTTGCCAAGGCCTTGCGCGCCATCCTGCGCCAGGACCCGGATGTCATCATGATCGGTGAGATCCGCGATTTTGAAACCGCACAGATCGCCATCCAGGCCTCACTGACCGGCCACCTGGTGCTGGCCACGCTGCACACCAATGATGCGGCCAGCGCGGTGACGCGGCTGACCGATATGGGTATTGAGCCCTTCCTGCTGAGTTCCTCACTGCTGGGCGTGCTGGCGCAGCGGCTGTTGCGCAAGTTGTGTGTGCAATGCGGCGGCGCGGGCTGCCACGCTTGCGGCAATACCGGCTATCTGGGCCGCACCGGCGTGTTCGAGCTGCTGGTGACCGACGACGCCATCCGCGCGCAAATCCACCACCAGGCATCCGAGGCCGACATCCGCACTGCGGCCCTGGCCGGTGGAATGACCTTGATGCGTGAAGACGGTGAGCGTCTGGTGAACATGGGCATCACGTCGCGCGAAGAGCTGGTGCGCGTCACCCGTGATTGACCCGTGATTCAACGCTATTTTTCACCTTAGTTCCATGACCCGCGAACCACAATAGGCTTCAAAGGAAACCGCGCATGTCACTTCGATACGAGCTCAAGCAAGGCAACTACCACCTATACGACCTGAGCACGCCGCAGAGCAAGGCCACCGGTGAGCACAAGCTGCGTTTGATGACAGAGACCGTGGCGATTGCCTTTGATGCGCGCACCGGCAAGCTGCACGAGCATGGCCACCCCACACGCATCCACTCCTGGGCCAGCAACACGCGCAGGCGCCTGCGCGCGGCGGGTGACCTGGATAGAGCCAACGACATCGTGGTGGTGTCCGGTCC
>Ga0207976_100623_pt1 | contig 12092 bp, 7 predicted proteins | sample LakWasMe94_HOW11_2_FD_183916 | JGI IMG/M metagenome (GOLD analysis project Ga0207976, IMG submission 183916) | Freshwater sediment methanotrophic microbial communities from Lake Washington under simulated oxygen tension - Sediment Metagenome... | ecosystem: Environmental > Aquatic > Freshwater >... | reverse complement strand
CGAATCTGAGGTGGTTATGCGTCAAAAGCTGGATTACATTCATCACAATCCTGTCAAGCGGGGCTACGTGGATCAGCCGGAACATTGGCGTTATTCCAGTGCGCGTAATTATGCCGATCAAGACGGTTTGATTGAGGTGATTCAGTCGTGGTGAGTTGCTCGGGAAGCTGCGACTGCATGGACAGGAAATGATCCAGTCATTTCTCTGCATTCCCCACATCCCTGTGGGTTATGCAGGAGGTAGAGCAACGCAGGAGCAGTTGCCGAGAGCTTCCGAGACTGGGTTCCCAAGCTGGAGCTTGGGAACCAGCGCAAAATTCGGGAAAACGGTCATTTATAATGTAAAGTTAGCGGCCGCAGGTGCGACCGACCCAGTAACGGGGTTTACGGGAATTATGTGAAGTTGCAAAAACGACTATGCCTTCGCCCTCTTGTCGGTAGAAAAGAGAGAAAGGAAACCCTTTGAGAAAAACGCGCCTCGTATTCGAAGCTGACGGTGTCCCCGATAGCGGAAAAGTCAACGCTCTGGCTGTTGCTTCTTCGACGGCTTTGGTAAAGCGGTCTCCTAAGCCGGGTTGTGCTTTGTTGTAATAAGCGACCTCAGCAAGAAATTCTTGGCGAGCTTCTGCGACAAACCGCGCTCGCTTCACTGGGTCATACGCCTTGCTTCAGCAAACACATCCTCTGCCGGGTAGGTCTGTAGTTCACCCCTGTCGAAAGCTGCGACGCGTTTCTCAATTTCTCGTTCCCACTCTGTTTCGATTTCGGATAGGGGTGAGTCTTGTAGTGACTCAAGAAGAACCTCAACAAGATATGCACGCTCTTCAGGCAAAAGTGAGCATGCTTGTTTCTCTAACTCGATTAGTAACGCGGACATGGCGAATACTCCTTTGGTGGTGGTCGAGGCATTTTACTCTTGGCGCTTCCTGTTGTCTTGGTTTGGCCGCTAACGTGAAGCGAAGCCAGCCGCTGTAGTGCATTGTTAGTTGATAAGGTACGCACAGCGTACCCTACATGACTCCTACTTCCGCGTGTACGTCATCTCCATCATCTTCCATTCCTTTTCGCCGGGATGAGCCCCGTACATGTCGAACGTCTGGGTATTGCTATCCACGATCTTCCAGATAGCGCGATGCTTCATGTATCCACCGCCCGGTTCGGCATGCTGGCCCTTCAAGGTGATGGTCTTGCCGTCTGTGCTCGCAGTGCCTTCCATCATGAATATCCCGGTACCCATGGTAGACATCCAGCTCGTCACATACCGCTTGAGCACGTTGTCATAGGCTGTAATCTCGATCCCGGAGAATGGCTGCCCCATCATTTGACCGGTCAATTCCTGCTGAAGAAAGCGCCCGTCCAGCAGTATCTTCATTTCCGCGGAGCCGGTCGATTCCACCGGTGGCTTGTTGGGCTCCATCCATTCCTTGGTTTTAGTTGTCCAGCTTCCCGCAAGGCTTGCCAATTGCTTGTGCTGCTCGCCCGGCGCGGCCAGCTTGGTGTAGACCTCCATCATCGCTTGTGGGTCCATTGGTTTCTCTGTCTTCTTGCCCTTCGCCATGGCGACGGATGCCGCCAACATGATACAGAGACTCATGAGAGTGAGTTGTAAGTAACGCATGGTTTTCTCCTTCCAGAGTGTAGTTAGAAAGTCATAGGTAAACTAAGCCCATCGCGTGGGGCGCCGCCCGCCCCTGATAGTGTGGTATACGCACCAAGCCGATGGGTGGCGACGTTAAGGAAGCGCTTGGCGATATACCCAAATGATCGGCCTCTTGCTGTTGGCCGTAACCTTTTTCAAGCACCAACTTGGCAGCATCCTGTTTGAATTCCAGACTATATGAGGCCGATTGTATTTTTTTAATCACCTTTATGGGCAGTATAAATTCTGCCTTTAGAGGTGTCCGGCTTCATTAAAACCATTTCAAACTGAATATACAATACGGATGAACACCTACACGCACTAACATGAAAAGTAGGTTGCATTTGTGTTCCAAATCCTGTTCGCATTTTTTAATAAATGGCGTAACGATAACCGATCTCTCAATAACCATTTTTGGCCGTTTGTCGCCAGGATACCGTTTTGATATACCCATACGAAACGCCGCCATCGAGGCAAATTCAGTGTATCAATAGGGTTTTATTTAGGTTTATGAGCCATTCTGGCTTTGTGGTAGCCCCTAATTTACAGGCATCCCAAGTATCAATGAAGTCATCAGATCAGTGGTCGGCTGAATCAGGCAGACCGTTCAACCCGATGAAAGTCAGCTTCTCGTCGCACTACAGACGATCAATGTGCCTACTCAACAGGCAGCTTAGGGTCGACGCGGTCTTTCGCGAATGCCGCAGTTCGGCCAATTGCTGACGGTGAAAGGTTGTTTCATGACTAATGGTGACGAAGCTTTTCGTTAAATTTAGACGGCGTCCATAATGTGGTTTCAAAGCATTCCTAATATTCAGCAGCAATGTAGTTTATGTTGCAATCCTCCGTTACCCTTCCTGTGCCTAAATACTGGTGAAGCTTGGTATTACGATTATTATTGGTCATTTCATATGCTTTGTCTGCTTTTGCGGAAGCTCCAGTAATCACTCAATGGTTTAATGTTATAATTTTTTATTATTTAGGTTGATATTAGATTTGGTTATACATCAACAACAATTGTCCTGAATATGATAGCCATTCAGACATCATCAGCCCCATAACGAAAAGTTATCACAACATGCTCCACTTCCTGCCTGAACCACCTAATGTTAGCCTAATTTATATCGACTCCTACAGACCCACATGGGTTATCGTTTCGATACTTCTTGCTATTCTCGCATCATACGCGGCTCTGAAGGCCTCTTCACGAATCGAGCAACAGTATGAGACAGAATCCAAACTAGCTTGGGCATTGATCAGCGCGTTCACTTTAGGTATCGGCATTTGGTCAATGCATTTTATCGGCATGCTGGCTTTAAGCTTGCCTTGCAGTATCCACTACGACCTATTCATAACCCTGATCTCGATGATTCCTGGCATATTGGCCGGTGGAATTGTGTTTGGTCTGGTATGGCATCATAGAACAAGACGCATGTCACCCTCAGTCGGCAGCATCTTTCTGGGAGCAGGCATCGGAATAATGCACTACACCGGTATGGCCGCTATGCGGTTGGAGGGTTTCGTGGGCTACAACCCCTATTTGTTCACGTTATCGATCATCGTGGCCGTCGCACTGTCCTACCTCGCATTACGTGTGAAAAGCGATGTGGTCTATCTAAATACACGGCGTGATGTGTTGGTTGCTGTCATTATGGGCGGAGCGGTATCTGGAATGCACTACACGGCCATGTTAGCAGCATATTTTGTACGGGATGGTGTAGAGATGCACATTCCACCCTCTGACTTAACCACTAACACCTTAGCCATCTGCATTGCTCTAACGACGGTCTTTCTGGCTTTGACTGCATTGGTCCTTGCCGCTTTTTCAAGCAACAAAGAGACGACAAAACAGCTTCGTGACAATGAACAGCGATTGAAGATTGCCACCGACTCGGGTCAGGTCGGAATATGGGATCTTGACCTGCAAGCCAATGAGCTGATTTGGGATGAGACCATGTTCTCCCTGTATCGGACATGCAAGGAGAATTTCTCGGGGGCTTACGATGCCTGGTCAACACGACTACATCCAGAGGATAAGGTGAAAGCCGAGGCTGCGCTACAGGACGCGATTTCTGGCATCAAAGAATATGCTCATGAATTTCGTATCATCGGACCTGATAGAGAGATCCACTACATTAAGGGACACGCTCATGTTATCAAGGATCAGGCTGGCAAGCCTATTCGAATAATTGGCACCAACTGGGACAACAGTGCGCATGCTCTGACACAACAACAACTGAAGTTTGCGCACGCCGCCATTAACAATAGTAGGAGTTCATTCTTCTGGGTTAACAGTAAAGGCCAAGTAATCGATATCAATGATTATACTTGTCAAAGCCTTGGATATAGCCGCAAGGAATTGATTGGCCAATATATTTGGTTTTTTGATTCAAATTTTTCTGCTGAGTCATGGCCCAGAAAATGGGCCATGCAAAAAAAGGAAATAACACGCACGTTTAACTCGTCGTTTAAGTGTAGGGATAACTCTGTTTTTCCGGTAGAGGTCACTGCTAACTACATTGTTGTTGGCGGAGAAGATTACTGTTTTTTCTTCGCCCACGACATCACCGACCGTAAGGCCGCCGATGAGCAAATAAAACAACTTGCCTTTCATGATCCACTCACCCAGTTGCCCAACCGCCGGCTGTTGAGGGAACGACTAAAGCACAGCATTCTAAAGCACAGTATTAATGTGGAGCGGCGTGACGGCAAGACACTGGCATTATTGATGCTCGATTTGGATTATTTCAAGGCGGTCAATGATCGTCTCGGACATCTGGCTGGCGATGAATTATTACAACAAGTCGCTACACGCATTACTGAAAGACTGCGTGATGTCGACATGGTTGCCCGTTTGGGTGGTGATGAGTTTATCGTATTGCTGGAAGATATTGCACAGCTGGAAGATGCAGCCCGGGTAGCGAATGAAATCATTACTTGTTTAACCAAACCCTTTTACCTGGCCCAAGGCGAGAATATTCAGATTGGCGCCAGTATTGGCATTAGTTTATATCCGCAACACGGTGACAGTCTTGACACACTGATGGACCATGCCGATGCTGCACTGTATCAAGCTAAAGACGCCGGACGCGGCTGCTTTGCCTATTTTTCTGAAGAACTAACACGGGTTGCTCGTGAGCGTATAGCGTTGGAAACACGGCTGCGTAATGCAATTAAGCAAGATGAACTGCGTGTTTTTTACCAACCTCAGGTGGATATTGCTAGTGGCCGCATAGTGGGTGCCGAGGCACTGGTTCGCTGGCAAGACCCAAGAGATGGATTGGTTTCGCCAATACGTTTTATCCCTATTGCAGAGAAAACGGGGCTGATCATGGAGATTGGTGAATGGGTATTACGTGAAACCTGCCGGCAAGGGCGGGAATGGTTGGATGCGGGGCTGCCGCCCTTAACTTTAGCGGTTAATGTTTCTCCTCACCAGTTCCGTCGTTGCGATATTTGTGCGTTAGTAACGACTGTTTTATCCGATACTCGCTTTCCAGTCGAGCAACTGGAGTTGGAAATAACCGAAAGCGGATTGATGGAAAATCAAAGTAACGCAACGGCGATTCTTAATAGTCTGCATGCTCAAGGCGTTCGTCTTGCAATTGATGATTTTGGCACAGGTTACTCATCCTTAGCGTATCTTAAACTCTTTCCATTGGATGTATTGAAAATCGACAAGAGCTTTATTGACGATATTCCTTTTCAGCAAGATGACATGGAAATCACTGCAACGATTATTGCCATGGGCCATATTCTTGGCTTTAAAGTCTTGGCTGAAGGCGTGGAAACGCCAGAGCAATTGGCATTTTTACTGGAAAAAGGCTGTAATAGTTATCAGGGATATATCAAAAGTAGACCTTTACCAGCTCAGGAGTTTGCCGAGTTATTGCGTGATCAATAGCGAAATGAGTTATGAAATTTAAAATGCATAACTCGAACTCACCCTCAGCTATGGATTGGTCTGATAGCGGACGACAGTCAATTATTCCGCATTCAAAAGATTTACATGTTCCACCCGATTGCGCCCCTGTTCCTTAGCGTGGTATAGAGCTCGATCTGCACTTTCTGTCAACTCTCTTGAGGATCTAATCGACTTGGATGAAGTAGACACGCCAATGCTGACCGTAATATGGCCGCTCTTGCTGCCTCCCAGTTCAAAGTGATAAGCCTCGACTGCTTTGCGTAACCGTTCTGCAATCTCCATTGCACCTTCTGCGTCAGTTTCCGGAAGAATAACGGTAATCTCCTCGCCGCCATATCGACAAGCCATATCCAGCCTACGACACGACCCCATCACCAACTCGCTAAGTGTCTTGAGTGCCATATCCCCTGCCAGATGTCCATAACGGTCGTTAACTAGCTTGAAGTGATCAATGTCCAGTAACAGTATAGAAATTGGTGCCTCAGTGCGACTTCTGCGCATAAACTCCTCTTCCAACTGTAAGTAATACATGCGGTGGTTGTAGAGGCCAGTTAGGCCATCGTGTTCAGCCATCTCGCGCAAGTGCTGATTATCCTGTTCCAGTCGCTGGCCTACTAAGCCAAGCAACCAATAGAAAAAACCTAACAAGATTACAAAGGCAGTTCCGCCCACCAACACACTTTCGCGAGTCAGCCTGCTGGCTTCTTTCAATTGTGCGGAAACATCCAGTAGCATTACCATTCTGCCCATGCTACGTCCGGCGGCATCCTTAAACGGCAGGAATGTCGCTCGATAGGCTGATGTTCCAACCACTACAGGTTCCATGACTTCCTGCTCAGACTGCATTCTTTCTTGCAGGCCCTGAGCTAGCTCGCTTGGCATATCCTCAGTTGCCTGATTACTCACCACCACCTCGGGAAGCCTCTCCCAGTCCGGTAAACGTCCCAACATCCGCATTCCATCTTCCCATTCCTTGCGATTGAGGCGTTGCTTGTTAATCAGGACAAAGATTTTGACATTGCCAATATGCTGCACCGCGCGCATCACATGATCAATCTCCATTCCCAGTTCGATGAAACCAAGTAAATGACCGTTTGCGTCAAACCACGGCGTCACGAGGCGCAATGTGAAAGTGCCCAACGGCCCCAACTCTACCCCGTAGCTAGTTTGGTTGCTGCGTTGAGCCTGCAGGGTGGTTTCTCGGTCGATGACATCGCCGAAACGCGCTGGCTGATGAACGCGTAGTATGGTTACTCGATTGCTATCGGAAAAATATAAATGAGTAATTTTGTATTTTTTCCTCAACTCGGCGAAGAGTGACGCAGAGCGTTGCAACAATTGCGCGCGATCTCGGTGTGCCAGAGCTAGTTGTAACTTCTGATTGGTGGCTAGCACTTCCATGACAGCCCCTAGCATGCTGGCTGAGCTATCGACTCCTTCCTGATATAAGTGTTCAGCATGCTTTGCAATTTTTTCGGCATTCAGGTCGAGATCTCGGTCCACATGACGATGGATCGACAGAACGATGAATAGTATTGTCAGAAGCAAAGCGCCAGCTAAGGGCAGCAGGAACCACAGCCGTAGTCGCAAGGATTCTTTGCCATTTCCTTTTGAAAAAATCATCATACCTTTTCGAGCTGCTAAAGTAATTGCCAATTTTGGCAATATAAATATCATTAAGTTAATCAGTTAATAGTTGTAATTGTATACTTACATTTAACTGTGCGCGATGAGTCAGATGCAGTTTTGCACATTTATGCAACACTCTGCCAAGTACGAGGATAAGTCTGGGGAGCAATAGTCGCAAATTTTCCTGAGATGCATTTTACATCCGATTCGAGGAAGATTGACTGGCCGGTTTGGGTCGAACTGAGACACTCAATGTCTGATACAGTTGAGATTAATTTTGGCAATTGTCGGATCAAGTCCGGAGTTTTACAAAGCAGTGTCAGGAAGTACCGTTATCTTTTACATTTCCGGCATGCAGGCCGCATTCTTTTTGAGCTCCCGCTTCCCACCACCAGCGTCCGGCTCTTTCATGTTCATGAGGCAAAATAGCGCGGGTGCAAGGCTCGCAGCCTATGCTGGTAAAGCCTTTGTTATGCAGTTCGTTATACGGCACCTGATAGGCTTCAATATAATCCCAGACTTGCGTCAGGCTCCAATTGACTAGCGGATTGAATTTAATCAATGGATGTCCGGCGGTGGAAAATTCGCTGTCTATTTGCACTTCAGGAATAGACTGCCGGGTATCCGGGCTTTGATCTTTGCGTTGGCCGGTAATCCAGGCATCCAAGTGAGGCAGTTTGCGTTTTAGTGACTCAACTTTACGGATGCCGCAACATTCATGATGGCCGTCCACATAAAAGCTAAACAGGCCTTTCTTTTTTACCAGACTATCGAGCAAGTCCTTGTCCGGCGATAATATTTCAATGTCTATCCGGTAATGTTTTCTGACTTTTTCTATGAAGCGGTAGGTTTCGGGATGTAAGCGGCCGGTGTCCAAACAAAAAACCTGGATGTCTTTCCTGAGTTTGACCGCCATATCGATCAGCGCCACATCTTCCGCACCGCTGAAAGCAATGGCAATATTGTCGAATAGCTCAAGCGCTTTTTTCAGTATGATGCGCGGGTTTTTATCGGTCAGGTCGGTTTGTAATTGCTGGATATTGAGGGTTTTCATAATATTCCTGTCCAAATGAGGAAGGGGCTTATGTAGAGCAATACTGTTGACTTAAGCGATGTAAAGCCCTCTCCAGCGGGAGAGGGTTGGGTGAGGGGAAATCAAAATAAGGAAAAAAGCATATTGGAATCCCCTCATCCCAACCTAATCATGTCGGACTGTCCTGTCCGCCACCCTGCGGGCGAGTGCAAATCCGTTCCCGGCGGATTTGTCCCTGAGGGAGAAGGAGTACACACTCTTAAGTCAACAGGGCCGTAGGATGTGCTGAGGAACGAAGCGCATCAATCGCGAAAGATGCGCTTCACTTTGTTCAGCACATCCTACGCACTTTTTGCTTAACCAGATTGATCAGGTGTAGGCCGGAATAAGGCCATCCAAGCGCGTAGCGCGAGGTGGCGTTTCCGGCGAATTGAATAGTGTTTGCCGGAAAAGCTTCCACTCCTGCTCACGCCCCTTACCTACATGGCTGAATATTCAGGACGCTTTTTGCTTGACCAGATTGATCAGGCTACCCGCCAGCACCATTTCTACTTGGTATTGCGTCATCCGATGCTCGGTCTTATAGGTCTCGTTCTTGGTCAGGTTGATCACCTTGACGCTATTTCCCTGGCGAATGGCATTGCGCACATCAGGAATTGAAAGCCGGTCGCCTTGGGCGATCTTGTTCCAATCATCAGGATTGGTAAATATCAAGGGCAAAATGCCGAAGTTGCTTAGATTCTGCAAATGTATTCTGGCAAAGCTTTTTGCGATTACAGCTTTGACTCCCAAATAACGGGGGCCTAAGGCTGCGTGCTCGCGGCTCGAACCCTGTCCGTAATTGCTGCCGCCAACAACGAACGATCCCTGTTTCTGATAGCCCATCGCTCTTTCGGAGTAGGTCTCGTCGATCGGGCTGAAAACAAATCGGCTGATTGCCGGGATATTACTGCGAAAAGGCAGCACCTTGGCTCCGGCCGGCAAAATTTCATCCGTGGAAATATCATCGCCCACTTTTAATAGCGCCGGCCCTTCGAGATTATCGGGCAGCGGCTCTAACACGGGCAGCGGTTTGATATTGGGGCCTTTCTCCAAGTCATACTGTTCGCCTTCCTGTGCGGGCGGAACCAGCATGTCGGTATTGAGGAGTATGGTCTCGGCCTCCATGAAACGGGGATACTCCATGCCCAGCGTACGCGGGTCGGTGATCACGCCGGTCAGGGCCGAGGCGGCGGCGGTTTCCGGGCTGCACAAATACACCTGGTCTTCCTTGGTGCCGGAGCGGCCAGGAAAATTCCGGGGAACGGTGCGCAGGCTGATACGCCCCGTAGCCGGGGCCTGTCCCATGCCGATACAGCCGCCGCAACCGGCTTGGTGGAGGCGGGCACCCGCATGGATCAGCTTTCCCAGTATGCCGGTTGCCGTCATGTTCTCCAATATCTGCCGGGACGTGGGGTTGACGTCGAATGAAACGCGGTCGTGCGCCTGCTTGCCGTCGACGATCATGGCCGCGATCGCAAAGTCCCGCAACCCCGGATTGGCGGATGATCCGATGTAAGATTGGTAGATTTCCCGGCCCGCCACCTCGCGCACCGGCACCACGTTACCCGGACTGCTGGGAAGCGCAATCAGAGGCTCCAGTTCCGACAGGTTAATTTCCTCGTATTCGTCGTATTCCGCATCCGGATCTGCGAGAATTTCCCGAAAGGCTTGCTCGCGCCCCTGGCTTTTCAAAAACGCCATGACCGCATCGTCCGATGGAAAAACCGACGTGGTGGCGCCCAATTCGGCGCCCATGTTGGCGATCACATGCCGGTCCATGGCGGTCAAGGATTTCAATCCGGGGCCGTAATATTCGACGATCTTGCCAAGTCCGCCGTCCACATCGTGCCTGCGCAGCATTTCCAAAATCACATCTTTGGCGCTCACCCAGTCGGGCATTGCCCCGACCAGTTTGACGCCCCACGTTTTCGGCATTTTCAAGTAAAACGGTTCCCCCGCCATCGCCATCGCCACTTCCAGGCCGCCCGCACCGATTGCCAGCATTCCCAATGAACCGGCCGCACAGGTGTGGCTGTCGGAGCCTAACAAGGTTTTTCCCGGTACGCCGAAGCGCTCCATATGCACGGGATGGCTCACGCCGTTACCGGGGCGGCTATACCAAAGGCCGAACTTCTTGCATGCACTACGCAAAAACAGATGGTCGTCGGCGTTTTTAAAGTCTTCCTGCAGGAGGTTGTGATCTACATACTGGACGGAAAGTTCGGTGCGTATGTGCGGAATGCCAATCGCCTCAAATTCCAGCATGACCAGCGTGCCCGTTGCATCCTGGGTGAGTGTCTGGTCAATTTTTAAGCCGATCTCTTCGCCGCATATCATGCGACCTTCGACCAAGTGGCTTTCGATCAGCTTCTGAGTTACGTTTTTACCCACGGCTTTATACTCCCGCATGGCATCAGATATTTTAGCAAGGTGATGTGTCAACGCTTTTTCCGGCAGAAGATTAAGCAGCTTTTTCAATGGCGCCGGCGGGTCGAGGCGATCCTTGTCGGAGTGGAGCAATGTCAACGCCGGTGAAGATAATTACAGCCAGCGTAACCCGATGCTTGGCTTTAAAGAGGCATATTAGTCCAGACAAATTGGATGCATCATTATCGATATAGCCTGCCTATTGCTTGAACTTCGCAGCTTCTTCGGAGCCGCCGGTGGCATCGCCTTCGCTGTAGGAATGGGCGCCGACTCCGGCCAATTTGCCGGCGTCGACCACCAGATACTCGTTGCGGATCGGCCGGCCTTCGAACCAGCATTCCAGCACCTCCCGGACGCCGGCGGCATAGCGGGCCTGCGCGGATAGGCTGGTGCCGGAAATATGCGGGGTCATGCCGTGATGAGGCATGCTCCGCCACGGGTGATCTTTCGGCGCCGGTTGCGGGAACCAGACATCGCCCGCATAACCCGACAGCTGGCCGCTTTCCAATGCACGGGCAATGGCGTCGCGGTCGCAGATCTTACCGCGGGCGGTGTTGATGATATAAGCGCCGCGTTTCATCTTGGCCAGCATGGCGTCATCGAACATGTGTTCGGTTTCCGGGTGTAACGGACAATTGATCGTCACCACATCGCAAACCCGTACCATCGATTCAACATCGGGGTGCCAAGTCAGGTTCAATTCCCGCTCGACGTCAGTCGGTAGGCGGTGGCGGTCGGTGTAATGCAGTTTGACATCGAACGGTTTCAAGCGGCGTAGCACCCCCAGACCGATGCGGCCTGCGGCGACGGTGCCGACTTCCATGCCTTCCAGGTCGTAGGAACGCGCCACGCAGTCGGCGATGTTCCAGCCGCCTTTTATGACCCATTGGTAGGACGGAATGTAGTTGCGCACCAGGCTTAGAATCATCATTACCACATGTTCGGCGACGCTGATACTGTTGCAGTAGGTGATTTCGGCGACGGTGATATTGTTTTCCATCGCCGCCTGTAAATCGACATGGTCGGAACCGATGCCGGCGGTCAGCGCCAGTTTCAATTTCGGCGCTTTGGCGATGCGTTCCGCGGTCAGATAGGCCGGCCAAAACGGCTGGGAAATGACGATTTCGGCATCGTGCAGTTCCTGATCCAAGCGCGAGTTTTCGCCGTCTTTGTCGGAAGTCACCACCAGCGTATGGCCCAGACTTTCCAGATAGCGACGCAAACCCAATTCGCCGGAAACACTGCCCAGCATTTGGCCGGGGATGAAGTCGATGGCTTTGGGGGTCGGAGTAGTTTGTCCGTCGGGATAAACTTTGATTTCCGGTATCGCGTCGCGGGCATAGGATTTTGGATAGCCGTCAATCGGATCGTCGTAAAGTACGCAAACAATTTTGGTC
>Ga0207976_100622_pt1 | contig 12114 bp, 7 predicted proteins | sample LakWasMe94_HOW11_2_FD_183916 | JGI IMG/M metagenome (GOLD analysis project Ga0207976, IMG submission 183916) | Freshwater sediment methanotrophic microbial communities from Lake Washington under simulated oxygen tension - Sediment Metagenome... | ecosystem: Environmental > Aquatic > Freshwater >... | reverse complement strand
CCCTAGCCTTGGTCTGAGCATCGCAAGTATAGAATCCTGTGATGAGACCAGGGGCCACTACTCCAGGCACGAGAGCCTCAGCACATTTCGTAGCCTTTTTTCGCCATCCGGTGCGTTCATCATCGTCTTGCCATGAGTCAGCAAACACATAGTCAAAATTGATCCACCTCAAACCTTCTGGATAAGAGTAGAACCGTACCCAGTCTGACGCAGCATTCTGATCGGTGATCACTACATTCTGCAGGTCGAGAACACTCCGGCTCACCCGAACAACACATAGGTTGGGATGATCAGGTTTTCGGAGGTATAGCATCGGATTTCGCGCACAAAAATAGAGGTTCGCGTACTGATGTAAACGAAATCCGTTAGGTACAGTCTTTCCCGCTCGTCGGTCTTGGATCTCTTGCATTGCCACTGATGCATGGGGAAGCTTTGACGCTCTCTCGTGGCTGAGAATTCCATATTGCAATACCGATGGAATGTTTCCTATCGGCATAATGCAATGCAGTTCTACTACGCGGTGACTCATAGGCTTCCCATCCTGACGTCGGAGCCGCGAACTATACCTTAACGATGGCGTTATGCCTTACCGTTAGTAAGATTTTGGCTTGATTAGGTCGTCATTCCAGAGCCAAAACAGGCCCGTCAGACACAAAAAAGGCACTTGCGATAATCGCTAAGTGCCTGATCTGTCTAGCTTGTTTGGTGGAGCCGGGGGGATTTGAACCCCCGTCCGCCAGTACTCCGCTGTCGGTACTACATGCGTAGCCGTGTCTATTGAGTTAACCCTCAGCGACCCGACGGGCAGGGTGCTTTGGGCGAGTTGTGTAAGTTTTAGCCGCTTCGTCCACAACGTACTGCACGGCGATTCTGTTCTGTATGACAATCATTTCGGGTTTACAGACATCCCCTGATGATTGCTGGACCCGAAGGTACCAGAAGGAAGGCTAGCGCCGCTTACGCAGCGAGAGCGTATTCCCCGTAGGTTTCGTCATTGGCAACTATAGGAAGTTGCAACAGTGGATTTACGAGTTCTGTTACCAACTCGGCATGCACCTAAAGTTTCGCAACCGGCGTCGAATCCTAAACGGCCCCGAACCTGCTGTGCATTACCAGCAGGTTTGTAGAGTCTACGCCAAAATGGCCCGCAAGGCCATCCCGAAGGCTGGCCTTGCGTGTATCAGTGTTCGCCCTTGGCGCTGTTCTGGATGCTCTGGATCGCGCGGGTGGTCAGGGCGATGCATTCCTTGGTGCCTTCCTCGGTGTTTTTCGCCAGCGCCGCCTGGGCTTGTTGCACTGTGGCGTCGATGTTCGCTTGCAGGTTCGCGGATGGTTTGCAGGTTCATCTGGCACAGGTCTTCCTGGTTCCCGGCGAAGCTGGGGGAGGCCAGGATCGAAGCGATGACGAACAGGCCTAACAGTACAGCGCGTTTCATATGCGTCTCCTTGAACTGAAGGACCAGGCGTTGCTGGCCATCAGCACGGACTGCCGAGTTCTCGGGTAACTCCCGTTTTTGGAAGCTCGATCTGTGGACTGCGGTGGTGGGGCAGGGTTCTATTTTTCTGACCGGCGTCACTGCGCATCCAGGTGCCCAAAAGGGGCGAAACGCCCCCTTTTTTTGCCGTGCAGCTCAGGCTAGCCGGGCCCGGGTCACTCGATCCACCAGGTACACCAACCCGTGGTAGTCGATCCCGCCATGCTGGCTCAGGCCGATTTCACAGGTGCGGCTGGTGGAGATGCCTTCGCTGCAATACTGCACCGCGTCCTTGAGGCTGCGCAGGGCATGAGCATTGAGTTGCGGGGTGGTGAAGCCCTTGTCGCCGGCGAAGCCGCAGCAATGGATGCCTTCCGGGATCACCACGTTGTTGCTGCAACGTCGCGCCAGATCGATCAACGCCTGGCTCTCGCCCAAGTGCTGGGTGCTGCAGGTGACGTGCACGGCGACCGGCGCTTCCTGCGGGGTGAATTCGAGCTTGTCCATCAGGTGGGTGCGGATGAAGCGTACCGGGTCGTACAGGTCCAGGCGCACGTCGCCCAGGTCCTGCACCAGGCGCAGGGTGCAGGGGCTGGTGTCGCAGTAGATCGGATCAAGGCCACCGCGGCTGGCGTGGAGCAGGGCGCCGATCAGTTCCTGGCGCTTGTGCTCGGCCTGTTCCGCGTAGCCCTTGGAGGCGAACGGCTGGCCGCAGCACAGGCTTTCGACGTTGTCCGGAATCACCACCTGGTAACCGGCTTTTTCCAGCAAGCCGCGGGTCTTGTCGTAGAGCGAGCTTTGCTCGTTGTCCCCGGCCGCCGGGCCCATGACCCGCGACACACAGGCCGCCAGATAGACCACCCGCGGCCGCTGGTCGCTGACCGTCGGGCTGAAACGAATGGCCCGTTCCGGCTGCGGCATGGCGCTGGTCCATTGCGGCACCTGGCCCTTGGACAGCTTGGTCAGCGCCGCCGAAACCCTGGCCAGCCGTGGCGCCCCCAGCAGCATCCGCGCACCGTTGGCCACATGCAGGGTGAACCGCGCGCCCTGCAAGGTGGTGGCGAAATGCGAGCCGAGCCAATCGGCCGCCTTGGTGTGGGTGGCATGCTGGCCGCGCAGCTTTTTCACCAGTTCGCCGGTGTTGATGCCCACCGGGCAGCGCTGGGCGCACAGGCCGGTAGCGGCGCAGGTGTCGAGGCCCTGGTATTGATAGGCCGCTTCCAGTTCCCTGGTGTCGACGCCGGCGCGTTTGCGGGCCTGGATGTCGCGCCAGATCACGATGCGCTGGCGCGGGCTCAGGGTCATCCCCTTGGACGGGCACACCGGTTCGCAGAAGCCGCATTCGATGCACTTATCCACAATCTCGTCGGCCGCCGGCAGCGGCTTGAGGTGCTTGAGGTGGATCTGCGGGTCTTCGCTGAGCACCACGTCTGGGTTGAGGATGCCGTTGGGGTCGAGCAGACGCTTGAGTTGCCACATCAACTGGTAGGCATCGCTGCCCCATTCCAGCTCGACGAAGGGCGCCATATTGCGCCCGGTGCCGTGTTCGGCCTTGAGCGAGCCGCCGAACTCCACCGCCACCAGTTGCGCCACGTCATCCATGAAGGCCTGGTAGCGCGCCACTTCCTCGGCGCTGTTGAAGCCCTGGGTGAAGACGAAATGCAGGTTGCCCTCCAGCGCATGGCCGAACAGGATCGCCTCGTCATAGCTGTGCTTGTCGAACAGCGCGATCAGGCGGTTGACGCCGATGGCCAGCTGTTCCACCGGGAAGGTCACGTCTTCGATGATCACCGTGGTGCCGGTCTTGCGCACCGCGCCGACGGCGGGGAAGGTGTCCTTGCGGATCGCCCAGAGCTTGGCGTTTTCCTTCGGGTCTTCGGTGAAGTCGACCTGCTTCTCCATCGGGAAAGAGGCGAGGGACGCCATGATCTGCGCCAGTTGTTCCTGCAGCAGTGCGGAGGATGCGGCGCGGGATTCGATCAACAGCGCGCAGGCATTGGCGGACAGTTGCTGGACGAAGGCTGGCATTCCGGGTTTGTCCTGTACCGAGCGCAGGCTGCGGCGGTCCAGCAGTTCCACGGCGGACACCGGCTGGTTTTTCAGCACGGTCACCGCGTTACAGCAGGTTTCCACATCCGGGAAAACGATCAGCGCCGAGGCTTTGTTCGGGTGGTCGACCACCGTGTCGTAGGTCACCGTGCTGATAAAACCGAGGGTGCCCTCGGAGCCCACCAGCAGGTGGCTGAGGATGTCCAGCGGCTCGTCGAAATCCACCAGGGCGTTGAGGGACAGGCCGGTGGTGTTTTTCAGGCGGTACTTGTGGCGGATCTTCGCGGCCAGTTCGCTGTTGGCACGGGTCTCGCGGCCCAGGCTGGCCAGGCGTTCCAGCAGCTCGCCGTGGCTGCTGCGAAAGGCCGCGACGCTGGCGGCGTCTTCGGTGTCCAGGCGGGTGCCGTCGGCCAGCACCAGGCGCAGGCCGGCCAGGGTGTGGTAGGTGTTTTGTGCGGTGCCGCAGCACATGCCGCTGGCATTGTTGGCGACGATGCCGCCGATCTTGCAGGCGTTGATCGAGGCCGGATCGGGGCCGATCTTGCGCCCGAACGGCGCCAGCCAGGCGTTGGCCTGGGCGCCGATCACCCCCGGCTGCAGGCGGATTTGCTGGCCCTGGTCGCGGATCTCGCGGGCATTCCAGTTGTCGCCGAGCACCAGCAGCACCGAGTCGCTGATGGCCTGTCCCGACAGGCTGGTGCCAGCGGCGCGGAAGGTCACCGGCACGCGGTCGCGCTGGGCCAGCTTGAGCAGGGCCACCACTTCGTCTTCGGACTCGACGCGGATCACCAGTTGCGGAATCAGCCGATAAAAACTCGCGTCGGTGCCGAAGGCCAGGGTGGAGAGCGGATCGTCGAAACGCCGCTCCTGGGGAATCAGTTGTTGTGCATCACGCAGAAAAGCCGCCGGTAGACTCATTGGTCCTCCAGGATCAGCACCACCAGGTCTTTCGGGCCGTGGGCGCCGTACGCCAGGACCTGCTCGATATCGGCAGTCTTCGACGGGCCGGACACCAGCAGCGCGTTGGTCGGCATGCCCTGGGCCCAGGCGTATTCCTGCTGGACCTGATAGAAGTTGTCGCGGATCTCGCTGGCCTTGAGCAGGGCGAAATGCACCGGCGGCACCAGGCTCATCAGCCGCGGCTCTTCGCGGGTCGGCCAGAGGATCAGGCTGCCGGTGGCGGCGATGGCGCCGAGGGTGGTGGTGAGGCTGGCCGGGGTGTCGTTGAACAGCTCGGCTTTCCATTGCTCGACCGGCCGATTGTAGGCCTTCAACGTCGGCAGCCCGGGATGCTCGGCCCAGTATTGGCTGACGCGCTGGCCGTGGGGCGTGGTCGGGGCGATCAGCAGGCTCGGCAACTGGCGCTCGCCCAGCAGGCGGGCGAGCAGTGCTGGCCAGTCCTGGCCGGTGGTCTGGTGAATCTCGGTGTGCACCGCTTCCATCTGCTTGCGCAACTGCGGGATGCGCTGTTCCGGTGTGTAGGTATAAGGCTCGGTGACCAGCGCCTCATCGAAGTTATCCACAATCGGCGTGGTACCGGTCAGGCTGCTGCGCAGCTTGCCGAGGATGTTCTGTTTGGCGCTCATCGACGTTCTCCCTGTTTGGCCAGATGCTCGCGGGCCAGGTCGTGCAAGGACCGGGCGGCGGGTTTCGGTGCGCTGTGGTTTTGCGTCCAGGGGCCGACGTTGCTCGGGGTCAGCGCGCGCAGGCGGGTGGCCGCCAGGCTGAACAAGCGATATAGGGTTGGCGAACTGTTGAGCCTGGCCCAGGCGTTCCAGATGAAACGTTCCTTGCGCGAGTATTTGCTGCCCTGGCCGCGCATCACCTGATGGGGGCTGTCCGGAGCCTTGACGTTCTCTTCGCGCAGGCGGCGCAGCAGGCTCGGGATCGGGATCTTCACCGGGCACACTTCGCCGCAGGCGCCACACAGCGAAGAGGCGCTCGGATGGTCCGGTACCTTGGCCAGGCCGACCATGTGCGGGGTGATGATCTTGCCGATGGGGCCGGGGTAGACCTCGCCGTAGGCGTGGCCGCCAATGCGGGTGTAGACCGGGCAATGGTTCATGCAGGCGCCGCAGCGGATGCAGTTCAGGGTCTGGCGCAATTCGCTGTCGGCGAAGGCCTGGCTGCGGCCGTTGTCGAGCAGCACCAGGTGCACTTGTTGTGGGCCGTCCAGCTCATGCTCCTGGCGCGGGCCGGAGATCATGTTGACGTAGGTGGTGATCGGTTGGCCCAGCGCCGAGCGGGTCAGCAGCGACAGCAGCGGCACCACGTCGCGCAGGTTCTCGACGACTTTCTCGATGCCGGTGACGGCGATGTGCACCGGCGGCACCGTGGTGGACATGCGGCCGTTGCCTTCGTTTTCCACCAGCAGCAGGGTGCCGGTTTCGGCCACGGCGAAGTTGACGCCGGAGACGCCGATGTCCGCTTCGAAGAATTTCTGCCGCAGGACCCTGCGACCGATCTGAATGAGTTGGTCAACGTCCTTGGTGTACTCCACGCCGAGTTTGTCGTGGAACAAGGACGCGACCTGACCGGCGTTCTTGTGGATCGCCGGCATGATTATGTGTGAAGGCTTCTCGTGGTCGAGCTGGACGATGAACTCGCCCATGTCCGACTCAAGGCATTCAATGCCTTGTTCAGCGAGGACATGGTTCATCTCCATCTCTTCGCTGACCATCGATTTGCCCTTGATCACTTGCCGCGCCTCGTGAGCCCGGATGATCGAGAGGACGATGCCATTGGCCTCGTCCACCGTTTCCGCCCAGTGCACTGTCACACCGTTGCGGGTCAGGTTCTGTTCAAGCTGCTCGAGCAGGTCGGGCAGCTTGGATAACGCACGGGCCTTGATCGCATTGCCCAGGGCCCGCAGGTGTTCGCGTTCGTGGGCATCGCTGAACGACGCCGCACGTTTGGCCATGAGGGAATCCATGGCGCTGCGAAAGTTGTTTCGCAATTGTTGGTCACCCAGGGCCTGGTGGGCCCGGGTACGAAAATCGTCCGACAGGGTCAGGGTCGGAATAAGCTCCGGGGCGCTCATGCGGCACCTCCGGTACGCTGCCAGAGGAAGCTGGCCAGGTGTTGGCCGCGCAGCGCTTCCCGTTGTTTCTCCAGCGAACCGTTGATGTTCATCAAGCAGCCGCAGTCGGCGCTCAGCACCTGGTGGGCGCCGGACTCCTTCAGCGCACGGGTCTTGTCCGCGACCATCGCGCCGGAGATGTCCGGCATTCGGACGCTGAAAGTCCCGCCAAAGCCACAGCATTCGCTTTCGTGGTCGTGCTCTACCCGCTCCACGTTGCCCAGTTGTGCCAGCAGCTCACGACCGTGCAGGTGGGTGTTCATCTCACGCCGTGCCGAGCAGGAGGTGTGCAGCGCCACCTTGATCGGCTCGCCACTGTCCTTGAGCTGCACCTTGCACACGTGCAACAGGAACTCGGCCAGCTCGTAGGTGCGTTCGGCCAGGGCCTGCACCTGCTTCAAGGTCTGCGGCTCATCCTTGAACAAGTCCGCGTAGTGCTCGCGAATCATCCCCGCGCAGGAACCCGACGGCACCACTACCGGATAGTCGCCGGCGAACAGCGCCAGTTGCGAGCGGGCCACGGTGCGCGCCTGCTCGGTGTAACCCGAGGTGTAGGCCGGTTGTCCGCAGCAGCTTTGCCCTTGCGGGTACTCCACGCGAATGCCTTCGCGTTCGAGCAGGTGAATCGCATCCATCCCGGCTTCGGGGTAGAACAGGTCGACCACACAGGTGCCGAACAGGTAGACCCGCGACGGTTTCTCGCTGGGGTACTGGCGCGGTTCGGCCAAGGGCGGTGCGACACGGGTCGCGTTAGGCACGGCGTTGTAAAAAAGCTCGCTCATCAGGCGTGTCTCCGGGTGGTCCCGGTTATCCGTCTGCCGCGGCTGCTGAATATAGAGAGACAAGCTTTCAGCAGCCTTGCAGACCGGGTTGTGAGTTGCAGACGCCGCACTTGTGGTCCGGCGTCGGTTCTTTCGGTGTCGCTATCAGTGCACCAGCATGCCGGTGAACCAGTAGGCCTGGGCCAGGGTGATCAGGCCGACGATGGTGGCAAAGAATAGGCTGTGCTTGAGGGTAAAGCGGAACAGGTCCGATTCCTTGCCCACCAGGCCGGTGGCGGCGCAAGCCACGGCGATCGATTGCGGCGAGATCATCTTGCCGGTCACGCCGCCGCTGGTGTTGGCGGCGACCAGCAGGGTGTCGTTGACGCCGATCTGGTGCGCGGTGGTGGCTTGCAGCGAGCTGAACAGGGCGTTGGACGAAGTGTCCGAGCCGGTCAGGAACACCCCCAGCCAGCCGAGGAACGGCGAGAAGAACGGGAACGCCGCGCCGGTACCGGCCAGCACCAGGGCCATGGTCGAAGACATGCCGGAGTAGTTGGTGACGAAGGCGAAGGCCAGCACCATGCCGATGGACAGGATCGGCCAGCGCAGCTCGTAGAAGGTCTCCTTCAAAGTGGTCAGACCAGTTTTGAAATCGATTTTCAGCACCAGCATCGAGATCAGCGCGGAGAAGAAAATCGCCGTGCCGGTCGCGGAAATCGGGTCGAGCTTGAACACCGCCGGAATTGCGGTCGGGGTGGCGACGATCGGCGCGCTCTTGATCACCAGTTGGTCCAGATGCGGAATCGCGAAGTTGAATACCCAGCTGTACATCGAGCCGCCGGCGGCGAACATCGCCTTGAACGGCTTGAGGGTCCAGATGGTGACCAGCACGGTGAGGATCAGGAACGGCGACCAGGCCTTGAAGATTTCACCGAAGCTGTAAGGCGAAGGTTGAGTCGTGCGTGGTTGGCCGAAGCCGCCAGCCTGTACCACCGCGGCGCCGACGCTGGCGGTGGCCGCGGCGAACGAACGCTTGGGTTGCCAGACCTTGAGGAACAGGGTCAGGGCAATCAGGCTGACCAGGGCCGAGGTGATGTCCGGCAGCTCCGGGCCAATGAAGTTCGAGGTGAAGTACTGGGTCACGGCAAAGCTCAGGCCGGCCACCAGGGCTGCGGGCCAGGTCTCTTTGACACCGCGCAGGCCGTCCATCATGAACACCAGCCAGAACGGCACGAACAGCGACAGCAGCGGCAGTTGGCGACCGGTCATGGCGCCGATCTTGAAGGCATCGATGCCGGTTACCTGGCCGGCCACGATGATCGGGATGCCCAGGGCGCCGAAGGCCACGGGAGCGGTGTTGGCGATCAGGCACAGGCCAGCAGCGTACAGCGGATTGAAGCCCAGGCCGACCAGCAGGGCGGCGGTGATGGCGACCGGGGCGCCAAAGCCGGCGGCGCCTTCGAGGAAGGCCCCGAAGCAGAAACCGATCAGCAGCACCTGCAGGCGCTGGTCGTCGGTGATCGATAGCACCGAGCTGCGGATGACCTCGAACTGGCCGCTCTTGACCGTCAGTTTGTAGAGGAATACGGCGGCGACGATGATCCAGGCGATGGGCCACAGGCCGTAGGCAAATCCATAGCCAGCGGCGGCAAGCGCCATGTCGGCAGGCATCTGGAAGGCGAAGATCGCCACCAGAATCGACAACGCCAGGGTGATGCTGCCGGCGACGTGTCCTTTGAGACGGAACACGGCCAGAGCCAGGAAGAAAAAGACGATCGGGATGACGGCGGCGAGGGCGGACAGGCCGAGGCTGCCGAGCGGGCTGTAGAGCTGTTGCCAGGTTTGCATATGGGGTGGCCCCTAATTGTTGTTGGTCAGGCACTGGTCAGCGTACTTGGTTAATTGGTAAGACCAATTTACAATCGCTGTTGGCTAGGGTAAAAGCCTGGTGAGCGGTGTGTCAATTTGCCGCCCTAAAACTTTTGTCGAAGGTGCGGTGCAGATGACTTCTGATCCGCTCGCCGACGTTCGTTCTGATAGGTGCTGGCGCAGCCCCGATAGGCCAGAATAGAGAGCCCGGCGCGCGGTCGGGATCGTGGAGAATGAGTTATGGGGTTTGATCAGATTCGTCAGCGCCGTTTGTCTGACGACATTGTCGAGCGGCTCGAGGGGATGATCCTCGAGGGCACGCTGAAGTCCGGTGAGCGCCTGCCGGCAGAGCGTGCGTTGGCGGAGCAGTTCGGTGTCTCGCGGCCTTCGTTGCGCGAGGCGATCCAGAAGCTGACGGCCAAGGGCTTGCTGGTCAGTCGCCAGGGCGGCGGCAACTATGTGGTGGAGTCGCTGGGTTCGACCTTCAGCGATCCGCTGCTGCAGTTGTTGGAAAGCAACCCTGAAGCCCAGCGCGACTTGCTGGAGTTTCGCCACACCCTGGAAGCCTCATGTGCCTATTACGCCGCGTTGCGTGCCACCGATGTGGACCGTGAACGGCTCACGGCGGCCTTCGAGGAATTGCAGGACTGCTATTCCCGGGCGGGCGATGCGACCCGGGCGGAGGAGGGGGCGGCGGACGCGCAATTTCACCTGGCGATTGCCGAGGCCAGCCACAACGCCGTACTGCTGCACACCATTCGTGGGCTGTTCGATCTGCTCAAGCGCAACGTGGTGACCAACATTGGCGGCATGTACAAGCAGCGCACCGAAACCCGCGACATGCTGATCAGCCAGCATCGCGATCTGTACCAGGCGATTATCGAAGGGCGTGCCGAGCAGGCGCGCGAAGTCTCCAGCCGGCACATTCTGTATGTGCAGGAAGTGTTGGAGGAGGTGCGTCAGGAAGTGCAGCGCGTGGCCCGGGCGGAGCGGCGCAAGGGGATTTAGTCTGGAAGGATTCATCGCCGGCCAGCTCGCTCCTGGTAGGAACGAGCTGGCTCGCGATCATGGCATCAAGGCAGAAGGGCGTTACTCTTCCTTGCCCTTGTTGCGCACCGCGCGATGCAGCTCACGATCGGAGTCGCGCTCGCGTTCGGTGTGACGCTTGTCGTATTCCTTCTTGCCCTTGCCGAGTGCGATTTCGCACTTGACTATGTGCTTGCTCCAGTAGAGCGACAGGCACACGCAGGCATAACCCTTCTGCTGCACGGCAGCGAACAGCTTCTCCAGCTCGCGCTTGTTGAGCAGCAGTTTGCGCGAGCGCACGGGGTCGGCGATCACATGGGTGCTGGCGGTGGTCAGCGGCGTGAAGTGGCTGCCCAGCAGCCAGGCTTCGCCGTCCTTGAGCAGCACGTAACTGTCGACCAGTTGTGCCTTGCCTGCACGCAGACTCTTTACTTCCCAGCCGGCCAGGACCATGCCAGCCTCGAACCGATGTTCGATGAAGTAATCGTGACGCGCCTTTTTATTTTGCGCGATGGTCCCTGTTGGGTGTTTCTTCTGTTTAGCCATAGGGGCGGCATTATAGGCAGTTGCACGCGTGTCGGCTACGGTGAAGCTGCGTGCTTGAGCAGGTTGAGTGAATCCCGGACAATGCGCGCTCTTTTTTCTCGGTTGGGCGCGTTTTTGATGTCGACGGACAAGGTTTCTGTCCACGGCGGCTGGGCCAGTCGCTGGGTTTTCATACTCGCTGCGACTGGTTCTGCCGTGGGCCTGGGCAGTATCTGGAAGTTCCCTTACATGGTCGGCGTCTACGGTGGTGGCGCCTTTGTCCTGGTATTTCTGGCCTGTATCGCGCTGATCGGCGTGCCGGTGATGCTGGCGGAAACCCTGATCGGACGCCGCGCCCGGCAAAGCCCGGCCAATGCCTTGAAGGCGCTGGCCCTGGAAGCCGGGCATTCGGCCAAGTGGTCCTGGGGCGCGTTCGCCGGGATGATCACCGCCTTATTGATTCTTTCCTTTTACAGTGTCGTTGGTGGTTGGTCCCTGGACTACATCATCGATATGGGCCGCGGCGATTTCCAGGGCGTGACGGCAGATCAGGTCGGCGCCTATTTCGGCAAGGTGATCGCCGACCCCTGGCGGCTGACGTTGTGGCACACGCTGTTCATGTTGTTGTCGGCGGCTGTCATCGCCAAGGGGGTGGTGGCCGGGCTTGAGCGCAGCCTGCGGATCATGATGCCGCTGTTGTTCGTGATGCTGGTGATCCTGCTGGGTTACAGCATGACCACCGGGCATTTCATGGAGGGCGTGCATTTCATGTTCGACTTCAGCACCGACAAACTGCTCGACGGCCTGTTGCCGGCCATGGGGCATGCGTTCTTTTCCCTGAGCGTCGGTGTCGGTTCCATCATGATCTACGGCGCTTATATGCCGAAGCATTCATCCATTTCCGGCACTATTGTCGGCGTGGCGCTGCTGGATACCTTCGTTTCGCTGCTGGCGGGGCTGGCGCTGTTCCCGATCGTGTTTGCCGCCGGGCTGAACCCGAGTGAAGGTCCGGGGCTGATGTTTGTCAGTTTGCCTTTTGCCTTTGGTAATGTGGCGTTCGGCCAGTTGATGGGCGTGGTGTTTTTTGTCCTGGTGGCCATTGCCGCCTGGAGCTCGGCGATTTCGCTGTTGGAGCCGATGGTGGCTTACCTGGTGGAGCGGACCCAAATCCGCCGTGGCTGGGTGACATTCTGGCTGGCGTTTACCTGCTGGTTCGTCGGATTGGGAACGGTGTTCTCCTTCAATATCTGGCAGCAGGCCAAGTTTTTCGTGAACGAAGGCGGGGCTTTCCACCTCTACCAATGGGGGGCGGCAGGTGGTCTGGATT